>Ga0207416_1001795_pt1 | contig 25937 bp, 19 predicted proteins | sample PaiPotPPM11metaG_FD_184107 | JGI IMG/M metagenome (GOLD analysis project Ga0207416, IMG submission 184107) | Iron sulfur acid spring bacterial and archeal communities from Banff, Canada, to study Microbial Dark Matter (Phase II) - Paint Pots PPM... ... | reverse complement strand
GCTCGGATGTTTGCGAGGCTTGCGCCAATTGCCGGCGTGTCATGCCGCGCTTGGCGCGATTGCGCCGGACTTCGCGCCCGATCGCAGCCAGGAAAGCGGCCGCCGGTACGGCGGCGCTCTGCGGGCTTGCGGGCTTTTCGCGCGGCTTTGCGGTTGCGGGGGGCTGGGCCAAGATCGGTCCGTCTCATGCATTATAGTTCATGTTTTATAATGCACATGCGAAAGCCGCTGGCAAGTCCGGCTGGACGGCTCACACGCGATGCAGCCCGAATAACCGTTTCGTCATGTCTGCCGCCCTATCCAGGACGCACGCCAATCTAAGGAGCCGGCCATGCGCGGCATTTCCTGGAAGGCTTTGCCGATCGCGACCATCGCCTATGCCGTGGTCCTTGTGTTCGCCGTCGCTCTGATTCATGCGGCGGCGGCAATCGTGGCGCTGGCGAGCCACGGCCGCGCGGCGAGCCGAGCGTTCGACGCCTTTGCAGCGTCCCCGGCCGCCTTCATCTTCGAGATATCCATTTCATTGATCGCCGCATCGCTGGCCGCCGGCTACCTCGCGGCCCGGACTGCGAAGCGGCAACACTGGCTCAATGGCACATTGGCGACGATCGGTCCGACCCTGCTCAGCCTCTATGGGTTGACGCATGGTCTATTGTTCGACGAGGCGGACGATCTCGGCCCCTGGCTTCATGCAATGACCAACGTCGTCATATTCGTCGGCGGCCCCATGATGGGAGCTTTCGGCGGCTATCTCGCCGAGCTCAGGCAGGCGCAGATTGAGGCGATGACGTCCGAAGATCGCGTGGCGCACGATGCAGCCGCCTTGAAAGCAAGCTAGCTGCTTGCCGCCGCAGTGTCCGTTGCCTCAGCCGAAAATTTTCCGCCAGCCGCCGGACTGCGGTTCTTCGGGCGTCTCGCTCTCCTCGACGATGTCGGGACCGGGATCGTCCGGTGCGTGAACCAACGGGATGATCGGCTGCGCGCGCGGCAATGATGGCGCGACCGTGCCGCCGTTCGCCGGCAGCGGCGGCGTGTCCTCGTCGTGCGTGGCTGCGGGTTCGGCCGGCAGCGGCGCGACCGCTGACGGCGTTGCATCGGCTTCCGGCTCGATCAGCGGCGCCGTGCTGACGATTCCGGTCAACGGCACGCGCCACTCGAAGGCGTCGAGCCGCCCGCTCACCGGCGACACCGGCAGCCATCGGTCGGACACATAGCCGTCGGCGGTCCACGCCGGATCGGGCGCCGCATGCAGCGCGCGCGCCAGCCATTCGCGGGCGCGGCCTTCGTCGCCTTCCGCCCGCTCGATCGCCGCCGTCAATACGGCGATGCGCGTCGTCGGCGCGGCAAGATATGGCTCGAGCGCAGCGCGAGCCTTGGCGAACTCGCGGGCATCGAGCGCGGCGCGAGCGACTGCCAGCGCGCCCTCGACATTGCCAGGCGCTCGCTTTGCCAAATATTCCATGCGGCTGAGGCGATCGCGCGCGGCGTCGCCGGAACCCAGCCCGGCATAGGCCTGGGCCAGTTCCGGATGCGGATTGGCGCGCCACGCTCTATCGATGACGCGCGTTGCCTTGCGCATCTGTCCGCCCTCGGCGAGCAGACGTCCGGCCAGCGCCGCCGCCGGTACCAGCGTCGGCGCGAGTTTTGCCGCGTCCAGCGCAGCAGCCTTGGCGGCCTCACGATCGGCTTCTTCGGTGGCGAGCGCGCGAGCCGTGAGCAGCACCGCGCGCTGGCGGCGATAGCTCGCTTTGTCGAGCACGAGCCGGTTTTGCTCCAACAGCGCCAGCGCTCCCGCCCAATCGCCCGTTGCGCAGCGCAATTCGAGAACCGCCCGCCCGGCCCAGCCGAGCGAAGGCGCGCTGCGCGCCGCTTCCTCCGCATAGCTGTAGGCGGCCGCCCGGTCGTCGCGCCGCCGCGCCTCGATGAACAGCCCATGCAGGCCGAGCGCCTTGGTGTCGTCGCGGCTTGTCATGGCGCGGAAAACGCGCTCGGCGCTTTCGCGATCGCCGGCGAGCTGCGCCGCCTGCGCGCTGAGCAAAAGCGCGAGCGGCTCGCCGGGCGCGATGCGGTTGACCTCGGCCGAAAGCATGCGCGCGGCGGCAACATCGCCGGAGCCGACCGCAATCAGGCCATTCGAGATCGCTTCATAGGCGCGCACGCCGCGCCGGTTGCGCAGCAGGGTTGCCAGCACGACCGGCGACCGCACGATCGCGCGAATGACGCTCCAGACGATGGCGAGCATGATCATCGCCGCAATGGTCGCCGCGGCCAGCACCATCAGCGATGTCTCGATGCGCAAGCCTTGCCACGTGATGACCACGTCGCCGGGCCGGTCGGCGAGCCAGGCGACGCCGAGCGACAGCGCACCGACCACGATGAGAAAGAGAACGACGCGGATCATTGCGGCTTGCCGAGCGCCGCCAGCGCGCCCGCGGCGAGTTGACGGCTTGCCGCGATGGCCGCGTTGCGTGCCTCGGCCTTGCGGACCCACGCGGTCGTGAGCGATCTTGCGCCGTCCGGCAATTTGGCGATGTCGGCAAGCGCCGCGGCAATGTCGCTACGTGCGGCATCGGCGTTGACCCGCGTGGCGACGGACAGCGGATCGTCGCCTGCCGGCGCATCGACCGGAGTGATGCGGACGAGGTGTTGCGCGTTGGCTTCGAGCCGCCCCAGGAACGACGCATCGCCCGATGCCGGCTCCGACGCCTGTAGCAATGCCGGCGCAAGGCTCGCGAGTTCGTGCGCCAGCGCCGCCGCGCTCGGCACGCCGGCGGCGGCGAAGGGTTCGAGCGGCGCCGTCGCGCTTTGGTCCGCGCCGAGGGATTTCACCGCCGCGAGCTCGGCTTGATACGGCGCGTCGCGCTCGACGGCGGCGCGCAACGCCTCGGTGGTGACCAGCAAACGTGCCACCCGATCGTCGGCGCCGGCGGTTTGGCGTGTAAGGTTGTCGGCGAGCGACTTCATCGCGCTTTCAAGGGCTGCGATACGGTTGGCCAGTGCATCAAGATCGCTTCGCGCAACGCCGGCTTGCGCGGCGGTCTTCGCTGCATCGGCGGCATCGGCTGCCGACTTGGCTTGTGCCAGCGCATTCTGCGCCGCCGCCGAAATCTGATCGACGCGCGTGCCAAGCGCGGCGAGAGAATCGCCGAGCGATTTTGTTGCGGCCTCCGCCACCGCCAGACGGGAAACGAGCGCCGGGTCGGGCTGCGGCGCCGCGATTGCCCCCTCGATTTTCTTGAGCTGCGCCGAGATTTCGGCAATGCCCGCGCTGTTCGGCGCCTGGGGGGTTGGCGCCGCCGCTGGCTCGCGCGACGGCAGCACACCCCCGATCAACAGACCGGCGCTGATGGCAACGACGGCGATTGCGCCCGCCGCGGCGCCCGCCAAGGCGGTTTTGAGGTGCGATCTCGGACGGCTGGTTTCGCTCGCTTGCCGTCCGGTGGGATTGTCTTTGCTGGCACGCCCGGTGGGAGCGCCGTTTGTCCCGGATTCTTGGGCCGAGGCCGGCTTGTCGGCTTCGACTTCCGTCGCCGTCAGATCAATCGTCGGCGGCCGTCGGCGCGGTGTGCTGTCGGGCTCGCTTGCCATGCAGTCCTCAATGCGAGTTCGCCGAATCAATAAAGCCGGCCCAACTCGTCCCGGCATAGTACGGGGCAAACATGGCGGCAACAGATCAGGCCGCGCCAATAAGCTCGAGCAATGCCGCCTCGGCGGGCCGCGGTGCGACCCGGATGGCGGCAGCGCCGGCGCGCTCAAGCGGCTCCGCCACCTGCGCGGACAGGCAATAATGGATGGGTTGCAGCGCGGTTGCGAGCTGGCCCGCGGCGCGCGCGGCTTCGAGATAGGTCTCGGCGCTGCGGCGCGAGAAGTGCAGCACGCCGTCGAGCCCGCTCGCCAAAGCATCGGCTACGACGCGCGGCAATCTTGAGACCGCAACGGCGCGATAGACGATCGTCGTCTGCACCGTATAGCCGCGGCCGCGAAGCTCGCCGGCAAGATCGCCGGAGCGGTCTTCGCCGGCGAGATAGAGGAGCGGCGCTCCCGGCTTCATGCGCGCGGCGACGAGCCGCGCAAGGTCGCCCACGTCGCCGTTGGCGCAGTTCACATCGGTGAAGCCAGCCGCTGCCATGGCATGCGCGCTGCGCTGGCCGACGGTGAAGACGGGCAGAGCATGGAGTTGCGTCACGGCGGCATGCGCCGCGATCGCGTGCGCGGCATTGGCGCTGGTGAGCAAAATCGCCGCCCAGGGACCGGAACCGATCGGCGCGTCGGCTGCCGCCTCGATGCGCAACAGCGGCGCAATAACCGTCTCGTGACCCTGCGCACGCAGCGCCGCGGCGGTGCGCTGCGCATCGGGTTCGGGCCGCGTGAGGAGGAGCCGCACGGTTTAGGTCCGCGTGAAAAAGTCGCCGCCGGCGCGTGCTTTGAGTTCACGGCCGGCATCGGCGCCAAGCTCGGCTGCCTGTGCGCGGCTGCCCTCGCGCAAAACCTCGAAGGCTTGGCTGCCGTCAGGCTTCACAATTATGCCGTGGAAATGGACGGTGCCGCCGCTGACGCGCGCATGGCCGCCGATCGGCGTACGGCAGGAGCCGTCGAGCACGGCGAGGAAGGCGCGTTCGGCGGCAAGCGCGGTGGCGGTGTCGGGATCGTCGATCTTGGCGACGAGCGCCCGTGTCGCGGCATCGTCAGCGCGGGTCTCGATGCCGATCGCGCCTTGACCGACCGCGGGTGGGAACTCGTCGATGTCGAGCAAGGCCGTCGCCGCCGACAGCAGGCCGAGCCGCTTCAGACCGGCGACGGCGAGCAGCGTCGCGTCGGCCTCGCCGGCTTCGATCTTGCGCAGTCGCGTTTCGACGTTGCCGCGCAGCGGCACCACGGCAAGATCCGGCCGCAACCGCTTGGCCAGCGCCTGACGCCGCAGCGACGCCGTGCCGAGGACTGCGCCAACCGGCAAATCGCGCAACGATTTGGCCTTGCGGCTGATGAAGGCGTCGCGCGCATCCTCGCGCGGCAGAAACGCCGACAGCACCAATCCGGCAGGCAGCACGGTCGTCATGTCTTTCGAGGAGTGCACCGCGAGGTCGATGGCGCCGGCCATGAGCTGATCTTCGATTTCCTTGGTGAAGAGCCCCTTGCCGCCGGCTTCATTGAGCGGCCGGTCCTGGATGGCGTCGCCGGTGGTGCGGATGACCTTGATCTCGATGCGCTCCGGATCGAGGCCGCATGCTAGGGCCAACCGGCTTTGCACTTCGCGCGCCTGCACCAGCGCCAGCGGCGAGCCGCGCGAGCCGATGCGCAAGATCGAGTTTGCTGCCGACGATTGTGCCATCGCTTGCGCCATCGATTATGTCTTGCGACCTTCCGCTGCCATATAATACACCGATGGTCATCCTCGGCATCGAGACGACGTGCGATGAGACGGCGGCAGCCGTGGTCGAGCGGACCGTGGACGGCCACGGCCGCATCCTGTCCAACATCGTACTCTCGCAGGTCAGCGAGCATGCCGAATTTGGCGGGGTTGTGCCGGAAATAGCCGCGCGCGCCCATGTCGAGGCGCTCGACCACATCATCGCCAAGGCGATGGCCGAAGCGCAAAAGTCGTTCCTTGACCTCGACGGCATCGCAGCGGCGGCCGGGCCGGGCCTGATCGGCGGCGTCATCGTCGGCCTGACCACGGCAAAGGCCATCGCGCTCACGCACCGCAAGCCGCTGATCGCGGTCAATCACCTGGAAGCGCATGCGCTCACGGCGCGGCTCACCGATGCCACGCCGTTCCCCTATTGCCTGTTTCTTGCCTCCGGCGGCCACACGCAAATCCTCGGTGTCCTTGGTGTGGGCGATTACCTGCGCTTCGGCGGCACGGTCGATGACGCGATCGGCGAGGCCTTCGACAAGACCGCGAAACTGCTGGGCCTTGGCTATCCGGGCGGGCCGCTGGTCGAGAAGGAGGCGGCGCGCGGCGACGCCAAGCGCTTTGCGCTGCCGCGGCCGATGAGCGGACGCCAAAATGCCGATTTTTCGTTGTCCGGGCTGAAGACGGCGCTGCGCATCGAAGCGGAGAAGATCGCGCCGTTAAGCGATCAGGATGTCGCCGATCTGTGCGCCTCGTTTCAGCAGGCGGTGGTCGATGTGGTCGGCGACCGGCTGCGCACCGGCATGCGCATGTTCCGCGATCGTTTCGGCACGCCGAGTGCGCTTGTCTGCGCCGGTGGTGTCGCCGCCAACCAGGCGATCCGCAAGATCTTGCACCGCGTCGCCTTCGAGACCGGCACCACGTTGGTCGCGCCGCCGCCGGCTCTGTGCACCGACAACGGCGCTATGATCGCCTGGGCCGGCGCCGAGCGGCTGGCGCTGGGCTTAACCGATACGCTCGATTTCGCGCCTCGCGCGCGCTGGCCGCTGGATCAGGTGACGAAGGCGAATTTGGCGCCGGTTTAACGCCGCTCGAAGCGGTCGGTGAACCACTTCAACAGCCGCGCCCAGATTTCGTCCTTGCCGACGGTGTCCTCGATGCCGTGTTCGAGGTTGGGATTGTCGTTGACCTCCATGACGACGATGCCATGGCTGGTCTGCTTGAGATCGACGCCATAGAAGCCGTCGCCGATCGGCCGCGCCGCGCGCACCGCGATATCGATCACCTCGCTTGGCGCCTGGCCGAGATCGAAAGGCCGGAAGCCGCCCTCGTGCGATGAGCCGTCGGGCCGGTATTTCACCACCTGCCAATGGCCGCGCGCCATGCGGTACTGGCATACGAAGAGCGGCTCGCCGGCGAGCACGCCGACCCGCCAGTCGAAGTCGGTCGGCAGGAATTTCTGTGCCAGCAACAGGTCGGTCTCCTCGAACAGCTCCTCGCAGATGCGCTTGAGCGCGGCGGCCGACTCGATCTTGTGCACGCCGCGGGAGAACGAGCCGTCGGGGATCTTCACCACCAGCGGCAGGCCAAGCTCGTCGCTCACCTTGGCGAGGTCGGTATCCTCGCTGATGATGATGGTCGGCGGCGTCGGCACCTGGTTCTGCTGCAACAGCTCCATCAGGAAGACCTTGTTGGTGCAGCGGATCATCGAGATCGGATCGTCGATGACCGGCATGCCTTCCTGCCAGGCGCGGCGGGCGAAACGGTAGGTGTGATTGTCGATCGAGGTGGTCTCGCGGATGAACAGGCCGTCGAACTCGGCAAGCTCGGCGAGCTGGCGCTTGGTGATCGGCTCGACGTCGACTGAGTTTTTGTCGGCGAAGCGCACAAAATGTTTGATTGTGTCCAGAGAGCAGGGCGCCGTTTTTTCGTTCTCGTTCGGATCGTACAGCACGGCGAGATCGTACTTTGCGACCGAGCGCGCCTTGGGATCGCGCCATTCGCGCTTGGTGTGGTTGTTCAGCGACTCGCGGAAAAACTCGGCCTCGCCGTTGGCGAGCCGGGTGATGATGCGCGGCCGGATGCGATCGATCGAAAGACGGGTGCCCGGCTCGACGATCACTTCCAGCGCCGGGCAGCGGAACCAGTCGAACAGCAGCCGGCCGAACGGCTCGAAGCGCTCGTCGCGCGCGATGCCGAAGCAAACCAGCAGCTTGAACTCGCCCTCGGGCTGAAAATCGGCGCGCCGGGCGCAGCGGTTGAGCTCTTCCTCGAGTTCCGGGAGCGCGTGCTCGTAGAGCTTCTGCTCGCGCAGCTCCAGCATGGTCTCGACGGTCGGCACCACGCGATGGCCGCGCGCCTCGGCCAGCAGCGAGGCGTAATAGCCCTTCGACTGGTAGGCGTAAGAGCGGGCAAGGTTGACCAGCTTGGGCCGCGCCATGTCGAACAGCCGAGGCCGCGCGAGATACTCGCTCGTGGTGATGACCTTGTGCGGGGTCTCGGCGTTGGGCAGGTCGCGGGACTGATCGACGAGGATGACCCAGCCAGTCATGGACGGGTTCCCTTCCAGTCGAAGCCACTAGGCGATGCGAGGCCGATCATGCGTTTGAAATTGGGTACGGCACGCGATTCGTCATAGCCGGAATCAGAACCATTGGCGACTGCGGCATGCGCGATGTCCACCATGAAAACCAATTCGGGCACCGGAGTCAGGCGGCTTGATCATGGCCGCCGCCGGCTGTGACGGTTCCTTGACACCAGCGCCTTCTCAAAGCGCAGCGCATCGGCGTGGTCGTCATAATAGCCGTGGTGCCTGCCGAACAGCCGGTAGCCCGACTTTTCATAGCGCGCAATGGCTCGGGTATTGTGCTCGTGGACTTCGAGCCGCATTGCCGTGCGGCCGCGGCGCCGCGCCGCCTCCTCCGCCGCCGCCAAAAGCAGCGTGCCGATGCCGCGCCTGCCGATGTGCGGGGCGACCGCGATGGAATACAGGCGCGCGAGCCTCGAACGCGGCGGGTAGAGCACCAGCACGTAGCCGGCAAGCTGGCCGCCGCCGGCGGCCACGATCAACGTGGCGCTGCGCGAGGCAAGGAAGCGGCGAAAACTGCGCCGCGACAGAATGTCGGTCGTGAACACGGCCAATTCGAGCTCGCGCAAGCCGTTGAGATCGGTCATGCGGCCGCGGCGGAGCGTTGCCGGACGCGGTGCGTGCGACCCGGTCACGAGGCGTGTCCCTGCTCGATCCGGCCGATCATGGTCTCCAGCCGCTCCAGGCGGTCGGCTTCACTTGGCGGCTTGTCCCAGCGCAGCCGGTTGATGCGCGGGAACCGCATCGCCAGCCCGGATTTGTGCCGCGTCGAGCGCTGCAAGCCTTCGAACGCGACTTCGAGCACGAGGCCTTGATTCGGCTCGTGCACGACCTCGCGCACCGGACCGAAGCGGTCGATGGTATTGCGGCGGACGAAGCGGTCGATCTGCAACAGTTCCTCGTCGGTGAACCCGAAATAGGCCTTGCCCACGGGAACCAGCTCCTCGCCGCTGTCGCCACGCGTCCAAACGCCGAACGTATAATCGGAATAATACGACGAGCGCTTGCCGTGGCCGCGCTGGGCATACATCAAGACCGCGTCGATGATGAAGGGGTCGCGCTTCCATTTCCACCATGGCCCTTTCGGCCGGCCGGGCAGATAGAGCGAGTCGCGCCGCTTGAGCATGACGCCCTCGACCGCCATGGCGTCCTCGCCGGCGCCGGCCGCTGCCGGATTTTTCCGCGCCGCCGTGAGTTGGTCCCAGGTGGCGAAACTGATCAGTGGAGAAAGATCGACGCGGGCGTCATTGAGCCGCGCGACGAAACTCTCCAGGCGCGCACGGCGCTCCGTGAACGGGCGCTCGCGCAAATCCTCGCCGCCGTCGGCGAGCAGATCGTAAGCGCGCAGCTGCGCGGGAAATTCCGCGATCAGTTTTGGCGTGACCGTTTTGCGATTGAGCCGCTGTTGCAGCGCGTTGAACGACTGCACCCGGTGGTCCCGCATGATCAAAAGCTCGCCGTCGATCGCGCCGGGCAGGTGCAGCGCGTCGAGCAGATCGGGAAAGCTTTTCGAAATGTCCTCGCCGGTGCGCGAATACAGTCGTGCAACCCCCACCGTTCCCTCCCCCGCTTGTGGGGGAGGGAAAGGTGCGGGCGCGGCGACGGCTTGAACGCGAATGCCGTCCCATTTCCATTCGGCCATGAAATCGGCGGCGTCGAGCGTAACCAGGTCTGCGTCGTCGAGCGCGTGCGCCAGCATCGCCGGCCGGAACACCGCCGGATCGGTGCTCGCCGGCTTGTCGCCGCTGCCTTCGAGCCAGGCGAACAGCTTGGGGTAGGGCGGCGCCAGGCCGGGCCAGAACAGCTCGATGTCCTGCGCATCCTTGCCGGCGAGCGCCGCGACCGCTGATTTTGCCAGCCGCGCCGAGACGCCGATCCGCAATCCGCCGGTCACCAACTTGATCAGCGCCCAGCGGCCGGTTTCATCGAGCGCATCGAGCCAATGCCCGAGCTGCTTCGGCAGTTGCGCCTTGCCGAGGGTGGACAGGGTTTCGATGACGGACGCGAGGGTCAGCTCTTCTGCGCCGACCGCACCATTTTTCCCTCCCCCGCATGCGGGGGAGGGTAGGGAGGGGGCCTGTGGCCGCAAGGCTTGCGCAGGCGTCGAAGACTTACCCCCTCTGGCTTCGCTTGGCTCGCCGCCTCGCCCGTAAACGGGGGAGGACGAACTGGGCCACATCAGCGCGACGGTCTCGGAGAGGTCGCCGACATAATCGTAGGACAGTTCGAACAGCACCGGATCGGTGCGCTCCGCGATCAGGCTGCGGATCAGACCGGCCTTGGCGTAGGGAAAGCTCAGCGCGCCGGTCAGCGCAGCGAGCGCCCAGCCGCGCTCGGGATCGGGCGTCGAGCGGAAATAATCCGTCATCAGGAGCAGCTTGTTGTTGCGCGCGGGCTCGTAGGCGAGGCGGTCGAGAAGCTCGGCGAAGCGGTTCATTGTTCCGCTCCGGCGCCGGGTTGCTCGCCGGCTTCGTCTTCATCGCCGTAACCGACAATATCGAGCGACCGCGCTTTCAGGCCGCGCGTGCCGCACCAGTACACCAGCGCGTCCTCCTGGCCATGCGTGACCCAGATTTCTCCGGCGCCGGTCGCGGCGATGGTCGCGGTCAGACCATCCCAGTCGGCGTGGTCGGAAATCACCAGCGGTAGCGAGACGCCCTGTTGGCGCGCCCGCGCCCGCACGCGCATCCAGCCGGAGGCGAACGCGGCGAGCGGATCGGGGAAGCGCCGCGTCCACAGGTCGTTCAAGGCCGACGGTGGGCAGATCGTGATTGTGCCGGCGAGGTTCGTCTTGGCGCCGCCGCGCACCGTCCGCAACTCGCCGAGCGCAATGCCGCGGCTGACATAATAGTTCGTGATCTTCTCCATGGCGCCGTGCAGATAAATCGGCGCCGCGTAACCGGCTTGGCGAAGCAGCGCGATGACACGCTGCGCCTTGCCGAGCGAATAAGCGCCGACCAGATGCGCCCGCTCCGGAAATACCGCGACCGAACGCAGCAGTTTGGCGATTTCGCCATCCGGGTCGCCGTGGCGGAACACCGGCAGCGCGAACGTCGCCTCGGTGATGAACACGTCGCAGCGCACCAGTTCGAACGGCGCGCAGGTCGGATCGGCAACATTCTTGTAGTCGCCAGAGGCGACAATGCGCAGGCCGTTCGCCTGGACTGCGATCTGTGCCGAGCCAAGCACATGGCCGGCGGGATGGAAGGTCACTGTCACGCCGCCAAGATCGATGCTTTCGCCATAGCGCGCGGCTTGCGTCGAGCCGGCGAAATTCTCGCCGTAGCGCAGCCGCATCAGATCGAGCGTCTCCTGGGTGGCCAGCACCGCGCCGTGGCCGGCGCGCGCATGGTCGGAGTGGGCATGGGTAATCAGCGCCCGTTCCACCGGCCGGGTCGGGTCGATATGGAAGGCGCCGGGCTTGCAGCACAGGCCGGACGGCGTTCGCGCCAGGATGTCTTCAGGTCGCATCGCGAGTCATAAATAATCATTCTGCCCCGTGGCGCGAGCACGTGATGACCGATACCGGCCCGCTCTTTGTCTCCTCCGGCGATCTGATCGCCGACCGCCGCTACAAATGGGCGCTCGATCATGCCGGGCGCGGCGACTTGCCGGGCGCCGCCGATATCCTGGCGCAGACGGTGGAACTTGCGCCCCGCTTCGCCACGGCCTGGTTTGCGCTCGGCGCCATCCGCGACCAGCTCGGCGATCGCGCTGGCGCCATCGCCGCGTTTGCCCAGGCCCGCGACGCGGACCCCGAGGATTATCACGGCGCGCGGCTGCAACTTGCGCGGCTCGGATCGGGCGAGGCAGCGCCGGCGATGACGCAGACCTATGTCCGCCGGCTGTTCGACCAATATGCCGCGCGCTATGACGCGGCGCTCACCGAACACCTGCACTATCGCGGCCCGGCGCTGCTGCGCGAGGCGGTCGAAGCCGCAATGGGCGCGTCCGGACGGCGGATGCGCTTTGGCACCATGCTCGACCTCGGCTGCGGCACCGGGCTTGGCGGCGCCGCGTTTCGTCCCTTCGCCGATTGGCTGGTCGGCGTCGACCTTTCGCCGGCGATGATCGCGCAAGCGGCCAGCAAAGGACTCTACGATCGGCTTATCGCTGCGAGCATTGACGCCTTTCTCGCCGATGAAATCGCCGATGGCGGCAAATATCACCTCGTCCTCGCCGCCGATGTCTTTGTCTATGTGAACGATCTTAAGCCGATCATCGCCGGCATCGCGGGTATCCTCGCACCGGACGGATTGCTGGCGTTTACGGTCGAGACCCATGCCGGCGACGGCGCAAAACTGTTGCCGACACTGCGCTATGCCTACGGCGAGGCTTATGTGCGTAGCGTGCTTGGCGATGCCAGCCTCACCCCTGCGCATCTCGCCAAGGCCTCGGTGCGCAGCGAAAAGGGCATGCCGGTCGAAGGCCTTGTCGTGGTTGCGCAGCCCTCGACCGCGGTGCATCAGCCCGCTAGTTCTGGCGCGTGACCGTTCTAGAACGCCCGACGATTCTGCCGGAACCGTTCACGCGCTGGTTCGCCAGCCGCGGTTGGACGCCGCGCGCGCATCAGTTGGAACTTTTGGCGAAGTCGCGCGCCGGGCGCTCGGTGTTGCTGATCGCGCCCACCGGCGGCGGCAAGACGCTGGCCGGATTCCTGCCGAGCCTGGTGGAGTTGAGCGGCAACTCCCTCCCCCGCTTGCGGGGGAGGGCTGGGGAGGGGACACTGGAGAGCCGCGGCGCGCAAGACTTGCCCCCTCCGGGCGAGCTTCGCTCGCCATCCTCCCCCGCAAGCGGGGGAGGAAAGAAATTGATTTCGCTTGGCCGCAACGTGCGGCGCGAGGGCGGGCTGCACACGCTCTATATTTCCCCGCTGAAGGCGCTCGCCGTCGATATCGCGCGCAATCTCGAACAGCCGCTCGCCGAGATGAAGCTGCCGATCCGCATCGAGACACGCACCGGCGACACGCCATCGTCGAAGCGCCAGCGCCAGCGCCGCGATCCGCCGGAGATTTTGCTCACCACGCCCGAGCAGGTCGCGCTACTACTCGCCTCCGCCGACGCGCCGTATCTGTTTGGCTCGCTCAAGCGCGTCATCCTCGACGAGCTGCACGCATTGGTGACCTCGAAACGCGGCGATCTGCTTTCACTCGGTCTCGCCCGGCTGTTTCGCATTGCGCCCGGCCTCACCAGCATCGGCCTGTCGGCGACCGTAGCCGAGCCTGACGATCTTTGCCGCTTCATGGTTCCCCAGCGCGACGGCGATGCGCGGGCCGATCTCATCGTCGCCGCAGGCGGCGCCGCGCCCGATGTCGGCATGCTCACATCGGGCGAGCGCGTGCCATGGGCCGGCCATTCGGCGCGCTACGCGCTCGGCGAAATCTACCAGCTCATCAAGGCGCACCGCACCACGCTCGTCTTCGTCAATACGCGTAGTCAGGCCGAAGGCATTTTTCAGGACCTCTGGCACATCAACGACGACAATCTCGCCATCGCGCTGCATCACGGCTCGCTCGACGTGGCGCAGCGGCGCAAGGTCGAAGCCGCGATGGCGGCCGGCCGCCTGCGCGCGGTGGTATGCACATCCTCGCTCGATCTCGGCGTCGATTGGGGCGACGTCGATCTGGTCATCAATGTCGGCGCGCCGAAGGGCGCCTCGCGCATGCTCCAGCGTATCGGCCGCGCCAATCACCGCATGGATGAGCCGTCAAAAGGTGTGCTCATTCCGGCAAACCGCTTCGAGGTGCTGGAATGCCGCGCCGCGCTCGACGCCATCGCCGAGAATGCGCAAGACACGCCGGCGTCCCGTATCGGCGCGCTCGACGTGCTCGCCCAGCACGTTCTCGGTTGCGCCTGCGGCGAGCCGTTCCGCAGCGACGAGCTTTACGCCGAGGTGACGTCAGCCGCGCCCTATGCGGCGCTGACCCGGGCCGATTTCGACGCCGTCGTCGATTTCGTCGCCACCGGCGGCTACGCGCTCAAGGCCTATGAGCGTTTCGCCCGCATCCGGCTCGGCAAGGACGATCGCTGGCGGATTGCGCATCCGCTCGTCGCGCAGCGTTACCGGCTCAATGTCGGCACCATTGTCGAAGCCGACATGCTGAAGGTTCGCCTGGTGCGCTCGCGCGCCTCGAAAATGATCCCGCGCGGCGGCCGGCTGCTTGGCGAGGTGGAAGAATATTTCGTCGAGACCATGGTGCCCGGAGATACCTTCGTGTTCGCCGGAGAAATTCTCCAATATGAAGCGATCGTCGAGGACGAAGTCTACGTTTCGCGCGCGGCCTCCGAAGATCCCAAAGTGCCGGCCTATGAGGGCGGCAAATTCCCGCTCTCCACTTATCTCGCCGACCGCGTGCGCGCGATCATCGCCGACCCGCACGAATGGCGCCAACTGCCGGCGCAAGTGCGCGAGTGGCTTGAGATCCAAAAATGGCGCTCGCAGATGCCGGGCCGCCGCGAGCTCCTGGTCGAAACCTTCCCGCGCGCCAACAAGCATTATCTGGTCTGCTATCCGTTCGAGGGCCGTCTCGCGCACCAGACGCTCGGCATGCTGCTGACGCGCCGCCTCGAACGCGCGCGGCTAAAGCCGATGGGCTTTGTCGCCAACGAATACGCGCTCGCCGTCTGGGGTATCGGCGATATCGCCTCGCGCCTCGCGCACGGCGAGCTTTCGCTTGCCGCGCTATTCGACGAGGACATGCTTGGCGACGATCTCGAAGCTTGGCTCGCCGAATCGGCGCTGCTGAAACGCACGTTCCGCAATTGCGCCATCATCGCCGGCCTGATCGAGCGCCGCTTCCCCGGCCAGGAGAAATCCCGGCGGCAGCTCACGATCTCGACCGACCTCGTCTATGACGTGCTGCGCAGCCACCAGCCCGATCACGTGCTGTTGCGCGCCACTCGGGCCGATGCGGCGACGGGTCTGCTCGACGTGCGCCGTCTCGGCGATATGCTGTCGCGAATCAGGGGCAAAATCGTGCATAAGGCGCTTGACCACGTCTCGCCGCTGGCCGTCCCGGTGATGCTGGAGATCGGGCGCGAGGCGGTTTATGGCGAGGCGGCCGAACAGCTTCTCGCGGAAGCCGAGGACGAACTGGTCAAGGAGGCGATGCAGTGAGCATACGTGCCCAAGCGGTGCCATTGACTGCTGCCGTGCCTCTTGCGGAGGGGGATCGGGGCGAGGCGTATTGCGAACTGACGCTCGCCGGTATCACGCTCGTCGCCGATTGTGCCGGCGCGCTGTATTGGCCTGATGAAAAGGCTCTCGTCGTTGCCGATCTTCACCTTGAAAAGGGCTCCGCTTTCGCCGCGCGCGGTATCCTTTTGCCGCCCTACGACACCGCGTCGACGCTGGCGCGTCTCGCCGGCCTCATCGAGCGGTACGCGCCGCGTATCGTCGTTGCGCTCGGCGATAGCTTCCACGACGGCGACGGACCCGCGCGCATGGCCGATATCAGCCGCACCGCGCTCAAAATGCTGCAACACGGATGCGATTGGGTTTGGATCTCCGGCAATCACGATCCCGACCCGGCCAACGGTATCGGCGGCCGTTTTGCCGAGGCATTGGCGCTCGGTCCGCTGACGTTCCGGCACCAACCTTTGCCGCAGCCGTGCGGCGGTGAAGTCGCCGGCCATCTGCATCCGGTCGCGCGCGTGGCGGGGCGTGGCCGCGCCGTGAGCCGGCCGTGCTTTGCGAGCGATGGCCGGCGCCTCGTCATGCCCGCCTTCGGCGCCTATACCGGCGGCCTCAACGTGCGCGACCGTGCGATTGTTTCGCTGTTCGGGGCGCTGTCGTTCACCGCGCACATGCTCGGCGAACAGCGCATTTACGCCGTTGCCGCGGCGAAGTGCCTCGCCGACTGAAAGACTTTCAGTTGACCTTGGAGATCGTAGCCGGCGCTTTTGCGCCCGGGGGCCGCGGCTTCGATCTTGCCGGCGGCAGGCCGATCTGGGTCACGTCCCAGCCGCCCGGCGGCGACTTCACGGTGATTGCTTCGTCCGGCTGCGGCACCGCGGCCCAGGTCTTTGCCGCAAGACGCGCCGCGCTCAGCGATTGCTGATCGAGCTTCGCACCGACCTCATCGCGCTTCTTTCCCGCGTCCTCATCGCCCTGGTTCGCCGCCAGCGAAAACCACTTGTACGACTCCGCGAAATTCTGCGCCACGCCGATGCCGCGCGCGTACAGGATGCCGAGGTTGTACTGGCTGTCGGTGATGCCGTGATCGGCCGCATCGTGGAACCAATGCGCGGCGTTGGTGTAATCGGGCGTGCCATCGATACCTTCGGCATAGAGCACCGCCAGATTGTGCATCGCCTTGCCGTTACCTTTACCGGCTGCGGCGAGATAGAGATCGCGCGCCGCGGCGAGGTCCTTCTTCACGCCGAGGCCCTTTTCGTACAAGCCGCCGAGGCGGAATTGCGCGGGCGGCAAGCCGTGCTTGGCGGCGCGTTCGAGCCACAGCGCCGCTTCCAAATTGTTCGCCGCAACGCCACGGCCATCGGCAAAGCGCATCGCCACTTCGTAAGCGGCGGCGGCATCGCCGGACAGCGCTGCGGCGCGCAGCGCCGGTCCGCCGATCGTGGCCGGAAGCTTGTCGCCGAGTGGCGTGCCTGGTGTGCTGGACGCCGGCGGGCGCGGCAGCGAGCCGGTTATGTCCGCATTGGGCGTAATCGCGATCGGAGCGGATGGCTGGGCTTCGGATTGACGGACCGGCTTTGCACCAATAAGCGCGCCGGATTTTGGATTCGGCGATGGGCTGGGGAGCGTGCTGCGCGGCGCGCTTGGAACCGGAAGCGGTGCCGGCTCGGCCGGCGGCGATGCCGGCTGCTCGGGTTCGGGCAGTGCGGCGGCGGGCGGCGAGGCGTTTTCCTGCTGCGGCGCCGGAACCGAAGCGCCGCCATCGAAGAAGCGTGTTGCGATCTGGATGCAGCCGATAACGATCAGCGCGGCTGCTCCAGCCACAATCAATGTGCGAGCGCGCGGTTTCGGTTTCTTCGACGCGGCCGCGCCTTTGACGCCTGCCTTTCTTTCCGTTTGCGGTGAAGCCGAGGCGGCGGCCTGCGCGGCGCGGCGTGCGGCAGCGATGAAATTCGGCTTGTCGCCCGGATCCGCAATCACCGGGGGTTTGGCTGAGCCGACCGCGGCTTCGGATGCGGCGATGCGGTCGGCGGCCGAGGCGGCCGGCCGCGCGCGGCCGGTCGCAGAGCCCGGCTCCAGCGGATGATCCGGCGGCAGATTGGGATCGATCGGTGTCCGCGCGGCGGTGGGACGCTGCGGTGGCGATTCCGCGGCCGCAGCCGCCGGCTTCGCGGTGGGAGCGATCGCTGCCGCCATTGATGCAGTCGAGAACGGCGCCTCGTTCGGGGCGATTGGTGGCGCTGCCAGAGATATTTGCGAGGCTGGCGCCGCGTGCGACGTGGATTCGCGTATGCCGCTCTCGATCATGGCGAGGCGATCAACCACCTGTTCGACGGTGCCCTGGACCGCCTCGAGCGAATCCTGAGTGCGCAGCTCGCTCTGCTTGATTTCGGCGACATCGCGCTCGATCGCGCCGGCGGCGACGGGCATGCGGCTCGGCGCGCCAAAGCCGTTCGAACCCCGGATCTGCTCGATATGCACAAGCAAGTCGGCAATCCCGCGCTCGACCGCTTCGAGATGGCCGAGACGCGAGTCGGAAGTATCGAAGCGCTGCACCAGCATAGCGATCCGGTCTTCGAGATGCGCCAACGCCGCGTGGTCGGTGTGCGTGAGCTGAACCCATTCGAGCTTCTCGATCAGCCCTGACAGCAGCTTTTCGAGCTCGCGCGGCACCGTTTGGCCGGCTTCGGCCGAGGCCGAGAGCGCGTTGGTGAGCGTTTCGATGCGGTTCTCGAGCGCCGAGAGGCCCTGGCTGCTCGCCGCCGTCGTGGCGAGCGTGTCCACCTTTGCGGCGAGCGCACGGACGTCCTCTGCGACCTTGGTCAGTGTCTCGTTGGAGGCGACATGCGAGACAATGCCGCGCAGGGCGCCGATCGCGGTTTCGAGTTGCTGAAGTGCGGCCGGATCGTCCTTGGCGACGATCATGTCGACCTTTTGCGACAGCGCCTTCACCGCATCGTCGAAGCCGACCAGGCTCTCGGCGGGCGTCAGACTGCGCAGTGCATCGCGCACCTCGCTCAGCCCGCGCTCTAGCCCGGCGATCGCTCCTGAATCGACGCCACACTGGCGGCTATGCTCGATGCGCTGGGCGAGCGCCTTCACCTCGATCTCGAGCGAGTCTACGGCGCGCCGCGGCAACGCTCCGGTGATCAGGCGCGCAATTTCAGTGAGGTCGGAACGAATGGCGGTGACGGAAGCTTCCAGGTCGCTCGATGGCCGCAGCGCCTCGATCCGAACCGTGATGTCGCGAAGCTGTTTATCGAGATTGTTGAGGTCGAGAGTCGGTTCGTGCGCCGGCGTGAGTGTCGTCTCCAAATCGTTCTCGCCGCCGTCAAGCGCGCGCTGCCGCGCCGTAATCTCGGCGACGGCATCGTCGATCGATGTGCCCGAATTGGCCGTGGCGCGGCCGCGCGCCGGAGCGCCTGTCAGCCGCGTATTGCGCCCGTCGTCGCCTTGCGGTGCGCGCCGCCGTTGCGGTTTCGGGCGGGCGGGGCCTTCGCTGCGCGACATGCGTTCGAGCTGATGCGAAAGCTTGTCGAGACGGCTATGGACGTCGTTGAGGTCATTGCGGGCATGGGAGGTCTCGCGGGTGAAATCGCGGTCGTGTCCCTCGCGGCGTCGATCGGCGCGGCCGCGGCGGTGCTCGCGATCGTCACGGCGGGAAGTGCGCGGCGCGTCATCCTCCGCCTCGTCGTCGAACGGCGCCGCCGCGTCGTCGTCGAACTCGTCGTCCGGTTCAATGACGTTGTTGAGCCATTCGCCGACCGACATGCCGGATTGCCGCGCCGCCGAGCGCGCAGCCTCGCGCGCTTCGGGGCGGAGGCCTCTCAGATTCCACGGACCGCCAGATTTCATTCTCACGCCCAAACCTGCGTCAGGACCAGGATGTTCCCTTCCGAGCCGGCGCGCGTTAACGGACGAAGCCGAGGCGCGGTCCTGTGTCCCCGGCTACCGACATTTAAGGATTACGGTAAACAAGCCGTTAAGAATCGACACTTCGGCCTGGGCCGGGTGCGGTGGTGCCGGAGCAGCCACAAAGCGATGGGCCGCTGCCGAAGATCGCGCTACCGCCGATTGAATCTGAAGATAATCACGTCCTGCGCGTAACAGTTACAGTAACCGGTAAAGCCTTCATCGGCGCCCCGACGTGTGCGAGACCGCAGACGAGGCGATACCTGATTGAGCTTGGGTCATGGCGCACAACGCGGACAGCTTTGCGGCGGACTGGGCGATAGCGGACATTGCTGCCGATGCAGCGCCCGTGCGCCCGGCCGTGGCAGCGCATGACGACGCGCCGATGACGATCGGGGAAGTGGCGCGCGAGTTCGGCATGACGCTGCGGGCACTTCGTTTCTATGAAGCCAAGCGCCTCCTCGCGCCGCAGCGGCGCGGCGCCACCCGCTACTACCACTGCGGTGATCGTGACCGGATCACGCTGATCCTGACCGGCCGCCGGCTCGGCTTCACGCTCGCGGAAATCCGCGACCTGGTCGGCCGGCCAGGCGGCAAGGGTCTGGATCTCACGCGCGAGCAATGCGTCGAGCAAATCAGTCTGCTGGAGCGGCAGAAGCGCGGCATCGAGGTCGCGATCCTCGAATTGCGGCAGATCCACACGTCATTTTACAAGGCGCTGCTCGACGATTCCCGTCCGCGCTGACGCTGCGCCCAGCGCCGGACTGTCCCGCCGTTGAGCTAAATCGGCTAAGCTGCGCCATTCGATCCCGCCTGTTCCAGGCGGACGCGCCACAGCGAGCGACAGCATGCCGACCTACAAGGCTCCGGTGGATGAGGTGATGTTTGTGCTGCGCGACGTCCTTCACGTCGAGCGCTACAACAATCTTCCGGGCTTCGCCGAGACGACGCCCGATCTCGTCGAGGCCGTGCTCGCGGAGGCGGCGAAATTCTGCGAGGACGTGATCACGCCGCTCAACCGCGTTGGCGATAAGGAGGGCTGCCGGCGGCATGCCGACGGATCGGTCACCACGCCGGCGGGGTTCAAGGACGCCTACAACAAGCTCGTTGCGGGCGGCTGGGTTGGGGCGTCGGCGCCGGTCGAATTCGGCGGTCAGGGATTGCCGATGCTGCTCACGGTCGCGGTTCGCGAATTCCTGTACTCCTCGAACATCGCCTTCGCCATGTATTCGAGTCTGGCGCTGGGAGCGGTTGCGGCGATTTTCGCCCATGGTTCGGCCGAGCAGAAGGCCCGCTACCTGCCCAAGCTCATCAGCGGCGAGTGGGCCGGCACCATGAACCTGACCGAGCCGCAGTGCGGCACCGATCTCGGCCTGTTGCGCTGCCGCGCCGCGCCGCAATCCGACGGCAGCTACAAGATCACCGGCACCAAGATTTTCATCTCGGCCGGCGAGCACGACCTGACGGAGAACATCGTCCATCTGGTGCTCGCCCGCATCGACGGTGCGCCGGCCGGCACCAAGGGCATTTCTCTCTTCATCGTGCCAAAAATTCTTTCAGCGGCCGACGGCGCGCTCGGCGCGCGCAACGCGGTGTCCTGCGGCTCGATCGAAGACAAGATGGGCATCCACGGCAACGCCACCTGCGTGATGAATTACGACGGCGCGACCGGCTGGCTGATCGGCGAACAGAATCGCGGCCTCTACGCCATGTTCACGATGATGAATTCGGCGCGGCTCAGCGTCGGCCTGCAGGGGCTGGCACTGTCCGAGGTCGCGTACCAGAACGCCGTGGCTTACGCCAAGGAACGCCTCGCCGGGCGGGCGTTGAGCGGCGCAAAGTTTCCGGAAAAATCGGCTGACCCGATCATCGTGCATCCGGATGTACGCCGCATGTTGATGACAATGCGCGCATTCAACGAGGCGGCGCGCGCACTCATCCTGTGGACCGCGCTCAAGGGCGACATCGCCCGCCGCTCCGGCGACGCCAACGAGCGTCAGGCTGCCGACGACCACATGGGGTTGCTGACGCCGGTGATCAAAGGCGTGCTCACCGACCAGGGTTTTGCCAATACCGTTCTGGCGCAGCAGGTCTTCGGCGGCCATGGCTACATCGCCGAGCACGGCATGGAACAGTTCGTGCGCGACGCGCGCATCGCCATGATCTACGAGGGCGCGAACGGCATTCAGGCACTCGATCTGGTGGGCCGCAAATTGCCGAAGGACGGCGGCCGCGCCTTGCAAGCGTTTTTTGGCGAGGTGTCGGGCACCATCAAGGAGCGCGGCGCCGACGCGGCGATGGCGGCTTTCGTCAAGCCGCTCGGCCAAGCACTCGGCGAATTGCAGCAGGCAACCGTGTGGTTCATGCAGAACACGCCCGGCAATCCCGACAATGCCGGCGCGGGCGCCGCCGATTACATGCAGCTGTTCGGCCTGGTTGCGCTCGGCTACATGTGGTGCCGCATCGCGGACGCGGCGAACGCCAAGGCTAAAGCCAAGGCTGGAGCAAACGGCGCGGCCGCGCGCATGAACGAAAAGCTCGTCATCGGCCGCTTCTTCATGGAGCGCATGTTGCCGGCAACCGCCACGCATCTCGCGCGCATCAAAGCCGGCGCCGCAAGCACCATGGCGCTGCCGGCCGAGGCGTTTTAGCGCGCCGGCGCGGAGCATGTTGCGAAGATTTCGATCAGGCTGCGGTTAATCCGCCGTCCACGACCAATTCGGCGCCGGTCGTGAAGGAAGACTCGTCGCTCGCAAGAAACAGGATCGTACGCGCAATCTCGATCGGCTGCGCCAGACGCCCGAGCGGCGAAGCCGTCGAGAAACTGGCTGTCACTTTCTCCGGATTGCGCGCCGAGGCGACCATCGAGCGCAGCATGGGCGTTTCGACGAACGACGGATGCACCGAATTGCAGCGGATGTTGTAGCCCTTGCGGGCACAGTGCAGAGCGACCGATTTCGTCAGCAATCGCACCCCGCCTTTGCTGGCGCTGTAGGCGGCGAGATTGCCGGAGCCGATCAATCCCGCGACCGACGACATATTGACGATCGAGCCGCCGCCGCGATGCTTCATCACTCGAACGGCGTGCTTGCAGCCGAGAAACGTGCCATCGAGATTGACGGCCATCAGTTCGCGCCACTCGTCGAGCGTGGTCGCTTCGATATCCTTGAACAGCGCCACGCCGGCACAGTTGACGACAATGTCGATCCTGCCGAAATCGCGCACGACGGCATCGGTCACCGCGATCCACTCGTCTTCGCGAGTGACATCGAGCTTGTGGAAGCAAGCGCGCTGCGAAAGCGCCGCAACCGCGGATTTGGACTGCGACGCATCATGATCGGCCAAAATTATTTTGGCGCCTTCATCTGCGAGCAGTTGTGCCGCGGCAAGGCCGATTCCCGATACGCCGCCTGTGATCAGCGCAACCTTGTCCTGCACGCGACCCATAGCGACCGCCGATCGTGTCGAAAACTGCCTGCAATTAGGCTAGTACAGGCGTTGGCGCGTCGCTAGATCACGAGTCGGCCTTGGTGCAGCGCAGGCTGCAATTCGCGGCCGATTGTGACTATATGGGGGACGGCGCAGATACGCCGGAACGTGCGTGTGAATTGTCAGCGCCGACTTGTTCGTCGCCTTTTGTCGTCTATCAACTGAACCGGGGGCCTTATGCCCGACGCCTTTATCTACGATCACGTGCGCACGCCGCGCGGACGCGGCAAAGCCGATGGCGCGCTGCACGAAGTGACTGCGCTCAATCTGGCAAGCCAGGCGCTGGGCGCCATCAAGACCCGCAACGACCTCGACACAAGCCAGGTCGATGACGTGGTGCTGGGCGTGGTCGATCCGGTGGGCGAGGCCGCCGCCGACATCGCGCGCACGGCGGCGCTCGTCGCCGGCTATGGCGACAGCGTTCCCGGCGTGCAGATCAACCGCTTCTGCGCCTCCGGCCTCGACGCGGTGAATTTTGCCGCGGCGCAGATCATGGCTGGCCAGCAGGACATGGCGGTCGGCGGCGGCGTCGAATCCATGAGCCGGGTCGGCATCGGCTCGGCGGGCGGCGCCTGGTCGGTCGATCCCTCGATCGCGGTTGCGCATTATTTCATGCCGCAAGGGATTTCCGCCGACCTGATCGCCACCAAATACGGATTTTCTCGGGACGACGTCGATGCCTATGCGGTGGAGAGTCAGAAACGCGCGGCAGCGGCGTGGGACGAGGGCCGCTTCAGCCGGTCCGTCATGCCGGTCAAGGACGTCAATGGACTGACCATCCTGGCGAAGGACGAGCACATGCGTCCCGGCACGACAATGCAGTCGCTCGCCGCGTTGCAGCCGTCATTCGTGCAGATGGGTGAGCTTGGCGGTTTCGATGCGGTCGCCATCCAGGCGCATCCGGATGTCGAGTATGTCAAACATGTCCATCACGCCGGCAATTCGTCGGGCATCGTCGATGGCGCCGCCGCGGTTCTGGTCGGCAATGCGCGGGCGGGCAAGCGTGCCGGCTTGAAGCCGCGCGCGCGGATCAAGGCCTTCGCTAATATCGGTTCGGAGCCGGCGCTGATGCTGACCGGCCCGGTCGATGTCACCCGGAAGGTGCTGAAGAAATCCGGCATGAAGCTTTCCGACATCGACCTGATCGAGATCAACGAGGCCTTCGCCTCGGTGGTATTGCGCTATCTCCAGGCGTTCGAGCTCGATCCGGCGAAGGTCAACGTCAACGGCGGCGCCATCGCGCTCGGCCATCCGCTTGGCGCCACCGGCGCGATGATCCTTGGCACCGTGCTCGACGAGCTTGAGCGGCGCGATCTCGCCACGGCGCTGGTGACGCTCTGTATCGGTGCCGGCATGGGCACGGCTACGATCATCGAACGAGTCTGAGTTCATGCCTAAAATCGACATCGCCAAACTTCCGGTCGATACGCGCACCGGATATCCGCCGCCGCTCGATCGCGTCGTCATTGGCCGCGAGCGCAAGCGGCTCGGCAATGCTGCCGGCCTCGACCAGTTCGGCGTCAACTTGACGACGCTGAAGCCAGGCGCAGCGTCGGCGCTGCGGCACTGGCACGAGCGGGAAGACGAGCTCGTGTACATGCTTCAGGGCGAAGTCGTGCTGGTCGAGGACGAGGGCGAGACGGTGCTCAAGCCGGGCGATGCCGCGGGCTTCAAGGCCAACAATCCGAACGGCCATCATCTCGTCAACAGAACCAGCAGCGACGCTATCTATCTCGAGATCGGCACCCGTTCGAAACATGAAACAGCGCGATACCCGGACGTCGACCTCGTGGCGGTGCGAGACGACAACGGCATGCGCTATACCCACAAAAGCGGTGAGCCGTATAAATGAGCTTTACCCACTTCACCCTCGACCTCGATGCCGACGGCCTCGCGCTGGTCACCTGGAATTCGCCGGGACGCTCGATGAATGTCATCGACGTCGCGGTCAAAGACGAGCTTTCAGCGATCGTCGAGCAAGTCGCAGCCGATCCTGCGATCAAGGGCGTGGTCATTACATCGGGCAAAGAATCGTTCTGCGCTGGCGCCGATCTCACCATGCTGGAAGCGATGAGCCGCGGTTACGCCGAGCTGCTGGCATCGCAGGGCGAGACGGCGGCGAATGAGCGCCTGTTCGAAGAGAGCCGCAAAACGTCGCAGCTCTACCGCCGCATCGAGACTTGCGGCAAGCCGTGGGTTGCCGCGATCAATGGCATCGCGGTCGGTGGCGGCTTCGAATTGACGCTGGCCTGCCATCATCGCGTCGCCGCCGACAACGACAAGACGCGCGTCGGCCTGCCGGAAATCAAAGTCGGCCTGTTCCCGGGCGCCGGCGGCACGCAGCGCGTAGCGCGCATCATGCAGCCGGCTGACGCGCTGCAATTCCTGCTTAAGGGCGATCAAGTCTCCGCCAGTCGCGCCAAGACGATGAAGCTCATCGATGAAGTGGTGCCGGCGGCCGATCTTGTGAAGACGGCAAAGGCGTGGATCACCACCAGCGGCACGGCGAAAGCGCCATGGGATATCGAGACCTTCAAGCTGCCGGGCGGCCCGGTGCAATCGAAAGCCGGCATGATGGTATTTACGCCGGCCAACGCGATCTATCGGCGCGAGACCTACGACAATTATCCGGCCGCGCGCGCCATCATGCAGGTGGTCTACGAAGGCCTTCAACTTCCGATGGACCAGGCGCTGCGCGTCGAGTCGCGCTGGTTTGCGAAAATCCTGCGCTCGCCGGAGGCGGCGGCGATGATCCGCTCGCTGTTCATCTCGATGCAGGAGATCAACAAGGGCGCCCGCCGTCCGGCCGGCGTGCCGGCGCGGCAGTTCAAAACCATCGGCGTGCTCGGCGCCGGCTTCATGGGTGCTGGCATTGCCTATGTCAGCGCGCTCGCCGGGCTTGAGGTCGTGCTGGTCGATCGCGATCCGGAAACCGCCGAAAACGGCAAAGCCCATGCGCAAAAGCTTTTGACCGATCAGATCAGCCGCGGCCGCGCTACCGCCGCCGACCGCGATGCCGTTTTGGCGCGCATCAAGCCGACCGCCGATTTCGTCGCGTTGAAGGACTGCGATCTGGTCATCGAAGCGGTGTTCGAGGACCGCAAGGTCAAGGACGAAGTCATCGCGCGCGCGCGAAACGTGATCGGAGACAACGCGATCTTCGGCTCCAACACCTCGACGCTGCCGATCACCTCGCTTGCGGGCTCTTTCAAGGACCGCGCGCGCTTCATCGGCATCCACTTTTTCTCGCCGGTCGATCGCATGATGCTGGTCGAGATCATTCTCGGCAAAGAAACCGGCGACGCGGCGCTCGCCGGCGCGCTCGACTATGTGCGCGCGATCCGCAAGACGCCGATCGTCGTCAATGATTCGCGCGGCTTCTATACCTCGCGCGTCGTCGGCACCTATCTTCGCGAGGGTCATTTGATGCTGGCCGACGGCGTGCCGCCGGCGATGAT
>Ga0207416_1001794_pt1 | contig 25945 bp, 20 predicted proteins | sample PaiPotPPM11metaG_FD_184107 | JGI IMG/M metagenome (GOLD analysis project Ga0207416, IMG submission 184107) | Iron sulfur acid spring bacterial and archeal communities from Banff, Canada, to study Microbial Dark Matter (Phase II) - Paint Pots PPM... ... | reverse complement strand
GAACGTCCCCTACGACTGCGGATATGCCTTCGTCGCCGACAGTGAGGCCCACCGAGCCGCCCTGTCGCACCGGGCTTCCTACATCGACCCCAACGCGGATGCCCGCGATCAAATCGACTGGAATCCGGAGTGGTCCCGGCGCGCCCGCGGATTCGCCACCTACGCAGCCCTTCGCCAACTGGGCAGACGCGGGGTCGCCGAACTGATCGAACGAACCTGCGCTCACGCCCACGAGTTGGTCACACGAATCGGCGCGCTCGAAGGCGCGGAGGCTGTCTGGACTCCACAAATAAACCAGGGACTGGTTCGCTTCCTCGACCCCCGTCCGGGCGCATCCGACGCCGATTCCGATGCCGGACACAGACCGGATCATCGCGGAGATCCTCGCGTCGGGCGTTGCCTTCTTCAGTGGAACGACCTGGCGCAGTCGCCGCGCCATGCGCATCAGCGTCTGCAACTGGCAGACCTCCGCCGAAGACGTAGACCTGGTCGTCGCCTGCGTCGCCAAGGTTCTCAACTCAGCAAAACAAAGGAGGGCCTAACCGCCGCATCAGTGGCCCGCGATGTCTGCCGAATCCACCATCCGCGGCTGCACCACAATGCCGTCGAACAGCGTCGCCGCCACCAGGTGGTCGCCCACCGGCCGCAGGAAGCGCAGGTTCCAGCCCGTGTTCCACGTGGTCAGTCGCATCGTCGCAATATCAACCGCGAACGCGTCGGTCACCGGTTCGTTCGCCGTCACCAGCATGCGGTTCGCCGCCTCGTCGAAGTAGAGACTGTTCACCTTGCGCACGACCAGGTCGGTCAGCGGCTGCCAGTTCCCGCCCTTGTCGGACGAGAAGTAAACGCCGTCCTTGTCGCCAACCCAGAGTCCGCCGCGCCCGTCGACCGCGACTGCGGAGACCTGCTTCACCCTCGGAGGAAGCGACGATGTATGCCAGGTTTTGCCACCGTCGCTCGACAGCGCGAGCGCATTCAGACTCGCAACCACCAGAGTCTCTTTCGCTGCGGCCACAAATCGGAACTCGTCCAGCGGAACCGAAGCCACTACGTTCCACGTCGTCCCGCTCGTCGCGCTCTGCAGCAACGCCTGCGAGGTCGCGGCATACAGCGAATCGCCTACCCGAGCGAAACCGTACACGCTGCCGTCAAAGTTCTTCGCCTCGACGCCCTTCTTCGCCGCAGCCGACGAAGCCACCGTGTGAGGCTTCGTCGCAGGCCTGCGCGATCCTGCGACCGGCCTGTGCGCCGCTTTCGTCTTCGTCGCCGGCGCAGCCGTGCCATCGACCGGCGCGAGTGGCGCGATCTTCACGTCCCACTCCACGCGCTGCCACGCCCCATCTTTCAGTCGATAGATGCCATGCTCCGTGCCTGCCAGAATCGTGTTATCCGGAGCCTGCACCAGGCTGAACACATCGCGCCCGTCCAGCCCGTCACCCAGATGCGACCAGCTCAGCCCGCCGGTACGGCTCACAAATACGCCACCCGAATCCTTGTCGTTGACCACGCCCGCATACACGGTTGCCGGATGCTGCGCGTCGCCCACGAACGACGTAATCAGCCGTGCCGAGAATCCTATGTTGGACGGCAAAAAGCTGTCGCCGCCATCGTCACTCGCCAGTACGCCGCGCCGGTCGGTCGCCAGCAGCACGCGCTTCGAGTTTGTCGGGTCTACGTAGACGTCGTTAACAATCACGTCCGAGCCCGTCGTCTGCATCCAGTACTTGCCCGCGTCGAACGTGCGATACAGCCCCTGCGTGGTTCCCGCGTAGACCGTGTCGAGACTGTTCGGATCCTGGCTGAGCACCCGCGTTCGCCGCGCCGTCACAGGAATCCCCTGGACCTTGTTCACTCCAACCCCGCCCGTGAACTTCGCGCCGCCGTCCTCGCTCTTGTAGATTCCCGAGCACGCGCTCAGGTACACAACCTTCGGCTGCTTCGGATCAATGATGATCGAGAATACATCCGAGTCGTCGATGATCCCCTGCTTGATATTCGTCCAGCTCTTGCCGCCGTCAGTCGTCCTCCACGGCAGATGCCACGTGCCCGCGTAGATGACATCGGGATTCGCCGGATCGACCGCCAGCGACTCCACCTCGTGGATCTCCGCGCTATCCTTGGGACTGATCTGCTCCCAATGCGCACCGCTGTCGGTCGAACGGAACACGCCCTGCAGCGTTCCCGCCATCAGAATCTTTGGGTCCGACGGCGCGAACGTCAGTGCCCGCACCGACTGCCCGCTCATCTCCGGCTGGTTGGTCCACGTAGCTCCGCCATCGTGGCTGATGTAGACTCCGCCGCCATCGCCGATTACGTACGCGCCCACCACAAGATGTTTCGAGTCCGCCGGATCGACGAGAATGTGGCGGATAACGAGGTCATCGCGCTTGCCCACCCGCGCCAGTCGTTCCCACTTCCGGCCGCCATCCCGCGACTGATACACCCAGCCGTTCGCGGCGCCGAGAAAAAGATGTGCGTGGTCCTGTGGGTCCGAGGCAAAAGCCTTCGCATCCCCTCCGTCCGGCCCGAACGGGAACCAGGACACCGCGTTCATCCGCGGGCAAACCAAGGCAAATATCAGGGCAATCCAAAATAGGTTACGGCATTGTCTGCGATTCAACGTTGTCGTCCCATCCCGTCTATCACTATTTCTAGAATACATAGCCGAACACGCGTATCTGCAGTTCGACACAGCACAAAGGCTGACTGGAACCAACCCAGTCAGCCTCGTGTGCGTGCTTCGGCTACTTAGTTTCTGCTACTTCTTTTTCCTTGCGGGCGGCGTGCGAGGTACAGCCTTCACGGCTGTCTCGTCCACCGGCGTTGCGCTGGCAGCCGGGTTGGTGGCACCAGCCGGAACCAGGCTGGTCGTCACCGTCTGGGCGTCGTCGGTTCCGGTGTAGACCATGATGCGCGAAGCATCAATGCCCTTCTCCGAAACCAAGTAGTCCTTGGTGTTGACTGCCCGTGCCGCTGCGGCCGTCGGCTTCTTGTTGTGCTTCATCTTCGCCAGCCTGGCGTCGACTGCCTGCTCCTTGGCGTCTTCGTTGCCAACCAGGGACAGCTTGGCGTCGGAAGAGCGTTGCATTGCGAGCGAGACGTCGTCAAGGCAGGCCTTGGCTTCGTTGTCCACACGCGTCGGACGCTTCTTATCGCGCTCGAAGCTCACCGAGCAGAGGCTCGATGCGGTGGGCGCGGGTGGCGGCGGCGGCGGCGGCGGCGCAATTACATTCACGCTCGTCGTCGACGATGCTGTGTGACCCTTGTCGTCAACCACATTGCAGGTCACAGTGATCGGGCCGGGCGCAGCGCCTGAGGTCGACAACGTCGCCGAACCACTGGTGCCGCTGACCGAACCGGCGGTCGAGCTGTAGCTGTACGTCAGCGGACGATTCTGCGGGCTGGCCGCGGTCGCGGTGATCGTCGAAGAGTCACCAGGATTGACCGAGGACGGGCTCGCCGAGCAGCTGATGGTCGGCGGCTCGAAGTCCTTGATGGTGAACTGACTGGTGCAATCCGCGGACTGACCCGGCTTCGCACCTTCGGTCACATGACCCGTCACCGTGTAAGTTCCCGGCGTTGCGGTCTTGGTGTCGATGTTGGCCGTGCTCGATGTTCCCGAGATCGTTCCGCCGGTCGACGTCCAGGAATAGGTCGCCGTCTTCTTCGGATTCAGATTCAACGCGGTGCCCGTCACTGTGATCGGGTCGCCGATGAAGCCGCTGGTCGGGGAGACGGAGCAGCTGTACGTGACCGGAGGCGGCGGGATGATGTGACCGAAATGCATCACAATGCCGGTGCTCAGTTCAACTGCGTCCAGATTCGCACGGCCGCCCAGAACTCCGCCCGTCGGAATCGTCGTGACCGGACCGTAATCGGCGTGGATGTAGCGGTAATCCGCCTGGAACAGGCGAAGGCTGAAGCGATTGTCGAAGAACGGCAGGTCATAGTCCATGCCGCCGCCGGCCGTCAACGCAGGTCCCCACATGTAGGGCTCGTGCTCAAGCTGGGACGGAACCTCGCTGTTCGGACCGCCGAGTCTTCCGCCGCCAACCAGGCCGTGCGCGAAGAGAGTGAAGTTCTCCATGGGCAAGCGGACGATCGGACCGATCGACGCTCCGGAGAAGCCATCGTTCACACCATCGGGGTGGTTGCTGTAAATAAATTCACCGCCGAAATACTTATTGAAGTAGTACGCGCCGCTGCCGATCGCGCCTTCGTTGATGGAGGAATACGGAAGTCCCACCGGATTGACTCGCCCATGAGCTCCAAAGTACGAATAGCCCAGGAATACGTCGAACCTCGATGGGTTCGACCCCGGTGCCGCGGGGGTTGGGGCGGGTGTCTGCGCACCCAGGGTTGCTACACCAAAGCTAACTGCACACGCAGCCAGCAGAAACCGGCCAAGACTGCGAAACGGGCGATAAGTCATGCGACTTCCTCCACTCCTGAAACACATTGTTGAAACTGCAATTCCTGTTATTCAACTGCTGAAATCGGGTCAACCAAAGTGTAACCCAGTTAACCGTCATTTCGAGGGTAAAAATGACCCCCTAATTTACACATTAGATTGGCTTACTGCCAGCCTAACACTTCCTTACCACGAAACCCGGCCCACAATTCTGAAAGCAGGCCGCCTTAAATATCGATGGGAACTCTAGCTCTTCCTCACGATAAATTCAACGTTTTTCGTATACTTCCGCGCTCCTGCTGGATCTTCTCCTGCAGCAGCGTAATCGCATACAGCAATTGCTCCGGGCGCGGAGGACATCCGGGAACATAAATATCCACGGGAATCACCTGATTCACCCCCTGCAGCAACGCGTAATTATTGAAAACCCCGCCCGACGTCGCACATGCACCCATCGAGATGACCCACTTCGGCTCCGGCATCTGCTCGTACAACCGGCGAATCACCGGGGCCATCTTCTGCGAAACCCGTCCCGCCACGATCATCAGATCGCTCTGCCGCGGGGACGGCCGGAACACCTCTGCGCCAAACCGCGCAATGTCATACCGCGAACCGCCCATCGACATCATCTCGATTGCGCAGCACGCCAGGCCAAACGTCATCGGCCATACCGAGTTCTTGCGCACCCAGTTGATCGCCGCGTCCAGCGACGCCATGACCACGCCCTCCTGCTGGTCGTAGCCCCAGTTCACCTCGGTCAGTTTGTCGCGGTTCTTGCCAAAGCTGTCGAGGGAGCCGAACAGATAACGGTCATTCTTTTGCGGGACCGACGTAGGACGGCCGCTGCTGGATGTTTGATCGGAGGGAAGAGTCATTTCTTGTCAGTATAAATCTCTGCTTCGGAATAGTCGTGCATTTTGTGTACCTATTGATAAACAACCGGGGAAGAAATTTCTGGATCCATTGGTGCGATGCCCCCACTGCGGTGGGCGTTGGCCCGGATGTGCAATTTATTTCGCACTGACAGCAACCCTACGTCGCACTCTCGGCCTGCCTTATCTCGCGTTTGACTCGATCGCTCTCAGCAGTTCCCGCTTCAGTTCCCGTTGCTGGTCGCCATCCAGTTTTGCTCCGTTGCGGGTTACATAAAACACATCGATCGCGGTCTCGCCCTCGGTATCCACCAGCGCCACCTCGATATTGCACCCCGAACCAGCCAGAGACTGGCTCACCGCCCGCAGCAAGCCGGGCATGTCCTGGGCCACTACCTGCAGCAACGTACTGTGCGACGAAGCCTCATCGTCGAAGTCCACGCGTGTGTTCACGACCACCTTGGGCGCCTCTCTGCGCCCGCGCCGCCGCCCGGCCAGCAGCTTCTCCACCGCCGTCTTTCCGGCCATCACATCATGCACGCTCGCCACAAACGTCGCATGCTCCGACTCGTTCATCTCCAGCGTGCGGAACGTGTCCGTAAACCGGAAGCTGTCCACGACGATTCCCTTCCGGTTGGAGAACGCGTCCGCGGTGACAATGTTCATCCCCCAGGCCGCGAGCGCCCCCGCCATGTCCGCGAACAACAACGCCCGGTCCGTCGTCACCAGCGTGATCTCGCTGATCTCCGGCGCGTAGTGAAACTCGATCTGCACCGGATCCTGCGCGAATCGCTGCGCCATCTCGAAGTGCAGGCGCACCTGGTCCGGCGTCCTCGTGCGCAGGTAGCGCTCCGGAAATCCCTCCAGGAACGCCTCGACATCCGCCCGCTGCCCCGGCAGCAGTCCCGACACGCGATTCACCAGTTCCTTGCCGACACGCGCGCCGACCCGTTCGTCGTCCACGCTGCGGTCCAGGTAATTCGCCGTGGCCAGGTACAGCCGCCACAGGTTTTCCGCCTTCCATGGCGTCAGCGCGTCCGGATGCACTGCCTGGATATCCGCGTAGGTAAACAGCGTCAGCATGCGCAGCGCTTCCGGCGTCTGCACCTTGCCCGCGAACGTCCGTACCGTCTCCAGGTCGAAGATGTCCCGGCGCAACGCAGCCGACATCTCCAGGTGATTGCAGATCAGCCCCAGCAGCAGCTCGCTCTCGTAGGAATCCAACTCCAGCCGGCCGGCCACGCTCTCCGCCATGCGCGCGCTCTCGCGGGCGTGGTCGCCAGTGCTGCGGCCCTTGCCGGTATCGTGCAGCAGCCCGCCGAGGTAGAGCACGCCGCCGTGCTGCACATCGCGCAGAATTCCGCCAAAGCGTGCCGCCCACTCCGCCATCGGCCCGGTCTGCGGAGTCTCCATGCCGTGCAGCGTATCAATCAGAACCATGGTGTGCTCGTCCACCGTGTAGCGATGGTAGGCATCCCGGATCACCAGCGCGTCGATCCCATGGAACTCCGGGATCAGCAGTTCCAGAATCCCCAGCGTGTGCATCACCCGCAAGGCCTTGCCGGCCTGCGGTCCCTGCAGAATTTCGCTGAGATGCCGCCACAACGCCGGCCCCTCCTCCAAGTGCGCCGACAGCACCGGCAGCGCCTGCGACATGCGCTCCTCGCTGACCGGATCCAAGATGCAGCCCGTCCGGGCCATCTCCGCGAACAATTGCAGCACCACGTCCGGGTCTTGGGCCGGATCGCCCGTTGCGCCGGTCACCTCACCCAGCGTCACTCTCCCGCCCTCGACACGGTAGCCCACCGGTGGAGCCTCCGCACGCCCCCGCCGCTTGAAGAAGCCCTTCCCCGGAATCGCCCACCGTCCGGCCCGCTGCATGGCCGGCACGGCCTCCAGCGTGTGGGTCAGGCGGCGCTCCACTACCCGCGCGTGGCGAAAGTAGACCCGCATCCAGTACGCCGCATCGGCCTGTCCATCCCGCCGCCGCTCCAGCCCGATCAACTCCTTCGCCGCCAGGTCTTGCGCCTGCCAGTCCAGCGTGTTGTCGTCGCGCTCATGACGATAGTGCAGAAAGCAGCGCACGGTGTAGAGAAAATTCACCGCGTCGCGAAACTCTTCGCCTCCGCCGGCACCGTTCCTGCCGACTTCCGCGCCGCCCTTCGCTCCAGGATCCAGCAGCGTTGTCAGCCACCCGCACACGTGGACGTCGCGCAGCCCGCCAGGACAATCCTTGATGCTCGGCTCCAGGTGGAATAGCGTGTCGCCGTACTTGCGGTGCCGCTCCGCCGTCAGCCCTACAAGCCCCAACGCGATCGCCTTGCTCTCGCTCTCCAGCATCCTGGGAAAGCCCACTCCCGAGAATTTCTCGTAGACCGCGGTATCGCCCGCGAGGAGACGATGGTCCAGCACCGCCAGCGCGGACTCCACATTGTCCGCTTCGAACTTCTCCACCTCGCTGCGCTTGCGCGTCAGCGGCGACAGCCGTATCCCCGCGTCCCACAGCTCCTGGCTCATCCGCCGGATCGGCTGCTTCACATCCTGCTCGGCGACCTTCCCATCCAGCAGATACAAGAGATCCACATCGGAATATGGGAAAAGCTCGGCCCGCCCGTATCCACCCAGCGCCACCACCGCAATCCCGGACTGCAGCTTCGGCGTCGTCGCTGCTGCCACCGCCCAGAGGCCCTGGATCAACTCATCCATCGCCCGGGACCGCGCCGCAATCGTCTCCGCGCCTGACACGCCCGCAGCGAAGGCATCACGAATCTCCAGCATTCGACGCTGGTACTCGCCGCGCATTTCGCTGACCTGGGTCTCTTTTTCCGGCATGGCTGTGTGTTTGTTTAGAACCTACAGCATACAGCCATAGCTCTGAGGATACGACCCACAAACAGATGCCCCACATCCCGATTTCGAGATGTGGGGCACCGAATCACTCCAACTTGGACTTGCCGCTCCTCAGCTGACAATGGAAAACGGCAACCGACAACTGCTCTTACAGCGCCACTTCTCCCCGTTCGTCGTTCCGGATCCGGATTGCCTCGTCGATCCTGGTCACGAAGATCTTGCCATCGCCGATCGTCCCCGTCCGCGCGACCGTCATGATCGCGTGAACCGCCTTCTCCACCATGTCATCCGCGACTACTGTCTCCAGCTTCACCTTCGGCAGCAGGTCGACCGAGTACTCACGTCCCCGGTAGAACTCCGTGTGCCCCTTCTGCCGCCCGTGTCCCCGAGCCTCTGTAATCGTCATGCCCTGCACGCCAATTTCCACCAACGCATCCTTCACTGCATCCAGCTTCGAAGGCTGTATGACCGCCTCAATCTTTTGCATCTAGTTCCGTCCTCTCAATTCGCTTTGCGCAAGCTCTAGCATAGTACGCCCCGCACCATTGCGCCCGCAGTACGAAACTGCACGTTCTATTCAACCTATGTACCTTCGCGGATTCCTGTTACACCCCGATCAATGCGCCCACTCGTAGCCTTCTTCCCCATGCTGGGAAAGATCCAAGCCGGTCGCCTCGTCCGCTGCGCTTACCCGAAGCCCAATCGTCTTGTCGACAAGGATTAGAAGAATAAGAGTGCCCACAATCGCCAGGGCCCACGCGATCAGCACGCCCATCCCCTGGTTGAACACCTGGCGCCAGTTGCCCTCAAACAGCCCAGTTGCCTTACCCGCCCCGAAGATCGGGTTGATCGCGCTTCTCGCAAAAAGTCCGGTCAGCAGAGCACCCAGCGTTCCGCCTGCGCCATGCACGCCAAAGGCATCCAGCGAGTCGTCATACCCGAACCACATCTTCACCTTCACCACCATGAAAAAGCACATTGCCCCGGCGATGAGTCCAATCCACAACGCGCCCATCGGCGAAACAAATCCCGACGCCGGGGTAATTGCTACCAGTCCCGCCACCGCGCCCGAGATCGCTCCCAGCGCCGAAGGCTTGCCATTCCGAATCCACTCCACCGCGCTCCATCCAATCGCCGCTGCCGCCGCGCCAAAGTGCGTCGCCACAAACGCCGACGTCGCCAGCGTCCCGGCCGCCAGCGCCGACCCGGCATTGAACCCGAACCAGCCTACCCAGAGCAGACAAGCCCCGATAAAGCTCAGCACAACCGAGTGCGGCTGCATCGCCTCTTTCGGGTACCCGATGCGCTTGCCCAGGTAAAGTGCCGTCACCAGCGCCGAAACCCCGGACGTTACATGCACCACCGTGCCACCCGCAAAATCCAGGCAGGGAAACTTGCCCGTCGCCGCGTTCAAGAGCCCACCCACGCCCCACACCATGTGCGCCATCGGGCTATAGACCACAATCGTCCACAGCACCATGAACACCAACATCGCCGAGAACTTCATCCGCTCCGCAAACGCGCCCGTGATCAGCGCCGGCGTGATAATCGCAAACATCAGCTGATACACCATGAACGTCTGCAGCGGAATCGTCGGCGCGTACGCGCTCGGTTCCAGACCCACATCTCGCAGAAACATGTTGTGCAGCCCGCCGATGAACGCATTCCCGCTGCCGAACGCCAGCGAGTACGTCACGATCGCCCACAATACCGTCACCACCGCCATCATGGCGAAGCTCTGCATCATCGTGCCCAGCACGTTCTTCTTACGCACCAGTCCGCCGTAGAACAACGCCAGGCCGGGCCCTGTCATCAGCAGCACCAGCGCTGCCGAGGTCAGCATCCAGGAATTGTCCCCGGCTGTCTGAGCCTGCGCAATGGCAGCCGCCTGCGCCGCCACCTGCTTCTCCAGCGCCGCAATTCGCGCCGCGTCTGGAGCTGAACTCGAACTCACAATGGGAGGCGCTTCTGCCCTCGCGATCCCTACACCCATCAGCGGAGAACCCGCCAACACACCCACACCCACGCACAGCAACACACGCAACAGCAAAGATCGCATCTACCCATCACCTGTCGTTGAACATCGGCAGCGGACAATTACCCGCGCTCCAAAGAAGCGCAACGCCCCAGAATCAAACCAGCGCACACAGGAATTTGCTGCCGCACACTAGGTTACCCCGGGTGGCGTAAGCAAGCCATAAAATTTCCCCGCGCATCCCCCGGTCGCACGCCAACTCAAGCATTTCCTTGCCACAACGGGCTCCCTTCGGCTAATCTTCCCCCAAGCCGCCACGTCCATAGCCAAAGCTGTCCGGAGTTCGTATGAAGTCTGCCCTTCTGCTTCTGGCGATGTTTGCCCAGTACTACGCCACGTCGCCCGCCGACCCCGCCACCGCACCGAATCCTGACTATCCCGTGCACGTCCACATCCTTGTTGCCTCCTCCAATGGCGGCCAGGGCGACTATCACGGTCACGGCCGCGGAGATATCCTCGGCCCCACCCTCCAGGGATTCGATTACACCTTCTCCTGCGGCCAGCCGTTCAACAACAACCGGCTGACCGACGAGTTCTATCAGGCCAAGTGGAAGAAGCCCAACGAAAAGCTCGAAATCCTGCTTCAGCCCATCGGCAGCAATCACATCGCCCACTGCGACCTGAACGTCGCGCTGAAGGCCAGGCCGTACCTCTACGACAAATCTCAAACTGCGCAGCCCCCCAACGCGCAATCCCGCCCAGCCACCAACCCATAGGACGTTCCGCCATGAAAATTGCCCTTCTGCTCTTTGCCCTGGTTATTCCCGCCACCGTCGCCCACGCCCAGCGCATGCCGCCGGGAACTGCGTCCACCGCGCCCAATCCGGAGTATCCGCTTCACATCCGCGTCCTCTCACAGGGTGAGCGCGTGCACAACCAGTTCGGCACCCACAGCTTCGGCCGCGCCGATCTGCTCGGCAACCCGATCCGTGGCATGGATTACAGCTTCGACTGCATGAGCGGATTCATGTGGAATCAGACCGGCGAGTTCTACCAGGGCCGCTGGAAGAAACCCGACCAGAAGATCGAGATCCTCATCCAGCGCATCGGCAGCAATCACGTCGATAAATGTGACATCAACGTCACCTTGAAATCCGAGCCCTACGGGAAATACAAAGCATCCGCAGCGCAGCCCGCCGCGCCTACCCCGTAATCACTACGGAGTGGTCTCGGCCGCCGCATACCCGCGCTCGCGCATCCACTTGATCAGCAGGTCCGTCCACGGCTTCAACTGCGGATTCGCCGGCGCCAGTCCCGATCCGTGCGCCCCGTGCTGGAAGATGTGCATCTCCGCCGGCACGCCCGCCTTCACCAGCGACGTATAGAACATCACAGAGTTCAGCACAGGAACCGTCTTGTCGTCCGTCGTCGTAAACAGGAATGTCGGCGGCGTCTGTGCCGTCACGTGCATCTCCGGCGACATCGTGTCCATCTGCTCCTGGGTCGGCGCATCGCCCAGCAGATACGTCCGCGATCCCTTATGCACGTACGGGTCCTGCATCGTGATCACCGGATACGCGAGGATTAGGAAATCCGGCCGACTACTCTGCTGCTCAATCGCATCCGTCGCCGCAGCATTGCCTGCATCGAACATCGTCCCCGCCGAAGCCGTCAGGTGGCCGCCCGCCGAGAAGCCCCACATGCCGATGTGGTCGGACGCAATTCCATACTTCGCCGCATCCGCCCGCACCGTCCGGATCGCCCGCTGCGCATCGCCCAGTTCAATCGGAGTGTGATACTTCGGCCCCAGCCGGTACCTCACGACGAACGCTGCCACCCCATGTGCGTTCAACCACGCGGCCACATCGGCGCCTTCCTTGATCATCGACAGGTGCACATACCCGCCGCCCGGCGCCACAATCACCGCCGTCTTCGTCGGATTCGACGCCGGAATAAATGCCGCAATCGTCGGCGTATCTTCTTCACTCGATCCCAGCGCGCCCGGAGCGCCATTCGCCCACAGCGGCATTGGCTCCGGCAGATTTGCGGGCCACGCCATCCCGCCGCTCATTCGACCACCCGGCTGTGGCGCCGCTGGTGCCGCTGCAGGCGCAGTCGGAATCTGCGCCAACCCCACCGCCCCACCCATCGCAATCACATACGCGCACACCAGCCCTCTTAACCGCATCGTTCCTCCAAAGATTGATCCGCGCACCATCCTACCAATCCGAGCCGCAAACCCGCCACGCTTACACCTCATAGCTCATAGCTGATAGCTGATAGCTGATAGCTGATAAACAATAACCGCCCTAATGCGCTCAGCCACGCAACCTCACTGCCGCCCGCACCGGTTCAAAGCCTTACGGAGCAAAGCATCGCACGAAGCTAGCCCCCGCCTCGCTCCGCACCTTCACCTCACCCACACTAGCGGGCACCACCACCGCCTGTCCCTGCGGCAACTCCACCTCGCCCGCGCCAATCACCTTCGCCGATCCGCCCAGTCCCACCAAACACCCCGGCTCCGCAATCGGGATCACTGCCTCACACCCCGCCGCCACGTCATACCGATCCACCACAAAATACTTCTGTGCAATCAGCCGCGTGTACCCATCCATCTTCACCGGCTGCACCTTGCCCGCCGCCGTGTGCGTCTTCATCACCCGCAGCGCCTGCTCCACGTGCAACTCGCGCGGCCGCCCATAGTCATACATCCGGAACGTCGTATCGCTCGTCTGCTGCGTCTCCAGCAGCACCACGCCCGGTCCGATCGCATGCACCGTCCCCGCATCGACGAACACCATGTCGCTCGCAGTGACCGGCACAAACTCCATCCACTCTTCCAATGTTCCGTTCGCAATCGCCGTCCGAACCGTATCCACCGTCGTCCCCGGCTTCAGCCCCAGCATGATCGTCGCTCCCGGCTCTGCCTCCAGCACGTACCAACACTCCGTCTTGCCGCGCGGCTGTCCCATCGACTGCGCGTGCGCATCGTCCGGATGCACCTGCACCGACAGCTTGTCGCTCGGAAACAGCAGCTTTACCAGCAGCGGAAACTCCGCGCCGTTCGTCGCGCCCAGCAGTGCCTCAGCCGACTCCGCCGCGACCGCAGCCAGCGTCTGTCCTGCCAGAGCGCCCGTTTCGACCACGCTCTGAGGCCCGGTCAGCCAAGCCTCCCCCACCTTCTCCGCCGTTCCGGTCGACTCATACCATGGCCGAAGATCTTTTCTTCCCCATGGCCGTGGACTGAACCACGGCGCCAGCCGAAACGGCCCCAGCTTACCTTTCATCAGTCGTCATCATCCTTCTTCGTCTTCTTCGGCTTTACCAGCAACTGCGCGGGCACCGCCTTGTCGCCCATCGCATCTTTCCACAGAATCACATTCAGCGTCCGCGGATCGGCCCGGTCGGCATGCGTAAAGTCCATCTTAGCCGACGCTCGCGCGCCAATGGCTCCTGGCGCGTTCGCTGTATAGATCAATCCATTGTCGCGGTTCCGGGTGTCTGCCGCAAACGGCGCCTGGTCCCCCGGCCCCGTGAACAGCGTTCCGATCATTGACGACAGCGCATCATTGTTATTCATCGGAGGCAGCCCCAGCAGCGTCTCCATCGTACGTATCACGGACACCGTCGAGTAGAACCGGCTATCCACCACCGCCCCGCCGTTCGCCCCATGCGGCGCATACTTGCTGATCACCAACGCCAAACTCCGATGCGCATCCACGTGGTCGGCGCCGTTCTGCGCGTCGTCCTCCAGGACAAAAATCGCCGTGTCGTCCCAGTACGGCGAGTGCGACACCGCCTCGACCAGCCTGCCCACCGCCAGGTCATTGTCTGCCACCGAAGACTTCGGTGTCGGGCCGCCCGGCGCCGTTCCCGCCGTGTGATCGTCGCCGAGCCGCATCGTGATGTAGTTCGGCATCGTGTCGTTGCCGGCTGCGCGATCCTTCACCCAACCTTCAAAGTGCTTCACGAACACATTCATCCGCAGCTGATCTGGCACCTTCAAATTGAAGTCCGGAGCCTCCGGAGCAAAGTGCCCCACCAACTCGGGCTTGGTCGCCACGTTCTTCAACAACAGCGGAATCGCCCACGGCCACTGGCTCACCCCGCCGCCCCACTCCTCTGGAATCGCCTGCCCCTTCTGAATCGCCGACCGCGGACACTGCATCCCTTCCAGCAGCGGCCCCTCCTGCGAACTCCCACTCTTCTTCACATCGCAGAACGTCGACGAGATGTACTCGCCGAAGTTGTAATGCGTCTTCCCATGCGCATCCACATTGCCCCACACATACCCCGATGCCGGCTCGGCTACATCCGGAATCTTCTGCAGCAGCGGATAGCCCTCCGACACGACGCCTTCCCAGTCGTACGTGCGTTGCGAGTTGCGGTAGTCGATCTCCCAGTTCCGCTCCAGATAGTCCGTCCCGATCGCCGCATTCGACCAAACGTGCCCGTCGCCCGAAACTTCACCCGAGTCGAAGAAATTGTCGAGCACCCCAAACCGCAGTGCCAGCTCATGCTGATTCGGCGTCGTCGCCTCGCCATACATCGCCAGGCTCGCGTCTCCGTTGCCTACCGGCTTCCCATTCTGCTTCAGGTCGCCGAAGATCTGATCGTAGGTCCGGTTCTCCTTGATCACATAGATCACGTGCTTGATCGGATCCGCGCCCCCGGCAAACGCAATCTTCTCTTCGGCCGCCTTCATCCGGTTCGACTCCAGCACCTCCGCCGTCGCAGCCTTCAGATCCACCGCCGCCGGATCGATTGCTGCCAGCGACCCATACAGCAGGGTCCCGATGTAGGTGAAGTCGCCGCGCCTGCCACCGCCCCCCGCCAACTGCCGCTGCGGAAAGTTATTCGGCCCCGTGCTCCTGCCCTTCGCCGTCGCAACATACAGCTTGTCGCCAACCATGCCCATCGAAACCGGCATCCACTCCGTCGGAATGAAGCCCACCGGCTCCGCCATGCCCTCCTTCGCCACCGCGGTCGTCAGCTTGTGTGTGTCGATCACCGCGACCGCATCCGACCCCATGTTCGCCACATACAACTTGCCGCCATCCGCACTCACCGCCAGCGCATCCGGCTCGGCGCCAAAATAACTCTGCCCCGGCAGCCGCGTGTCGAAGTATCCCTTCACCGCGAACCCGCCCTTGGCCACATTCACAACTCCCACCGCGTCCCGATTCGCGAGCGACACGTACAGCGTCTCTCCATCCGGACTCATCTCCAGCGCATCCGGATGCGTCCCCGGCGCCACCGCATCGGCGGGCTTGAACATCGCAATCTTGCGCCCTACCGTCCCGTTCTTCAGATCGAGTTCCACCACCTCACTCGCATTCCACAGCGCCACAAAGGCCCGCGCACCATCCTTCGACACCGCCAGCGCAACCGGATACGTCCCCGGCACCGTGTCGCTCTCGGAAAGATCAAACCGGTTGAGAATCGTGCCGGTCTTCGGCTCAATCAGCAACACGTCGTCAGACAGGTTATCGGCTACCAACAACCTCTCTAACGGCGCATCCTCATTGCCGCCCTTTCCAGTCCACTTCACATTCGTTACCGCGATCGCCGCCGGAAACGGAACCCCCATCGCACCGGCCACGCCCCCAATCAACAGCGTCCGCCGCGATCCCGCCAGCTTCTGCAGCGGAATCGGAATCACCCGCTCCGGCGCAATCTTGCCCTCATCGAAGCTGTACACCGCAATGCCATTTCCCACGCTCTGCATCGCCGGCCGGTCCGCCGCACCCTGCCGCCTGCTCACCGGCGTCTGCCCTGCAACCGGTGCCGTCAGCGACGCCATGCTCGCGTACACATGCTTCCCATCGGCGCTGAACGCCAGCCCTGAGTACAGCGTCTGGCGGTCCCGGGTTCCCGTCCGGTCATCGGGAAAGTCCATCACCTTCCCCGTCCGCGTATCCATCACCGCGAGGCTCTGTTCGTACTTCGACTCGAACGTCCCATACCCCGCGTTCACCGTTACCACCCAGTGTCCGTCCGGCGACACCGCCATCGTCATCGGCAGTGAGTTCACCCGCTGCGGACTCCCGGGCACCGCTCCCAGTTCCTTGCTCGACGGCAGATTCTGCATCGCGCCGTCCCCATCCTGCGCGCTGGCTCCCAACCCGAACACTGCACCCAAAACCACTGCCGTCGCAATTACTCTCCGCATTAACCGCCACCCCTCCGTCACTTCGTAACCCAAAAGTGTCATTAAGAACACCCTAACAAAACCGTGGTACGGGAGGATTACAAAAGTCTTACACCCGACCGATCCGCACCCTGCTAGCGTTGAATTCAAGCGAGCACGCCCAGCAAGACGCGAAAAAAAGTAAGAGGCCAAACCGGACCCTATGACCCCTACGCTCCTGACTCCCGAAGTAACCGAGACCCACACCTCCACCCGCGTCGTCGCCACCCCCATCACTCCGGAAAGCATCGAAGCCGCCCGCCAGCTCGCCGCCGAGGTCGCCCGCAAGGTCAAGCAGGATCTCCGCATGGGCCGCGAGCATCAGCAGGGTCGGGTCAACTGGATCACTGCCATCGTCATGGGCCTCTTCCACGTCGCCGCCATCGGTGCGTTCTTCTGTTTCACGTGGACCCACCTGGCCGTCTTCTGCGTCATGTACTTCTTCGCCATCAACGTCGGCATCGGGATGTGCTACCACCGCCTGCTCACCCACCGCGGCTACCGCGTGCCCAAGTGGCTGGAGTACTTCATCACCGCCTGCGGCACCATGGCGCTTGAAGGCGGGCCCATCTTCTGGGTCGCCACCCATCGCGTCCACCATCAGAACTCCGACCACGACGGCGACCCGCACACCCCCCACGATGGGACCTGGTGGGCCCACGCCGGCTGGATCATCTCCGGCCGCGCCATGCACTCCGAGACCGCCCTGCTCGGCCGCTACGCCCCCGACCTCACCCGCGACAAGGGTCACGTCTGGCTCTCGAAGTACCACTACGTCCCTCTGGTCGTCACCGGCCTCCTGCAGATCGCCCTCGGTGTAGCCCTCGCGCCCACCGGCCACCGCATCCTCGGCGGCCTTACCATGCTCGTCTGGGGAACCTTCCTCCGCGTCGTCATTGGCCTGCACGCCACCTGGCTGGTCAACTCCGCCACCCACCTCTTCGGCTCGCGTCGCTTCGAAACCAAGGACGACTCCCGTAACTCCTGGTGGGTCGCTCTCCTCACCGGCGGCGAAGGCTGGCACAACAACCACCACGCCCACCCGGTCTCGGCGCGCCACGGCCTCACCTGGTACGAGTTCGACATCAACTACTACGGCATCTGGGTCATGGAAAAACTGGGCCTCGCCCGCAAAGTCCAAGTCGCCAAGTTCGACCCCCAAAACCCCAAACCCGCCGGCGTACTCTAACTGCCAGCATCCCAAACCGGGTTCAGAACCGGGTGCCCCATGTTCGACGAAAGTCGACCATGGGGTTTCTCATTTAATCCTGCCCCACCATCCAGCGACGACCCTTCAATTTGTTTGTCATTCCGCAGCGGAGGAATCCGCTTTCTTCGAGCCCTCCAGGGTTGGTTATTCTGAGCGTAGCGCCAATCTACCCAGGCCCCATCGACCTCACCGCCACGTCCCCCGCCCTCATCAGATCGACCTCTTTTACCTCTAACGTCCACGCATCCTCATTCGCCAAACTGCCTTCGGGATTCGCCACTACGCGATGCCAGATGCTGGCCTCGTCCAGTGCCTTCGCTATCGAATCGGCGTCATCTCGCCGCCCGAATGTACCGACTACGGATACCGTACCGTCGTCCACTATCGGGTCGGCCTCAGCCACTTCCTGAAGAGGAAACAGCCCCATGTTCTTCCGAAGGATAGCCTTGGCGCGCTCCCGGTCCGCCCCGGCCACTATCAGATTCAGAGCAATGCCCGGGCCGTCAGCCCGCGTCCCTCTGCGCGGTCTGGACACGTCCAAAGTATCGTGTAACCGGAATGGCACGTCGTGCCCCTCGAGGAGCTGGCAGATCCGATCGACCTCAAAAGCGTCGTGGAATACCCCGAGCCAGGCCTCGCTTGGCTTCAACCAATCCTCTTCTTCCCCAGGCGGTGCGTCCAGGACTGGCGCGCTTCCAAGCACAGCCGTGGGTCTTGTCGGCCCTGACGACCGGTCTTGAGATAAAGCATCGCTCGCCCACTTGTATTCCGGCTCCGGTTCCGGCGCATCCTCCGCCTTTAGCCCTCGCCGCGCCATTTCGCCACGCAGAACCTCAGCCGCCAGGTCCGTCAGGTCTTCCGGCGTGGCCGCCAACGTCAGCAGTTCCCCATCCGACATCTCGCCATACTGCTGCTGCAACCGTCGCAATATCTCCGAATCCAATTCACGCGCCATGCCGCCGAGAATATCATCCGCCGCACTTCACCTAGTACCTAGCACCTGGTAACTAGTACCTGCCTCTACGGCATCGGCGTCCCCGCCTGGTGGTAATGCGCCTTCTCCGCCTCGATCCGTTCCTCACGTCGCGGATCGTTCTCCACCCGCGGCATCGCTTCCCACATCATCGTCGACCGATTCTTCAGGTCATACTCCGGCCAATACGGTAGCTTTCCATCCTGGGTCGACGCTTTGCTCTTATCGTCCCCATTCGGATTCCCTGTCCGCCCATACGTGATCAGCATCTGGCTCATGATCGCCGCGAGCGCATTCGCCTCCGCCAGATGCTGCGGCTCCGTGCCCACCTGCCGCTGGTCCAGCGCGATGTTGTCGAACATGAACGGGATGTCGATGGTGTGCGTCGCCCAGCCGTCTGCGCCCTTGAAGTTCATCTGGTAGACCCACGTCCGCGGCTGGCTCGTGGGGTTCGCCGCCCGCCGCTCTGCCTCCATCCGTTGCCCTCCCCAAGCGCGGAACGCCGTCCCCACGGCCCGGGCCACCTGTTGTGGCGTATACGTCGGGTCAGCCTTGCGGAACGCGTCGACCGCCTCTTGCGGCGTCACCGGCCCCAGGTATTCGTGTATCCCGCGGTCGACCGCGTCGGGCGCCTGTTCCCACGTCATGCTCGCAGGCCCGTTCACGGCTCCCGTCTCGTCGTGCGTGTTGCCCAGCATCATCGGCACCATCTCGCTCAGCGCCGGAGCATCCGGGTCAAACGGGTTCCGCGGCAGGATCACGTTGTCCACCACCGGCAGCCAGTCGCTGCTCACCGACCGCGCGCCCTCCTGGATCTGCTCCATCGTCAGCGAATTCAACTTCGCCTCCAGTTCCTTGCCCTTCAATCCGCCAGCGCCCATCTTCTCCAGCACCGTCGCCGCGCGTCCCGACGCAATCTCAATCGACGCTCCCTTCACCTGCTGCCCGCTCATCGTCATCACCCGATGAAACAGCTCCTTCGCGACAGGAGTCGCCATCAGCGCTGCACACTTTGCTCCGCCACCCGATTGCCCGAAGATCAGCACCCGCGTCGGATCGCCGCCGAACGCCGCGATGTTCTCCTTGATCCACTTCAGCGCCAGCACCAGGTCCAACTGACCCGCATTGCCCGAGTCCTTGTATGCCGGCGACAGGTCGCCCAGGTACAGATACCCAAATACGTTCAGCCGATGGTTCACCGTCACCACCACCACATCGCCGCGTTGGCACAGCCGCTTGCCGTCGTACAGGTCGCTGTTCACCGTGCCGTTGTTATAGGCGCCGCCGTGGAAGTAGCACAGCACCGGCCGCTTCTTCCCATCGCCCAGTCCCGGCGTAAACACATTCAGGTGCAGGCAATCCTCGCTCTGCACACCCTGGTCCCGCGGCGCTCCCGGCACGCCGCTCGACGACGTCGGCGGATTCCCCGCCGGGCCTGGTCTCGGGCCGCCCGTTCGCGCCGCAACCAACTGCGGAGCCATCGTCGTAAACGCCGTGCATTCCTTCACGCCCGTCCACCGCGCCGGCGCCACCGGAGCCATGAACCGCGTCTTCGCCGTGTCCCCGCCGTAAGGTACGCCCTTGAAGACGAGGATCCCGTCCTCGGCCACGCCGCTGATCTTCCCCGCCGTCGTTGTCGCTACCGGCGCCGTATCCGCCCAGGCAAATGCCTTCGCCCGCAGCGCCAGCGAAGCCGCCGCCATTCCCGAAACCTGCAGCAACGTACGCCGATCGAATCGACTCATGCCAGCAACTCTCCGTACAAGATGTCGGACCAATTTTCCGCGCACCGATCATACCGCCCGAATCCGTGCCCGGTCATCCCGCGGAACTTCCCACTGCCTGCCTGCGTAGTATTCTTGGACCGGGCCGACATCGAATCGAGGCACTCATGATCCACCTCGCCATCCTCGCGCTTCTCTACTTCCTGCCCACCATCGTCGCGTCCCACCGCGGCCACAACGTCACCGGCATCCTCCTCCTGAACCTGCTCTTTGGCTGGACCATCATCGGCTGGTGGGCCATCCTGATCTGGGCGCTGATTTCCACACCGCCCTATGCCTACCACCCGCACTACGGCTACTGGCGCAGGTACTAGCGCATCGCCGCGGCAACTAGCAACCACCAACTAGCAACCAGCGACTGTCCCCCTACACTTTTGGCGAAAAATCCGTCAGCTTCAAGAACGTCACGTCGTGCACCTTCACAAACGCGCCGTCCTTCTCCGACTCCGCCTTCAGTGCGATCCACTCCGGGTCCTTGCTGAACTTCGCCCAGCTCTCCGTCGCCGCCTCTCTGCTCTTATGCCGTAGCAGATAGGCAATCGTCCGGCCCGCCAGCGGCTCATCCGTCGGCACCCAGTACGCGACGCCATGCATCCCGTACCGCGCAAAGATCTCCCGCTCCTTCGTTCTGAACCGATCCAGAATGAGTGCCTGCTTCCCCTCATTCAGGTGGTAAATCCGCAGCTCATACACCGTCTCATCCGTCACCGCATCCTGCGCCATCAGCTCGCTTCCAGCCGCCATCGGAATCATCGCCGCCACCCCCATTGCCTTCACCAAATCCCGTCGGTCCATCGTCCTACCTCCACTGCCCACTATACTTTCTCCACAGTATGAACATCACCCGACGCCGCGGAACAATCGCCCTCTCCATCACGCTCGGAGCGATCCTCGTCGGCGTCACCATCTACCTGAACATCAGTTACATCATCCTGCACGAAGGCCGCGTACTTTCGCTCGTCTTCGGCATCCTTCTCTTCGCCCTGCTGGCCGCCGGCGTCGTCCTCAACACCATCTTCCTCGTCCGCGAAGTCCGCCGCAACGAGCGCCAGGACTCCTTCCTCAACGCCGTCACCCACGAACTCAAGACCCCCATTGCCTCCATCCGCCTCTACCTCGATACACTTCAGCGTCGCGACCTCTCCGAAGCCCAGCGCCAGGAGTTCTACGCCATCATGCACGCCGACTCGGACCGCCTCCTCTCCACCGTCGAGCAGGTCCTCAAAGCAGGCGAGCTCGGGACGCGCCGCCGCCACGACCGCGTCCTCATCGAACTCGCCCCCCTCGTCGAAGACTGCATCTCCATCACGCTCCAGCGTCACCATCTCCCCGAAGGTGCCATCCGTCTCGCCCCCGTCCCCGGCTCGGTCCGCCTCCACGTCAGCGGCATCCCCGAGGACATCCGCACCGCCGTCATGAACATCCTCGACAACGCCGTCAAATACTCCCCCAACGGCGTCAACGTCCTCTGCTCCATCGCCATCGTCCGCTACACCCAGCTCGCGCTCACGATCGCCGACACCGGCGTCGGCCTGCCGGCCGGCCAGCAGAAACGCATCTTCAAGCGCTTCTACCGCGTCCCCGGCCGCAACGCCGTCCGCATCAAGGGCACTGGCCTCGGCCTTTTCCTGGTCCGCACCATCGCCCGCCAGAACGGCGGAGACATTACTGCCTCCAGCCCCGGTCCCAACCTCGGCACCACCATCACCCTCACCCTTCCCCTCGCCAACCCCACCACCACTAGCTGACAACCTGCAATCTGCAACTAGAATTAAACCCACATGCTCCTCTGGAATTACTTCGTACTCTCCTTCAGCGCGCTCCTCCCGCTGATCAACCCGCTCGGCTCTGCGCTGGTCTTCCTCTCGCTCGTCGGACAGGCACCGATCTCCCTGCACCATTCCCTCGCCCGCCGCATCGCCGTCAACACTGTCCTCTTCCTCATCGCCGTCGACCTGGTCGGCTCTGCCCTGCTGAGCTTCTTTGGAATCTCCCTCCCCATCGTCCAGGTCGCCGGGGGCCTCGTCATCGCCTCCATCGCCTGGCGGCTCCTCAATCAGGAAAGCAGCGACCCCAGCCCGGAAAAGATGCAGGCCGCCGCGCAAATGCGGGACGAACAAATCGCCTCCGACCTGCGCCAGAAGGTCTTCTACCCCTTCACCTTCCCCATCACCGCCGGCCCCGGCACCATCGTCGTCATGCTGACGCTCGCGGCCCACACGCCGCAGCGGCCCATCAAAGACAACCTCCTCGCCCACGGAGGCCTGCTGCTCGCCATCCTCGTCCTCTGCGTTGCCGTTTACTTCTGCTACGCCCACGCTCATCGCATCGCACACAAAATCTCGCCCTCCACTGTCCACGGAATGCTGCGCATCATGGCCTTCATCCTCCTCTGCATCGGCGTCCAGATCGCATGGAACGGCCTCGTCCCCCTCCTGCAAGGCGTCATCCACCCCGGATAGGAAGCGATAGCATGGATGACGTGAACGCCAACGCTCCCCTCATCGCCCTCATCGAAGACGAAGAACACCTCGCCCAGGGTCTCCTCTTCAATCTCCAAGCCGAGGGATACCGCGTCCACCACGAAGCCGACGGCGATGCCGCCCTCGCCTATCTCCTCGCCGCCCCGGCCTCCGGCCTCGACAAAATCTCCGTCATCGTCCTCGACTGCATGCTCCCTGGCACCGACGGCTTCGCCATCACCCGCGCCCTCCGCGAGGCCCAGCGTTACACGCCGATCCTCATGCTCACCGCGCGCTCCCACCCCGGAGACATCCTCGAAGGCCTCGAAGCCGGCGCCGACGACTACCTCCCCAAGCCCTTCGACCTCAACATCCTCCTCGTCCGCATCAAGTCCCTCCTCCGCCGTACTGCCTGGCAGGCCGCCCAGGCCGCGCCCCCACCGCCCGCGCCCGTCGCCGCCGACACCTACGCCTTCAACCACCGCACCATCCACTTCGACACGCTCGAACTCATCGCCCCCAACCGCTTCACCAACCTCACCGTCATGGAGGCCGACCTCCTCCGCTACCTCACCGAGCACGAGGGCGAAGTCATCCCCCGCACCGCCATCCTCGAACAGGTCTGGCGCGTCCACGCCGACACCGACACTCGCGCCATCGACAACTTCATCGTCCGCCTCCGCCGCTACATCGAAGACGACCCCGCCGAGCCGCAGCACCTCCTCACCGTCCGCGGCATCGGCTACCGCTTCATCGCCAACCCCTAACGCACACCGCCGATAGCTGGCCGCTGAAAGCTGATAGCTCATACCTCATACCTCACAGCTCATACCTGAACCCCAAAACCCGGCCTTGCCACCACGCGCCGTTCCCGATAGCCTTCTCCCGCAACCAAAGGAACTCCTCCGCATGCTCCGCACCAAAACTGCACTGACCCTTCTGCTGATCCTCGCCCCCGCCGCCGTCGCCCAGTCCAACTTCCAAACCATCCTCGTCGGCCTCGACCACCGTACCGTCACCAGCCTCAACGGAGACTGGCACTACCTCGTCGACCAGTCCCCCGGCCGCGCCCTCTACACCGGCACCGGCGCCATCAACGACCGCAGCTACGCCCAGAACACTCACCCCAACATCTCCAGCGGCCCGCACAACGAGGAGTACGACTTCTCCACCGCGCCCACCCTCCATGTCCCCGGCGACTGGAACACCCAGGTCCCCCAGCTCTTCAACTACGAGGGCGTCGTCTGGTACCAGCGCGACTTCAACGCTGACCCCAAACCGAACACCCGCACCTTTCTCCACGTCGGCGCGGCCAACTACCGCTCCCACGCCTGGGTCAACGGCAAACGCGTCTGCGACCACGAAGGCGGCTACACTCCCTTTGACTGCGAAGTCACCGCCGTCCTCCATCCCGGTTCGAACTTCGTCGTCATAGCTGTCGACGCCACCCGCCTGGTCGACGGCATCCCCTCCGTCGGTATCGATTGGCTCAACTATGGCGGCCTCACCCGCGACGTTTCCCTCGTCACTGTTCCCGCCGCCTTCATCGACGACTACGACGTCCACCTCGCCCATGGCCCCGCCTTCGTTCCCGGGTCGACTGAACTCACCGGCTACGTCCACGTCCTCAGCGGATCGGGCGACCAGCCCGCCCCCGCCGGCACCGCCGTCACTCTCTCCATTCCCGAAGCCGGCGTCCACATCACCGCCACCACCGACGCCACCGGCCGCGCCGCCTTCGACGTCAAAGCCGCCCACCTCGCCCTCTGGTCCCCCGAATCCCCCAAACTCTACAAAGTCACCCTCACCGCCGCCGCCGACTCCCTCACCGACGACATCGGCTTCCGCGACATCCGCGTCGACGGCACCCGCATCCTCCTCAACGGCAAAGCCGTCTTCCTCCGCGGCGCCAACATGCACGCCGAAGCCCCCGTCCGCGGCGGCCGCGTCTCGACCGACCAGGACGTCGCCACCATCTTCAGCTACCTCAAAGACCTCAACGCCAACTTCGTCCGCCTCGCCCACTATCCGCAGGACGAGCGCATGGAGCGCGTCGCCGACCGTGACGGCGTTATGATCTGGTCCGAGATTCCGCTCTGGCAGCGCATCTCCTTCGACAAACCCGAGGTCTACGCCAAGGCCGTCTCCATGCTCAACGAGATGATCCGCCGCGACCGCAACAAGGCCTCCGTCATTCTCTGGTCCGTCTCCAACGAGACCCCCAACAATCCCACCCGCACCGAGTTCCTCACCAACCTCGCCAACGAAGCGCGCCGGCTCGATCCCACCCGCCCCATCACTTCCGCCCTGAACACCTCCCGCATCGCGGGCGGCGAAGCCACCCTCCCCGACAAATTCGCCGACGCCCTCGACGTCCTCGGCATCAACCAGTACATCGGCTGGTACACCGGCAAACCGGAAGACGCCGACACCATCCACTGGATGCTCCCCGCGAAGCCCGTCATCATGAGTGAATTCGGCGCCGAAGCCAAATACGGTAACCACGGCCCCGTAACCCAGCGCTGGACCGAGGAGCAGCAGGCCTACGTTCTCCAGCACCAGATCAACATGTTCAGGAATATCCCCCAACTCCGTGGCACCACCGTCTGGGTCCTTATGGATTTCCGCTCTCCGACCCGCAACATCCCCAAACTCCAGGACGGCTACAACCGCAAAGGCCTCATCTCCGAAGCAGGCGAGAAGAAGCAGGGATTCTTCACCCTCCGCGACGCCTACAAAAACCAGACCTTCGGCAAGCCCGAGTGATCCGCCGACTCCTAACCACGCATTTACCTCATCGCTGATAGCTGATAGCTGAAAATCAAAATCCTAAATCGTGTCCGCCTCCCAGCTATCCCCCGACCCCTCTGCTGCGTCCGAATAGGAGTGGCCAACGGCGCCATCCTGCGCTAGACTGTGCTCCAACAGGCAAGCCCGCTGTCTTCCTGGCAAGGAGGCACACCATGTCGCGATGCACGCTCCGCAACATCTTCACCGTACTCATCTACGCTGGCGTCGGCATCTTCTTGTATCCGTACCTCACCGGCCACTTCTCGAACGCGGTCCTGTTCCTGGTCGCCGGCATCGGCCTCGCCGTCCTCTGCGGCATCCTCCGCTGCGTCTGTGTAGAAGGCGACTGCTCCGAACGCGAGTTCCACGAAGCCAAGGGCTGCCCTGACTCAACCGCGACGCCGCCAACCCATCCCCACGCCCCATCC
>Ga0207416_1001793_pt1 | contig 25968 bp, 20 predicted proteins | sample PaiPotPPM11metaG_FD_184107 | JGI IMG/M metagenome (GOLD analysis project Ga0207416, IMG submission 184107) | Iron sulfur acid spring bacterial and archeal communities from Banff, Canada, to study Microbial Dark Matter (Phase II) - Paint Pots PPM... ... | reverse complement strand
TTTGGGACGAAACAACGGTTCGAGAACCGTCCACTGGGCGTCGGTAAGGTCCATGTTCTCGATTTACGCTCTTTGCCATAAGTTTCAACCGCTCAGCGGCTTGAATGTGTTTATGAGATAACTTCTAACTACTGGTAAGTCGGGTGGTCTCAATGGGTCGACGCAACACTAAGCTCAAAGTCTAACTGCTAGAGTCTCAAAGGCTAAAATCGCTTACAAGTGTTGAATCAAACGAAACACTGCCCTGGCTGGGTTCTGATTGAGTACAGCCCGACAGATCGGTTCTCTCGGGGAAGTGCTGTTGGATCAGGCTGTTAGAAAGTGTTGCGTCGACCGGTTGAGCTGGCACGCTTAATCGGAAATTGACTCATTGCTCTCGACTCCCCATCCTCCTCCCACCGTAGTATCCTTTCCCCAGCCGAACATGAACTCCTCCCTCCTCACCGAACTCCGCAACATCACCGGCCCCCGCGCCGTCATCACTTCCCCCGAAGAACTCCACACCTACGACTCCGACGCCCTAACCAATTTCCGCACCATGCCCCAAGCCGTCCTCCTCCCCAACTCCACCGCCGAAGTCCAAGCCATCCTCCGCCTTTGCCATCGCGAACGCATTCCCTTCGTAGCCCGCGGCTCCGGCACCGGCCTAAGCGGCGGCGCGCTCCCCGTGGAAAACGGCATCGTCATCAGCCTCGCGCGCATGAATCGCATCCTCGAAGTTGATCTCCCCAACGCCCGCGTCGTCGTCGAGCCCGGCGTCATCAATCTCGACGTCACCGCCCGCGTCCTCCCGCAAGGTTATTTCTACGCCCCCGATCCCTCCTCACAATCCATCTGCAGCATCGGCGGAAACGTCGCCGAAAACGCCGGCGGCGCGCACTGCCTGAAATACGGCTTCACCACCACGCACGTCCTCGGCCTCGAAGTCGTCCTTCCCGACGGCACGCTAGTCCACCTCGGCGGAAAAACCCTCGACACTCCCGGCTACGACCTCCTCGGCGTTTTCGTCGGCTCCGAAGGCACTCTCGGCATCGCCACAAAAATGATTCTCCGCATCGTCAAGCGCCCCGAATCTGTGCAAACTCTCCTCGCCGCCTTCCCGGACACCAACGAAGCCGGCGCCGCCGTCAGCAGTATCATCGCCGCAGGCATGCTCCCCGCCGCCATCGAAATGATGGACAACCTCGCCATCCAAGCCGCCGACGCCGCCGTCCACGCCAACTACCCCAATTGCGGCGCGCTCCTCCTCGTCGAGCTCGACGGCCCCATCGCCGAAGTCGATTCCCTCATGGCTCACGTCAACGAAATCTGCCGCGCCCACGCTGCCTCCGAAATCCGCGTCGCCCAATCCGAAGCCGAGCGCGCCCTAGTCTGGAAAGGCCGCAAAGCCGCCTTCGCCGCCATGGCCCGCATCTCACCCAACTACATCGTGCAAGACGGCGTCATTCCCCGCACCGCCCTCCCGCGCGTCATGAGCGAAATCGATGAACTGAGCAACAAAGCAGGCCTCCGCGTCGCCAACGTCTTTCACGCCGGCGACGGCAATCTCCATCCCATGGTCCTCTACGACCGCCGCATCCCCGGCCAGGAACACGCCGCCGAAGCCCTCTCCAATCTCATCCTCGAAATTTGTATCGCCGCCGGCGGCTCCATCACCGGCGAACACGGCGTCGGCGAAGACAAAAAGAAAATGATGTCCAAAATGTTCGCCGAACCCGACCTGGCCACCATGCAACGCGTCCGCTGCGCCTTCGACCCGCTGCAACTCAGCAACCCCACCAAGGTTTTCCCCACGCCCCGCCTCTGCGGCGAAAAACCCGGCGAATACACCCCCCACCCCGCCGAACTCTCCGGCGCCGCCGACCGCTTCTGATGCTGCCTATGTGGACAAAACTCTTTCCATTTCTTGCGTTACTTCTCGCCGCAACAACCGCACGCGCGCAGGAAACGCCACCAGAAGTTTCCGTCTGCGATCTAGCCTCGCATCCGAAATCATACGATGGAAAAACGATTCGCGTCCGGGGAACACTCAACGTCGAGTTTGAGGATTTCACGTTGTCAGTAAAAAACTGCGATACTCAACAACAAATCTGGCTGGCTTTTGGAGGGGACGTTCCAGGGATTGTCGCTTCCATGGTCAACGACAATTTCCGGATACAAGGTACAGACCTCAAGGTAAACGGCGTATCTTATGGAATCGCTAAGGACGAAAACTTCCGCAAACTCTACGCTCTCATTGCCGCGCGCCACGGAGACAAGCCCTCCTATCGCGTCACCGCGACACTGACAGGTGCTTTTCTAGCAGGTAAAGAGCGCCAACTGTCGAACGGGAAAAGCGACTTTGGCGGTTACGGCCATATTGGATGCTGCTCGCTTTTCGTGATCACGAAAGTTTCAGACGTTGAATCTGTCCCTCCTGCAAAGCTAAACGTCCGAGGCATCGTACTAGGCCTCGATGGCAAACCGCTGGAAGGATTTCTTGTATTTGACGACGTACTCGGCGGTTCTCCTCCCCTGCGCCAGAGAGCTATCACGGACGAAAAAGGCCGTTTCCAGTTTTCCAACTCTGGCCAGCTGCTTCGTATTGAAGACCCGCGCTATCGTCCCCTAGCTCTTGCAGTTGAGCCTGGAAGCAGCACGGTGCGCGTAAGGTTAGAGGACGCCAGCCGATCGGATTGGAAGCTCTCGCCGTGCTCGCAGGCGGATTCCGACAGCCGCGTTGGCTTCACGATACTATTCCGACTGCCGACAACAATGGAATCCAGCCCCTTCGATAACGATGGCGTTCACACTCTCTTTATTTTTCCGCACGGAAGCAGCGCGCCCGAGGCGGAACTCATCTTAAGCAACTTTGCGGATTCAGGAACGACTCTGGGGGCGGCAGACTCAAGCTCAGGTACACAGCGTTGGATAAAGGACGGTCCCGGCAAAGTCATTGGCATAGACGCACGCGGCGGAGCGCGACGTGTTGGCTCCTGGCGCAATACGCTCTTCTTTCCGTATGATGAGGCCGGTTACAGGCTTCAAAAAGGCGAACCAAAAACCAATCTCGATAGGATCATCGACTCGGCATGTATTAAATGAAGTTGTCCGTTCCAACTGCAGGGGCCCTAGGTTCATTTTTTGAACCTGGTCTCGGTTGCGTTTCTTCAAACGATCCGCTCCAATCGGCATTGCGCCGGCATAAGGGTGCTGTTAGTATCGAGGTGTTGTGGCAAAGAAGAAAAAACCCTCATTAGAAAAGACCGCCCGTGAACTTACGGCCATAGCCGAGAAGTTCCTGAGTTCCTTGCCGGTCGATGAACAACACCGTCGAGTGGAAAACTTTGAGAAGGCGGCTATCAGGATGAGCCGCGCAAAGCGCGCCACTTCTTCAAAGCCGCGTCATACTCCTTCGTCCCGGGTTGCCACCCGAGTTCGTTGATGATCAGCTCAGCAAAGCCTGCCTCGTCGCCTGTTTTGAGTGTGACCCTAAAGCCATTCAGCAGTTTCATGCGCATCTGACGCGCACCAATGTCGATGGGCCTTTTCCTGCCCCGTTGCTTTTCCTCCGCCATCACATTCTTTAGATCGTCGTCTTCGGCCATAGCCAGATCGCAGACCTTCTAAGACCGGGCAACTCTACTTAATCCTAATCATTTTTTCCAGTTTACTTTTCGAGATATCCATAGCACGAGTGTCCCATCCTCGTCTTTTGAGGCCGTGGGTCTTCGTCTCACGAGCGCTTATCTATCCGCTCTTCCAATACCACGGCCACGGTGTCGCCCACTTCCTTCCCGATAGCTTGGCGTATTTCAGCCCTTACAGGCAGCATATGCACGCCGCCGCCCATCGCCATAAACGTACTCCGAAATGGATGACCATCGATCTTGCCCCGTACTTTTACGAAGCCACGAGTTCCAAAAAACTTGACCGAACCTGGCCAGACCACATAAGTCCAGCCACCCTTCGCCCTGCTCTTTTGCAATTTAGCCCTGAATTTTTTGTTCAGCATGATTTTCAAACCCTCCCCTGATCGTTTCAACCCTTTAGACCCGCGAGCCTCGAACCATTCAATCCCCTCATCTCTCATGTAACATTTTCTGCCCACATTTCGCACGAGTTTCTATCGAGATTCAACTGTTCTCGATTTGCGCGTGTCGAAATTCCTGCTTGACAAGTTCTGGTCGCGCGCCTAGGCTTCCGTATATTCCACGCCGTCCCCCTACCCTTATTCAGATAGCGACCTAGAGTGCGGCGCGTAAGGAGGTCCCATGAACCAGATCCTCTCTAACCGATTAACGCGTTGTGTTTTCTCTGTATTTGCGCTCTTTGTTTGTGGCTCACGTGCCCAGGCCACTGACATCAGCGGCACCATCTCCACCACACTCACCATCTTCGAGGACAGCGAACTCGTGGGCGACGTCACCTGTATGGTCGCGGGCGCTCCGTGCATGGCATTTGGAGCCCCGGGTATCAAATTGCGCCTGAACGGCTTCACAATCACCGACGGAGCCAACTCTTCCAGCAACTGCGCCAGCTCGAATTTTACTGAAGACGGAATTCAAGTAAATGCGCAGCACGACGTGGCCATCCTTGGACCTGGGCTGGTGCACAAATTCGCCGGGCTGGGAATATCGCTCTTAGGATCCACGAAAGTAAAGGTCGAGGGTGTCACCGCGTCTGACAATTGCTTCAGCGGCATTTTCCTATTTGGCACCACGGACAGCGACATTGAAAAAAACATTTCTGTTCGAAACTCGATTGGCTCCAAAGGCAGCCCTTGCGGCGGAACTTGACTCGCCAGCAGCCACAACAACCGAGTTCGGTTGAATGTTTACAGCGGGAACGGCTCTGCTACCTCGACTCTGCCAAACGGCGCCAGTAACAATTTCGGTGTGGGACTAGTGGGTACAAGCAAAGACAACTTAATCGAGAAGAACAAAATCGGTGGCAACCTAAATGGTATTTTCATCGCAGCCCCCACGCAGGGTGGCAACGTGATTCGCCGCAACATCATTGCTGGCAACCCTCCCGTTCAGGTCTCGAAAGAGTTTGGTGCGTCGATCGGCGCCGATATTCAAGACCTCTCGGCTCCAGGCACGAATACCTTTGAAGACAACCGTTGCCTGACCTACGCGGGCTCCATGCAGCCCGCCCCTTGTCCAAACCTCTCGAAGCCGGACAACGATGAAGACCGGCAAGAACGGGACATGGCAGCCATCGGAAGGAATCGTCTGGCGTTTCCGCAAGGTCGGCTAATCAACGCTGTCTTCCACGGCAGCCTTTGGCCTCTGCCCAACTCTGCTGGCCCCGCGCGATTTGCCCAGACTACTGCGTCCGATTCCGTCACGGTTACCGGCAAAGTGGTCGACGCCGCTTGTTTCATGTTGCATGCTTCCGCGGCCACAGCCGCGTCTCACAAGGACTGCGGCGCGGCCTGCTTGGCCCGTGGTGTCCCTCTCGCAATCGCGACCGACGATGGCACTCTGTACTTTCCCGCCGATGGCAATCAACGGCTCAGGAGCCTGCTGAATGCCCGCGTGCGCGCGTCTGGCACTGTTGTAGAGAAGCACGACCCGATGGAGCTGAAAATGCCCGTTGGCGACAAGAATCAAATGGTCGTGCGCATGGAGGGTGGTTACAAGCAGATTACGATCGAAACGCTTGCGAGGGTCCCGGCGGAAAAGCGGTAAAGTGCGTGGTTGTGAGAAAATACGCCAGCGATTAGTGTTGGCCCTTACAGGCAGCTTATGCGTGCCGTCGCCCATCGCCATTAACGAACTCCGGAATGGATGACCATCGATCTTGCCCCTGACTTTTACTAAACCACGAGTTGCAAAAAACTTGACCCACGCGGGCCACACCACCTAGGTCCAGCGACCTTTAGCCCTGCTTTTTTGTAATTTAGCCCTGAATTTTTTGTTTAGCATGATTTTCGAACCTTTCCCTTATCGCTCATATGCTTCAGTCCCCGAACCTCGAACTCTTCACCTTCTTCGTCCCACAGGTAACATTTTCTACCCACAATTTCCACCAGCCTCTACAGGGAATCAAATTCCTCGCTATCCCCGCTTGACAATCGGTTACTCCTCTTCCATAATACGTCTCGGGTAACATTACGCCTCTTACCCGGGAACGCCAATCTCCTGATTGGCGTTTTTGCTTTCCAGAGACTCCATTTGGCCTAAGCCCCTTACATGCAACACTTGTGAAAACGCCGCCCCATATCGGGCTCGTCCAACTGCAAGTCTTTTAGAATCAACACTTACAAGATCCCCCGCAAGCGTTGATTCTAAATGACTTAGGTCATAGCTAAACTCCTTAAAATCAACACCTATGCAAAACAGGGGGGGCCCCGCCGCAGAGAACACACGCGCAACCCGTCCATGATGTACACGAACCTTAGACCTGGGGACTGGCTCGGTTCCCGATTACGCAACTTACGAGGAGTCAGCCCGCTCTCGACCGAGGCGACGACAAACCCTAGAGCGCTTCTAGACTATTGGGAGCGCCAAAACGTGAACCGCTTTTGCGCATCCTCCAAGCTATCCATTCGAGGAAACGGGTTGTCATTTTATACGTTCTGGGGCTAAATCGTTCCGATCGTCGCAATCTCGTAATTCGAGGATATCGATAACTTGTCTGCCGTTCCAGGGAGTCTATGCGACGGAATAATGCGCAGGAGTTGCATGAAGCTATCGTCGCCGCGCCTTCCTCGAAACAAGGCGGCAGTGAAGGAACTGGCATTCATCTCTCACTCGCCAAGCAAATCGCTTTTACCAAGAATAATTCGCGTCCTGCTTGCCGCTCTCCTCTTCTCATCCGCTGTCGGCACGAGCGCGCAAGGCCCGATCCCGCCATCGACGCAATTTGCTGATGTGACCGCGTCCTCCGGGATCAAGTTCCTGCACTTCAAAGGAAATCAAGGGATTTCCATCAATCTCGAGGAATTTGGGCCGGGCGTCTGCGTGTCTGACTACAACCAAGACGGCTGGCAGGATATTTACTTTGTGAACGGACGCGATCGCTATGGCCGCGGCATCGCCGTCAAAAATGCCCTGTATCGAAACAACGGAGATAACACGTTTACGGATGTAACCGAGCAGGCGGGCGTTCCCGGCACAGGCTACGGCCTCGGTTGCGCCTGGGGGGATTATGACAATGACGGTTTCCCCGATCTCCTTGTGACGCAATACGGCAGCAACGTGCTTTACCACAACAATGGGGACGGAACCTTCACCGATGTAACAGCCAAGGCTGGGGTCGCTGGCCTGGAGTCCGGACTGATTCATTCCGGCGCCGTTTTCGTTGACTATGACCGCGACGGACGACTCGATCTCTACGTGGGGAGTTATGTGGCCTTCGGTCCAAAAAGCAGGCGCTATTGCAATATTGGAGGCGTACTTTCCAGTTGTCCGCCGAGCGCCTATCCCGGCAGCCCCAACGCGCTCTATCACAACAATGGCAACGGCACTTTTACAAACGTATCGGCTGCGGCGAATATCCTGCAACCTGAGGGCAAGAATTTATCCGTCGGAGCGGCGGACTACGACAATGACGGTTGGCCGGACTTGTTCGTGGCCAATGATGGGCTGCCCGCGTATCTTTACCAAAACATGCACAATGGAAAATTTCAAGAGACCGGCGAGGCGGCGGGCATGGCGTTCACCATACGCGGACAAACCATGGCTGCCATGTGCATTTCTTTAGGCGACTACGATAACGATGGATGGTTGGATTTATATATTTCCGACTTTCAGAAAAGTTCGGACCATTTGTGGCACAACTCGGGGAAAGGTTACTTCGATGAAGTGAGTGACGAAGCGGGGATCACGGTTCCAACGCGAGATGTGCTGAGCTTTGGCGGCGGCTTCTTTGATTATGACAACGATGGATGGCTGGATCTCTTTATTGCCAACGGTCATGTGTATCCGGAAATCGAGCAGGTGTCTCCGGAAACGCACTACAAACAACTCAACACTCTCTTCCACAATGAGGGCAACGGAAAATTCAAGGACACTTCGGCGCCAGGTGGTTTGGACGTTCTACCTCCGCGAGCCGGGCGAGGCGCGGCTTTTGCAGACTTTGATAACGATGGCTACATTGACGTAATTGTTGCCAACAACGGGGATCCACCCACTCTTCTCCGCAATACGGGAAGCCACAAAAATCACTTTGTGAATTTCAAACTCGTTGGGACGAAAAGCAATCGGGACGCTTTGGGAGCCAGGATTCGCGTCACCTCGGGAAAAATCTCTCAGATTCGAGAAATCGCTGGAGGCGGGAGTTACCTTTCACAGAGCGACCTCCGAGCCAATTTTGGTTTGGGGAATATGACCGTTGCATCCATTGTCGAGGTGACTTGGCCAAGCGGGGGCCGGCAAGTCTTTCACGATATCAAAGCGGACCGATTTTACTTGATTCAGGAAGGCCGCGCAGAAATGAGTCTGCAGCAAATCCGGGGAAAAAGTTCGAAGGATCCCGGCGGCGGCTCGCACCGCTGACTATTGTATTGAGCGTCATCGGGATCGCAGTGCGTGTACTTCGGGGCTATATTTCGATCCGAAAGAACCAGCCTTCAACGGGCGCAAGGCGCGCTTCTGATGATCCAAGTTTCGATCAACACGTTAATCGGAAATTTGGCCACTACCTGGATACAGCTTCGCTAGTTTTTGCACCTGCTTCGCTACACTTGATTCCGGAGCACGCCTTGACGGCGACTTGACGTTGTAATGTACTGAGTCTCTGAAATGCATACAACTCCGCTCGACATCGAACACGAATTCCGCGCGATCCTGGCTCCGGATTCCATCCGCTCGGCCACTGCGGCCGACACCGTTTGCGGGGTTCCCTCGCGGCTTGTCCTCGAACCTGGCAACGAACAGCAACTTGCCGCTGTTCTGCGTCTCGCAAACGACGCGAATCTTGCCGTGATTCCTCGTGGCAGCGGCACCAAGCTTTCCTGGGGCAATCCCGCTTCTCGCGTCGACGTCATTCTTTCCACAGCACGGCTCGACAAAATCATCGAGCACGCCTGGGCCGACCTCACCGTAAGCGTCGAAGCCGGCTGCACCGTCCAAAGGTTGCAATCCGCGCTCTCCCAGCACGGCCAGCGCCTCGCTCTCGATCCGCTCTGGCCCGAGAGTGCCACTATCGGCGGCGTGCTCTCGACAAATGACAGCGGCTCGCTGCGCCTTCGTTTCGGCGCGCTCCGCGATTTGATCATTGGCGTCACCATCGCCCTTGCCGATGGCACTCTCGCTTCCAGCGGCGGCAAAGTCGTCAAGAATGTCGCAGGCTACGATCTCCCCAAGCTCGTCGCTGGCGCTCTCGGCACTCTCGGCGTAATCACTCGCGCCGTTTTCCGCGTCCATCCCCTGCCGCGAAACGCGCGCACACTTTCCATCTCCGCTGGTACTCTCGAAAAGATGCAGCAACTCATCCTAGCCGTGCAGGATTCCCAACTGGCTCACACCTCTCTGCAAGCCCGAATCGCGCAAGATGCCGAGCCAGTCGTGGACATCCTGTTTGAAGGCACGGAAGGCGGTATCGCCGAGCAAGAAACGCAACTGCGGGCCATCGCTGGTGCCGTCTCAGTTCTTGAAACGGCTCCCGCTGTCTGGACCGCGTCGCAAGAACTCTGGAACTCCGCGAATTCCGCCGCCGTGGCAAAAATCACGGCGCTCCCCGCCGCAATCGCGCGAACGATCGAAATCGTGCAGCGCGTAACAAATTCCCGCAATGCTCATTGGAAAGTAACAATGCAGGCCACGGGTATCGGCTGGCTCCGCCTGGAAGCCGCGCCAGAAGATCTTCACGCCTCTCTGTCCGAACTTCGCAGCGAACTCGAACGCGAGGGCGGCTCACTCGCAGCCTTCCATCGTTCCACCGGAATGTCGCATATCGACACGTGGGGAAAACCGGGAGACGCTCTTCCCCTCATGCGCGCGGTAAAAAATCAGCTCGATCCAAAAAATACTCTGAATCCCGGCCGATTTGTGGGAGGCATCTGATGTCCGATTCTCCGGTTGCAACGCCTCTCCCAAGCGCCTTCGACGCACACCACCCGCCTTCAAACGAAATCATCGATAAGTGCGTCCATTGCGGCTTCTGCTTGCCCGTTTGCCCGACCTACGTTCTCTGGAACGAAGAAATGGATTCCCCTCGCGGCCGCATCTACCTCATGAAACTCGCCAGCGAAGGCGCCGCCACGATGAACCCGCAATGGGTCAGCCATTTCGATTCCTGCCTCGGCTGCATGGCTTGCACAACCGCCTGCCCTTCTGGCGTCGATTACGGAAAACTCATCGAAGCCACTCGCGCCCAAATCGAGCGTCATCATCCGCGCTCCCTCGGCGAAAAACTCCATCGCCGTTTTCTCTTCGCCGTTTTCACGCGCCCGGACCGCCTCCGCTTCCTTCTCTGGCCGCTGCTCGCCTACCAAAAATCCGGCCTGCAATCCGTAGTTCGCGGCCTTGGCCTCCTTAAGCTTTTTCCAAAGCGCTTGCAATCCATGGAAGCACTGATGCCGAAGCTCGCAAAAAAAGAGCGCGTCCCGGAAATCACGCCCGCACAAGGCATGCAACGCCGCCGCGTTGGCCTCCTGCTCGGCTGTGTGCAGCGCGAATTCTTTCCCCAAGTAAACGCAGCCACGGCTCGTGTCCTAGCCGCCGAAGGCTGCGAAGTCGTGGCCCCACCAGACCAACCCTGTTGCGGCGCGCTAATGGTTCACGCCGGAGAAGAAGAAGGCGCACTGGCGCTCGCTCGAAGAACAATCGAAGTTTTCGAGCGCGCCAACGTGGACACCATCGTCACCAACGCCGCAGGCTGCGGCTCAAATGTAAAGGAATACGGCCATCTGCTTCGCGACGATCCGACCTATGCCGATCGCGCCAAAGCTTTCGCCGCAAAGTGCAAGGACATCACCGAAGTTCTCACCGAGCTGCCGCTGCGCGCCGCAAGAAATCCCTTGCGCCTCCGCGTAGCCTTCCACGATTCCTGCCACCTTCAACACGCCCAGGGCGTGCGCTCCCAACCCCGGCAATTGCTCGCAGACATTCCCGGTCTCGAAGTATCCGAAATTCCAGAAAGCGCCATCTGCTGCGGCTCCGCCGGCATCTACAATTTAGTGCAACCCGACGCCGCCAACGCTCTCGGCGATCGCAAAGCCCAACTCATCGCTCCGCTCAACGCCGAAGTTGTAGCCACCGGAAATCCCGGCTGCCTCCTCCAATTGCAATCCTCGCTGTCCCGGCAGGGTCACCCGACTCCAGTAGTCCACACCATCCAACTCCTGGACGCCTCCATCCGCGGCAACAAATTTCCCTGACGCGCGTTACGCGGCCTTCTTCGTCCACGCGCCGATGATCAGTCCCATCAAAATCAGTCCGGCCAACGGATAAAACTCATTAATCGCAAACAACTGCATCGGCCGCATCTCGTACATATACGTCGTGAAAGTCAGTGGTCCAACAAATCCAATCCACAAAAGCGTCCCGACCGCCGCGCCACGCGCCGCGGTATTCGCGTTCCGCCAGCTGCAAATCTGCGCCAGCACAAGCGCAATGAGCAAATTCAACACAAACGAGATGACGTAAGGCAAAATCGGATTCATGCTGCCCGCTTTTTCCGCAGTCATCTGCTCCAGCGCCATCCACGGCTTAGCAAAGAAAAATCCGTACCACAATGCGCCGAGTAGCCAATACGCCAAAGCCGAAACAAATACCGCCGCATAATTCGTCTTCATCGCTCACCCCTCTTTCATCTCTCGATCTCAAATGTTCTCATCGATAGGCCCGCACGAAAAAATACACCGTCATGCCCGTCCCCACCAAGATTACAAATCTCCTGATCCACGTCTGCGGCAACTTTTGCGCAAAGTGCGCCGCGAAGTACCCTCCCATTATCGCTCCCAGGATCATCACCATCGCCTGCGGCCAAACAATCGCGCGGCTAATCACAAACGTGATTGTCGCCACTCCATTGATCACGCCGCCCAGCACCACTTTCAGCGCGTTCATCGCATGAATGTCCGTCATGCCCAGCGCGGCCAGCATCGCCAGATTCATGATGCCGATCCCGCCGCCGAAATACCCGCCATAGACAGCCACCGCTAGTTCGAAAAACGCCGCGCCCGCCAAAGCCGCGTTAGTCGCATCGTGAGAGATGCTCGCTGAAATGCGCCCGGTGAGGTGTTTGCCAAAAGCAAACAAGAGCGTCGCTCCCAGCAACAACCACGGCAACACTTTCAAGAATGTCTGCGCCGGTGTCTTGATCAGGAGGAAAGCCCCCGTAAGCCCGCCAATCACTCCGGCCACGATGAGCGGAATCATCACCCGCCGCGAAATATTCAAGCGACTCCGGTACGCCCCTCCGCTCGCCGTGACGCCCACCCAAAGCGCCAGCGTATTCGTCGCATTCGCAGCCACGGGCGGAACCCCCGTGAACAGCAGCGCGGGAAAGGCAACAAAACTTCCGCCACCTGCGACGGCATTAATCGCGCCGCCTAGCGCACCGGCAAAAAACAGAAAAATGGCGTGTGCAATACTCAAGCCCGCTTTGTATCACGATTCCCGCTCTCGCTCCAGTTGCATCACCGGCTTGGCCGCGCTCCGTGTACCCGGCCCGAAGCCTGTTTCACGCCGCCGCCATTTCGTTGTATCTTGGCTTGCCTAAATTAAGCATCTACGGGAGCTGCCGCCGTGGCCAAAGCCCAGCGAAAGAAAACGAGCAATCGCAAGCCCGCTGCCTCGCGCACGGCCAAGAGCGTCACCGAAGCGCAAATCGCCGTTCACTGGAAAGAAGAAGAATATTTCTACCCTTCCAAGAAATTCAAAGCTCAGGCCAATCTCGCCGATCCCGCTTTCGTCAAAAAATTCAGCGAAAAACACTTCCCCGGATGCTTCGACATCTACGCGAAGCTCCTCGACTGGGACAAGCCGTGGCGCAAGACTCTCGACACTTCCAATCCTCCCTTCTGGAAATGGTTCGTCGGCGGCAAACTCAACGCCTGCTACAACTGCGTCGACCGCCATCTCGGGAAACACAAAAACAAAGCTGCTTTGATCTTCGTCCCCGAACCAGAAAACGAATGCGCTACCGTCATCACCTATCAGGAACTCTACAAGCGTGTGAACGAAGTCGCGGCCATGCTTCGCGATTTCGCCGGCCTCAAAACCGGCGACCGCGTCACCATCCACATGCCGATGATTCCCGAGCTGCCCATCACCATGCTCGCGTGTGCACGCCTCGGAGTCGTTCATTCCGTCGTCTTCGGCGGTTTCAGCGGAGAAGCTTGCGGCCTGCGCGCCGCCGATTCCGGCAGCCGCGTCCTTATTTACGCCGACGGCTATCACCGCAATGGCAAGTGGGTGGACCACAAGCCCAGCGCGGACCTCGCGGTCGAAACCGCAAAAAAAGAAGGGCAATCGATCGACAAAGTTCTTTTCTGGCGCCGCTATGCGGGCCACTACCGCTCCGAATCACCGATGATCATGGACCGCGACTTCTTCGTCGAAGACGTTCTCAAGGATTACCGCGACCAAATCGTCGAGCCTGTTTCCCTGGACGCAGAAGCTCCGCTCTTCCTGATGTATACCAGCGGCACCACGGGCAAGCCCAAAGGCTGCCAGCACCGAACTGGCGGCTATCTCGCCTACACCGCAGGCACGTCAAAGTTTTACCAGGACATTCATCCCGAGGACGTCTACTGGTGCATGGCCGACATCGGCTGGATCACCGGCCATTCCTACATCGTTTACGGCCCGCTCGCCCTCGCAGCCACCAGTGTCCTCTATGAAGGCGTGCCGCAGTATCCCGACGCCGGGCGACCCTGGCGCATCGCCGAGCGTCTCGACATCAACATCTTCCACACTTCTCCCACGGCCATCCGCATGCTCCGCAAAGCGGGCGGCGACGAGCCGAAAAAATATAACTATCACTTCAAGCACATGACCACGGTGGGTGAGCCCATCGAGCCCGAAGTCTGGCGCTGGTATTACGAAACGGTTGGCAAAGGCGAAGCCGTCATCGTCGATACCTGGTGGCAAACCGAAACCGGCGGCTTTCTCTGCAGCACAAAACCCGCGCTCGATCCGATGAAGCCCGGCAGCGCCGGCCCCGCGGTTCTCGGCATTTATCCCGTCATCTGGGATGAAAATGGCGAAGAGGTGAAACCCGGCTCCGGCAAAGCCGGAAACATTTGTATTCGCAATCCCTGGCCGGGCATCATGCAAACCATCTGGGGCAGTTCGGAACGCTTCGTCACTCAGTACTACGCAAAATACTGCAAGAATCCCAAAAGCAAAGACTGGCGCGATTGGCCGTACTACGCCGCCGATGGGGCCGTTCTTCCCGCAGACGGCTACTACCGCATCCTGGGGCGCGTCGACGACGTCATCAACGTCGCCGGGCACCGTCTCGGCACTAAGGAAGTTGAATCCGCTTGCCTCAGCATCACAGAAATCGCCGAGGCTGCTGTCGTTCCCGTCGTCGACGAAATCAAAGGCCGCGTCCCCGAAGTGTATATTTCGCTGAAGCCCAGCGTTCTTCCCTCGAAAGCCGTCAAAGACAAAGTCATCTCGACAATTGAAACCATCATCGGCAAAATCGCGCGCCCCAAGCGCGTGCACATCGTCCCCGACATGCCCAAAACGCGCTCCGGAAAAATCATGCGCCGCGTCCTCGCGGCTATTTCCAATCACATGGACACCGGCGACATCACCACGCTCGCCAATCCCGACATCGTCGCGCAGATTCGCGAGCTTGTGCAGGGCCGCGTCACCGGCCCCTTGCAGGAAGGCCCCGAAGACATCAAACTCTTCGGCGAAGAAAAGTAGCAGTAAGCTGGAGTAGCAATCAGGGGAAGAAGTAATAAGGAGACGTCAATGCCGTCGATTTCAAGAAGAGTGTTCCTGAAGGATGCTGCGACGACCGCGGCCGCAGCCGGTCTACTTTCCGCCGGCGCATTCGAGCTAAGCGCCAATCCTCTCGGCCTGCCCATCGGCTGCCAGACATGGCCGGTGAGAGAAGGCATCGCCAAAGACTTTCCCGCCACGATCAAACAGCTCGCCGCCGCCGGTTTTCATCACATCGAGCTTTGCTCGCCCGTGGGTTATGACGACTCCGGCTTCGGCGGCCTGGCCAAATACAAAGGTTCCGAGCTCCGCAAAATGCTGAACGATTGGGGCGTCACCTGCATCAGCTCGCACTTCAGCATGGGCGAACTGAGAAAAAATCAGCAAGACAGAATTGCGTGGGCGCAAGATCTCGGCCTCACGCAAATGCTCGTCGCGAGCCTCGGCGGTCCTCAGCATCCCACCATGGATGACGTCAAGCGCGCCGCCGATGAATACAACAAAATGGGCGAGCGCGCCGCCGCCGCAGGCATCCAGCAGGGCCTGCACAACGAAGGCTTCGAGACGTCTTCGGTTGATGGTCAGCGAACCTACGACTTACTCTTCGGCCTGCTCGATCCCAAGCTCGTCAAATTCCAGTTCCAAGTCTCCACCATCAGCGATGGCTTCGACGCCGCCGAGTATTTCACCAAATATCCCGGCCGCTTCATCTCCATGCACGTCCAAGGCTGGTCCGCAAAAACGCGGAAAATTGTGCCGGTCGGGCAAGGCACGCTCGACTGGAAAAAAATCTTCACCGCGGCAAAAACAGGCGGCGTAAAAAACTACTTCGTCGAGATGGATTTCGCGATGATGAAAGCCAGTGTCCCCTACCTGCGCAATCTCCAAGTCTGACGCGAAAGCTCGCTCCCCCGTAAACTGAAAATCGGGCAGCGGTACAGTTTCCGATCAGCGCGTTTGAACAAAGCCGCCCGGCGGCGGACGCTTCGCGTGCTGCTCTTCGCAAATCGAGCTTTAACGTAGCGTTAGGAGCGATCCTGTCCGCTTTCCTCTCATCTTGGTAACTACCGTGAATTCTATCGATGACGGACGAAACTCGATTCAAATCCCATAACACCCCGTCCGCCGCAAACGCCAGCGGCTCCGTTCAAACGGTTTTATCGAAAGCGCGCCAGAGAGTCCTGCCGCTGCTCCCACCTTCGCTGCAAGTGGCTTCTGATAAAGCAATAGGGTTATCGTCGGTCGGACTGCTGGAACGCCTGATCATAGGTTCCGGAGTTTTGCGCTCAAGCAGTCAAAGCGTTGATCCTTTTCGGCGATTCTGCCGCTCATAAATGCTCCAGTAGGTCCTTAGCCAGTAATAATCTGTCTGAAATTGAACAGACGCCCTTCTTCGCGGCTTCTAGAATGCAGCGGGAAGAGTTTGTGGGTTGGTGTGAACACAAACTACCCTCTGATGTCACCCAGGCATTAGCTGGAAATCTGAACGTTAAGTGCTAGTTGCAGTTTGGGAACTTGATCAAAATCAAAAGCAGATCACAGAACAAAACTGAGGAGGAAGACAATATGTTCCATAAGTTCGCGAAACTTTCATTATGGTTGGTTGCAGCCTTGTCCATCAGCCTCTGCCCGGTCGCGTTACAGGCAGCGAGGACTGCGGCACCCGCAAAAACTACTGCCAAGCCGATTACGGTGACCGGCTGCCTGCAGAAGGGCGAATCAGCGGATGAATTTTCAATCACCGGTAAGAATGGCAAAACTTGGGAACTGCGCAGCGACACCGTTAAGCTAGCCGAGCACGTCGGCCACACAGTGACCATTACCGGCGTGCGTCACCACGAAACGAAGGCGGAGGAAGCCAAGGAGCAAAAGTCAGAAACGAAAGAAAGCAAAGATGCAGAAGCAAAGGAAGCCGGTGATTTGCACGTCACAAGCCTGAAGATGGTCGCCGATTCCTGCAATAAGTAAGGACTGCCTCAAGGGCGAGTGGGCCAGCCTTCCCCGATTTTTTCTAGTTTCGGTCCCTGTCACACAACGTGGCTGGGGCAGAAACACAACCGGGCAACTGTCCGAAGAAGAGATCAGGAAATGGCGCGCCGGCTATGAACGACCCGGTCGGGAACAGGTTCGTCATCCCTTACGCCATAAGCAACGACCGGATCATCGAATGTTTCACTGCGTTCGCAATTCCTTCGCGGATTGAAGCCAGCAGAGTCATTCTCTGCTGGTTCTCCGCGGCTGCGCCAAAGTTCGTGATCAGCGCCAGCGCGATGATTGAGACGACACAGCTGGCTGCATCCATGCCAAAGGCTGCACCGAGCCCATGGGAAATTCTTGCCTATCCGGCCGCTTTTGAGACAAGTCACATTGCCAGACATCGGAACCAACTTCCTCGAACCGCGTCGAGTAAAGTCCTCGCAATGTCGCGGCGCTCACACAGTCGAAGGCAGCCCATCAGGGACGGATTAATCGGGTCGCCTCGGCCACTCACGCTAAGCAACTGAATATCCTGCACTTGAGCCTGGCGCTCCCACCAGACCCGTCTGGCCGGCCGCTTGCATCCCTCCAGTCGCAGGGCGCCTAACTAGATTCACGTGGATGCGTAGTCGCGTGATCGGGAACTGCAGGACTACAGAAAATTAACGCCTGGCACCGCACAAGCTCTGCGTTTGCGCGAGCACGTCTGCATCGAACTGCGCGCCTTGCCAGCCGCGCGTGGTGCAAACCTGCTCCGCGGTCAATCCCAGCGCGCCGCGCAGGTCGGCGCCTGCTACATTTGCGCCGCTAATTTCCGTCCCGCGAAGAACCGCCCCGCCAAAGAACGCGCCGCGCAAATCCGCGTTTCTCAGGTCCGCGTCCATCAGAATCGTTCCCTTGAACTCCGCCCCGGTCATGTTCGCGTCAGCCAATTTTGCCGAGGAGAAATCCGTCTGCTCCAAGATCGCAAACGAAAGGACCGCGCGCTCCATTTTCGTGTCACGCATGTCCGCGCGCGAAAGATCGGCGCGCAACAATTGCCCGTTGCGCAGATTCACAGCATAGAGCGACGCGCCTTCCAGCTTCGCGTTGGACATCACGGCATTCTCGAGCGTCGCAAAAGAAAGATCGGCGCCGCGCAAATCCGCTCCCGTGAAATTCGCCCGTCTCGCGTCCGCGGACACCATCACCGTCTTGGAGGCCTGCACGCTGTCGAGGATCGCGTCCCGCAATACTGCTTCGCGCAGATTCGCTCCGCGCATGTCCGATTCGGAAAGATACGCACCCTCTAAATTTGCGCGCCACAGTTTTGCGTTCACGAGATACGCCCTGTAGGCTCTCGCATATCGCAAATTCATTTCGTTCAGTTTCGCTCCTGGCACCGACGTCAGCGCTTCCGCGCTCCAGTTCCCGTGCGGCGGCGGTCCGGATAGGGTCGCTTCCGTCAACTCCGCATACGGCCTGTAACCGATGGATTGCATCGCTTCCGAGGCCCACCGCAGCAAATTCACCGGCGAGTATTGCGGGGCGATATTCCTGTCCGAAGGCAATCCGTGGTTCACTCCCAGCGAGAAAATCAGCAATGCGCAACCCGTCAGCAGAGCCACCCGCCCGGTCGCGAAGCTCAGGCGCAGTAAATTCTTCGACTTCTGTCGCAACAGGTCTCCTGGTTGAAGCACTCGCGCTACGATGGTCGGCACACATGTCGCCGCCGCCACCGAAAGCGTCAAAAGCAATGCGTGCAGCAACGTCCCGCGAAAATCCTGCCGCACCAGGTATCGCAGCCAAAACAAGAACAGTGTCGCAGGCACCACCCAATAGGCCAGCGCCGTCGCCACCACCGTCTCCAGCACCCAAAAGGGAGACCGCCCCTCGCGCATCCATCGGAAATGCCGTCGCACCAGTCCCATCAAGTACCACGGCCCGTCTTTTTCCAGCGTTTGCCCATCCTTGAAAACCGCGGGCAGCCCGGACATGCTTCCCCACAAACGCAACAGCAAAAAATGAAACCTCAAATACAGAATAAAAAGCACCAGCGGCGCGCCCAGATAAAAGCTCGCCATCGAAATAATTTTCGGAAACCGCGCCACGGGAATCGCCGAAGCGTCCACGATCAGCCGCACATCCGTCGTCAATCCAATCAGTGCAATGCAGGCGAGACTCGCACCGAGGGTCAAAAAATAAAACCACCGAGCGAGCTTGGACGCGTCCGCGATTGCTTTTGTGCTGTCGAAGGCCGCGATTGTTTCCGGCAGGATCGCATCAAATAAATTTGTTCCGCCAAGACGGCCCACCCACAAGCCTTCCGCGCCGTAAAGATTCGCGCCCATCAAATTCGCGCCGCGCAGCTCGGTCCCTAGGAGATTGGCTTCGCGCAAATCCGCTTGGACCAGGCTGGCTCCGCGCAAGTTCGCCATCGACAAATCCGCGCCGATCAGATTCGCGCGCTGGATGAACGCGCCTTCGAGGTTGACTCCCGTCAAGTCCGCGTGCGAAAGATTTACGCCGCAAAGATCCGCTTTGACTCCGGATTCTCCGCCCGTTTCCACCCATATTTTGTGTTGATCAAGTGTTTCCGCCAGATCCAGGAGCGAAATGGACCCGGCGGCTTCCTCAGCAGAAACATGATTCTGCGACTCTTGAATTTCCGAGAGCATCTTGAAGCTTTCCCCCGCTCAAAGGATGGCAGCGAATTCCCTGTTCATGGGCCCACACCAAGGCTCACAGTAGCCGAGTGTGACCGGTCCGTACCGCAGGCTTGCCTGGTCTGGCTCTCTGCTGGTAGAAGTCCATCATCGCCTACAAAGCTCACGAAAAGCGCCTGCCCAAAAGTACAGGACGCGCAGAGGTAACTGTGCCCCCTATGAATTTCTCTCCCCCATCGATTTGCCGCGCAATCGCAACTCAAAGAAGATATTTCTTCCTCGTCCCTGCCATTTCATCGCGGCTCGTCCCTGCTATTTCGGCAAAACTTGTGAGAGAATCCGCGCCAGGCGAACCAGCGTGAGGTGACCCGTGGCAGATGTTGTGACTGAATCTAGGTCGGATGCGCCCATCCATCGATTTGAAGCCGTGGCTGGCGCGGCCCACACTTTCATTCTTCTTCTCCTCATGGCCGCTGTGGCCTTCGTCGGGTACTACTCCGTTCATCGCCTTGGAGCTGTGCACCATCCAAATCGATTATTGTTTTACGTAACGACCATGGCCTGGGAATGGCTTGTCTTCGCCTACATTTATTGGGGCCTGCGCCGCCGCGGAAAATCCATTCGAAACATTGCCGGCGACCGCTGGAAGAGTGCCTCCGATTTTTTACGCGATTTCGGTATCGCTTTTGGCTTTTGGATTGCCGCAATCATTGTCCTCAGTATTCTGGCTTCGCTCCTTCGCGCCAAAGGAATGAGTGAGGCCGCGCGGCTCCTTGCTCCGCAAGGGCTATTCGAATCGATCCTGTGGGTCGCTCTCGCCATCACCGCCGGCATCTGCGAAGAGATTATTTTTCGCGGCTACTTGCAGCGGCAGTTCGTTGCGTGGACTCGCAGCGGCCCCGCCGGCGTGCTTCTCTCCGCGGCGCTGTTTGGCGCCGGCCACGTCTATCAAGGCGCAAAAGCCACGCTCGTTATCGGCGTGTATGGGCTGATGTTCGGAATCCTGGCGGAAGTGCGGCAGAATCTGCGTCCCGGAATGATGACGCACGCGTGGCATGACGCGATCACCGGACTGGTGATTCGCTTTTTGCCGATGAAATGACGACGGTTCGACGAAGCTGGGTGATGCGAGAGGAACGACTTTTGGCGAAGCGGCTTGCTTCGCGAGGAAAAGAAAACTGCGGCGCGAACAAAACAAACCACAGCACTAACAAAAAATCACGGCGCAAAGGAAAACTTCAGCGCGAAAAAAAAGAGCCGGGGCACTCCGCTGAGGGGCCGAGGGACCCCGGCTTATCCTGCCCGCCTCCGCAGTGAGCGAGCAAGAAACTTGTAAGAAATCTTTGCGTTCCGGGCGCACCGCAGGCCGCGCTCGCGGATTCTGCAGCGACGCCGAACCGGCAAGAAATTTGCAAGAAGTGCTGCTACTCCGCGATTCGGTTGCTGCCAGAGCCAGCCGCAACTCGGTAAATCTACGAAGATACGCAGTTACTTCGCGTCTTCGTCGCCGCGGAGGAATTCGTAGCGCTCGATGGCGGCGACGACGCCAATGGCGCCCTCGTCGCGCGGCTCGGTCCGCTGAACGCGGCCGAGGCAGCGCACGCGCACTGGACCCGCCAGGGTGATTTCGTTTGGCAGGGTCAGAAGAATTTCCACGGGCGAACCTTCGCGCACGTCCTTGGAAAGAAAGAAGTAAACACCGCGAGAACTGACATCGCGGGATTGGGTGGTTGTCTCGCCAACCGCGGCGCCCGTAGTCCAACGGACGGTGAGCGGAAGCCGCATTTGGAAACGCTGGGTAGTGCGGCGTTCGGAACCGGTCAAGGCATACCTCCTGATCGAAGAGAGAGTGTATCCGGGAGCGGTCCAGGGAACAATAGGACTCCAGATACAAAAGCGATTCAATTCTGGGAGGTACGCGTGTACTAGGACGGGGGCGGCGAGGGGCGATCCGTGGCGGGTTGATGGGAATTTGTGACCGGTGACTCTTGGCTGGTGCGTGGTGGAAGAGGCCCGTCGGAAGCGGACTGGGCAAACTTGACGGGCGCTCCCGGCAAGGCTGATTTCTTGGTCCCCACCCGGGCGCAAAGAGCGCACGTTCTTCTGATTTGTGGTTAACAAATGTGTGGCCGGGGGGATCCCTGACACTTTAGACCGGGCGCATATCTGACACTTTCTGGTTCGGTTTGGCAAGGGGCTTTGAGGAAAGGGAAGGGGACGCGTCCCCTTCCCTTTCCTCAAAGTGGGACGAGTTGGTCAGCAACGGCGCCACCCGAAGTTGCTGGCTGTCGAACAGCGCGATGGGATGCTGCGCGAAGTACACCGTGAACCAGCGGTCGTCTTCCTGCAGAAGGCCTACTTGCTCGCCCCACAGAACCTCGCTCAAAAACACGTCGTGTTGCTTCCAGCGAAAATGGCCATGGGGCCGCACGCTGCGCACTTGCATATACCCGGGATACTCCGGTTCCGGCACGCGCGACGGAAATTTCCTCGCTGACGGCCGATAGACGGCTGCCGGCGTTTGCATCCCCAGCGCTTCGTGCGGACGCACTTCATTGTATTCCCGCCGAAAGCGTTCCTGCGCCTCTTGCTTCTTCCGCCGGTTGGCCGCCGGCGGCTGCGCCACTTCCTCTTCCATCGTGCGATGCATCCGTTCATGTCTTCCGTTTTGCTCCGGATGCCCCGCTTCGATGCGCTCCGGCACGATGCCCAGCTTGATCCACCACACCGCCAGCCGCGATAATCCCGCCACTGCGTGCGAGGCGAACGGTGGACCATTGTCCGTGCGCATCGCTTCCGGCATCCCGTACTCGCGAAAAGCCGCTTCAAATATCGCCTGCACCCTCTCCGTGTTCGTCTTCTCCACCGTCTGACAGCGCAGCAGGTACCGGCTGTAGGCGTCGGAGATGGTCAGCGGGTCGTTCCGTTCGCCATCCCCGGTGCGAAACCAGCCTTTGAAATCCGCGCACCACACGCGGTTCGCTTCCTCGGCATGCGCCAACGGTTCCGTGTACGGTGCCGTGTGCAACCGCTTCTTGCGCGCCACCACCAGTCCTTCGCGCTTCAACAGAGCGCCGATGGTGCTGCTCGCCGGCCAGTTCCGCCCCGGCTCGTCCCGCTCCAGTATGCGTTTCAGCTTCCGCGGCCCCCAGCGCATGTGCGCCTGCCGCAGCTCCAGCACCTTCTGTTCGAGCTCTTCCGGTGTCTGGTTGCCGTGCCGCTGCGCGGCGTGACTCTGCGCCAGCAGCCCGCGCAGGCCTGACGCGCGGTACCGCTGCAGCGTCACATACCCGGTCTCGCGCGAAATGTCGTACCGCCGGCAGAGCTCCGTCATCGACTCCTCACCTCCCTCGTATTCCAAGATAAACCGCAGCTTTTCTTCCATGACACTGCTCTCTTTCCACGGCATCGGCGCTCCTTCCTGCTTGCGCCTGCCATTATTCACAGTGTCAGGAATCCCCCCGGTCTATTCTGTCAACCATCCCCCCGGTCTGTACCCGACCGGGCGTACCCCCCACCCCGGTTTTTTTGTAAGTGCGGATTCTAAAGGACTTTAAGTCCTGTGTTTTGTAAGTGCGGATTCTAAAGGGGTTAGGGGCGTGATTTTCGGAAGTGCGGATTCTAAAAGAGTTAGTGGTTGGTGACGCGTGACTGGTAGCTGGCGCAAGAATGAGAGCTGAGTCACAGGGGGAGCTATGCGGGACGGAGCGGGACAGGTGGCGGGTGTGGAAGGCAGGCACAGTCGGGTAGGGGACAGAGGCGGTTGGAATGTGGGGGTAGTGTTGGCGAAACATAGGAAATGGTATCATGGTTAGTTACTAGTTGTCAATAGAATTGCTGTTTACTGAGTAGGTCATTCGAACGGGGAGGCGGGATTGCGGTAGGAGAGGCGGAAGTCGAGGGGATTGAGGGAGTTGGGGGATTGGGGCGATTTGGTGAGACTGTGGAAATGTGTGGAAAAGTCAAAACCCGCACCCTTGAAAACCACAAGGGATGCGGCACCCCGTCAAGGTTCTCTATTTCACCCGCCAAAATCTCCTCAACGCGTTAAGGGTCAGCCACCCGCCCGTGTGGGACGCCAGCTACAACGGTACCACGCCGGACGCGCAGTACTTACAGAACCAGACCTGGCAGTCCGTCGATACATGGTTTAACAATCAAGGTATTACGGAATATGCGCCGCTACCCACCGGCGTTTTGAGCTACAATGCGAACCAGGGAGACTTGGGAATGTTGGGCAGCCAAGAAATGGCCATCGGTTTTAAGGACATCGTTACACAGATCCAAAACGATTGGATCATCCACGGGCTCCTAAAGAATCTTTTAACGTCGTCAGTCTTTCCTGACCCATTCAGTGGACAAATGCCGGACTTCTTAGGTGCAATTCAGATTGACCGCGATGTCTTGCAAGGCCTAAAAGGGTGGAACTCGACATCGGTACCGACCGTTCCGGCTGCGCCTTGCGTTATGAACGCTGGCCTAGCAATGGGGGTATGGAAGGCACAGCTTGTAGCTTGGATCAAATCGCATCCGGGCCAAGCACCACCTCCAGAAATTGCAACTCCACCTAGCCTTAGTGGAGTGTGCGGTTGAGGTCCTAGAGAGTGGGGCGTCGACGCGCAACAAGATTCGTTTTCGCATAACATCGCGAAGGTCTGGCGGGCTTGACGTTTGGCGGGCTCTGCAAGCAGTCATGGTGTGGCTGCTCTGCGGCTTTGCGAATTTCGCCTTCGCACAAACGCAAAGCTCGGACCGCACCATAGCGCAGTCGCGAGCCTCCCTTGGTTCCATCAGCGTGAAGTCAAAGCTCGTCGTCGTACGGACCGTGGTCCTGGACAAGAAACACTTGGACAGAGGGATGACGCAGTCTGAAAGACAGTGTAGTGATTCCGATTGGGAGAATTTCTTCAAACTGCCTCCGACCCAGCCATATCTGCAGAAGTATTGCGAGGTGCTGGACGTGCGCGATCTGACGGCCGCCGAGTTCCATATCCTTGTCGATGGGAGGGAGCAGAAAATACAAGCCCTGACAACTGAAGGGGAGTACATGGTAGTCCGCGACAATCTGGGATACCATGACGAGTACTCCGAGACGCCTGCGGCAATTTGGGGCGCGAGCGACCACGTCGGGATGTCTTCGCAATCAGAGCTGGTTCGTTTCTCTCATGGCGCAACCCTTAACCAAGTTTATGACCTTGCATTTGTGCCAAACGACCCCGAGCCGGCTGGGTGCCACAGCATCGCGGTCAAGGTGGATCGCCAACATTCCGTAGTCCGCGCTCGCAACGAATACTGCAACAGCCAGTCTCCCTTCGACACTTTGAGTGGCACCAACTTGGGCAAGCTGATGGAGCATTTCCTGAATTCCGGGGAAAGCGGAAACATCGACCTATCACTTCGGACAGGGTCCTTTTCTACGGGCGCGCAGAAAGCTCGCGTTCAGGTCGCGCTCGAATTCTCACCGGATGTGCTGCATAGTCAATGGGAAAAGGATTGGGCTTTGCACGCAACGATTGGCGTTTTGGGGATGCTTTACAAGGAAGACGGCGACTTCGCGATGCGTTTCAGTGATCTTGGCTGCTGTTCCTCCTCTTCAACGTCGGGCATAGACGTGTCCTTCCAGGGGACGAGAAAACTCAATTTCGATTCTCTCTCTCACCTCGATGCCGAATTTGGTCTACCGTACAATCCCGTTTCGGCTTATCTTAGTCGTGTTGCTAAAGCCTTCCTCCCTACCCGCTATGAGACACAACTTGAGTTAGCCCCTGGCCAGTATGATCTGCATGTGGTGCTTAGCGACGGTGAGAGGTTCGGCCACGCCAGAGCGCATTTGAATATTGACAGTTACGACGGGAAGAACCTGTCGCTGAGTTCCGTGATGGTGTGCAAGCGATACCGAGATGCCCATGTGGCTGCAGTCGAGACCGCTGCTGCGAATATCGCTCCGCGGTACGTCCCAATGGTCAGCAAGGGCATCCAAGTTACCCCAGCGGGTGACACCGACTTCAAAGGGGGGGAACACTTAATTCCCTATTTTGAGATTTACGCCCCTCAGGCTGCCGGCGAACCGATTACAGGAATCCAGGTTCACCTGAGAATCGTTGACGCAAAGAACGGGGAGATCGTGAAGGACTTTCCCGCCATAGATGCGGCCCCCTACGCTCAGCCAGGAAGCACAACGATCCCTGTGGCTCGCGAAGTTCCCATCGCAACGCTTCCCAAAGGCGAATACCGCCTGGAAGTCCAGGCCTCGGATTCCGCCGGGCGAACCACTCCCTGGCGCGCAGCGAACTTCACGATCGCCGATAAGAACTGAGGTACCGAAAGAAAGGTTGCGCAAATGTCTTGGTTCTGATCGGGTAGCTGCTCCCTGGCGGGTGGCCCGGACGTTTTTCCGCGATCTGTTTTCGCGTGGGCTGAGATCATCACGGGGAATATACCATGTTCGTAGGTAAAGGGAGGGTTAGGATGTTGGTGTTGGGGGTGGCCCACACGTCGGTGTTACGTGT
>Ga0207416_1001792_pt1 | contig 25969 bp, 24 predicted proteins | sample PaiPotPPM11metaG_FD_184107 | JGI IMG/M metagenome (GOLD analysis project Ga0207416, IMG submission 184107) | Iron sulfur acid spring bacterial and archeal communities from Banff, Canada, to study Microbial Dark Matter (Phase II) - Paint Pots PPM... ... | reverse complement strand
GCGTTGAGGTCCGCTGTGGCGATGCTGATCTTGGGTTCATCCTGCGGAGCTTTGGAGCAGCCGAAGACGGTGCAGCCGCCGTTCTCTGCGTAGCAGTCGGCGTGATGCGGGGTGGAGCAGGCCTCGCAGGTGATGACCTCGTCTTCAGGCTCGAACGGGGTCCTGCAGTAGGGGCAGACGGTGGTCATGAACGCTGCTTCTCCTGATAGCGGAAGCTATAGCGTCCGACCTGGAGGATGGACCCGCTCTCGAGCAGACGGGAGCTGCTAATGCGCTGGCCGCCGAGGTAGACAGGGCCCTGCGCGACGACGTGGATGCGGCCGGCCTTCTGCACCAGTGCGGCGTGTTCGGGGAGAATGTCGGGATCCTTGAAGAGATAGATGTCGCTGCTCTGAATGCTGCCCATGGTGGTGCGCGGCTTGTAGAGGATGAACTGCTTGCCGGCGAGCGGGCCGGCGGTGACGTAGAGCCAGCGATCCTTGAGCGCGCTTTCGACGAGGCCCATGGCGACGCCGGTGGCGAGGCCGAGCAGACCGAAGCCGATGGCGCGGCTGGCCGCTCCGCCGTGGGTGGCGAAGGAGATGGGATCGAAGATGACGCCGCCGAGTGCAGCACCGATTGCACCGCCCATGGCTCCGTAGCCGGTCTTCTTCATGGACTGGCCGACGATGCCGTAGACCACGCCGCCGGCTGCTCCGAAGACGGCCCAGGCGAGGCCACGGGCGATCCAAAATGCGGGATTGTGGTTGGTCTGCACCCCGGCCGCCGCGACGATGCCGATGCCGATGTGGAACAGGATGTTGGCGATGAAGTCGAAGACGAATCCCAGCACAATACCCAGTGGGATGGCGATGCCGATGCGGATGGCAGCCTTGCGGGCGGATCGCTCGACGATGCTTTCTGCCAGTGCGAAACCGGCACACATGAGGGTGACAATCAGCGGCAGCATCCAGAGGTTGCCCCAGTGACGGACGCTCTGCGCATCGACGAAGCCAGGCTCCGCGATGCCCCATCCGGCCAGAGCGCCGGCCAGGCCCGCGAGGCCGAGGTAGACCCAGGCGTTGAGGAAGAAGTTGGCCCTTTCCTGCGCGGCGATCTGCGGTTCGGCCGGCTCGTGAATGCTCCCGTAACTCTTGACCGCAGACTGCGTCGCGATTGCCGTGTCAGTGGCCTGGGGTGCGACGACTGATTCAATCTCGTCGAGCGAGACGCGCAGAACTTCGTCCTTCGGATCGTTCATGGGTGGGTCCCCGGGGTGGATTGCGGTGCCGCTTGTGGGCTGGCCGGCGCTGTGGGAGCGGTGGCCGGATGGTTGGGATCGGCCCGCTCGCGTTCGGACGCGTTCGGCATGGGGAGGCGGCCGTCGAGATACGGGAGCAGGGGGCGGCCGTCGTGGACCAGGATTTGTCCAGTCACCGGATCCACGGTCAGCGCATAGACCTGGGGGAACAGGAAGTAGGCGACGGCAAAGCCGATCGCGAGCACGGCGACGTGGGTCAATACCGTGGAGGCGATGCGGATCCAGTTGGGTGGCGACTTCGACTGCCGTGCGGCGGATTCCGCGTAGGCTAGCTCATCCTCGTCTTCGTCCGCGTCGGGAAGCCGGGACTCGATCGACTTCGGCGTGCGCTCGGTGCCGTCGCCGTTCTTGTCGGCGATGGAGATTTTGGAGATGCGATGGACTTCGCCGGAGACCCAGCCGAAGCAGCCTTCTTCGTCGGTGTGGGGATCGTAGACCCAGGCGACCTGTCCGGGCGAGGAGAAGAAGTTCTCCTGGATGAACATGTCGTGCTCGGAAAGGAAGACACCGAAACCGGGATGCGAGTGATACCAGCCGACGATGCGGTCGTTAGGGTAGAGCTCGTCCTTAACACGGTAGATCGATTCCCAGGTCTCCTGCGTGAAGGTGACGTGGGTCCCTCCCTGGGCGGCGTCGGTGCCTTCGATGGAGGCGCGGATGTCGATGGTGTTGTTGGTATCGTCGCCGATGAGGACGCCGCAGACTTCGGTCTTGGGATGCGCGCGGGCGTGCTGGCGGATGCGGCGCGTGACTTCGCTGTCGATGAGGAGGACGGGTTCCGCGGCGGCTGGCTTGTTCTTCTGGTTGCTCGTGTTGCTCATCGCTGTGCCTCCGCGGTTGCCGCGAGTGGGCCCAACACCTGCGGGGCGTCCCCTGCGATGCAGTAGCTGATCTCGGAGTCAGCCGAGCGGACTGTGAAGATGTCGAAGAGCGGGAGGCCGAGGCGGTCGAGCGTGCGAGCGGCGAGGGCGGGTTCGCCGCGGTAGCCGGTCAGAGTGTGGACGATGCGCATCTGCGGTTCTGCATCGGGTTGCGCGCAGTTGGGGCAGGCGCCGCGGGCGCGGTCGATGGCGCCGACGGGAGCGAAGACGTCTTCGGATGCGCCGCAGCGTGGGCAGATGAGTTGGTCAATGATGTCGCGGCTGAATTCGATAACGGCGTCTTCGGCGGCGAGGTCTTGCTTGCCGCGCTGGCGGAGCTGCTCCAGGGTGAGTTCGCTGGAACGCTGCGGAAGCTGCACGATGGTGTCGAGGGTGTCGTGGCTCATGCAGTCCGGATTCTCGGTGTACTCGACTACGTAGGAGGTGTGGTTGAGGCCTTCGAAGACGAAGCCTTTGCCGGCCAGCGTGGGAAGGCCGTGGAGGACCTTGACCGCTTCCTGCACTTGAATGCCGCCGATGATCGAGGAGATGGTGGGTGTCGTTGGCACGCGGCCTTGCGGGTTGGGTTCGTGCAGTAGGAGGTTGCAGGACATGCGGCGGTTCAGGATGGCCCAGTCGGTTTCGCCGAGGGTGCATTCGTAGCAGGGCGGCTTGCTGGGGAGGAAGACGCGGGCGACGCCGTTGATGCCTTCGATGGCGCCGTCGATCCAGGGGCGGTTTACTTTCCATGCGGCGCGGTTGATCCAGAGGCGCGCTTCGCGATTGTCGAGTCCGGCGAGGATGATGTCGGCCCAGGCGAAGAGGCCAAGGCCGCAGTCCTGCATGACGTTGCCGGTGAAGGGCTGCACGTTGGCTTCGGGGAGGAGTTCGCGGTAGCCGTGGGCGATGGCTTCGGCCTTGGAGCGGCCGACATCGCTTGCGCGAAACAGGACGGAGCGGGAGAGGTTGGAGGTCTCGATGCGGTCCAGGTCGACGACGACGATATGAGCGCAGCCGAGCAGTGCGAGGTTCTTGAGAATTTCGTTGCCGAGCGCGCCCGCGCCGATCACCAGCAGATGCGCAGCCTGCAGCTTTTGCTGATCCCACCACGGGATGAGCCGAAGACGGCTGAAGCGATCTTCCTCCTGCTCGGCCGCTAGCTCGGCGTCGATGGTGAGGGGGTTCGGCATCCGGTCACCCTGCCGTGATCTCAGGCTGGAGGCGGAGAATGTCGCCGTCGCGCACCCCGGCGTCCGCGAGGGTCTGCCCGTCCTGGATCTGGCGCCCACTGTTCTTGTGGTGGAACTTGTAACTGAGAGGAGCGCCGTCGGGGCCGTTGGTGGGGAGTTGCAGCTTCTGGACCAGCACGGTGACGATCTTGCTGCAGGGCGCGTCGTCCGGCAACTCCGCGGGGACGCGCTTGTTTTCGGTTGAGTCGTACACCGTGACACTGATATAAGGCATTGAGTTCTTCCCCTTCCAGGGCGGGTGGCTTTACTTCTGGGCGGTCTGCTTAAGCTGTTGGGGGAGGGTGGCGGTGGGCGGTTGCGCTTCCTGCAGGTCCTTCAGATACCCCTCCAGCTTGTCGCGTCCGTCGCCGTAGAAGGACCAGCGAGCGACGTCGCGCAGCGCCTGTGCCCGGGCGGCGAAGCCGAGGTTTTCGGCGTTGGCGTCCTGGTTGTGGTCGAAGGTCGAACTGACGATGCCGATGAGTTGGCCATGCGCGTCATAGACCGGGCCACCGCTGTTGCCGGGGCTGATGGCGGCGGAGATCTGGATGCCGTCGCCGCGCAGGCCGGAGACGATGCCGGTGCTGAGGGTGTACTTCAACCCCTCAGGGTGGCCGATGACGAAGATGTCCTCGCCGTCGGTGGCTGCGGTGATGGGCTGCACGAATTTAGCGCTGCCGGAGTGGCGCGGGACCCAGAGCAGGGCGAGGTCCAGAGGGATTGCGGCGGCGACGACATCGGCGGTGGACCAGATGCCGGCTTCGGTGGTCACCATCACATGCGGCGGGGCAGCGCCCACGCGCTTCAGGTCGTGGCTGACGACGTGGTTTGCGGTCGCAAAGAGATAGCCGTCCTTGGTGGCTTCAAGCAGGACTCCGGCGCCGAGGGAGGATCCGGTGGTTTCCTGGTGGTTCCACAGTTTGACCGCGGGCGAGACGACGATCACCAGTGGCTTGAACTTGCTGGAGATGTCGGCGCTGGTGAGCGCGACGGCAGGGGAGAAGGTGGGGAAGTCGGTCAACTCGTCCAGGCTGGGCAGTCCGCTGTTGACGAGGGCCGGAATGGGGATAAAGGAGACGACCAGGACCGCGGCGACGGTGGTGAGAAGTCCGCTCGCGATGAAAAGGGTCGTGAGATACGAGGCGATGGCATGGCGAATGCGGGGAGCCTGGCCACGGGAGGCGATCTTAAGAATGAGGGCGACGACGCAGAGCAGGGGAAGAGCGACGATAAGCAGGGACATCGCGATCCGCGCCCACAAGGGGATAGGCGGAGGGAGAGGCTGAAAGGTAGATGTCGGTCCGGGGTTCTTTTCCGGGACGGTTCGCTCTATCTCTTCAGTACTTACGACAACTTTCTCTGTCGGCATAATTACGCGGGCGCCTTTGCAGCTGTCTTCTGCGTGTGCTGTTTATAGCGGATTGGCCCCGGGATCACAACAACAAAGCGCGAGTGTTCCGGGGACCGGAGCCAGGCAGGCGAAATTGTCGGGGGGGGGTGTTTGGTGGACCTGACCGGGATCGAACCGGTGACCTCTTCCATGCCATAACAACCAATGCTGGTTACCTATTGATTCTAGGAGCATCGGTGGCTACCAAAAGCATCCTAGAACAGCCAAAAACCAGTCTCAGCACCTTCGCCAGCACCTTTAAAAAGCAAAAAGAAGAGGTCTGGTCAATTTTGGCTATCGTCCACGAGACCAGTCGCGGAGCCGAGCACAAACGCTATGTTTTCTTAGTTACTCCAGTCCCCAAATCAGCGGATGGCCGAAAGTTTACGAATCAAGTCGAGCTTTTCCAGTCCAAGTCCGTGAAGATCATCTTCGGTTAGGCCGCCGTCGCGGAGCAGCTGTGCGAACACGAGTGGCAGAATGGAGTAGCGATAGTCGTACCTTCGGTCGATCTCGCGGCGACGCTCCCTCAACCAACCTTCCAAATCCCACAGCTCAGAAGGTTCGTCGATCTTCGCGGCTCGGTCTTTAGCTTCCAGGATGAGGGCGTTCAGTTCTTTGCCAAGTGCCAGGTCGAAGGCTCTTCGCGCAACTTTCTTCTCGGCATGAGACCACTTTAGTTCGTACATCGGATTGATGCCTTGGACTACCTATTCGGGGAGTTGGCCGTTTTCCGGTCCTACCGCTCAGCATTCTATCCCTTCTGGCGCAGCATACGTTCCGCCTGGGAGGTCGCGTTTGACACGAGGTTTCGTCCCTCGGCATCTGCCGGGGCGTTCTTACCAGAGACCGTTTTCCAGGGCAGTTCGTTCCTGAGTTCGCGCTAAGTGTTATCGCCAGTTAAGAGTCGAACCTACCGAACGCCGACACTTCAGGCAGTTCGCGCATACGGTCCGAAACAGCTCCTCATTTTGAGGCTGAGCTTAGTGATACAGTTCAAGCCAACGGCCCCCTTGAAAGGGGGCAACTCTCCTCCCCGAGGATTTTCCTCGCATTCCGTAGCCGGTGGCTTGAGCGCCCGGCTTTTCTTTCAAATTAATGTAACGCGGAGGTGCAGGTGACCTTGGGCATAACGGAATCCCTACAGACGCAGGCGCCTTCCATGGAACTCGTTGACGGGTCGAGCCGCCGGACTGTTGTCATCGATCGGCTTCCATTCGTGATTGGCCGCTCCTCGGAGTGCAATCTGGCGCTTCCTCAGTCCTATGTCTCGCGCAGCCACGCGACTATCACCCACGACGGCACACAATTTGTCCTTGAAGATGTACAGAGCCGGCACGGAACATTTGTGAACGGCGAGCAGGTAACCAGCTGCACCCTCCAGCCTGGAGACCGAATTCAGTTCGGATCTCTCGAAGGCCCGCAGTTCCGGTTTGCGGCAGGCGACAGGCACGAGCCGACGGTGCCGAACATCCTCTCGCAGTTGCAGGGCATCAGCGCGCAGCACTCGGACCTGGAAAAGCTGCGGTGGTTTCTCGAGGCTGCGCGGGAGCTCAACAGCGCGGGACAGGTGGACCGGGTGCTTGCCTCGCTCCTCGAGACCACGCTTGCGCTGGCCAAAGTGGAGCGCGGTTACGTCTTTCTGACGGGAGCCAATGGCGCGCTGGAAATGGCGCTTGGCAGGGATGGGACAGGCAAAGTGCTGACCGACGCTCCCACCGTTTCGCGCACAGTGATGCGGCAGGCGACCCGCGGCACGGACCAGTTCATCGTGACGGATACGTTGACCGCGGAGGGTGAGGTTCCGGAGAGCATCGCCGCAAGCGACATCCACACCATCATCTGCATTCCCCTACGGAGAACCAGGCAGACGCGCCATGGCGAGGGCGCCGAAGATACCGCCGGCCGCCAGGTATTCGGGGCGCTGTATCTCGAGAGCCGCTTTCGACCGGGCGGCGTCTCCGACGTCGATCACGAGCTGATGCAGACGATCGCCCGAGAAGCCGCGGCCCTGGTTGACAACGCGCAGTTGACGGCCATCGAGGACCAAGCGCGCAAGCATCAGGAAGAGCTGCAGATCGCCGCCCGGATTCAGCAGGGGTTGATGGCCGTGCACATTCCGGCCTTTCCTTTTGCCCGCGTTCAGGCGCACAGCATCGCGTGCAGCGCGGTCGGCGGCGACTTTTTCGATGTCATCTCAGGCGAAGACACGTTGAACGTAGCGCTGGTGGATGTTTCGGGCAAGGGGATCTCGGCTGCCATTCTGGCTTCGACGCTGCAGGGCATGCTGCACGTTCAGTTGGAAGCCGGGCAACCGCTCGACGCGATTGCCGCCGCAACCAATCGATATCTGCGCCAGAAAGACGTCGGAAAATATGCAACCATGGTGCTCTTGCGTCTGCATCAGGATGGCCGGCTCGAGTACCTGAACTGCGGCCATGTGCATCCCAGGCTCTGTTCGGACACCGGAGTCTCCCGGCTTGAGCAGAGCAACGTCCCGGTAGGTCTCTTCGGCGGGGCCGAATTCACGGCCGGCATTGCCACGCTTCGACCCGGGTGGCGGGTGATTCTGGTGAGCGACGGCGTCACCGAAGCCGAAGACGCGCAGGGTGAATTCTTCGGCGACGAGCGGCTCGACTCCGCCTCCCTCTGCGGAGACCTACTCGGCGTACTGCAACGCATGGCCGAGTTCTGCGCGGGGCATCCCGCTAACGACGACTGCACCATCGTTCAGGTGGTCTTCACGGGGCAGGCCAGCGGCGATGCGGTTCGCCAAACGACCTAGCGCGACGCTAAGAGATTCGCGCCGCGGCTGCAGCTGCGACGTTAACTCATGACCTTCACAAGTTAACCTGTATGATTCTCGCTCCATGCCATTGGCGGCAAACACTCGATTGGGGCCCTACGAGATCATCGCCCCGCTGGGTGCAGGCGGGATGGGCGAGGTCTTTCGCGCTCGCGATTCTGCCCTGAGGCGGGAGGTGGCGATCAAGGTCCTGCCGCCCTTCTACTCGCAAGATCCTGATAGGTTGAGGCGATTTGAGCAGGAGGCGCAGGCAGCGGCGGCTCTGAACCATCCCAACATCCTCGCCGTGTATCAATTCGGCAGCTTCGAAGGCTCTCCCTATATGGTGTCCGAGCTCCTGGAAGGGAGCACACTCCGGCAAGTGCTGGATGGTGGCACACTCCCTGTTCGCAAAGCGATCGATATTGGCGTGCAGATTGCGCACGGATTGGCGGCAGCCCACGACAAAGGGATTGTGCACCGGGACCTGAAGCCCGAGAACCTCTTCGTCACCAGGAATGGACGCGTCAAGATTCTGGACTTCGGTCTGGCCAAGCTGATGCAGCCGCAACCGGATCCGGCGGGAATTGCCGCGACACAGGCCACAGGCACCGAGGCAGGCATGGTGATGGGAACTGTTGGCTACATGGCTCCCGAGCAGGTGCGCGGCAATCCCGTCGACCATCGCGCCGACATCTTCGCCTTCGGCGGGATCTTGTACGAGATGCTGGCGGGCAGGCGGGCATTCCAGCGTTCGACGTCGGCGGAGACCATGGCGGCGATCCTGAACGACGATCCTCCGGGCTTCTCGCAGTTGGTGCAGGGCACACCTCCGGGGCTGCAGCGCGTTGTGCATCGCTGCCTGGAGAAAACCCCCGAGCAGCGTTTCCAGTCCGCCTCCGACCTCGCATTCGCGCTCGAAGCCTTGTCGGATTCAGGCAGTTCTACCTCTCCCGGCACCGCACCGCCGGAACCACCTCGTGGAAGAAAAGCGCTGGTTGCGTCGGTCGCGCTGGTGGCGATTCTCTTAGTGGCAGCGCTCATTTGCCTCTGGATTGCAAGCCGGAACAGTTCCGCTCCGCTGCGGATCGCTGAGTATACCCAGATCACGCACGATGGCCACGCGGGGCAGGTTGGCGGTACGGATGGAATCAGAATCTATCTTGAGCGGGGCTCTACGCTACCGATCGGGCAGGTTTCGGTATCCGGCGGGGAGATCGAACCGGTTCAGATCCCAGTCGCAAAGCCATGGTTGGACGATGTTTCTCCCGACGGCTCGACTTTCCTGGTCGAGTCCTATGAGCAAGGTGCACAACCCACGCGGCCGGTCTACAGTGTTCCGATTTTGGGAGGATCGCGTCGTTATCTGGCTGACGCTGCAGACTCGAGCTGGTCTCCGGATGGCAAAACCGTCGTTTACAGCATGCCGAACGGGGACATTTACCTTATCCGAAGCGACGGCACCGAGTCCCACAAAATTGCTTCCCTCGGAAGCTTTCCGGACGACCTTGTCTGGTCTCCCGACGGCAGCACTCTCAGCTTCACGAAACAAAACCTTCTGTGGCAGATATCGTCGAGCGGAACGAACTCTCACCAGGTTCTCCCCGGCTGGCGGACCCCCCGTACGCAGTGCTGCGGTACCTGGTCTCCGGACGGAAAAATCTTCATTTTCCTGTCCGGACCGGGCCCGCAGATATGGGCAATCGACGAACAGCGCGGCCTAGTTCACCGGTCTCCCTCGCAGCCGGTTCAACTCACATCAGGACCAATCCACTGGGGTGGTCCACTCTTCTCCAAGGACGGCAAGACAGTTTTTGCGAGCGGGGGGACCAGCCGTGGTGAACTGGTTCGCTTCGACTCGAAATCGAATCAATTTCAGCCCTTCCTTGGTGGCATCTCTGCCGATCTCGTCAGTTTCTCCCAAGATGGCCAGGCCGTAGCATACAAGACCTTCCCCGATGGCATCCTTTGGCGGGCCAATAAAGACGGAGGCGAACGCGTGCAATTGAGCGATCCTCCGTTGTATCCAGACTCGGTAAGCTGGTCGCGCGACGCCACCCGGATTGCATTCATGGCCCAGTCGGAAGGCCGGGAAAAAGCCTACATCGTCTCTTCGCAGGGTGGCGCCGCACAACGCATCCTCCCGGACGATGATGGGTTTGAAACTGATCCGCACTGGTCACCCGACGGCAGCAAAATTGCTTTCGCTACGAGAATGGGGGGTGGCATGGGAGGGAGCAAAAGTAGCACCATACGCGTCTTCGACATCGCCAGCCACCAGGTCACCACCCTGCCCGGATCGGACGGCATGTTCTCGGCCGGTTGGTCCCCAGATGGCCGATTCCTTTTCACCCAATCCCTTGACGTATCAAAGCTTTATCTTTTCGATACAAAAACCCAGCATTGGTCGACGCTGCGCGACAATAAGGAAATTCTCGCCTATCCCACGTGGTCCAAAGACAGCCATTTTATCTATCTCCTCAGGGTAGGGAATGATCCGGCAGTCGTCCGAATTCCAGTTACCGGCGGCGATCTGCAACTGGTTGTAGGGCTGAAGGACTTCAACTTCACGGGGACCTACGGACTTTGGATGGGACTGGATCCCACCGACGCACCGTTGCTGCTTCGGAATATGGGAACCAACGATATCTACGCCCTCAGGCTGGAACAGAAATGAAAGCGTGGCCGTGCATCAGCGCTCCCCACGAAATGTTGGCTCTCCTGTTCTCATGCGGGTCACTGGCTACTAGAAAATCTACGAGCTGAACGTGCGCCAGACCCTGACGACGTTCCACACATCGTACTTCCCAAGTCCGATTTCGGTGAAGTCCCAGAACCGGTCTCGCTGCCGGTCACTTTACCGCAAACCCCATATTGCGCGAAGTTCGGTTATGCGATGCCCTGCTTTGGGGCGTGTGGCAAGTGATTTTCTGTGCCGTTCTTCTGGATGAATGGCAAGTTTCAGGGTGGTTACTGTGGTGAACGAGGACCATGTCCCGGATGGGTGTGGGTTTATAATCCGCCTCACATGCCGCTATCGCCAGGCACAAAGCTTGATGGCTATGAAGTACTCGGCCCGATAGGTGCTGGCGGGATGGGCGAGGTCTACCGTGCGCGCGATTCGGCCCTGAGGCGGGAGGTGGCGATCAAGGTCCTGCCGGCGTTCTACTCGCAGGATCCTGACAGGCTGGGGCGTTTTGAGCAGGAGGCACAGGCAGCAGCGGCTCTGAACCACCCCAACATTCTCGTCGTATATCAATTCGGCAGCTTCGAAGGCGCGCCCTATCTGGTGTCCGAGTTGCTGGAAGGGAGCGCACTGCGGCAGACGCTGGAGGGTGGCGCACTTCCGGTCCGCAAAGCGATCGATATCGGGGTACAGATTGCGCATGGTTTGGCCGCGGCCCACGACAAAGGGATCGTACATCGGGACCTGAAACCGGAGAACCTGTTCGTCACGAAGAACGGCCGGGTTAAGATTCTGGACTTCGGTCTGGCGAAGCTGAAGCAGCCACAGCAGCAGCCGGACCCCGACGGCCTTGCGCCCACTCAGGCCAAAGGCACCGAGCCCGGTATGGTGATGGGCACTGCCGGCTACATGGCTCCCGAGCAGGTGCGCGGCAATCCCGTCGACCATCGCGCCGACATCTTCGCCTTCGGCGCGATTCTGTACGAGATGCTGGCGGGCAGGCGGGCCTTCCAGCGATCCACCTCGGCCGAGACGATGACGGCGATCCTGAACGACGATCCGCCCGCGGTTTCGCAGCTGGCGCAGAGCACGCCTCCGGGGCTGCAGCGTGTGGTGCATCGCTGCCTGGAGAAGAGTCCGGAGCAGCGCTTCCAGTCCGCTTCGGATTTAGCGTTCGCCCTGGAAGCGATCTCGGAGTCAGGTATCTCAGCGGCGGCGCCTAGCGCCGAGCGGATTCGGCCCAGGTCCCGTAAGCCGCGGCTGTGGTCGGGCAGTATAGCAACGGTGCTGGCGCTGGCGGCAGCCGCATACTATCTGACGATTCGGCAACATCACCTGCCATTTGAGCACTATTCCATCGAGAAGGTCATTGACAGCGAACATGTCCAAATGGTCGCCATCTCGCCCGACGGCGCATACGTTGCGGCGGTGGAACAGGAGCCGAACGGCAATCAGACACTCATCATTCATCATGTTGCGACAGGGAGCGAGCGGCCCATCGTGCAGGAGACTGCATACAAATACCAGGACGTTACTTTCTCGCCGGACGGCAACTTCATTTATTTCAGGATCGACGCGCTCGGTACGCCCAACCAGGCAGACCTTTACCGGATTCCGGTGTTGGGAGGCCAGGCAACTCGCATCGTGGCGGACGTGGACGCCCCCGTCAACTTTATCGCCCGAGGCCAGCGGCTGTGCATTTACCGTCAGGACCCCACAACGGACAGCTACAAGTTCCTCAGTGCCAGCGTAGACGGAGGCGACGAGCAAGTGCTGGCGACGGGCAAGAAGCCGTACCTTTCCAACCCCGTGTGTGCTCCCAACGGCCGATTTGCTGTTTTTGCAGACTTGGCACTCGGGTTACAGAGTCTCGACTTCGCTTCGGGATCCAAGCAGGTCCGGATTTCCTTGGCTTCGCTAGGCGAATATGCAGATAACCTGCATTGGGCACCAGATGGAAAGGATCTATTCGCAATCACTTCCAAAGACTTTAGTACCCTGCAGCTTGGCGAAGTATCCTACCCGCGCGGGAATCTGCGTAACATTACCAACGACCTGCTAGTTCATTGGGGCATTAGTTTGACGTCCGATGCCAGGACGATGGCAACCATTGAAACCAACGACAATGACAGATTCAGCGAACTCTCCTTGATAGAACCTTCCGACATAAAAGAGCACCAGATCGGAGGCCTGTATTGGTTCAACTGGCTGGACAACAACAGAATTGTAGGCTCATCCAACCAGCTCAAGATCATCGACCTGACCCATAATCAGACGACCCCACTGAATATTCCGAAAGGGCACATGTACTTTCATCCTTCACTCTGTGGGCGCAACGCGCTGGTCGTAAGCGATAACGATTCGGACAAAAGCACGAGCGTTTCTAAGGTTCTCCTCGATGGCGGCGCACCAAGACGGCTGACCCAGGGGCCGGTGGACTATTACCCGGAGTGTACGGCCGACGGCAAGTGGCTCTTCTACGCCGACAATCGTGACATCCATGCTCCGGTTATCATGCGACAGTCGTTGGAGGGCGGAGTTGCACAAAAAGTAGCTACAGCCAATGTATGGTTCGACCTGTCACCCGACGGCAGATGGCTGGTCTATGTGACTGATACAGCGTTCAACGTTATCTCCACCGATAAACTGCAAAAGCTCTCCACCTTCCCCGTGCCCTCCGACACGCAACCTGAAATTGCATTTTCGGCGGACAGCAAGAACGTCTACTACCAGACCATGACGGGGGATGACACCACCATCTGGAGGCAGCCAATCGATTCAGCGACGCCGGTGAAGGTGTCTACTCTATTAGGAAAACGCGTGCGATGGATCAGGCCATCTCCCGATGGCAAGAAACTGGGACTAACGTTGGCAACGCCCACATCCGAGGCGATCCTTCTCCGCGACGTGCAGTGACGTGTACCGGTCGCAAACGAATCGTACCTCCTGCAATGTCCGCCATTTCAGTAAGAATCGCCCGGGGGCCGTTGGCCACTTTACCGCAAATCCCGTTTGAACGAAGCCGCTGGCGCGGCGGACGCTACGCATGCGATACTGCCGAAATCATGGGCTGCCAAGAGCATCGAGAGTCGGGAACCGGTCTCTTTCCTATAACTCCATAGCACCCAATCGGTTACAGGTGAGGGCGGATTCAATTCCCATAGCCTGACCGCATCCGCCGCAAGCGCCAGCGGCTCCCTTCAAACGGCTCTATCTTAACTGCCCGACCGGTACCGCCGGCAGCAGCATGGCTCTGCCTGATGGGCAGTCAAGATAGAGTCCTAACGTTTCACGGGAAAATACTGCGACCTGAAACCGTTCTTCGCGCGTATAGGGACGTAGAGGCCAACGACGATTCTCAAACCCTCGATCCATGTCGACCACTCCCGGCCGAGGGCTTCCAGCGTTTCGCGATTCCGCAGGAGTACACCGATACACGCTATATGCCGCCAACCACAATGACGAAACGTCTCCTCGCTGCCGCCCTCTCACTCGCCGCTGGTTTCACGGTCTGCTCAGCCCCTCAGATCAGCGCGCAGATCCAGCAGAGCGCGTCGCTCACCTACGACGTCGTTTCCGTCAAGGTCAATAACACCGGCCAGGGCCGCTGGGGCATCGACGTCGGCGACTACAGCTATCGCGCCACCAATATCCCGCTTAGAGAACTGCTCGCAAGCGCCTACGGCATTAAGTCCGACCTGATCTTCGGAGTCCCCGGTGCCACAGACGGCGTCCGCTTCGACATTGACGCGAAGATCGTCCCCAACCCTGCCGCCCCACAAAAACTCACCGACCACCAGCGCCCCGGAATGCTCAAAGCCATGCTCGCCGACCGCTTCGGTACTAAGGCTCACGTCGAAGTTAGAACCCTTCCGGTCTTCGATCTCGTCGTCGCCCACTCTGGGCTCAAAATCAAACCCACTTCGCCCAGCGATGCCGCGGGCGACAGCGGTACCCACATTCACCCCACCGCACTGCTCGCGAACGGCATCACCATTGCTCAGTTGGCCGGAACGCTTACCGGCATCGTCCATCGTCAGGTCATCGATAAGACCGGCCTCTCCGGCAACTACGATGTCGACCTCAAATGGACACCCGACAATGTCGGGCGCTCACCGCAGAGCAGCACCGATGCTCCGGTTGATGCTGCCCCCAACATCTTTACCGCGGTCGAGGAACAGCTCGGCCTCAAACTTGAATCCTCCAAAGGCAACGTCGAAACCCTTGTCATCGACCACGTTGACATGCCTTCGGAGAACTAGCTTCACCAGGAATCAGGAACAATTAACGTGCCGCCTGTAAGGTCGCCTTTGCGGCAACTTGCCCGGGGAGGCCGAGCGGCGTTGTTACCGAGAACCCCGTTTTGCGGGAGATTCGACGCCGAGAAACTCACGGGCGTATGGCAGGACATCGGAAGGCGTGCTACTCGTTCGGAGTTACTACTCCATTCCAATGAGCGCCGTCGCACCCGATGAATGAATCCGAGAGCAGACGATAGGGGCCTTCTGGAGATCCATCGAATATACGGACATCGTCGACAACAAATTGACCATCTTCGAATATGACTCGAGCGGCTACCCACCATCCATGGCTTCCCTTGAACGCTCTGCGCCCGTGTCCAAGGTCGATGTAGTCATATGCCAAGACCAGATAAACCAGAAAGGAGCCGTCGCGCTGCTTCTCCTTACGTTGTATGACTGCATCGATGGGCGCGACGTGGATGTCATCACCGGAGAAGAGGCCGGACTTCAACCAATTAGGTTTTGGAGTTGAGTCAGTCGCTGGATGTTGGCGCACATAATCGTCTTGGCAGGCTTGGGCCGTCTCGAGATGGACGGTCAATCGCTTGCTCAGAAGCGGCCAAATTGCTGCTTTGTCCACACCCTTCGGGATGCCAATCGGATGGTGTGCCACAATCTCACGATAAAGATCTCGCACCCCGTAGCTAATGGGTGGTTGATTGAGAAGTCCGGGGAGGTCGGAGAGCCGCTCAGCAGCCCCAGTCCCCACACCGGTCCCGACCTCTTCAACGCCGATAGACCCATGCAGGTACGGTGATCCGACGATGCCGCTCTTGAATGTTCCAACCGCGACGAGAAAGAATCCGCCCTGGCTGCCGTGCTCAAAAGTTATGCGGGTGCAGAGAGGTAAGTCCTCGTTAGGGTCTGGACCACCCATCAGATCGCAAGTGTCCTCGACTGTCCAGTTGAAAATATGCGCGTGGGGTGGCCCGGACTGGAGCCAGTCCTCCAACCGCTGCGAGGGGAGCGATGAATCGAGGGTTTTTACGTCGATGGCCTTCGCATAAGCGATTACTTGCTTTTCCGTGTAGGGATGCTGGGCAGGGGAGGACGACGCGACCATAAGCAGCAGCATAGCCAGGGAATAGGCTTTCATGTCACCCCACCGCAGCAGACGTGGCCGCTAATGGGTTAGACACCTCATCCGCGTGACTTGTTCCCGGCGGCTTTGGCCCCCGCTTCCGACTCCCGTGAAGTCACAATTTCGGTAACAATCGGTCCTCCAGGGTGTCTTTACCGAAATTCCCGTATTTCGTTCCTCTCACTGGAAGTTCCTGATCTTAGGACTTCACTAGGTTTCCCTGCGCGAGACTTAGCTCGGCTTCTCGGCCTCTTCCGTACCATGGCCCTCATTGGGCCAAAGGAAGAGTACCAGCCAAGCAATACTGAGTGCAGCCGTGAACCATGTGCACCACCGGGCCAGTCTCCAAGAGTGGGAAATGAGCCAAAGGCTGCCTAGGAGAGAAGCGAGGCTTGCTGCGACCGCCCAGACTCTTGCGGATGGCCTCTCCTTCCGCACCGCCCACCAAGCTGTCCCGTCAATGGAAGCCATTGCAAGAAAGATGGCGATGATACATACCTTTGGCAATAGGCGCGCCGCCCGCCCAAGGATTTCAGGAATCAACCACGCCGCTACCAAGAGGGTCACTACCCCGGTCACGGCGAACTGCCACGCTGCTAGTTGCCTTAGTTCTTGGACGCTCCTGCGCCGTAGATATTGCAGGATGCTTCCATCCCAGACCGTCCCCAGAACCAAGGCTATTAGCAGCCACACAACGAGACCGTGCACTGTTCCCGCCTCCACTCGTCCGAAGCCACGATACCACCTTAGAGCGGAACTACTTCAAACCCATCAACTCGATCAAGAGAAACGGATTATCTTCCGTGCCGCCTGCAATGTCACGTTTGCAGTAAAGTGACCCTGACCGATACGCTTGCGCACCGCTGGAGAGCCTGAGAGGATGGCTGGCATGAGGCTGAGCCCAGATTATTGGTGGTTGGTACTGGTTGCAATGGTCGGCGTTGGTTGGCTTGCTTTCTTCTGCCACTATCATCCCGATTGCGCGACCTGTCAGTTTCTGGATGGCTTCAACTAGAGGGCCGTGGGTTAGCCAAGGTATTTATTGCCCTCGCATTGAACCGCCCGTAAAGTCGGAATTTCGGTAACAACGAATCTTTCGACGCTAATTCCACATCGTATTCGCCTATTATTCGCCTATGGGCGGGGAGCGGGCATCCACAACCCGAATGCGGTTAGCAGGTCAAATCTGTTGCGCCTGCAAGGTATCTCTGCCGCCACCCGGGCCCAACCAGAAATCCGGTGAACGCTACTGCGGACGCTGTGCGCCCAAGGTGCGCGTGTATCTATCCTTCATGGTCAGCGGGAGAGGATGGCAATGCCAGTTCCTCGAAGAAGACTTGAAGACTCCCCTGCCCCGTAGGCTCAACTTCACCACACCTGCAAAGATTCTTGAACTGGCCGAACACGCTGGAGCACTCCGCGATCTGGCGTGCCGTCAAGCAATCGAGCATGGAATTAGCGTTGGGCGAGGCGGGGTCTGGTTGAATCTCACAAGGGAGCAGTATGGGAAGCTTGCGATGAGACGAGGTTGACGACGCATCTTTGGAAAATGTCGCGGTGCTGGCAGGGATAAGATTTGAATGTTCTTGCAGTGGCCAAGAGGATATAACTTTCGTTTACGGAGGCAATCCGAACAATGGTGAAATCAGCCCTTAAGAATAACTTGCTGATCGCTACCAGCATGGCAAGGTTTCTGAAAATCGTAAGCGATCTTCGAAAAGACTGGAATTTCGACCGAGACGAAGTGGGTGGCCCATGGTTCCGCGGCCAACAAAGGAAGCACTGGCCGTTGGTACCTAACATTGTGCGCATCGGATGCGAAGACCGCGAAACGGAAGATGAGATTCGGGAGGAGTTTGCGATCCGCGCACCAGCATTGAGTAGGTTCGAAACCCTCCCCACAACTGATTGGGATCAGTACTTTTTGATGCAGCACTATGGGGCGCCGACACGATTGCTCGACTGGACGGATAGTCCGGCGATCGCACTGTACTTTGCAGTCCGCGACAATCCTGGCTACTACGACTCGGCGATATGGATGCTGAACCCGTACGAATTGAACAGGCGAGTGGCGGGAAAAAGGGAGATTGTCGCTCCAAGCGCGCCGGGAGCTAATCCGAAGGATGTGGAACGCATAAACCCGTGGCTGCCCCCAAGGTGGACAAAGAAGCGTCCGCCCCCGGAGCCGATTGCGATCTTTCCAACCCACATTGCGCGGCGAATCAGCAGTCAGAAATCGAGTTTCACAGTTCACGGCTCGAATGTGGCAGGCTTCCTGCCATTTCAATCGGGAAAGAACCCCTGTCTCGTCAGAATCGTAATCCCCGGTCACGCAGTACAAGGCATCCGTCTGGATCTACAAAACTATGGCATCGACGAGACGCTAATCTTTCCTGATCTTGAAGGCCTCGGACGTGCACTGGTTACGAGCTATCGTGACATCAAAGTTGACAGACCGCATAGCGGGGTTTATGTCCGCCTGCGCCCGTCAAAGCTGGATAAGAAAGGCGTGGGGGTGTTTGCGATCCGAGTGATTCCGAAAGCGACGCGCCTTTTCGCCGATGAGAACGAGGAACTCTGCTGGATACCCAAGGCATCGCTGCCAAAGGGAAAGACTTTAAGGAAGCTCTATGACGATTTCGCCATAATCAAGGGAGATAGATATGGCTGCCCAACTTCTTTCAATAGGTTACGCCAGCGTGGTTTCTAAACGAATCGAAGAAGCCAAACACCCGGTGCGATGAGAACTACGATTTCTATACGTTGAGGCAGATAGCGTCGGGAGAAGAGCTTACGGTTGATTACAGCACGTTTAGCCGCTATCCCGGAAAGTCGAGTGCGCACTGAGACCTCATCCTACCGCCTGCCTTGGCGCTCCCAAACATCTTCAGGTCGATAAAACCTGAAAAGAACTAAACACCCTTCAGCAATTCAGCAACGCTCATCTTAAAACTGACCGCGAGCATTTCCAAAACTCTCAATCCCGCTTCTCTGCGGCCGTTCTCAAGCTCTGAAATATGGCTCCTGCCGACACCCGCGACCTCCGCGAGATATGCCTGCTTCCATCCACGATCCGCGCGCGGCTCTCTGAGCCGCCTCCCGAAGCGGATGCAGATATCGTTTGCCATGTTTCGAGCATGGCTTTACGCTGGAGGCTCGTGTTGTTCATGCACAACACTGAGAAAGCAGGGATTCGTGACGACAACCACTGAAGATCGCCTGGCTCGCCTGGAGCAATCGAATCGGAGACTCAAAGCGGGACTCTTGGCATCAGCTACCCTAGCATCCGCGGCGGTGATCCTCGGCGCGGCCGCTCCGCCGCCCAAGGTCTACACCGCTGAGAAATTCGTCTTAGTGGACCCAAATGGCCACGAGCGAGCTGAATTGTCTGCAAACTCAAAAGCGGCCGCTCTTCAGTTCATCAATACAAACGGCACCCGCGGAATCACGATCGCCTCATCGAATGATGCCGGTAATGGGATCAATTTATCTGATGCAAAGGGCCATGAGCGCGCGTTTCTACTCGTAGAAAGCGACGGCGATGCCTCGCTGGCAATAACCAGAGACGGACTAGAGCAAGAGACTTTCATCCTACAAGACAATTCGGGCGGGACCGCAATGGCAATCCGAGACTCCGAAGGCAAAGATCGGGTGAATCTTGGCATCGGGCCAAAGGGCGCCGCGCTCGCCCTGTCCGACGGAAATGCCACACCTAGGGCGATTATCTCTGATGTGACGCTGGCCACTTACGATAAGGGCGGCAAGATGAACTGGGGGGCCTTCCCAGAAGGCATGACTCCAGAGGAACGCAAACGCGTCATGGATACCTCTAACTTAACGCGACCATGAGCGGGGAACATCTTGAGGAAGGTCTTCCTTAAGTGCTGCTAGTATCGACACACATTCCTCGGCATCGGCGATGGTGTCCATTACGTCCGTGCTAAGGTTTTCGATCATTCGCCTGTAATCGGCTTTTATTCTGCGGCGCTTCATCCGTTGGCCGAGAATGCTTATACGGCTACAATCCTTGTCGGTATTCCGGCTATAGAGCGACCACAATTGATCGTGGCTCCCCGTATCATCTTTTGGACTAAATCCGTTTGCTCTGGCTTTAATCATCCCGAGGTTGAAAATGCAGTAGTAGGCCCGACTGACGGCCGTGCGCAGGGATGCAGCGTCGGTCTTCTCCCCGAGGGTCTTGGCAAGCTTGAGGTATTCGTTCCAGTCGAAACTCATGTTTGAAGTTCGTAATCGAAAACAATTTTTCCTGACGCTTTTTGTAGATTGTCAATCCACCAGTTCTCGTCGAAATCGGTGAGTGCTCGCCGCGCTTCTTCGCGTTCGCCGCGCCAGAACGCCAGAACATTAATCGTTCGCGGGGCTCCCTCTTCTGCCATAACGTCTAGGACGAGAGGAGAGTCCTTAAAATATTCAAGAAAATGAGGAGCAGCCTCGACCAACATGGGCGCAACGGAACGGTTCATGCGTAGGAAAGATTCGACCTCCGCGGGATCGGCCAGAATGAAAGACTGCCGGATCTTTCGCAGCAACTCTTCAAATGCTTGCTCGTGGTCGAGCATTTGGCGTTCGTATTCATGAATTACGGTCTGCTGCTCTGACTCGGAAGAAGCCGGAACAGCCTCCTCGTGGAGACGCTCATGGAGCATCGATTTACCAAACGTCGATGACCAGTCATTCCCCGATGTTTGTTTATCAATCGCGCCGTTCATGCTTCTTCCTGTACACCGAGCATTGCAAATACCTGTTCTTCGTCGGCTCTTAGCTGATATGCCATATCACGGTATGAAACGGAACCGTCGAACTCACGTTCAAAACGGAGAAAGATGCCATTCGCCACGCTCGCCGACCCATCGAGGGTTAGTTTCCGATTTTCCCACTTAACAATAACGGCCATTGTCTTGGGTTGTTGTTTCTCCAGCGCGGCTATCTGCGGGGGAATAAGCGGAGAAAGAACCCGAAGGAACGGCAGTTTCTTTGGCTGAGCATGGAGAACGATAGTTGTCTTCCGTTTGGCAATGACTGCTTTGGTTTGGGACAGAAGAGCATTGGTGGCGGCTTCGATGATGCTGATGGTTTCTTCGGCAACACTCCAATCCGTGTTGTCGCGATTGAACTTGCAATAGGCGGGACCGAAGAAGAAAGACGAGAGTTTTTCAGGGATCTTGAATTTGATACCTTGCTCGGACGGTTTGCCCGTCTGAATAATCTCGATGTCGTCTACCACAATGCTCCACGGCTTCAGAGCTTTCCAGACCTCCTTTACAACATTGGCCCGGTCGAGCCACATTTTTACGTCTGGTTCCGCGTATTCCATCTCGATCTCGAAGAAGGAAAGTGGGGTTGTGATCGTCTCGGGCATTTTCACTCCGTGCGTAATTCTAACTGTTGTAAGGGCAAATGATGGTGACCAATTCAAGTCAGAGAACATTTCGCCCAAGCTAGGAAAGCCGCTCCGCTAGAGTGAGCAACCGCCGGGACGACCCCCAAGACCGCAAGAGCCCCGACACCGCGAATGCTACGATATCGGCGTGTCCCGCCGAACCTTCACCCTCAACCACCGCTCTTGGGATCACCTTCAATATCGAGGAATACCCGTAAAGCTGCATGTTCTCGGCGACCTGCCCGCCTGCGCCTCGCCGCTGATGGCTGACCAAGTTTGGCAATCCTACAAGCAGCAATCCGCCGAGGATGACAACCTCATTCCGCGGCTGATCGCTGCGCTCGAACCCCAAGACGATCCCGGCATGTTCACCCGCCGCGGCCCACGCAAGCCGAAGGGAAGCGATCCCTTCAGCGACCTACCGCCCGCCGACCGCCTGAAGGCCGAGGAGACATTCGCGCGATTGTGCCGGAAGTGGGAGCCTGACCTCCCGCCCTGGCGCCGCGCAATCCTCGCGGGAAGGGCGCGCCGATTGACCTTGCACCCGCCCGACTCCGAATGGGGCAGACGGATGCGCCGCACCAAAGGCGGGGTGCATTGCCAGCGGAACTACCGGGAGCAAGGTGGCCACGCGCTCGCAACCTTTAATCAAGCTATGACGAAACGGCGAAAATCCACTTTTGACGCTTGCGAAGGGGGAAAACAGGGATTGGCTCACTCTCTATCGCCCGCCAAGAAAGCTCGAAATCGCCTCGGCATCGCGCCCGTCTGCATGAAGGGTATAGCGAGGGTCGCCCCCATTCTGGAAGCCGCGGGGGGCGTTCTAAACGACGCCGTCTCTGCCCTTCGCTACTCTAGCGAAGAGGATGCGCGCCGGTTCCTTGAGAGATACGATTCCATCCCACTCGGCGACCTCCAGCACCTCACCATTGACGAAATCTGCGCGGCGGCCGGCATTGATCCAAGGCGGCTACTCGAAATCGCGGTGGATGCAATGATGTGGATTTCGGCGAAGGTTGCGACGATGCAAGCTGCACTCAGTTTGCACGATATGACGCGGGAGCTGGTCAGGAGAGCACTCACGAAGAGAGGGTGGCGCGAGCGTCGCCTGTTCTTTGAGATTTTCTTTGGCCTCTCTCATAATTATCCGACCTCCCTCACACACGGGAACGGCGGAACCTGAGAGGTAGACTATTGATTCTTATATGTATTATTCAGTTTCAACTCATTGAAACTGGTTTGGAACTTGAAACTTGTTCCGGTTCCACAAGGGTTTCAGTTGATTGAAACCTTGCTAAGCCATTGAATCTGCCTTCACTTTGGCCCACTTTTCCTATCAGGTTCCGCGCGGTTTCCGTCCCGCCTAGGTGTGATCTCTGTCAGTTTAATGAACACCCCATCTTCTCCGCGCGTTAGCGCCCCAAGCGACTTCGTCTTTTCGATCAACCGAGACAGACTAGATCGGGGCACCACCTTGTCCGCTATTTCCTCAAACCGAAATTCGTTGGGCAATTTATCCCAGTGCCCTTTCATTGTTAGTGGTAATGCCGAGAGCAAATCGAGTTGACCGGGGGTTACTTGTTCGAAGCCCGCCAACTCCTCGCTCACATTCCGAACGGGACGGATTAGCAGCGGATGCATTTCCCGCCCGCGCACGATTCCATTTATCACGCGCGCGTCCTCGCTATGTGTATCAATGCCAAGCCGGACATCGCAGCGGTTGAGGATGTCGAGCGTTCCGCTCACCTCCTCAAGCCACCCTCTAGGATCAGAGAGCAAATCGGCTCGACCGTTCTTTCTGTCGAGCTTCCGCAGATTGAACGTACAGAGAATGGCCGCATGGGGAAACTTGTGCAAAAGGTTTCTGAAGTCCCGGTACAAACTCAAGATTTCCCCCGATTTTAGCGTCCCAAAAAACATCGCTACCGGGTCGATGAAAACAACCGCGTTTGGTTTGTTCTTCAGTGCCGATTCGAGCAGCTCAATTTTGGCCTTATTGCCCGGTGTTGCTAGGGTATCCACGAGTTTCTTGGTACCTGTTTCGTCCGAAGGGACGCGCTCAAGATAGATATCCAAATCGTCGGGTACGCGGGGGACCGGCACTCCAAGTCTGTCAACAATGCGGCGAATAGCTCTCTTGTAGTCTGGCCCTGGGCTTTCAAAATCAATGGCCACAATTGGTCGCTGAGAAACCTTGCGCCCGCACCATTCGCGGCCATTGATAAGGTGAATCGTGAGATCGGCGATAGAGGGGGACTTGCCCTTGCCGTAGTTGCCCGCGAGGACAGCTATATCACCCTCCCGAAGAATTCCCTCTATTATCTCGACCCGTTCTTCCGTGTCTCGGTCGAAGAAGTTTAAAGGATCTGGCGAAATCAAATTCACTTCCCCCCCGAAACGAATCGGGCGATCTCCGCTTGGGAATAGAGCAGTCGGCGGCAAATACGAATGGGCTTTAATCTGCCTTGACGCGTCCACGCACGCACTGTGTGCGGGCTGACCTTGAGCAGTCCTGCCACTTCGAGCAGAGTGAGCAGTTGAAGGAGATCGGTTGGCATTGCCATCACCGCCCCTTCTGCGTGGCCTTCGAGGGACGACTCTGCCCAGCGCCACGCTGCATAATCCGCTCGATTTCGCCCTCTGCCACGAGGCGACGAGCCCCAACATTCACGGCCCCTATGTCTCCCCGCGCAACCAATCGGCGGATGGTGAATACAGATACACCAAGCATTCGCGCGGCATCGGAAAGTCCAACCAATTTCTTTGCGCTCATCGGAACCCCCTTGAACTTCATTTAGCTATTGACAAAGCATTGTGCTAAATCAAGAATAGGCAGGAGCGAGCTAGAGCACAACACGTAAAATCATCTAGCAGCTAACATGGCGAGGTTATGAGTCGAAGCAATCTAGCAAAGCTCGCACCGGGAAGGATTGAACGCTTTTTGACGGCGCTGGCGAATCTGCGGGATGACGACGAATCGGCGCTATCGACAATCAGCCGAGGGTTTGGAGATATGTTGACCGACGTTCCGAGCGCCGCGGAATGGGACATGAATCGCGAAGCTGCAACCGCGCGGGTCTTAGAGACTCACTGGGCCGCATCCTCAGCGCCATCGGACGGGACCACTCACGTCCCGGCTCATTCGTTCCCGCGTTTCGGACCCCAAGATGAGATTCAGGAATTCGCCAGAATCTCGGACCTCAGTACGGACGTTAGGAGAATCTGGAGAGCCAACGCTCTGCAAGAAAAGGGACACAGAGTGTTGCTGCTTCACGAGGTAATCGCCCGCACCGGAAACCCAACCTTTTTGCTGAGTGCGGCTATCGGCCAGTCAATAGGCAGACTCGGCCCTTTCGCACAGTCGATTCTCTATCTGCTAACGAATGCCGACCGAGCGTTGGTCTGCAAGAACCCCGAATGCCCCGCAGCTCTTTTCTTTCGCAGCCGCTCGAAGCGAAGGCAAGCGTATTGCTCCCCAAAGTGCTCGGGCTACGGGCAGAAGAAAGCAAAGCTGGATTGGTGGCGCGAACACGGGGAGGCGCGAAGAAAGCAGCTTGGTCAAGAGCAGCCGAAAACAAAACAAACTAAGAAAGGGAACAAACATGGCACTGGCAAAGCGCGGTAAGACGTGGCACACACATTTCTTCGTTGACGGGGAGCGGTTTCGGCAATCCTTGGAGACGAACGACTGGCGAGAAGCACAGCGCAAAGAGCGGGATCTCATCCGCGACGCCAAGGCGGGCAAGCTCGCTGCGAAGAATGACGACTTCGGACGCCTTCTCTTCTCAGCCGCGGCTAAGCGCTTCCTCGAAGACCGTAAGCCGCACCTTGCCCCCCGCAGCATTCAGACAGAGGGCGAACGAGTGAAGCCAATCAACAAGTCCCTTGGCGACGTTGTGGTTTGCCGTATGACGGCTGGGCAGGTTGGCGCATACATTCGCGAGCGCAATGCGGCGGGAAAGGCCAACGCGACGATAAATCGCGAGCTAGACATTATTCGCGGGGTGCTCAAGCGGGCGAAACGCTGGCACCACTTCGCAGATGAGATTCACCCGCTGCCTGTGCGCCAGAGCATCGGGCAAGCGCTGACCTACGAGGAGAAAGTAAAGCTGCTCCATCGGGCGGCCGCGCGATCGGAGTGGAAGTCTGCCGCGTATGCTGCTCGTCTCGCTCTCAACACGACTATGCGCGGTTGCGAAATCAAGGAGCTACGCTGGCGCGACGTTGACATGATCGGGCGCTCGCTCACCGTGAAGAAAAGCAAGACCGAGGCCGGAGAGCGGGTGATTCCCTTGAACGCCGACGCCTGGGCGGTGATTCTGGAGCTTTACAGGCGCTCTCAGAAGCTCAAGGGGACTGAGCCAAGCCATTTCCTCTTCCCTGCATGCGAGACGGCTCACAACGACCCCACAAAGCCTCTCAAGAGTTGGCGCACGGCATGGAGACGTCTCACCCGTGCGGTGGAGTGCCCCGCTTGCAACCTGCTCCAGAATCCCCGCGAGACGTGCGCGGGGTGCGAGGCGAGCATAGCGAAGCTTAAGAGTCCCTTTGTCGGGTTCCGCTTTCACGATCTACGGCATCAGGCGATCACTGAGCTTGCCGAATCGAAGGCGAGCGACAGCACCATTATGTCGATTGCGGGACACGTCTCGCGCAAGATGCTCGCGCACTACTCCCACGTTCGGCTGGACGCGAAGCGGAACGCTCTGGACGCGCTGACAATGGGAAGGGGAAAAGCGAGCGATTCCCAGCGCACATCGAAGGGTTACGACACAAACAGCGACACAAAAGTGTCTCCGCCGTCGATACCTCTGCCGTATGTGATTGATTCTTTGGTGGAGCTGAGCGGGATCGAACCGCTGACCTCCTCGTTGCGAACGAGGCGCTCTCCCAGCTGAGCTACAGCCCCCTACCATCCGCTTGGACGCTGCTGGAT
>Ga0207416_1001791_pt1 | contig 26013 bp, 27 predicted proteins | sample PaiPotPPM11metaG_FD_184107 | JGI IMG/M metagenome (GOLD analysis project Ga0207416, IMG submission 184107) | Iron sulfur acid spring bacterial and archeal communities from Banff, Canada, to study Microbial Dark Matter (Phase II) - Paint Pots PPM... ... | reverse complement strand
CCATCTCGGCGGTCCCCGGCGATACTCCGCGCGTGCCGCAAGGTGCCCTGGTGGTGCCCGGCCGCTACACCGTGACGCTGGTGGTGGACGGCAAACGCCAATCCCGCCCGCTGACCGTCGCCATGGATCCGCGCGTTAAGGTCGCCGCCGCGGCGCTTCTGACCCAATATCACATGGCGCATGACGTCGCCACCCTGATCGACCGAACCTACGGGGCGATCCAAAGCGCTCGGGCCCAGCATCAATCGGCTTCGGTAGCCGCGCTCGAAGGCGTCCACGGCGCTCTGGGTTACTTGCTCGCGATCGTCGACGGCGCCGATGCCGCCCCGACCGCCGGGATACGGAGCGCCTATTGCTCCGTCACCGCCCGCGCCTTTATGGCACTTCGTGCAACCCCCCAACGTTCATCGAGTGTCTGTCACTAAACAAAGGAGCATTTATCTATGAAATTCTCACGTACTCTTCTGGTAGCGTTCGCTGCGGCCGCAATCCTCGGTGCCTCGGCTGGGGCCGCCACGCCGACTACCGTCACGTTCCCGATGAAGGCCCAAAACGGTAGCGGCGAACACGGCACCGCCACCGTCACGCAAGTCGGCGCCGGCGTCAAGGTCGTCGTCTCGCTCAAGGGAGCACCCGAGACGACGGCGCAACCGACGCACATCCACCTCGGAACCTGCAGCAAACTCAATAAGGCACCCAAATACCCGCTGACCAACACGGTCGACGGCAGGTCGACTACGGTCGTCAAGGGCGTCACGCTCGCTCAATTGCTCGCCGGCCATTATGCGGTCAACGTTCATAAGAGCGCCACCGCCATCGGCACCTACGTTTCGTGCGGTAATATCAAGTAGTTCTCAACCCATCCGCGTCGAAGAGGGACGTTGCTATGCAACGCCCCTCTTTTGCTTCCCGCTTCGGCGAAATGCCCGAAGCCGAACTCCCCGAAGACATCGCGGCGATCTATCAGGCCAACCGCGAGAAGGTGGGGTTCGTCCCCAACGTCTTTCGCGCGTACTCGCGCAGGCCCGAACACTTTCGCGCGTTCATGCATTATCACGACGTGTTGATGCGCGGCAAGAGCGGCCTTTCGCGCGCCGAACGCGAGGCGATCGTCGTCGCGATCAGTTCCGAGAATCGCTGCCAATACTGCATGACCGCACACGGCGCCGCGCTGCGCATTCTCGGCAAAGATGCCGCGCTCGCGGAGCAGATCGCCAACAACTGGCGAACGGCGGAGCTCACGCCGCGCTGGCGCGCGATGCTCGCCTTCGCATCCCGCGTCAACGAGCCGGGATTCGCTGCGTCGGATGCGGAGATCGAAGCGCTGCACGACGCCGGCTTTAGCGACGACGACGTGTGGGACGTCGCGGCAATCGCCGCGTTCTTCGGCTTGTCGAATCGTATGGCCGGCTTGATGGATATGCGGCCCAATGCGGAGTTCTATGCGATGGGCCGCGAGTAGGCTGCCTGGAAAACCCTAGTGGTTTGTGGAACCGTTCGTCAGCCCGCATCCCGCGGGCTTCCTACTCGTATGTTTTTGTGCAACATCCAAAGGAAGTCGACATCCTGTCGATTGCACAAAAATCACACGTTCCCCAAACCACTAGGGCTTTCCAGGCAGCCTACTCGCTTTCCGTCAGTAGGGACGCGCTTGCGCGGGCGAGCAGCTCTGCGTAGCGATCGGGATCGACGTTGCCGCCGCTGATGATGATGCCGACCGCCGTTCCGGCGACCGCGATTTTTCCCGACAGGAGTGCGGCGAGCGCGGCGGCGCCGCTGGGCTCGACCACAAGTTTCATCCGTTCGAAAGCAAAGCGCATCGCTGCGCAGAGTTCGTCGTCGCTGACGGTGACGATCCCGCGCGCATGTTCCTTGATGATCGCGAACGTTACCTCTCCGGGCGACTGCGTCTGCAAGCCGTCGGCGATCGTTGCGGGGACGCCGATGGTCACGCGTTCGCCGCGCCGGAACGACTGCTGCACGTCGTTGCCCGCCTCCGGTTCTACGCCCCAGAGAGCGATCGCGGGATCGATACCGTGCGCGGCGATACAGGCGCCGCCAAAGAGTCCGCCGCCCCCGACGGGCACGACGATCGCTTGCAGATTGGGCGCTTCTTCGAGCAATTCCAGCGTCGCGGTGCCCGCGCCGGCGACGATGCGTTCGTCGTCGTAGGGTGGGACGAGCGTGGCGCCGCGCTCTTCGCAGAGGCGTTGCGCGATGACTGCGCGATTATCTTCGGAGCGTTCGTAGAGCGCGACTTCCGCGCCGTATCCGCGGGTGGCGTCGAGCTTCGAGCGAGGGGCGTCGCTCGGCATAACGATGGTGGCGGGGATGCCGAGCAACTGCGCTGCGAGCGCGACGCCCTGCGCGTGATTGCCGCTTGAGTATGCGACCACGCCGGCCTTCCGCTCCGACTCGTCGAGCTGCACCAAACGATTGTATGCGCCGCGAAATTTGAACGCACCCATGCGCTGTAAGTTCTCGCACTTGACGAAGACGCGCGCGCTCACGCGCTCGTCGAGCGTGCGCGAACGCACCACGGGCGTGCGATGGGCGACACCATCCAAGCGTGAGGCTGCGGTCCGAACGTCGTCGTAGGTTACGGCCATCGCGTGCCTATGTTTTTGGAACGGCAGACGCCGCGATGGAGTGGAAGCGCCATGCGGAAATACGGCCTTTGTCGTCCAGGCGCATCTCTTCTTTATAAGTGCTGTTGGCGAACTTGACGATGAAGCAATGCGCGGCAGGCGGGCAATCGGCGGTGGTCTCCTTGAGCGATTCGAACTTGCCCTGCTGGGAGAGTTCGTCCGACCACTCCGCCACTTGAACCCGGCTGATATTGATACCCGGAGCGATCTCGTTCTGCACCGGCCCAAGATCGTTGTGTATCACGGCCATCGTGAAGGACTGCGCGTCGCGCTCGTATGTGTTTTGAAACGAACAGCCGGCGACGAGCGCCAGTGCGGCGGCGACGCCCAGGGTGGTGCGCAGATTCATAAGGCGGGTACCTCTCGATCGACTTCGGCGGTAAACGGGGCGAAGGACAATGCGGGATTCCATTCCTGCGCGAGGCGGACGCTCCACTCGCTCTCGAAGAGCGCGATCGGGGCGCCGGACCAGTCTTCGACGAGTTTCGCATTGCTCGGAAGTTGCGCGAGCGCTGCCAGCTCGGGGTCGCCGATCACGCGGCGCGCCACGCTCAAGGGCAGATACGAGAAGTGCGTTTTGACGCCGTATTCGCCCTCCAGGCGATACTTGGCGACCTCGAACTGCAACTCGCCGACGACGGCCAGAATCGGTTCGGTTCGCGTCGACCCCCATGGGTAAAAGACTTGCACGGCCCCCTCTTCGCGCAATTGCGCGATGCCCTTTCCAAACGATTTGTAACTCGACGTGTCGATACTCCGGACCGACGCGAAATGTTCCGGTGCGAAGGCCGGAATGGTCTCGAAGAGCACGGGGGCGCCGTTGTAGAGGGCGTCGCCGATGGCGAATACGCCCGGGTTCGCAAGGCCGAGCACGTCGCCCGCATAGGCGGAATCGAGCGACTCGCGCTCGTCCGCGAAGAGTTTCATCGCGCGCGATAGCCGCACGTCCTTACCCGTGCGCGCGTTGCGCACGACCATATCGCGCTCGAACTTCCCCGAACAAATGCGAATGAAGGCGATCCGATCGCGATGGCGCGGATCCATATTCGCTTGAATCTTAAACACGAATCCGGTGAATTGCGCATCCGCCGGCTGGACCACGGCTAGGCCGTCGTCGACGGCTCCCGGCTGCCCTCGAAGAACGCGCGGTTGCGGCGGCGGGCTCATTTCGATAAAGCGATCCAAGAAGAGTTGCACGCCGAAGTTGGTGACGGCGCTTCCGAAAAAGACCGGAGTAACCTCGCCGCGCAACATCGCATTGCGGTCGAAGGCCGCGCCGGCCCCGTCGAGCAGTTCGATGCCTTCGCGAAATTCTGCGTACGTCTGTTCGTCAACCAGCGTGCGCAGGCGCTCGTCGCCGGCGCCGGTTACGCGTTCGGTCGCGCGGGTCGCGCCGTGGGCGCTGCGCTCGAAGAGATGCACCTCACGGCTCTGCCGGTCGTAGACGCCTTTAAAGGTCGGTCCGCTGCCGAGCGGCCAATTCATCGGGAAGGCGCCGATGCCAAGCACGCTCTCGAGTTCGTCCAATAATTCGAGCGGATCGCGGCTGGGCCGATCCATCTTATTCATAAAGGTGAAGAGCGGAATTTTCCGCTCGCGACAGATCGCAAAGAGCTTTTTCGTCTGCGGCTCCACGCCCTTAGCTGCGTCGATCAACATCACGGCCGCATCGGCGGCGAGCAGCGTACGATAAGTATCTTCCCCGAAGTCCTGGTGGCCGGGCGTATCGAGCAGGTTGACGGTGTAGCCTTTGTATGGGAATTGCAGCACCGTCGAGGTGATCGAGATGCCGCGCTCGCGCTCGAGCTCCATCCAGTCGCTGGTCACCGCACGTTGACGCTTTCGCGCGGAAACCTGCCCCGCAATGTGTATCGCTCCTCCGTAGAGCAGCAATTTTTCGGTCAGCGTCGTCTTGCCGGCGTCGGGATGCGAGATGATCGCAAACGTACGGCGGTGTTGAACTTCTTGGTCGATCGTCATCACTTCGTCAATTTCGAGCGTCGGTAGATGCGCAGGTCGGCGGAGGCCCCTTGAACCCGCAATAACGCTAACCGGTCGCCCACCCGATAGAAGCGAGCATCGGGGGGGATGTGGAACCGGTCGCGTCCCCGTCGCACGTAGGCTTCGTCATCGGTGACGGAAATCGTGCAATTGCCGTAGCGGAGTTCGGCCGGAGCCTCGATACGGCGCGCATCGGCCGGAAGGTGCTCGAGCACGTACGCGATCGCCCCGTGGGAACGCTCCTCCTGTATCAGGCACTCGGGCAGGGCCGAGAGCGCCCACGGCGCGTCGCCGACAAAAGGCGGCGGCGGGGCGGACGAGGTGGGAATCGGTTCCCCGGCCTTGGGCGACATGGCGACGTTGACCGACCCGATGCGAATGCGAATCAAATCGCGCGCGGAGTATGCGGTGACGGCAACGGCGATCGCCACGACGAGAACGGTCGCGGCGACGAAGTAACGAATCAACGCAACGTCATACGCGCCGCACCGATCGAGTAGTCGGCCATTCCGTAGTAGATATCGAAGATGCCCCCGCCGAGATCCGGGCGCGGATCGATCGCCGTGGGGAACACCACATTGTCGACGGTGCCGGTGAGTTCGCGCCCCGTCGTCGGAGCGAGCACCGGATGCGGCGATCGATAGATCACGCGATCGGGACGCTCGATATCGTGTACGACCACACCGGCGCTATACCGAAATTTCGGACGCGAGCCGCTGTTATCGATCAAATCGACGGCGTGATAGAGCGATAGCCACCCTTGCGGAACGCGCACCGGCGGGGTTCCGCTGCCGATCTTGATCGAGCCCCAATCGCCGTTGGGTGAGAGCACGAGCACGCTTTCGCTAACGTCCAACAGCGCTTGTATATTCCGGATCACCGCCGCGAGCGGAACGTAGCCGATACGAATCGATTCGCGATCTTCGAACGGCAGACGCTCGATCATCGGAATGGCGGCGCGGCCGTCGACGGCCGAGAGATGCAGCATGGGACGATGGTAGAATGCCAAGCAGCGCTCGCCCGACGGCGAGAGTACCGGCTCGGGGAAGAACGCCGCATCCTTGTCGTCGCCGGCCGACATACCCGGGCGCTCGAAGCGCATCAATCCCAAACGCTCCCAGGTAAGGGCGTCGTGTGAGATGGCCACGGCGATGCGCGGGCCGGCCGGCCCGAACGCCGTGTACGCCATCACGTAGCGGTCGATCGCGGGGATGAACGTCACGCGCGGATCCTCGCAGCCATATCCCGGCTGCGGGCGCAGTTCGTAATCGGCGTGCGGTTCCAATGCAAAACCATCGCGCTCGACCTCGAAGCCGTCGGTTTTGGGCGTGACGAAGACGCGGCCGACGCGCGAGACGTTCCCCGGCGCAACGTCGCGCGGATAGAGCACCAGAGCGCCGTCGCGCGCACGCGCGCTGGCTGGGTTCAGGACGCCTTCCAACTCAGATGGATCGCCGTTAGGCGAGAGCACTAAGCCACGTCGCTCGATGGTAAGATCCAGCTCTGCGAGCGATTCGATCACGATTCCCCTCTCGTTGCCCGCCATGCATATCCCGCTATCGGCCGACTTCCTCCAATATCGTCCGCAGCCGACTCATCCTTAGCCGAATCGTCACGGGAGTTCCGTATGAGCGATCGGTTCGTCGGCCGGCGTGACCACCTCCACCCGGATCCCTCGTCGATAGACGGAGTTCGGCACGATCCAGAGCGTGTAGCTGCGGTATGCCGGCGACGGCTCTCCGCCGTCCGGCGGCGGCTCCTCGAAAGCGACGACGCGCACGCGGTCGATGCTCGCTCGGATCGACTCGATCACCTGTTTATAGCCGCTGCGATCGTGCGGCCCCATCAACAGCACGACGCCGAACTCACCGCGGAACTGGACCGCGGCTTTAATACCCAAGCGCGAGAGCTCGGAATCCTTTCGGACGACGACGACCTGGTCGCCCCCGAGAACCTCGGTCGTACCTTGGGCATACGTCTTCACGCGTACTTCCCTGCAACCCACCAACAGCAGGAGCAAGGCGACCGACCACCAGCGCTTCACCATGCATCGGCTTCGCTCGCCATGCGCAAACGCCATTTTTCTTGCCCTGTCACCGAGACTGTTCGAGCCGCGTTGAAAGGTCTAGACTGAAGTATCAGTTGCGTTGCGAGGTGCTCCGATGGTCGATCTGTTGACATTCCTGGTGGCGATTGCGAGCGCGTCGCCCGTACCCGCCGCCTCTTCCGCGCCGGTCCCCGCGCTGCACGAAATCATGCGGGTTCGATCCTCGGCGCTCTGCGCGGAATTCGCCAGCCATGCCAACGGCGCGATCGATGCGACCACCAGTAACGACTCGACGCTGCTCACCCTGGTCGATTCCCTGGGCCGCACCAACATGGACGATAGCCGGCTGGCTTGGAATAACGAGCTGCTCAAGCTCGAGCAGATGTCGGACGAGATCACGCGGCAGTGGAAGACGGGAGAGCGAGAGGTCGACCAGGTGCGGGCGCTGGCCGCCAAGAGCACCGATCCCCAAGAAAAACTCGAATTAACCGCCTCGGCCAACGCCCTGGGTGGCGCCCTTTGGAGGCAACGGCGCATCGCACGCGATCTCGACGGCTTCATCGCGTTCATGGAAACCGATCAGTTGATGACCAATACGACCGCCGAAGGGAAGGCCAATCAAATGGTCTTCGGCGTCGCGGATCCGGTGCACGATCCCAGTTTCGGCGACTCCGTCAACATGCACGATCCCGGCGGAACCCGCGCATACGAGGGACCGCCGGACACGACGCCGTTCCCCGGGGATCCCAATAACCCCAAAGCCAGCGCGCAGGCGATGGCCGCCGCTAAGGATTTCCGGCGTAGGATGGGCCCGATCGGAGAGGACGAGATCCAAGCCGCGGTCCACGTCGAACGAGCCTCGGAGGGCTGCTAAATGACCACGGTTCCCGGTTTCCCGGCCCCTCCGATGCGCCACTAGTCACAATCGAAAGTTCAGCGACGACTGTCGTTGCCTAGGGGCTAGCCCTGGGGTACCCTTGAACATCGAATGAAGACTCTGCGAAGCCTCGCGCTCGCGGCCGTCGTGGTCGCCCTTGGAACGGTCATCCTGGGCAGCTGGACGCGCATCAACGGGGCCGGAATGACGTGCCCCGATTGGCCTCTCTGCCACGGCAAGCTCATCCCCTCGATGTCGGACGGCACGATTTGGGAATGGACTCACCGGCTGTTCGCCTTCATCGTCGCTCCTTTGGTCGCCGCCGTGATGTTTGCGGCGTGGCGCGTGCGGGAGCGCTCCTCGTTTATTTTTCCGACCCTGGCGGCGATCGGCATCCTGTTCTTGGTCCAAGTCGGGCTCGGGGCCGCAACGGTAAAGCTCGGCAATAGCCCCCTCTCGGTCGTACTCCATTGGGCGACCGCGATGGCCTTTATCGCGTGCCTGTGTGCGATGGCGATTTTCGCTCACGCTAGCCTCGAGACACCGGCCGAGCGTCCGGTCGACCGCTCGGCATCGCTGTTGATGGTCGGCATTTTGCTCGGAACGGCGCTGGTGACGTTCGTTACCATGTGCATCGGGGCGTACGTCAGTTCCAGCGGCGACGGCCTTGCTTGCCTCTCGATCCCGGGATGTGCCGGCAATGTGGTCGTATATACGCAAGGTCAGTACGTGCAGATGCTCCACCGCTTGCTCGCAGGGGGCGTCCTCATCTGTGCGGCCGGGTCGCTCGCAATTGCGTGGGCTCGGCCGGTCTCGACGCGCGTCCGCGCGCTCGTGAGCGTCGGCGTCGCGCTGGTTTTCGTACAGGTGTTACTCGGATTGTTGAACGTGGCATTACGGTTGCCGATGGATCTTCGCGAAGCGCACGCGCTCAACGCGGCGCTCGTCTTTCTCAGCTTTGTCGTCGCGGCGCTGTTGGCGGCGTTAGACGCGCGCGCGTTCGGCTCAGAGCGCACGGTCGCGTCCCGGTGAGTTCCACGCTCGCTCGCGTCGACGGCGCGCCTTCGCACGTTCACAGCGGACTGGCCGGCAAAATCGGCGACTACTACGAACTAACCAAGCCGCGAATCATGTATCTGCTGCTGATCACGACGATCGCCGCGATGGTGATGGCAGCACGCGGCATACCGCCTCTAGCGGTGACGCTCTGGACGCTGCTCGGCGGCGCGCTTGCGGCCGCCTCGGCCGGCACCTTCAACTGCATTTACGACGTGGATATCGATGCGTTGATGAAACGCACGCAGAATCGTCCGCTTCCAACCGGCCGCATCTCTATTCGAAACGCGACGATCTTTGCGATCGCCTTAGGGATCGCGTCGTTCGCGATCATGTATCTGCTCGTCAATCCGTTAGCCGCGTGGCTCTCGCTCGCCGGAAACGTCTACTACGTCGTCATCTACACGATGTGGCTCAAGCGCACGACGCCGCTCAACATCGTCATCGGCGGGGCCGCCGGCTCGGTACCGCCGTTGGTCGGCTGGGCGGCCGTCACCCATACGATCGGCGGCCCCGCTCTGGGCTTATTCGCGCTGATCTTTCTGTGGACGCCGCCGCATTTTTGGTCGCTCGCACTCATGACCGAACTCGATTACGATGCCGCGAACATCCCGATGCTTCCCAACGTCAGCGGCGAAGAGCGCACGAAGCGCGAGATCGTGTACTACTCGATCGTCCTCGTGCTGGCGTCGCTCGCACTCTATCCGCTCCACATCATGGGCGCGTTGTACTTCGGGGCGGCCGCGGTGCTGGGCGGCATTTTCCTGATGGACGCATTCAAGACGTGGCGAGGACGCGCGGATAAAGATTATGCGCGCCGGCTCTTTCGCTTCTCACTCGTCTATCTCGCACTGATGTGCGTGGTCATGGTCATCGACCGCATCATCTCGTGAAGCGCAGCATCGCCGGACACGATCTCGATCGGTCCGCCCTCCCGCTGCTATTGACGCTCGGCTTGGGCGTCTTCGCGGGCGCGCTCGATCTGAGCGTACTCTCTCCGGCGTTGCCGGCCCTCGCGCTCGCCTTCAACGTACAGACCGGCGATCTCGCGTGGATTTTCACGCTCTATTTGCTGGTCACGGTCGCATCGATTGCGATCGCGAGTACGCTCGCCGATCGTTACGGACGCAGGCCGATCTACATCGCCTGCGTGCTGCTGTTTGCGTTGGGCAGTTTGATTGCGGTAACGGCGCAGAATTTCCCGATGTTCTTGCTGGCGCGCGCCATCCAGGCCTTGGGAGCGGGGGGAATCTTCCCCGTCGCCACCGCAGCCATCGGCGATGCCGTGCCGGCCCAGCGGCGCGGCGCCGCCCTCGGCCTGGTCGCGGCCACGTGGGGGCTGGCGGCGGTCATCGGGCCGACGGTGGGCGGGTTGGTGACGCATTTCGTTTCGTGGCGCTGGATCTTCGCCGCAAATTTCCCGCTCGCCGCAATCGTCATCTTCTACGCGCGCAAGCTGGTGCCGGCGGGCGCGCCGCGCGTACGAGGGCCGCTCGACGTGCTCGGCCTAGGCTTGCTCTGCGGCGGCCTCTTGCTCCTGATGGACGGCCTCACCACGGCCCACGCCATAACCTCGATCGTGGGGGCGTTGGTGTTGGCGGGGTTCTGGTTCTGGGAACGCGTCGTCGAGAATCCCATCGTTCCGGGCCGGCTCTTCACGACGCCGCAGCTCGCGAAGACCTATCTTCTCGAGATCACGATAGGAATGCTCGAAGGTTCGCTGTTCTTCATTCCAACCGTATTGATCGGCGCGCAAGGCCTTTCGTACGCGGTGGCGGGCTTGGTGGCGGCGCTGGGAGCGCTGGTGTTCGTCGCCGTCATCCCGATATCGGGGCGCGCGCTCGACCGCATCGGCAGCCGCGACGTGCTGCTGGCCGGAACGATCCTCACCGAGGTGGGCCTAGCGATCTTCGCCCTAGGCTTCTCGTCGCTCTGGATCGCGCTTCTCGCCATGGTCGTTGCAGGTTGTGGATTCGGAGCGCTCTTGGGCGCTCCGACGCGATACATCGTCACCAACGAAACGCACGATCGGACTCGCGCTACGGCCGTTGGGCTGCTGAGCCAAGCGCTCATCGTCGGCCAGATTATCGGGAGTTCGATGGCGGGCGGCATCATGACCGCTTCGACCAGCGAGGTGGCCGGCTATCGCAATGCCTATCTCGCATTCTGCGGGGTTGCTCTGCTTGCTTTGGCGATCACCACCACCCTCAAGCCGCGCGAAAGCGAGCGCACCTCTCCTATCGAGGAAGCGGCCTAACCCGGTAGGGAACCTATCGGCATGGCAACGCACGTCGTAGCAAATCAGCCACCTCCGTTCGAGCATATCGATCTCTTTTCTAGCGATCGAGCGCTCGTCGAAGGCGTTGCACGCGAAACGCGCGGCGCGGACGCGGAAGAATTGCGCGCGCTCGGCACGCTCGCCGGACATCCCGAAACGATCCAGCTCGGCTTCGACGCGAACGCCTACGCGCCCGAACTCCACACCCACGACCGCTTCGGCAATCGCATCGATGAAGTGCGCTTCCATCCCGCATGGCACGTGCTCTTGCATCACGCGACGACGCACGGGCTCCACGCCGCCCCATGGAACGATCCCAAACCCTACGCGCACGTCACGCGCGCCGCGAAATTCTTCGTGTGGTCGCAAGTCGAGGCCGGGCACGGATGCCCCGTGTCCATGACGTATGCGGCCATCCCGGCGCTGCGCGGCGAGCCTTCGATCGCGCACCTTTGGGAACCGCGACTCAGCGCGCGCTCGTACGATCCGCGCCTGCTGCCGATCGCGCAGAAAACCAGCGCGCTGTGCGGCATGGGCATTACCGAGAAGCAAGGCGGCTCCGACGTTCGGGCCAATCAAACGCGAGCGCTTGCGGCGGGTGCCGCGCGCGGCCCCGGCGCCGAATACCTCCTGACGGGGCATAAGTGGTTCTGCTCGGCACCGATGAGCGACGCATTTTTGATGCTCGCGCAGACTGATGCCGGCCTGGGATGCTTTTTCGTACCGCGCGCGTTGCCGGATGGAAACCGCAATCCGTTCGCCATCGTCCGGCTCAAAGATAAGCTCGGCAATCGCAGCAATGCGTCGAGCGAGATCGAGTTGGAGGGGACGCACGGCTGGATGATCGGCGAAGACGGGCGCGGCGTCCAGACCATCGTCGAGATGGTCAATCAGACTCGGTTGGACTGCATCATCGGCTCGGCGGGGGGCATTCGCCACGCGCTAGCGCAAGCGATCCATCACGCGACCTATCGCGAAACCTTCGGAACGAAGTTGATCGATCACCCGTTGATGCGTAACGTGCTGGCCGACTTGGCACTCGAATCGGAGGCTGCAACCGCTCTGTTCCTGCGCATAGCGCGTACTATCGACGAGTCCGCAGCGGATCCCCGTGCGGCCGCGCTCAAGCGTATCGGTACCGCGCTCGGAAAGTACTTCGTGTGCAAACGCGCGCCGATGCTGGTTGCCGAAGCGCTGGAGTCGCTCGGCGGCAACGGATACGTGGAAGCATCGATCTTGCCGCGCTTGTATCGCGAAGCGCCGCTCAATTCCATTTGGGAAGGTTCGGGCAACATCAACGCACTCGACGTCCTGCGGATCGTCCGAAAGCAGCCCGAGGCCCTGGAAGCGTTCCGCGAAGAGCTCGCGCCCGCAATGTCCGATGCGCGTTTCGCGCCGGCGGCAAAAGCCTTGGAGACGTTGCTTCGCGACGGCCCTTCGCGCGAACTCCACGCTCGATCGATCGTGGAACGCATGGCGTTGCTGTGGCAGGGGGCGCTCTTGCTAGCGCACGCACCCGCTGCCGTCTCCGATGCTTTCATCGCGAGCCGCCTCAACGGCGACGCAGACCGCACCCTGGGAACGCTTCGCTCGTCAACGTCGTTCGCGGCGATCGTCGAGCGTGCCGCGCCGCGATGAAAACGCGCGAGTTCAATCGCCGCACGAAGATGCTGGCGCAGCGGCCCTGGACCGAGCGCGAGCGCCGTATCGTATGGCGCGGGCTGACGGGGCGGATGGCGATCGCCATCGAGCCGCTCATCGGTGTGGCCTTTTTTTCATTTCTAACGTGGGGAATCGTGTGGCGCGCGCATCACGTGCCGGACGATGCGACGCTCGTGGTCGTCGCGCCGATCTTCGCTTTGGGCGCGCTCGCGTTCTTAGGATACTTCATCGCCGTCACGATCGCGCCGTTTATCGCTTATCTGCAAACGTATAAGCCCATCTACATCGTCGACGGTTACGTGCGTTATCGCGGACGCGACGAACGCTCGGAGAGCGATGCGACCGGCTACATGGCTACGTTGTGTGCGGACGGGAGCGTTGCATGCGAGTGGGAGTGTTTCGGAAACGACGAGTTGCCAAACCGCACGATCCCGGCGCTAGCGGAGTTTTCCGAATACGCCGGCATCCATAAAATCGACGGCAAACCGACGGGCTTGCTTCCGGACGCGGAACTTCCGCTGCTCGCGATCGGCATCGCACCGCGCAACGATCGGAGCTAAAAACGCATCGGGCGACCCGGCCTACGCCGGGTCGCCCGATGTACGTTGCTCTCTGCGAGAGCTAGCTAGGGGCTGGGTTTCGTGCTCAAATCGATGCGCAGCGTCGTCGCCGCCGGCCAGACGTGACCGTGCCCCGCAAGGAGCACCGTCGCAGTACCGTAGGCGAAGATACCGATGACGCCGATCGCGATGACGATCGGAAGAAACGACGGCATGCCTTTACTTTTTGGGACTTCGGCAAAGAAGTCCGGGTGGAAATCTTTTTCGTTCACAACCGTCACGTTATGCCGCCTTCGGGAAGTTGCCGATGACGTTGGCACCGGCGAGGATGGCTAGGATAGCTCCAACGCCGAGCAAGAACAACATCAGCTTGAAAACCTGGTTGTCGAGACCGGCCGACTTCCAATCGTTCTTAAGCGCCCAGAACGCCGTTATACCGACGACGATGCCGCCGGCGATGGCGATGGTGCGTTCCACTACTGCAATATCCATAATGTTCCGGCGCCGTCCTTATACGAGATAGAAGATCGTGAAGAGCAACACCCAGATCACGTCGACGAAATGCCAGTACAGCGTGCCCGAGGTAAGCCCGAAGTATTTGTCTTTGGTGTAGACGCCATGGATCGACTGCAGCAGCAGAATCGTGAGGTAGCAGACGCCGACGAAGACGTGAAACCCGTGCATCCCGGTTAAGGTGAAGAACGAGGCCCCGAAGATGCCGCTGCCGCCCCACGACACGTGCTCGTGGAAGTACAGGTTGGTGTACTCATATCCTTGGCCGCCCAGGAACATCGCGCCCAGGATGATCGTCGAGACCAAGAACCCGGCGTAACGATTGAAATTGCCGTGCTTCCAATTCTCGAGTGCGTAATGCATCGTCGCGCCGGAACCGAACAGAATCACCGAATTGAGCGACGCGAACGCGACGTCGAGGCGACTGATCCCCGGCGGCGGCCAGCCCTGCCCGCTGTTGCGCAGGTAGAGGTAGGCGAAGATGAACGACGAGAACAGCACGACGTCCGAAACCAGGAACAGCATGAATCCCTGGAGGCGCAGTTCGCGCGTCTCGACGTAGAGCTGGTCGACCTCGCCCACAGACGCACGCGCGCCGTGCGGGACGGTTGCTACTGCCACGTTGTCCGCTTCCTCTTAGTGGGCCCCGGCCAGCAACGGCGGGGGCGAATCGTTGAGTTCGTCGTCCAGTCCCTTGTACGGGAGCGGCTCCGAGAAATCGTATGGCAGGCCATAGACGCTCGGAATGTGTTTGAAGTTGTAGTAATGCGGCGGCGAAGGAATCTGCCATTCGAGGGTGCGCGCACCCCACGGATTCGGCCCGGCCTTCTTACCGTTGCGAATGCTCCAGATCACGTTGATGAAGAAGAGCAGGATGCCCAGCGTCATCACGAACGACGCGATCGATTCGAACTGGTTCCAGAACTGGAACTGCGGATCGTACTCGGCGACGCGACGCGGCATTCCGAGAATGCCCAGCGCGTGCATCGGCAAGAACGTGCCGTTGAACCCGATCATGAATAACCAGAAGTGCCACCTGCCAAGCTTTTCGTTCAGCATGCGGCCGCTCATCTTGGGGAACCAGTAGTACATGCCGGCGAAGATGCCGGTCAAACTGCCGCCCACCAACACGTAGTGGAAATGCGCGACCACGAAATACGTGCCGTGCACGTGGAGATCGTACGGGACGGCGGCAAGGAAGACGCCCGATAGCCCGCCCAGCGTGAACAGCGTGATGAATCCCAGCGCGAACAGCATCGCGGTGGTGAAGTGAATCTTGCCGCCCCAGAGCGTCGCGACCCACGAGAAAATCTTCACCCCGGTCGGCACCGCGATGATGAAGGTCATGATCATGAACGGGAGTTGCAGATAAGGTGCCAGCCCCGACGTGAACATGTGGTGAGCCCAGACCATGAAGCCGGCCAGGGCGATCGCCATCGACGAGAACGCGATCATCTTATAGCCGAAAACCGGTTTGCGCGTGAACGTCGGCAGAATATCCGAGATCATCCCGAAGACCGGCAAGATCATGATGTAGACGGCCGGATGCGAATAGAACCAGAACATGTGCTGCCAGAGAATCGGCGACCCGCCTTTGGTCGGGTCGAAGAACGGCACGCCGAACTGACGCTCCATGAAGAGCGCGGCCAGCGCGGCGGCAAGAGCCGTCGTTGCGACCATCAGCAGCGGCGCGGTTGCGAATTGGCCCCAGCAGAAGAGCGGCATGCGCGTGAACGTCATCCCGGGTGCGCGCATTTTCAGCATCGTGACCAAGAAGTTAATACCGGTCAGGGTGGAGCTGACGCCAACCAAGAAAATCGCGGCACACCACATCGAGGTTCCGGCACCGCCTTGCAGCGACATCGGCGGATACTCCGTCCAGCCCGCCACCGGCGCGCCCATCAGGAACGACGAGAACAGCATGAGGCCGGCGACCGGAAAGATCCAGAAGCTGAGCATGTTCAGCCAAGGAAAGGCCACGTCTCGCGCGCCGATTTGGAGCGGAAAGACGAAGTTGCCGAACCCGCCGGTCGCGATCGGAATGATCACGAGCCACACCATCGCCGAGCCGTGGATCGAGTAGATCTCGTTATACGTGTCGTTGCTCACGACGCCGCCGTTCGCGTGCATCAACTGCGCGCGGATGATCTCCGCGAGCAATCCGGCAAGCACGAAGAACACGAAGCCGGTGACGAGATACTGTATGCCGATGATCTTGTGATCGATCGAAAAAACGTACCGCCGGAGAAAGCCTTGAGGCTCCGGATGGATGTGGTCGGCGATCCCGCCGCCTGGATGTACCGCTGCTGCTATTGCCATGTCGATTGATGAACTCCCGTCGTCTGACGAGCTCCAGAAGTGATCGTTACTTTAACGAGCCGAGGTATGCGACCAAGTTTGCGATGTCTTTATCGGAGAGGCCGTTGGCCGTCTGGTTCGGCATCGCGACCGGGTAGTCGCCTTTATAGCCGTTCTGCAAAATCTTCGCAACGTCGGCCGGGTTTGCCGGAGCGCCGTCGACTAAATTCGGATGCTTGGGATCGTCCAGGATACCTTTGAGACCGGGCCCGACGATTTTCTGATCGAATGGCGCAATCGCATGGCAGCCCGAACACTTGGTTGCGAAAAGCGCCTGCCCGGCCTTCGGATCCCCGCCCGCGAGCGCGATCGTTCCACCGCCGGCCTTAGGCAACGCGTCGGAAACGTTGGCGTTTTTTTGCTGCCAGCCGTGGTACCACGCCTCCCATTTCGCCTTGGACTCGACCACGACGACCTGCTGCTCCATTTCGGCGTGCTGAGTGCCACAGAACTCGGTGCAAATGATTTTATACGTCCCGGGAAGCGTCGGCGTAAAGCGCAGGGTGTTGATCAGCCCGGGCACCATATCGGCCTTCAGGCGGAACGCCGGCACCCAAAACGAGTGGATGACGTCGGCCGACGTGACGTTGAGCGTCACGGGTTCGTTCACCGGCAAGTGCATCGCTTCGGTGATCTCGCCATGAACCTGCGGATAACGGAACGTGTAATACCATTGGTGGCCGATCGATTCAACGACCAGTCCATTGTTCGGTTGAATTTGGATTTGGTACCAAATTTTGATGCTCAGGGCCGAGAGCACGATGACGAGGATCGCCGGTATAATCGTCCACCACAGCTCCAGGCCATGATGATCGTGGACTTGGACGCCGATTGCGCCCGGCGGGTCGCTCTTCTTCGCCCGGAATGTAAACGAAAAGTAGAGCAGGTATCCAAAAACCGCGATGAATAGCACCGACGCGATAGCGGACATGAATTTGAAGAGCTCGTCGATCTCTTCGGCCGGCCTGGCACCTACGGGCAGCCAGCTTGACACCGGCGCGTAGTACCAATAGATGACCGCGGCGATCGACAGTACCGCGAACACCGCCGTAATAATCCAGAAGCCCCGCTCTAAACGGACAACCGGCTCTCTCTTCTCAACCAAGGAAAACTCTCTCTCCTAAACCCCGAGCTCTCTGTACTATAGGTAGATACGGCCCACGCTCGCATCGACTTTAGCGGGTTTTCCAATTATCCATCGGGACGGAAAACTCCCGGACGAGCCAATCGATATTCGTGATAGCGGTTCCGACCACGACCGCATCGGCACCCGCTTCGAGCGCGGCGACGGCTTGTTCCGGTGTGTGGACGCCTCCCTCGCAGATCACGAAAGACTCAAGTTCGCGCATCTCCGCGACGAGATCGAGAGCGGGCAACCGATGCCCTTCGGTCTCCCGTGTGTATCCGCATAGGGTCGAGGCAACGATCTGCGCGCCCACAGCCTGGGCGCAAAGCGCATCCGCGGAGGTTGCGCAGTCGGCCATTGCAAGCTTTTCGGCGTCGAGAATCGCGGCGACGATGCCCTCCATCGTCGCTTGCTCCGGGCGCGTTCGAGCGGTCGCATCGAAGGCCACGATGTCGGCACCGCAAGCGAGCAAGCTGCAGACCTCTCGTTCGGTCGGCGTAATATAGGGCTCAAATCCCTCGTAGGCGCGCTTGATAAGCCCGATAATCGGCGCGTCGACGCGCTCGCGCACCGCACTCACGTTCCGCTCGCCCTGAACGCGCACCCCGGCCGCACCGTTCGCAACGGCCGCCGCCGCCATCGCCGCGATAACCGCCGGCTCGTCGATCGCCGATCCCGGCCACGCTTGCACCGACACGATCAACCCGCCTCGGATCCGCTCGAGCACGCTCATGCGAGCCTCACTTCGCGAACGCCGAGCCCGCCGCGCGCATATGCCAGAAGCAGCGCTCCGATGGCTGGTTCGTAGCGCGCCGGCGCGATATCGATAGAGGGTTTCACCCGGCTGAGTTCCCGCACGACCGCGCCTCGGTAGGCCGGGCTCGTAAAGAGCCCGCCGGCGAGGGCCGCCCGCCGGAGCACGGAGGGATGGGCATCCAAAGCCGCGCGCGCCAGGTCCGCCAGCGCGCGCGCGCCGCGCGCCACGAGCGGCGCCCATCGCTGGTCGTCGATCACACGCTGGGCGTATCGGGCGAGCGCGCTGCGCGAAATCACCCCGCCGTAAAAGCCTCTCGCCAGCTCCCGCAACGAATCGCAACCGAAGGTGCCTAGGAGCGCTTGCGTGCGAGCGTCATCGTCGGCGACCCCTAGGTCTGCCCCGCGCATGCTCTCCGCAACCGCCTCGCGCGCCAGCCAAAAAGCGCTGCCCTCATCGCCGAAGAGGTAGCCCCACCCCCCGTACGTGGCGCCCGGCGCTGCACCGTCGCCGACGTACGCGACCGACCCGGTGCCGGCGATCACGATCGCGCCCCCCGCGCCACAGAACGCACCCGCATGCGCGATCGGGGCGTCGTGCATCAACCGCACCGACTGCGCCGGAAGATCGGGGGCTAACCCGACGACCCGGCCTTCGTACCCGCTGATCCCCGCGACGATTTCGGCAAAATCCGCATCACGGGGCAAGCCGGACGATTCCAGCGCGGCGGCGAGGGCTGCGGCGAGCGCGTCGCGCAGCCGCGTCGAACCCGCCGTTTGCCCAACCTCGTCGGCCGGCCCGGCCACCCCGCGCCCCAGCACGCGGCCGCTCCGGTCGCCGATGGTTGCGACCGTCGAGCTCTGGCCGCCGTCGATACCCGCGAAAAGGTCGCTCACGGCCGTTGGAGGAGCGTCCGCGCGAAATCGTTGGCCGCGATCTCACGCAGCTTGCGTTCGGGCAGCCGCTCCACTTCGCCGATGTGCTCGCGATGGTGATAGAGCTCGTGTCCGACCGAGAACGCGAGAAACTCGCCGAGCTCCGGTACGCCGAGTTGCTCCGCGATCCGAATGTTGATGCGAATGACCGACCGGTGCGGATCGTACTCCGAACGCAACTCATCGACGCCCCAGTCGCCGAGGTCCGCGAATTGTATCTCGACGCCGTATTCGCGAGCGAGCCGTAGAGCCGTATTCAAGGTTGCGTTGTTCTCCGTAAGTCGACACCGTCCGCGACGAGTCGTTCGCGCAGGCTTTCAGGCGCGACGTCGCCGACGCGAATGCCGCGTTCATTCGCGAGCGCCGCCGCGGTTCCGGCAGCCTGCCCGAGCGTCATGACCGTCGGCGTCAGCCGCGTCGAAGCCAACGCCTCGTGCGTCGTCGAGATGCAACGCCCGGCAACCACCAACTGCTCGCGATTGACCGGAAGCAAACAGCGATACGGAATTTCGTACGCCGCGCCGGGCTCCAGCCGCTGAGTGCTGGTGCCGCTGCCCGCAGGGTTGTGGATGTCGATCGGGTAGGCGCTGCGCGCCACCGCGTCCTCGAAATGCCGCCCCTGCAGCACGTCCTGCGCCGTAAGCGTGTATCGTCCGACGATTCTGCGCGACTCGCGAATACCAACCTGCGTGCCGGTCCCCGCGATCCGAGCCTGCTCGAAGCCGGGAACGCGTTCTCTAAAGAAGCGTAACAGCTGCATCACCTGCAACCGCGCCGCCACCTCCGCCCGCGTGAGATCGTCGGGATCGAGCGGGTCGATATCGGTCACGCGCGTCATGTTGACGGTCACTTCGTCGGGATACGGAGAGATGAAAAACGAGACGAGTTCGCGCGGAATATCGACCATGCCGTCCTCGACCGCCTGCTGCCAAAGCGCGTAGAGCCCCGCCACGGCCGTCAGCGCCGGCGCCGTGCGTTCGTGGGCTTTGAGCGTGGTACGCATTTGATCCGGATGCATGCGCACGTAGGTAGCGGTCTTGGTGAGATCGACGTGACTCAAACGTAGCATCAGGCTGGCGGGCTGGACGCGCCCGCGTTCGTCGCCTTGCTGCGTCGGGACCCCGGCGCTCGCGGCAACGTAGGCATCCGCCGTCGCGTCGACGATCGTCCGCGCGCGATAGGTCCGCCCGCCGCCGACGGTCGCAAAACTGGCCCCGACCACGCGATCGTCGTCAACGATAGCTGCCAAGAACCATGCGTGCAGCAGCAGATCGACGCCGGCCTCCTGCATCATTTCGAAGAGGAGCGCCTTGTGTATCTCGGGATCGAACGGCGTGATCGTCGGCACGTAATCCGACGAGTCGTGCAAGTGCCCGGGGGAGCCGCCTTTTCGGATGAGCCGCTCGACGATCTCTTGCGCGATCCCACCCACGATGCGCTCGGTGCCCGAATGGAACGTCATCCACGGGCCCACCATCGCCGCGGTCGCGGTACCACCAAGAAACCCGTAACGCTCGACGAGCATCGTGCGCGCCCCACGGCGCGCGGCCGAGATCGCCGCCGCACAGCCGGCGTTGCCGCCGCCGACGACGAGCACATCGTACTCGTGCATGTTGCGCGCACTTCGTCGGCTTGCTCGGAAGGCCATTTCCGCAGACCGCGCAATCAGCGTTTCTCATGGCGACAATCTCCGATGACGATCGTTCCTGGGCGATCTACGCTCATGCTGCAGGACTCCTCGTTTTTACGAACGTTCCGTATGCGAACCTCATCGCGACGTTTTTGATCTGGCTGCGCGTAAAACGCTCGGACGAGATGCCTTTCGCTCGCGCGCACGCCGCCGCGGCATTCAATTTCCAAGCGACGTACTCGCTCGTCGTCACGGTCGGCTCGATCGCGATGCTCGGGCTGTTTTTAGGGCACCGCGATACGTTCGAGGCTTCCGCGCTCGATCGAGCTTGGCTGCTGCGCGGGCTCGGGCTCTACGCAATCCTCACGCTCGCCAACGTCGTTCTTTCCATCATCGGCGCCATCGCCGCGAGCGATTTGCGCGCCGCCCGCTCTTTTGTCGCCATTCCGTTCGTCGCCGCGTCGCGGTAGAGGAACACGACGATGTCGTTTTTCGCGCGCTCGGCCCCCTTCTACGATGCGCTCTACCGGGCACAGGGAAAGGATTATGCCGCCGAAGCCGCGCGCATCGACGAAATCCTCGCCGCCCACCGCCGCGCTCGCGGCAACGAGTTGCTCGACGTCGGCTGCGGAACGGGCGGCCATCTCGAACATCTGCGCGCGTGGTATGCCTGCCAGGGCCTGGATGCCGATCACTCGATGCTCGATATCGCGCGCAAACGCTGCCCCGACGTGCTGCTGCATCTCGGCGACATGATCAGCTTCAATCTCGAGCGGCGCTTCGATGCGGTCGTGTGTCTGTTCAGCGCGATCGGCTACGTGCCCAACGCGGCGCGCCTCGACCAGACCCTGGCAACGTTTGCCCGGCATCTGCGCCCGGGGGGCGTCGCGATCGTCGAGCCGTGGGTGACGCCCGACCGATGGATCGACGGGCACCTCGACGCGCTCTTTGCCGACGAGCCCGCGCTCAAGGTCGCCCGCATGTCGGTGAGCCGCCGCGACGGCAACGTCTCGATCCTCAACTTCCATTACATGATCGCGCAGAGCGACGGCGTGCGCACGTTCACCGAGACGCATCGCGTGACGCTCTTCACCCCGCAGGAGTACGAACGGGCATTCGTACGCGCGGGCTTCGCGCTCGAATACGAGGAGCACGGCCTCGGCAGCGGGCGCGGCCTCTATATCGGCACTCTGCCGGGCGCCTAACGCGACCTTTGTCTCGGGCGTAACAGGGAGTAGGCGATTAAGCGCATATTGAGGAGCCGTAATGCTGCTACAACGTGTAAAGCCGCTCGAGCGTATATTAGCCGACGGCTCCGACGACTCCCAACCGCACAACCTCAAGAAGACGCTGGGGGCGGGCTCGCTGATGGCCATGGGCATCGGCGCGATCATCGGCACCGGCATCTTCGTCCTCACGGGCGTCGCCGCCGCGACCCGTTCCGGCCCGTCGCTGACGATCTCATTCATCGTCGCCGGCATCGTGAGCGCGTTCGCCGCCCTCTGTTACTCGGAGGTGGCCAGCCGTATCCCGATCGCCGGCAGCGCCTACACCTTCGCGTATGCCTCGCTCGGTGAATTCGTCGCTTGGATCATCGGCTGGGACCTCGTCCTTGAATACGCGCTCGGGGCCGCCACGGTCAGCATCGGCTGGTCCGGCTATTTCACGACGTTTATCAAGAATGTCTTCAACTGGCATATCCCGCAAGCGTTACAGCATAACTATTGGGACTTGGGCCCTAGCGGACAGCCAATTCACGGCATTATGAATCTCCCGGCTTTCTGCATCATTCTGCTGATCGGCGCCCTGCTCTATCGCGGAACGCGCGAATCGGCGGTGGTGAACAACGTCATCGTCATCCTAAAAGTCTCCGTCGTCCTCTTCTTTATCGTGCTTGGCTACGGGCACGTCAACACCGGCAACTGGGTCCCGTACTTCCCGTTCGGCATCACCGGCATGCTCGGCGGCGCGGCATTCATCTTCTTCGCCTACATCGGCTTCGATGCGGTCTCGACTGCGGCTGAAGAGACAAAGAATCCCAAGCGCGATCTCCCAATCGGCATCCTGGGGAGCCTCGCCGTCTGCACCGTCCTCTACATCATCGTCGTCGCCATCCTCACCGGCATGGTGCCGTACACGCAACTCAACGTCCCATCACCGGTGGCGTTCGCGATGGACCACGTCGGCCTGGGTTGGGCCAGCGCGATCATCTCGCTAGGCGCCCTAGCCGGCTTGACGACGGTCCTGCTGGTGATGATGTTCGGCCAGACGCGCGTCTTCTTCGCGATGTCGCGCGACGGGTTGCTCCCACCGATCTTCTCGAAGATCCATCCCAAGTTCCGGACGCCCGGCGTCTCGACGATCCTCTTTACCATCTTCATCGCGTTGATCGCCGCATTCACGCCGATCGACGTCGTCGGATCGCTCACCAACATGGGCACGCTCGCGGCCTTCATCCTGGTCTCGATCTCGCTGCCGATCTTGCGCAAACGCTATCCGGGAACGGACGGCTTCACGGTACCGTTCGGCCCCTATCTCATCCCGATTCTCTCGGCGGTAACGGCGTTCGGCCTAATCATCTCGCTCGCGTTCGGAAGCCCAAAACTCTTCGGGATACCGCTCCCGTGGGTCGGCTTCATCATCTGGCTTCTGATCGGATTGGTCATCTACTTCGCCTACAGCCGCTCGCACAGCACGGTCGGCGTAGATGAAGCAGCGGCGGGAGCGCTCGGGAGATAAGACTCGTCCTCGAGCTAGTTGAGAGCGGGAGCGTGCGTACTGCGGTCAGCGGGGACCGTTCGTCAGCCCGCATCCTGCGGGCTTCCTACTCGTACGTTTTCGCGCAACTTTCAAAGGAAGTCGCCATCCTGGCGATTGCGCGAAAATCGCACGTCCCCGCTGACCGCAGTACGCACGCTCCCGCTCTCAACTAGGCCGGGCGCGTAACCGTAATCGCAGCGATGCGTTCCTCGGCCGTGCGTCCGGCGATTTCTTCTCGGGCGAGCGCGAGCGCTTGATCGACGCCGGCCAATCCGGAGAAATCCGCGATGCGGCCGCCGTGTAACAGATAGAGTTCCGGCAAGGCGCGGCCGACGTCGCCGAACGATGTCGCGTTCTCCATCGTTTGCGCCAATCGTTCGTCGAGTTGCGCGATGGTAAAGCACGCGGTCGCGGCACCGCGTAGCGCGAGGCGAATGACGCCGCGTTCGTCGACGACGCGCAGATCGTCCCCGTAGCGATAAGCGCAGAGAACCGGCGTGAGATCGATGCGTTCGAGCGATTCGGGCGCGCAACGCATCGAGCGAGCGACGATTTCGCGACGCTGCTGTTCATCGACAGCGCCATGCGAGGAGGACTCCGCGAGCGCGGTGGCTCCCGATGCGGTGGCGCGGACGCGGCTGCGTTGCGCGTCGATTTCGACGCTCACCTCGATGCGATCCGGAGCGGCTCCCGCGGCGATCGCGCGGTCGCCGGCTTCGCGCCGGATGCGCGCGATATCTTCGGCGGTGGGATCGGCGATCGTTCGTTCGACCACGTCGCGCACGAGCGCGAGCGCGACGCCGATCGGCGAGATTACCTCGGCGTCGCGCGCGATGCGGTGCGAGAGGCCCAGGGATTCGGCAACGAACGGCACGATCGCGGCGGCTCCGCCGCCGCCGCCGATCAGCGCTAGGGCGTGGCGGTCCAGCGCATTATCGGCGATCAATTCCTCGATGCAGGCGCGCACGCTTTTCGCCGCGTGCTCGAGCACGCGACGCGCGAGCGCTTCGGGAGATCCGCCCAGATGCTGCGCAAGCAAGGCGAAGCCGATCTGTGCGGACTCGCGATGGCCGCGCGCGAAGTCGCCCTCGGGTACGTAGCCCAAAAGATTGCTCGCGCAGGTCGGCGTGAGCGCGGCTCGCGTTCCATCCGCGAGCAGGAGCGTAAGGTAATCGGCGGGATCGCTCGGTTTGGGTGCGATCGTTTCGATACGCGCGCCGTTCAAGACGGCGGGGTTTAAGAAGCAGACGTACGCGCAGCCTGCGATGTGTGCGGAGCGCGGGCCGACGGCGATAATGTCGTCGATCGACGCGCGCAGCATGCTGCCGCCGGCTACGCCGAGCGTGCGCACGTCGACGGTTCGGAGCATCGTGCGATGGCCGCCGATTCGCGCCGGACGCATGCGCGGCTGGCCGGCCCGAATCGCGGTGCAATCGGAGCTGGTTCCCCCGACTTCGATGAAGATGCCGTCGCTCACGCTCTCGTGCAACAGCGCGCCGGCCACACCTGCGGCGGGGCCCGAGAGCAGGGTTTGAATCGGACGGCGCTCGATTTCGCCGACATCCATCACGCCGCCGTCGCTGCGCATGATCATCAGCGGCGCGTCGATCGCGGCACCCTTCACGGCACGAGCCGTCATGCGCGCGGTGTGGACCATCTTCGGAAGAATCGCGGCATTGAGGGCGGCCGTGCGCGTGCGCGCGCGCAGGCCGTACATGGCGGTAATGTCGTGGCCGGCGGTGGCGAAGACGCCGCGTTCGCGCGCGACGCCGGCCGCATAGGCTTCGATCTGCGGGCGATCGACGCCGAAGGCTTGCGTCGCAACGATCGCTTGCGCGCCCGAGGCGATGAGCGCATCGACGGCCGCCGTAATTGCGGCCGGATCGCGTGCGGACGCGAATGCAAATGCGGGCGTCATCTCGATGCCCGGCGCGAGCGCCACCGGTGCGAAGCGCATTTGGGCACGCGCCAGCCAGCCGCCGCGGCCGAGCAAACCGAGAACGCCGACGCGCGCGACGTCGCCTTCCAGGAGCGCGTTGGTCGCCTGCGTCGTCGAGTGCGCGATGAACGCTACGTCAGAGGGATCGACGGCGGCAGCCTCAAGCAGCGCGGCGATGCCGGCTACGATGCCGGCGGCGACGCCCTCGGGCGCGTGGTGCGTGGTGGGTACCTTAACGCGAGCGACCAGAGCGCGCGTCGACGCATCGATGGCGACCACATCGGTAAAGGTACCGCCGACATCGATGCCTAGGCGTAGCCTGCGCATCACTTACGGGATCACGGCAGCACTCGCCGCCCACGCCGTTCGCGCGACCTGCGCGAGAATCGCATCGCACTGTCTGCGCGTTCCACGCGCATGAGCGAGCATGGCGACGATTACCACGTTGCGCCCGTTGATCTGCGCGATGCCGGCATCGTTGCAGGCGTCGCGCACGTCGCCGAACCGCGGCGAGGTGCCGGAGATATGCGCGAGGCGCGTCCCGGCGGGGAGCCCGGCGGCCAACCGATTCGCGCCTTCTCCGGATGCGTGCAGCAGCGCGCCGATAAACGCGCCCCGCGATGCGTCGCTCAAGATTTCCCCGCGCGCGAGCTCGGCCAAGAGCAGCGCTACCGCGGCCGGAGAGCCCGCGTTGTCGCCGCCCCGCGCAAACGTCCGTTTTGCGCTTTCGTCGAGGCCCAAGCCCGCTTCATCGGTGCGAATCAACATACCGTCGAAGCCGGCAGCGCGCAGCGCGGTATCGATCGCGTCGGTGCCTCCCACCGCATGATAGAGCGCGTCGGTTGCGGCGCGATCGTCGAACGAGAGCG
>Ga0207416_1001790_pt1 | contig 26021 bp, 21 predicted proteins | sample PaiPotPPM11metaG_FD_184107 | JGI IMG/M metagenome (GOLD analysis project Ga0207416, IMG submission 184107) | Iron sulfur acid spring bacterial and archeal communities from Banff, Canada, to study Microbial Dark Matter (Phase II) - Paint Pots PPM... ... | reverse complement strand
ATCAAAAGCTGCCGGCTTTGCCAGGAACATGGCTACATTCCTCTTGCGCAGCCGATTGTGCTTGGGCGCGCCAGCGATCGCATCCTGGTGATCGGGCAAGCGCCAGGGCATGTCTCCATTACGAACGATCTGCCATTTAGCGGGCCTGGAGGGCGCATCTTACAGAAGTGGCTTGAGTACGCCGGGTTTCCCCCAGGATATCTTCACGAGCATACCTACCTTAGCTCGCTCACGCGCTGTGACCCCGGACGGAATCCCAGGGGCGGCGGCGATCGACGCCCATCACCGCAAGAAATCGCACTCTGTCGCCCATATCTGGATGCAGAAATACGTCTCTTGCAGCCAAAAGTTGCGCTGTTGGTAGGCACAATGGCAATCGAAACATTTTTCGGCAAAGCACGCCTGGAGGAGATTATCGGCACTTACGATGAGCGTGAGGGGATGCTGCTGCTTCCCTTGCCGCATCCTTCGGGAGTAAGCCGGTGGCTCAACGATCCGGCTCACCAGGAGCTGCTGCACAAGGCGCTGCGCCGTTTATCACAATGGCGGGAAATGTATGGTCTGTAGCTGGTTAGTCCTCTGAGGCTTTGTGCATGCGATAGTCGTGGACGCCCTTCTTGAGCGTGCCGAGGGCCACCGTCGCGCATGTCGGGCGCGTCATGACCAGTTCGCGGCCAAGCTGCTCGATCAAATCCTCAAAGCTCAGCTGTTCGATCTCCTCGGCGCTCATACCCTGCACAATTTCCGAGACATAGGAAGCGGCGGCGCGGCTGATCGTGCAGCCGTCGCCTTCCCAATGCATGGCTTCGAGTTTGCCGTCGTTATCGAAACGCGCATGAACGGTAATCAAATCCGAGCAGCCGGGGTTGCCGCCGGTCGCGTTGACATCAGCAGGCTCCAATGGGCCAAAATTGCGCGGGTTATCATAGTGATCCATTAAAAATTCGATGGCTTCTTGACGATCCATAGTATCTGTTTCCTGTTAAAATTGTCGCGGGCAACGACGAAGGCTGCCCATACGCCTCATAGTGGTATTCAGATTATACAACAGAGGGCCAGGGCAACCGCAAGGGATTGCCCCTGCCATACACGCATTGGCCTGCGAAGCCGCTCCGTATAGGGTAGGGGTAATCCCTTGCGGTTGCCAATAGGCGCCAAGTGGGTTCCAGGGCGATGGCAAGCATCGCCCCTACCCTCGGTTCATCCTCGTGGCAGGCCGATGGATGAGGGTAGGGGCGATGCTTGCCATCGCCCTGCCCTCGTTCCGCATCGCCTTATCTTGACGCTTATTGGGCAATCCCTTGCGGTTGCCCTGGCCCAGATTGCGGGTAAGTCCGCGCCTATGGAGACCTCCCTTGCGGTTGCCCTGGGAGACGGTTGTCCTGGCTACCGCTGTTCAGAGACGGCAACTGATCCCTATAGAAAGCGCAACAAAGGCCCACATATCAAGTATGAATACGTGAGCCTCTGAGCAGTTTCTCGATATTATGGCTTCTCGATGGGAGCGCGCACCAGGTTGCCCCACTCCGTCCACGAGCCGTCGTAGTTGCGGACGCGCGGATAGCCGAGCAGGTACGTCAGAACGAACCAGGTATGGGCGGATCGCTCGCCGATACGGCAATACGAAATGACATCCTTGTCGGGACTGATGTCCCTCGACAGGTAAATCTGGCGCAGGTCCTCGGCGCTCTTGAATGTGCCGTCGGCGTTCGCAGCCATCGCCCAGGGAATATTCTTCGCGCCGGGGATATGGCCGCCGCGCTGCGCACCCTCCTGCGGGTAATTGACCATGTGCAGCAGTTCGCCGGTGTATTCCTGCGGCGAGCGCACATCGATCAGGCCGCGATTCGGATTCTTGAGGCCGCTGGCAACATCGTCGCGATAGGCACGGATCGACTCGTCCATCGGCTGGGCATGATACGTGGTAGCTGCGAAGTGCGGTACGTCCTTCGTAGTCTCGCGCTGCTCGGCTTCCCACTTCGTGCGACCCCCGTTCATGACCTTCAGATTCTTGTGACCATACATCGTGAACAACCAAAATGAATAGCAGGCGTACCAGTTGTTCCTGTCGCCGTACAATACAATGGTGGTGTCGTTGCTGATGCCCCAGCGGCTCATCAGTTGCTCAAACCCCTTCTGATTGATGAAATCGCGGCCCACCGGGTCCTGTACATCGACGTGCCAGTCGAGTTTGACCGCGCCCGGTATGTGACCGACTTCATACAGCATGACATCTTCGTCGGCTTCAATGAGCCGGACATTAGAATCGTTCAGGTGGTCGGCTACCCAGCTTGTCTCAACCAGGACATCGGGATGAACATACCCGGAAGTGGGCTGGATACCCGGCGTAACAGTGTCTGTTTCAGACATTCTAAATTATCCTCCTTAAATACACTTTCTGACTGACAGGGCATATCCACGAGGTATGCCCTGGTAATGGTAACAATGTTGATACACATTATATTCTACCTGCTGACTCGGAATTAGGCAAGGGATTTTTGGCCCAATTTATGAGCGAACGGGTACAAACCTGAGACGTTCGGCCAGTGCGGTGTTGCGATGCGCGACGCGGTCGTTGCGTACCGCGATCTCCAGCGCGCGCGGCTGGCCGACCAGCACGCATACGCGTTTAGCGCGCGTGATCGCCGTGTAGAGCAGGTTGCGCTGGAGCAAGATGGCATGTTCCCTGGTGAGCGGCACGACGACGGCAGGATATTCGCTGCCCTGGCTCTTGTGGACGGTGATGGCATAGGCCAGCGTTAGCTCGTCGAGTTCGTGAAATTCGTAGCTTACGAGCATGGGGCCAGCTTCTTCGAGAAACTCGACGTTGAGGGTGGCGTTTTCTCTATTGATGCTTTTCACCCAACCGACGTCACCGTTAAAGACGCCTTTATCGTAGTTGTTGCGCAACTGCATCACCTTGTCGCCCATACGAATGATATGCCCGCTCCACTCGATCTCTGCCGCCGCTTTGGGATTGAGATGCGCCTGGAGTTCTTCGTTGAGGCTATTGACGCCCGCGGGACCTTTGTACATAGGCGACAGCACCTGGATATCGGTACGCGGATCGAGATGGAAGCGCCCCGGCAAGCGGCGCTGCACGAGGTCAAGGACAAGGCGCTGCACGCGCACCGGGTCTTCCTCGGCGAAGAAAAAGAAGTCGCTGGCCGGCTCAACTTTGAGATGCGGCATCTGGCCTGAGTTAATGCGGTGAGCGTTGACGATGATCTGGCTCTGCTGCGCCTGGCGGAATAGCTCGGTCAAGCGAACCGTGGGGATGGCCTCGCTTTTGAGCAGGTCGCGCAGTACGTTGCCGGGGCCGACCGAAGGCAACTGATCGGCATCGCCGACTAAGAGCAAATGAGCATCGCGCGGCAGAGCTTTGAGCAGGTGATAGAAAAGCAGGATATCCACCATCGAGAACTCGTCAACGATGATGAACTGATAGGGCAGGGGATTCTCTTCGTTGCGCTGGTACGAGTTGTCGTGCGGGACAAACTCCAGCAGGCGATGGAGCGTTCGGGCCTGCGCGCCCGTCGCTTCGGAGAGACGCTTGGCGGCGCGCCCCGTTGGCGCGGCCAGGGCCATGCTGACCTTGCGGCTGCGCAGCAGCATGAGCAAGGCGCGAATCGAGGTCGATTTGCCCGTTCCCGGCCCGCCCGTCAGGATGCTCACCTTGCGCTGGTAGGCCGTCTGCATGGCCTCGCGCTGCCTATCGGTCAGGTGCATGTTGCGGTTCTGCTTGAGCCGCTCGAAGACGAGATCCCAGAGCTGCTGGCTCACGGAAGGTAAGGCGCTGGGCGCGTTGGCGAGGTTACGCAGCAGGCGCGCTGACCCCTGCTCGGCATACCAGAACGGGCCAAAATAGATGCGCTGTCGCGGCTCAGCCGCGGCTGCTTCGCCATCGTCGGATGGCTCGAACGGCGTCTCGCTGCTGCCGTCAAAGAGCGCCTGTTCAAATGGCGCGGGCGAGTCGATAAAGATATCACGATCGCCGCGTAGTTGCTCCATTGCCGGAGACAGGCTCACATGCGGCACATCGAGGATATCCGAGGCCAGTCGCAGCAGTTCATCCTCCGGCAGAAAGCAATGCCCATTCTCGTTGGCCGCCTGCGCCAGCACGTACTTGAGGCCCGTTGCCAGGCGTGGAATGCTGTCCGGCGGCAAGCCGAGCTTGACGGCGATGGCGTCGGCAGTGCGAAAGCCGATACCATGCACGTCCTGCGCCAACTGGTAGGGATTTTCGCGAATCACTTTGACCGAGTCCTTGCCATACTCTTTGTAGATGCGCGTGGCGATGTTGATCGAGACCTCGTGGGATTGTAAGAAAAGGTGCAGTTCTTTGATCTCGCTCTGCTCGACCCAGGCTCTGGTGATCTGATCGCGGTCTTTCTCACTGATGCCTTTGACTTCGCTCAAACGTTCCGGCTGCTGTTCGATGATCGCCAGTGTCTGCTCGCCAAAGTGATTGACGATGCGCTCGGCTTTTTTGGGGCCGATGCCTTTGATCAGGCCCGAACTAAGGTAGCGCGTGATGCCTTCTTTTGAGGCCGGCAACCGCTGCGTGAAACTGGTAACGTGCAACTGGCGGCCATAGCGCGGGTCTTTTTCCCATTCGCCCTCGACGCTCAACAGTTCGCCCACGTGAACGCCGGGAAGCGCGCCGACGATGGTCGTCAAGTCGTCGCGAAACAAGCGCCCGCTATCATTGGTGCGGAAACGCGCAACCGTATAGTGATTGTCCTCGTTACGGAAAACGATGCTTTCAATCGAGCCTTCGAGTGTTGGCATGACAAAACATTCCATTCAGATCAAGATGCATAGTGTATAATAAGCATAATATTAGCACACTTGTCACGTCGTCGTCACAATACCATCACAATCTTGTGAGATGGAAAAATACCCTTCACGATGTCAGGCAATGCGACGATACTACTATCCAGAAGGCAAAACGACCATGACCGATGCAGCACAACAAAAAACCGACGTTCAGGACTACTTTTCGCGCACAGCAGAGAGTTACGTCTCCAGCTTTTCCCATAAAGGGGGCAACGACTTAAAGCGATTGATCGAAATAGGAGAGTGGGATGCGCAGCACTACGCGCTTGACGTTGCCACCGGCGGCGGGCATACCGCGCTGGCGGTTGCGCCGCACGTCGGACAGATCATGGTCACGGACCTGACGCCGCGAATGCTGGAGAAGGCGCGCGAATATTTGCTGGCGCAGGGAGTGACCAACGCGCAGTTCCAGGTAGCGGATGCCGAGCAACTCCCTTTCGCCGCCGAGACGTTTGATCGCGTCACGTGCCGCATCGCGCAGCACCATTTCCCCAACATGGCGCAGGCGACCAGAGAAGTGGCGCGCGTCCTCAAGCCGGGCGGTCTCTACTTGCTCATTGACTGCATGGCTCCCAGCGATCCGGAACTTGACCGCTTCGATAATACGGTTGAGAAATGGCGCGATTCTTCACATGGACGGTCATGCACGATTGAGGAATGGCAAGGATTTTTTGCTGATGCCGGCTTGAGCATCGAGTTGAGCGAGTTTTTCCGCAAGATGCACGAGTACGATGATTGGACAACGCGCGCGCAAATGTCATTGGACGAAAAAGCGCAGCTGGAACAGTTTATTCTAACCAGTAGTCCGCGTATCCAGAGCTACTTTGAGATTGTTCGCAAAGCCGACGGACACCTGGAAAGCTTCACCAACGATTTCATCCTGCTGAAAGGACGTAAGAATCCGACGTATCGCGCCCAAATGCCTTGACAAAGATGATTCGTTCGCGTACAATACGTGTAACTCCTGTTACTTTGTAAGCGCGCGCTGTAAAGTTTATGTTTCTTGAAGAAGTTGATATGAGCGAACCTGATCAAACTGCCAGCAGCCCGCCGTATTTCGGGCGAAATATAGACATGCTTCCATTCATCAAAACGGGTCAAAACGCCTCTCCGATGGAGCGCCTGGTGCGCTCTATGCGGAAATTCTTCTTTGTCAATCATACGATCACGACGCTTTCAGAGTTGATTGTCAGCCTGGAGGAAACCACGACACCGGCCCAACTGACGAAAACGCTCAACCGCTTACAAGATGCTTTGTGGAATCTCTCAACTGAGGAGCAGGAGAGGTTCAAAAGCATCACCATCAACGCGCTCAAGCGCCATGTTCTCCAGAAAAGCGCTGAACCGCTGCGTTGTGAAGCGGCGAACTGGCTCCGCGCCCTCGTCCAATCAGGGCAGGTTTCCGACCCTACCGAAGTTTTTGTAACTTTAGTTACGGCTGCCAGGCAGGCGGCATTGCGCAAGCAATCGCCTGGCGACGACGGCCACAATCCCTACCTCAAGATGATCTTCGACTGCTTCTGGCCGTTCCGCCATCCCTATCAGGCATACACCTGGGAGGCGTTTCCGCCAAACCAGGTGTTCTATCCTCTGGCCGCTCTCTTCGATCAAGCAGACGAAGCCACGACAGATATGCTGCTGGTTATCTTTGCCGAACTCCCATCACTCGATGATCAGGCTATCCTCGAACATCTCTTACCGGTGGCGCTCCGCCGGGCGCAGAGCCAGGACGCCGATCAGCGCCGCCTCGTTGCCCCCGTGCTGGGGCGCATCCACAACGCCGCCGCCAAAGAAAGCCTTGCCAAACTTCTCCTCGATAGCAATGAGCAGGTGCGAGAAAGCGCGCGGGAAGCCGCCCATATGGGCTAAACATTGCTGCAAACCAGATTCATAGGTTATAATAAATTTGTCTTCTGTAAGATTTATAGAAGCGGCGCTTCACTGATGAGTTGAAATACCGTATTGCAGAGACTCTTCCGCGAGGGAGCAGGCAGGTAGCCGGCGACATTATGCATGGAAAAGTAACCTATCGCCAACAATATACCCGTTGTGGGAAAGAACGCTGCCACAAGTGCAAGGGAGGTAACGGGCATGGTCCATACTGGTATGCTTACTGGAACGAAAAAGGGCATACTGTCAGCAAGTATATTGGCGTGCATCTTCCAGCGTCTATCGCAACGGAAATGGAACAACGCGCGCTTCTTAACGCAGGGATAAAACCACGAAGCGCGGCTTCAAATACGACCCTCTTTCCCAAAGGCACAGAAGTTTTACCCGCAGCACAGAACGATGCGAAAGGCGCGCAAAGCGTTCCCCTCCAGTTGGAAAGCCAGGTTCTGCGAATTTACACCCTCGGTCAGTTACGCATAGAGTGCCTGCATAGCCAGGTATGGAGTCCTATTGAAAACCGGGTCTGGCAGCGCCGCCGCGCCCGCACGCTGCTGGGATGCCTCCTCAGCAATCCAGGTCGCCGCATGGGAAGAGAGCAGGTGATAGAAGCGCTGTGGCCCGACCTGGATATCGATACAGCGGCGAACCGTCTCAACGGAGCCGTTCACGAACTGCGCCAGATTCTGGAGCCGGAAATTGACCGGCCCGCTTCTTCACGAATGCTGCGCCTGGAACGCGATTTTCTCGTCCTGGCCGACCGCGCGGATATCTGGGTCGATGCCGAGGCGTTCGAGCGCCTGATCAACGAGGCGAACCGGGTCGGCGCGCGCAACCTGAGCAGCGCTGATGCCGGGCGGATCGAACGCCTGTTGGGAGAGGCAGATGTCCTCTATGGCGGCGATTACCTGCTCGAAGAATTGTACGTTGGGAGAGGCAGATGTCCTCTATGGCGGCGATTACCTGCTCGAAGAATTGTACGCCGAATGGGCAGCGCCGCGCCGGGAAGCATTGAAGCGCCACTGGATCGGCTTGCAGTTGAAGCTTTCCGAGTTACGCGAAGCGCAGGGGAAAACAGTCAATGCGATGACGCCGCTCAACCGCCTGCTCGCCTCCGATCCTACTAACGAGACGGCAGTACAGAGACTCATGTTGCTCCTCACCCAGCTTGACAGGCGCGGCGAGGCTCTAAATGCCTATAGCCGTCTGGCAGCGCGGCTCCGGCAGACCTACGAAAGCGAACCGCTCCCTGAAACCCGCGCGCTGTACGAGAAATTGCGCCTGGGTCAAGACGTGAAAACACTGGCGCTCCGGCCTGCGATCACCATTATTCAAGACAGCGAGGAAGCCGCAGCACAGGCCCAGGAAAGGGCCGGTGAATCTGAGCGGCAAGCATTGGAAGGACATTCCGGCAGCCTGCACGATACTTCCGCGCATGGCGACTTCGCGCCGTCCGCTGCCGCTTTTAGCGCCGCGAATCAGTTTGGCCGCGCTAATCAAAGTCCACTGGTAGGGCGCGAACAGGAGATGCACGCCTTACGACATTTGCTGCTCGCACTTGAGGAACCTGCAAGCCAGCGAGCCGAGGCCACCATCACCAATGGGACAACTCGCACAATAGAGAAACAGGCGCTGCACATCGCGCTGCTCACCGGAGAGGCCGGCATCGGAAAGACGCGCCTGGCCGAGGAGTTGAGCCACGAGGCCGCCGCGCGCGGCTGGGCCGTCGCCTGGTCCCGCGCTTATGAGCAAGAGGGAGCGATCCCCTATCGACCATGGATCGAGGTTTTGCGCGCGCTGCTGCCCTATTTTCTGGTCACGAACATGGTTGCCGCTGTACCGACGCGCTCACAAGATGAAGCAAGCGCTTCACCGTATGCTCCGACTACGCTTGAGAAGTTCAGCGCCCTGCTGCCGGAACTACGCGGCCTCCTGCCGCCAGGCGGCCGGGAATATCCGCCGCTGTCCCCTGAGCAGGAACGCCTGCACCTGTGGGAAGCGACGCTGGAAATGGTGAGTACGCTCAGCAAGGCCGTGCCGCTCTTGCTCGTACTCGATGATCTCCACTGGATGGATGACAGCAGCCGCGAACTCCTGGCCTACCTCGTGCGCCACCTGCGTGGTCGGCGCATCCTGCTCATCGGAACCTGCCGGGACGTGGAACTGGCTCCCAATGATAGTCTGCGAACGCTGATCGCCGACTTGCGCCGCGAGCAGGCCGTGGTAACTTTCGACGTGCAGCCGCTCAGCGTATCGCAAATCGGTTCGCTGGTCGCGTATCTTCCTCAGAGCATCGTACAACACATCCAGACACAGGCAGGCGGCAACCCCTTCTTCGCTGAAGAAATGGCGCGTGCCAGCGAGACCGGCTTCGCCTCACCCGGCATGAAGATGGCCGAAACCGAACTGGACAACGCCGCTACTCCTTTGTCCCAGGCAGACGGCGCGCGAGCAATGGTTGAAGGCGGCTTGCCGGAAGGCATCGCAGCCGTGCTTGAGCGCCGCCTGGGCAAACTGAGCGATGAATGCCAGGCGCTGCTGGGCAAAGCCGCCGTCCTGGGCGGCGCATTTGAACCCGGCCAACTGCTGTCGATGGCGAGCGAACACACCGAGGATAAGTTACTCGACCTGCTCGAAGAAGCGTTACGCGCAGGATTGCTCACGGAAGACGGCGCTGGCGCGCGCATCATCTATCGTTTCTGGCATCCCTTGATTGTCAGTCACCTGTACGATCGCCTGCCAGTCGCCCGGCGCGCCCAATTGCACCGGCGCGCGGCGAATGCGCCTATACAGAACAACCAGGGACGCGAAAAGGAAGAGGCATGATAGGGAAAAGTATGACGACAGCAGACATCGTGATTATCGGCGGCGGTGTAGTCGGTGCGAGCATTGCCTATCAGCTCGCGGCGCGCGGCGCGTCCAACGTCCTCCTCCTCGAACGTGATGAAGTAGCCTCCGGCTCCAGTGGCCGCGCCACCGGCGGCATCCGCCAGCAGTTCGCCGACGCCATCGGTATTCGCTTCTCCCTGGAAGGCGTGCGTTTCTACGAGCAATTTACGGCTGCAGCGGGTGATGCCGAGTTTTCACCGCCGCGTTTTCTCCAGTATGGCTATCTCTTTCTCGTTACCGCCCCGGATAGCTGGCTGGCAATGCAGCAGCACGTCGCGCTGCAACAGTCGCTTGGCGTACCGACGCGCCTGCTCAGCCCCCAGGAGATACAGGCGCGCGTGCCGCAGTTGCGGGTTGACGGCGTGCTGGGCGCAGCGTTCTGTCCGACCGACGGCTATAGCGATACGCCAGCCATGACGCGAGCGCTGGCGCACACCGCCCAGAAACGCGGCGTGGCCATACGCGAACATAGTCCAGTCAGCGGCATCACGATAGCACATGGCAAAGTGCAGGCCGTCCAGACGCCCGCGGAGACGATTGCGACGCCCCTGGTAATCAACGCGACCGGAGCATCCGCCGCGCTGACCGCCCGGCTCGCCGGTATCGCTGATCTGCCTGTGCGCCCTCTGCGCCGCCAGTTGTTCCTGACGGAGCCATTCGCCAATCTGCCGCGGGACGTGCCGATGGTGGTTGACGCGCAGACGGGCTTTCATTTCAGACGGCGCGGCGAGAGCGTAGTGGTCACGATGCCGCTCCCTGAGAGCGCGGAAGAGGCTGCGCTGAGCGAACAACTGGCTCCCGCCGCCTTCGCTCTGACGGTAGACGAGCAGTTCTGGCCCGCCATCCAGGACGTGGCAAGACGCCTGTGTCCGCCGCTAGCCGATGCATCAATCGCGCGCACGTGGTCTGGACTCTACGAAATGACTCCCGACGAACACCCGGTATTGGGGAAAACCGAGATTGAAGGCTTCCTGTGTGCCTGCGGCTTCTCCGGTCATGGCTTCATGCACTCACCGATGGCCGCGAAGTTGATGGCGGAACTGATCCTCGACGGGGCCAGCGCCACGCTGGATATCGAGCAGTTCAGCATCGAACGCTTCCGCATAGGAAAACTGCTCCCCATGACGCACCTGCTGTAACCGTAGGGGCGTGATCACTGCGATAACACAAGGAGAAACATGTTTGTATGACCATTGACACCGATTTTCATTGTCACGTCTCACGCACCTCGGCACGAGAGATGGTCGCGGCAGCAGAAGCACGGGATCTGCGCGTCATCGGCATCTCCGAACACGACTTTCAGATGAGCGAGGCGCGCGTGACGTTACCGCACCTGGGGCCGGAAGGACCATTGCTGACTTTCGACAGCTATATCGACAGCGTCCGAGAGGCCGCGCAGCAGTCGCCAATCGCGGTGCGCCTGGGCATGGAAGTTGATTTCCTGCCCGGCAAGAACGCGGCGATCCAGGCGTTGGTGCAGCCCTATCCGTGGGATTTTCTGATCGGCTCCGTTCATGTAGTCGCTGGCGTGCAGCTTGAACGCACAGGAGAACTGACGCGCGAAGAGGGCGAAGCGCGCTGGCTGAGCTATTATGCCCTGCTGCGGGAAGCCATCAGCAGCGGTTTTTTTGACGTGGTGAGCCATCCTGTGCGGATGCGCGTCAAAAATCCGCATCTCCCGCCGGCGCTCGACGATGAGCTTGAGCATCTGGCCGCGGTGGCCACGCGCTGCAATGTCGCGCTGGAGATCAACGGCTATGATATGCTTTCTCACCCCGACCTTGTGCGTCGCCTTGCCAGAGCGTGCGCCTTGCAGCGCACTCCAATCAGCGTCAGTTCGGACGCGCATCGCCCCGGCGGGATCGCGCAGGCGCACCAGGCGAGCGAGGAAATACTACGGGAAGCAGGCATAACGAAAGTGCGAACCTGGAAGCAGAGAGAAATTGAAGACTATACGATCTAAATGATGAAGTTTCCTCATTCCTCCTGGAATGAGGGGACATTCCTTGCTTATGGGCCAAACTGCAATGGTAAAGTTCAACATCTCTATCCAACTAATTCGACAAACAGCAATGGCATCCATACAACGTCAGACACGCTCGCGGTCGAGCCGGCGATACAACTGCTGAAATGACTGGCGCGCGCGGGAGAGGCGGCTGCGCACGGCGGAAACGCTATCCTGGAGCGTATCGGCGATCTCCTGGTAGGTAAAACCTTCGGCGTCGAGCAGGAGACACGCCGCCGAATTGGCAGGCAACTGGGCCAGCACCCGCTTGACTAGCTCGCGCTCCAGCACGCGATCCTCGAAGGGTTCGTCCCTCAGCAGAAATAGCTCGCCCAGTTCATCAGCGTCTTCGGCGTTGCGCGCGCGCGCGGACAATGACAACAACGTTACATGCTTGCGGCGACGCCACTCGCTGCGCACCTGGTTGAGGGCAATACGATAGAGCCAGGGCGCAAAATGCAATTGCTCCCCGTCCATCCGCGCCAAAGCACGATACGCCGATAGAAATGTTTCCTGGCAGAGGTCCTGTGCCAGTTGCACATCATGCGTCATACTATAGATCATACGCCTTATGCGCGGCTCATAGAGGGTAACTAATACCTCAAAAGCCTCTATCGACCCCCGGCACGCATTGATTACTAGCTGCGACTCTTCATCTACAGCATTCATTGGTTCCCCCAGGCAACCCCATTGTTCAGCTTTTGATCGATTTAAGAGCAATATTTAGGCCGTTCGGTTAAATATACGTCTTTCGTGTATCAAATATCTCAGCAATCGCTCGCCCGTCATTGCCCTGGCAGGGAAAGACGATCCCAGCCGAGCAATTGCGCCGCCACGTGACTGCCTGATCCGGAATTGAGCGCGAGTTGCTGGCCAGTAACCAGGTCATCCGACCAGAGATGATAAGAGCCATCAGCGCCTGTACCCTGCACAATCACGGCATGACCATAAGGGGCCATCGCAATAAAGGTATCACAAATCTGGCCCGGTGTCGCCGTTGTCGCGGGGCAAAGTGATGTTGCGCCCGGCGCGGCGTTGGCAAAGGCCAACTGGTCCTGCTGCGACGTCATCCCCACTTTGGCGATCTGCACCTGCCCATCAAGAAAACGCGCCACTAAGAGCGCATTGTCAGGTGCGAAACCGACCGGCTCGCCGGAACTGCGCAAAACCTGCGTGTTCAGTGTAGTGAGATTGACGGCATAGATACCCGGCTGACCAACCGGCCCCGTATTCACCCAGTACAGTGTTGTGTTATCCGGACTAATCCAGACGGCGGAATTCATGGAACGGCTCGTTACTATCTGCACCGCCCCGGTAGCAACATTGACGCGGTTCACGCCAAGATCGGTACCGATATAATACAGGTAGCCAGGATGATACGCCACCAGCCCATAGGCAACCAGTTGCGGCATAAATGCCGTCTCCTGCCCTGTCACTGTATCGACTTCGATTACGCCCATATTTTTGGTATTGATCAGCACGTGGCGATTGTCAGGCGCCCAGACAGCATTGCCGGCATTGTCAGCGTTCAACTCGTAGAAGTATCCTGTATGGGGAAACTGCGTCAACAGCCGGGCATAGTAGACATGGTTGCTGCTCGCGTACTGGTAGAGCAAGTCCTGCCCATCGGAAGAGATGCCGTCGAACTGCGTATTGGCCGGCAGCGGCGACGAGTTGAGAGTGATGGCAAAGCCATTGGTATAGTTATAATTCTTTACGGAATACGTTCCGGAACTCCCGGACGGCACGGCGATCATGGCCGCATTCCAGCCGCCAAAGAGCGATGGCCCGGCAGTCTGCGTCGCTGATGGAGTGGATGACGAAGCTGGCGCCGGTGACTGCGCGTGAGCTACTGTCGGCTGCTGAACCTGCGCCGTCGTCGTTGGCTTCAGCGCCGGATTGCCACCCGCGCCAGGCAAGAAAAGCCGATAATTAAAGAGGGCCGCCGCGGCGAGAATGACGACCGCCGCCATCACCACCGCCGCAGCGTTGCGCCCCACGATCACGCGGCGCGCATGAGCTGGAGGAGCGCCAGATCGGAGAGCGCGCCGCGCCGGACGCTGACCGCCAGGCATCTCGATGCGCTGCGTCGGCCTGTCGGCCACAGGTAGTGGCTGCGGCGTCTGGGCCTCACGCTGGATGGCCTTCTGGATACGTTCAACCGTGGCCGGAACCTGCCGCTCGCCCTCTTCGAGCAGCGCCAGAAAAGCGGCGCGCTGCTGGCGGCGCATGGCGCGATCCTGCGCGAGCGCGGCGCTACACGTTGGGCAGTGCGGCACATGGCCGCGCAATTCGACGATGAGCGCGCGCTCAGCGGGTTCATCGTCGAATGCAGTATCGCTATCCAGTGCGTCCTGCAGGCGCAGGCAATGAACGGTCAACGGACATGACGACACCTCATGCGCTTGTTCGTCATTCATTACGCTGCTGCCTCCCTGGTTGATTACAAAATATATTCCAGCGTTGGGACGGTGGGACAAGATTCCTATCCTATCAATAATAATGTTGGCGCTGGTTGATTTGTTTCGCTAGATTTTTACGCGGTCGCCATGAATTTCGCCCATGGCCCCCACAAGGGGGGCCATGGCAATCGTCGGCGTCATGGCAATCGTGGGGGGCAGGCAGTATGCACAGGCCCTGGAATTTCGCCCCTATAGACTGGACAAATTGGCTCTTCTCAGGTATACTATCTAGCAAGCGGGCGGTGATGAATCCTTCACTTGCATTCGCCCTCTCTCCATTCCCCGTAGCGTTCCGTCACCCTCAACATGTTTGGGTTCTCCCACGACCCAGAAAGGACCTCCACTATGATTCCCCTCTCCTCCAGCGGGGAAATTGCTGACTTCCAGGACGTCGATCAGTTCCAGCCAGGACGCAGCGAATTTGCCTGCGGCTTCTTCGGCGTCGCCATCGTCAAAGCCATGAACCAGGTGGGCCAGCCGCCGGTGCAATCCGCGGCGCAGATGATCGCCGAAGCCGAGGCGTGGTATGCCCAGTACAATGGCAACAACAGCGCCGCGAACGAGGCCGGCATGTCCCTGCCGCAACTTTACGATCTGCTGGGGCAGACAGGGCTGCACTACCAGGAAATCGCACCCGACGTCGAGACGATCCGCGCCTGGATCGCCGCCGGTTATCCAGTGATCATCGCCGGGGCCGAAACCGGCATGATTGATCTCGGCCTCGGCGGAGTCGTCCCCTACCCGTGGCATCCGGCGGGCAGCCATATCATCGTCGTCACCGGCATGGCGCGCGACGGCAACTTCCTGGTACGCGATCCCGCCAATTGCACCAGCCTCACCGATCCACACAGCCTGCGCCCCGGCCCGCGCACCTACGATGCCAGCAAATTACAACTGGTGTCGGCCACCGCTGTCGTGCCTCCCTGGCGTTCCACGCCGCCGCAAGGCTCAGATCCACACGCCATCCCGGCTGGCTGGCAGGACGACGGCGCGACGCTCACCGCGCCCAACGGCCACAAAGTCGTGCGCGGCTTTCGCGCGTACCTGCTGGCTCGCAGTTGGAATGCCGAAAACTGGCCGTTAATGGAGGAGGAAGCCGCGAACCCGCTCGAGATCAGCAACCCGGCGCTGGGAGCCGGTACGCGGCAGGTGTTTCGCCAGACCGTGCTTGAGTGGACGCAAGAGCGCGGCGTGTTTGAAGCATGGGTCGGCGAAATACTGCTCGCCATGCAGCAGGCAATCACGTTGCAAAGCATTCCAAACTTGCAGAGTATGCTCACCGCTATTGTCAGCGCGACGCAGCCGTTTGCCGAAGCAAACCAGGAAGCGCAAACATTTCTCCAGGCATTCCTCAAAGAGTTAAAAAGGAGTTAAACTCATGACATTCCCCAGTCTCCCCCAGGCCGTCACCGCTCTCATTGGCCTTTCGCCCATCCTGGCAGTCATCATCCCGTTCCTGTACCAGTTGTTGATGGGCAAACTGCCCGCGCAACAGCGCACGCTGCTCCAGGAAGTTGTGCAGGCAGGCGTCAAAGCGGCAGAATTGTCGCACGCTCCAGGGGATGTGAAGAAGCAGATAGCCACCCAGAGCATCGCAGCCCTCTGTAAAGATTTCAGCCTCAACGCGAGCGACGCGGCCATCTCAGCCCTGGTAGAAGCAGCGGTGTACGAAATTCACCAGTTGCAGCCGAAAGGTTGAAGTTTGTGGTTATTCGCTGCTGCCCACAAAAAGGCAGCAGCGAATAACCACAAATAGCAATTTCGCCCCCTATTCCACATACTACACAACATAGTGTATAATCGATGCGAATGATACAAGACAGGAAAGGAAGAGAGACGCTATGGCTCGCGACGTCCAGCCAGGCCATGCGCAACAGTTTGAACGCGCTATCGCCACTATTTTTACCTGCCGCAGCGTGATCAAGTACAACGCTTCGCTCAGCGAGGAGCAGAAAAATGAACTCCTTGCCGAAATTGACGCGGCGGCTCAATTCCTCCAGGAACGACTCGTGGCGAATGCCGCCATAGATAGCCAGGAGCTATTGCCGCTGCCAGCGCTGCCGTTAGAAGAAATCATCGCCATCAGCCAGGCCAGCGCCGGGAGCGCAGATGATGACGACAGCGCGCGGGAAACAGACGATCAGCGCCTCTTTCAGGGTTTCTATAAGCTCTATCACGCGCTCCTCAAAAAGAAGGATAGCAAAAGTGTGGAACTGTTTGTCTCACGCTATAACGAGGTGATGGCTAAACTCAACGATTTGCAGTTCAAAATTGAGAAAGATTCGCCAACCTTTTTCGGTCCCCTCGTGATAGGGGATGAGATTGACCGCGTCAGGGGCTTTGTTACCGACCTCTACTGCATGTTTACAGAGTTCGCTTCCGCTATCTCCGGCATTGTGGAGGGACGGGACATCTTTATCGATACCGAAAAAGTCTCTTCCACGTCGCAACAACCCGAAGGCGAGCAGCGACAGGCCATCTTCGACATCACCCCCCTCGTTCGAGCCCAACAAACGCTGGCGCAATTCAACCGGCGCAAAGGGCCGGCGGAAAACCGCGTCGCTGATGCTACCGCGCTCCTGATCTTTCTCGAAGACCATCTCGACCACCAATTGGAGAAACGCGAAGAAACCGTCAGCCAGATCAAAAACCTGATCAAGCTCTTCAACGACCTTTCCCACCTCGTGGCCGATTATGAACAGACGGCAGCATTGTTGCTCGCACAGGTCAGCTAATGCCGTTACCGCGCAATGTGCATCATCTAGCCCCTACACTAAGGTGACGGTTAATGTCACAAGCACGCTTTGGGGACTGACCGTCACCGCTGATCCCCCACTCGCGGCGGAGAAGGTGATATGCGCGTAGTATGTCCCTGGCAGCGATAAAAGTCCGCTGATCGAGGCCGTAGTCGCACCCGCGTTGGAGCCAGCGTAACTTGTGAGACTGACCCAGGTCTGATCGACCGAGGCATTCCATGACACCGCTTGCGTGCAGTTGCCTGCTTCTGTTATGGTGATCCTCTGCGGCCCAGTTTTCTCATTCAGGGTAGTGGCGGCAAAGGCAAGTCCTGACGGGTTGATTTGCAGCGTGCATGGCGCGAGAACACTGACATTCACGGAGGCAAGCTGCTGCAGGCTGCCGGAACCACCGGTTGCATTCACTTGCAGTTGAGCAGCATGGTTGCCCGTCGAGAGCTGCGCCACATTGACGCTCACCACAACCTGCTCGCCCTGGTTCGCTTGCAAGGTACCCTGCTGCGGCGAAAGGCTGAGCCAATTTGCCCCAATGGAATTGGCTTGCCAGCTTATGGCAGCGCCGCCGGTATTGGTAATCGTCACGATTTGCCCGGCAGGGTCAGGTTGTCCCTCGGTAGCCGTAAAGTTCAAGCCAGTTGGCGACAGAGTGTACGAGGTGGGAGCAGTCGATGTGGTTGTCGTTGTGACCGTTGGCGTCGATTGTTGCCCCGGCGACGGGGTAGAAGAACCAGGCGGCGAAGTGGAAGAACCCGGCAGTACCACCAGCCGGATCGTCACCAATTGCGTCTGCTGCATCGAAGTAAAGGCAACATAACTGCTTAATGTTCCCGCGACCAGCCCGCTGCCGTTGACCTGCAGCGCTGCCGGAACGCTGCTCCCCGGAGCAAGCTGCCCGTTGGATGGTGACACGGTCAGCCAGTTCGCGAAAGAAGTGGCTTGCCAGCGTTCAGGCGAGGCGCATTTCCCGGCGCTCAATGTTACTGATTGCATGACCGGTTGCGCCTGACCTGCCGTTACGGTAAAGGCCAGACTTGCTTTACTGGCGGTGATACTGCACGCCGGGATACGTCCTTCCCCGTTAATGACCTGAATGGTGGTACTGATCGTGTAGTGCGTTTTGGCATCCTCGGCCTCAATTGTATGCGATCCCAGGCTCCAGTCAGGCTCGATCAAAATAGGCACGCTGGCATCGCCCGACGCACCAGGTTGTACCAACGGCGAACCGGTATCGGTCAAGAGCATCTGCTGGATGTCATGCGTCAGAAAGACGCTGCTATGGGCAGGAAACCCGCTCAAGCGCAGCAGCGCCATCTGCCCGCGCTGCACAACGCGCGGCGTAACACTGAGCAGAGGTGACTCAGGCGCAGGAGCGTCCCCATGATGAGAGAAATTCAGCGCGAGCAGCACGCCATCGATGAGCAAGCCGAGGACAGCAATGATAAGGAGAACAGCAAATACTTTATGCAGGCGAGTGAAACCTCTTTTGCGCGTTTTGAACACGCGCGCGCGCTCCAACGCGTTAGCCGAATCTTTTTGCTCAACCGCGTCTGGCGCATGATCCGCTCCTCGAAGCGACTCTACGGCGCCGGCTGGCTCTGCATCCTGGGAGTCGCTGCTCGTCGGCAAGCGTCTCTGCCTCAGAGGATCAATTGAATCAATCCTGGTTGTGGGCTGGCTCTCACTCGCATCCGCCGCGCCAACTATCATTTCAGGCCAGATTTCCGGCATCAAATGGCTCAAATCGCTCTCTTGTGGTGGGATGTCGGGTTTACCACTAGCTGGAGGCAGAGAGGGCGCGCTGGCGTCGTCATATATAGTAACGTGAAATGACGGAATAGAAGTGTGCGCCTGTTGGGCAGCAGCGGCATACGCGGGTAGGTCCGGAATCTTCGGAGAGTATGGGGCTCCATTCCGCTGCTGCTGGCGATTTAGCAACAGGGCGCGGCAATCGTCACAAAATATCGAGGTTGCAGCACATGGTTTATCGCAGGATAAACACTTTTTCATGACACACACCACTCTTCATGATTAAGTAAATTACTGAAAATCCCCCCTAAAAAGCACTATCCATGTTTATCTACGTTTGAGATCCCTGAATAGATATTTTGTGATTCAGGGCATAGCCCATTAGTCACATGGGCCAGCAGGATTGGCATCAGCGAACTATTTGTTATCATTTATCATTGCGGCGGGAGTTCGGCGAGCGTTGATTTGACCTCGATATAGCGGGCGAGAATGAACACGAGGTCGGAGAGGCGGTTGAGGTAGCGCACCACCTCGCCATTCTCAATGACGCCATCGTGCAGCAATTTGACGGCTTTGCGTTCCGCGCGGCGAATGATGGTGCGGGCGAGGTCGAGCGCGGCCCCGTCGAGAGTGTCGCCGGGGATAATAAACTTATTCGGTATCTCCACCTCGTGCTTGAGGGATTCTTCAACCTCTTCCAGGCGTTTGACATGCTCAACGGTCATGCGAAAGCCCATTTTTTCGTAATTTTCGGGCGGCGTCGCCAGTTCAGCCATGAGCAGGTACAGTTCCTGCTGGATCTGGTAGATGATGTCCTTCACTTTGGGGTCTTGCGCCGTTGCTCGCGCCAGGCCAAGCGCGGACGTGGCTTCATCGACCGTGCCAAAGGTATCGGGGCGCGGATCGTATTTGGCGACGCGCTCCGCGCCGATCAGGCCAGTATAGCCGGTATCTCCGGTTCCAGTTGTCACTTTTGCCATAGCATATATCCTTTTGAATCCGCCGTTATTTGTTGTCCTCGTAGCGATAGGCGCGACTCACGCGCCGCCAATCCAGTTCGCGCCCGCGCACAGGACGTTCTTCATCGATGGGAGTCAGGCAATCCATACCCAGGAAACGCCGCCGCAGGTTCGAGAGATCGATCTGCTCATCGGGTGGGAAAAACGCGCGGTAGAGCAGCGTGGCTTCGGCCAGCGTCAGCGTGCCATCGCCGGGCGGCGGTTCCCGGAGAATACTGAGCGGGCGCGTCTCCTTGCTCACCGCGCCCTGTTCTTCCCACCAGGGAACGTAGCGCGGCATACTCATGGAGGCCATGTCGGCCAGGTACTGGAGAACGACCTTCGGATTGCGCTGCACATACGAGCGTAAGGTGTGCAAAGCGGCCTGCAAACCCGGCAGCGCCTCGGCGTCAAGCGCGCGCTGACCGGCCTCAATCTCGGCGAGCGGCGTCCAGCTTACACGCAAGCTAGGGACGGGATGCGCGCTCAAATTCGGGCGCAGTTCGTCGCGGTTCGCGCGCAAGAGGACGCAGTGCGTGAGCGAGATAGCAGCTCCCTGCTCTGAACTGCCCCAGACGTAAACCTGCTGCTCCTGCCATCCGGCCTTCAGTTGAAACAACTGGGAGCCGACAGGCCACAGAAGCAGGGCTTCGATAGTACGATCGACGGCGTCGGCCACGGACTCGTTGCCGAGGACGAGGCGCATGGGCGGACCCCAGGGTCCGTCACGCAACAACACCCAGAGCCGCCAGTCAGTGATGGCAAACACAACCACATTGGCTGTAACGATCAAACGGCGCGGCACGGTATCGCGCGCGGGCTGCGCAGAGATAGACATATTCGGTCGTGGGAAAGATGCGCCCATACTCGAACCTCAACACAAAGTTAGGAAAACCTGACTGTCTATGGTCATTCTACCATGCATTGTACTTCTTCTATGCAAGCAAGCGCAAGCTTTTGCGCGATTTTCCAAAAACGCGCCTGGACGCTTCTCCTTTTAGGAGGACGCCCAGGCGCTTATCTATATATACACTGTTGAGTGGAGAAGCTTTAGCGCGCGAAGATGAGATGAAGCCCCAAGGCAGTCACCGCGCCGGTAAGCAAAACCAGCAGTTGTATCGAGCGAAGCTTCGCCAACATGGCACGCTGGTCGATAGCGATAGCTTTGGCGCCGCTCGTTGGTCGCACATCACGTTGTTCCATCATAGGTTATCCCTCTGTTTTCAGACCGTTACAAAGAAACAAACAGCTTACTGTGTTTTTTCTCTACCCTTAATACGTTCGGCAACGACGAGCGGTTGCATTGAGTATTTTTACACCGGCGCTTCCGGCTCCTCTGCTCCATCCTGCTGCCCAATACCGGCGCTCTCGATCAAGGGCGCGCTGTTACTCTGCTCTGGCGCGGACGGCGCGGGGAGCATATCGCTGTGCGCTTCGAGCAGGCGGCGCACGCGGGCGTATTCGTGATCGAGCAGCAGGCGAAATACTTGCTCGCAGGCGGCCAGCGCCTCGGCAGCCGAAGCGCGCTGCGGGGACGTCATCAGTGTGCCGAGCATGTCGTGTCGCCTGGCCGTGCGGAACAGCACGTGTACTTTCTCCAGCACTTCGGCAAATTCGGCGTGCAGTTGATCGTTCCATTGCTGGGTCTCAACCAGCGTGGAAGCTTTGCCTAAAAAACGCGAGCAGACGCGCAGCACCATGCTATATTCACCGCTGCGAGCCTCCAACAAGGCTTGCAGGATACGCTGCTCATCAGCGACATCGAGCGCCGTCACCGAAAAGATGCTGGCCTCCCCGCCCATCTCGCGGATTTCACTGGTCAGTTGGCGAAAATGCTTTTCGACTTCTTCCGAAAAAGGGAGTAAATAGACAGAGTTTTGCAGGGCATACGCGCCCAGGTTCTGTAACCGCCGCCAAACCCAGACGCGTTTTTGTGAAGGCTCACTGGGAACTTTATAGGTCAATTGCAACCAGCGCATTGCATCGCGCTCCAGCATAATTTTAGCTCCTGGTAGAATGGTATGCGTGTAACTTACGTTACCGTTGGCAACCATGCTACTCCAGGTGACGCTCAAAGTCAAGATGCCGTGTTGATCCGGGTCTGCATCCTTGTGGGAAAACTGGCCGAAACCCGTAGGGGCGTGGGCTTGCCCCGCCCAAAAACGGTACATGGTCTGGTGTTGCTCGCCAGGGCGGGGCAAGCCCACGCCCCTACGGGTTTTCCTCATGTCTCTGTGATGCATCACATTTCCACGCGGAGAACCCGCCAGTAGCGCCGATGCGTGAGATTGTCTCCCGGCTGGTTAGCCGAACTTGCTACCAGCCCGGCAAATTGTAAGTGTTCCAGCGCCGCGAGCAACATACTTGGCCGCAAACGATCCGTTGAAACCTGCCAGTGCTGCATCGCCTGCTGCAAATCATGCAGACTCAGCCCATCCTTATCAGGTAAAGCTGTCAGAACAAGATCGGCGAGCTGCTGCTTTGTGCGGGTTTGAGCGACTTGTTGCGGCGTCTGCGCCTCCGGCAGCGGAACAGAGTTGCGCACAAAGTTAACCTCGAAGCGGCACTCCGCGGCTCCGCGCCTCATACACGTACTTTCAAAAATTTGCGCCATCTCGCCGAAACGTTCGGCGGCCCCTTCAATAGCGCCGTACAGCACAGGACAAAGCTGGCGATGGCTGTCATACATAAGAACAAGCCCTGTCGCAGAATGCGGCAGAAATTCAAAACCAAAGACTGGCGGCTTCAGGCCATCCGGCAAATGCTTCATCTGGGCATGAGCTTTGCGCATCATGATCAACAAATCTCGCCCACTATGCGCCTGCGCCAACAAATAGGCGCATAGATGATCGGTCAAACCATTGATCAAAAAGTAACGGCCGTACTCGCGCAATAAGGTGTCAACCGGAAAGTGGGCCAGTTGGCTCGCTGTAGAAACTCCGGCCAACAACTGTTCATCATCATAGACGCGGCTGGCAAGAGGAACGGAAGCAGCAGTCTCTCCAATAGTCTCGCGATAGAGGCCGAGAAAAGTGTTTCCGAAGCGGTCGGTGAGATACCTTTCCCACGTGACAAATATGATACCTTGCATGAATAACCTCCCTGAAAATCTACATAAACACCATCACTGCAATCACATCATTGCGCTATGCGGGCAAAGAACAGGCTGTAATGGGAACCTGCTGCATTGCTTCGGCCCTCGCGCGCTCGCAGGCCAGAGACGCGCTCCAATCGCCGCTCTGCACTTCCACGCGCTGCACTGAGAGCGCAATGACTCGTTCAGCACCTTTGCACTGCTGGGCTACAGTGCCGGGTAATTCCCATATCTCGCAGACACGAGCGGGGCCAGAAAGGCACAGAGCAATGTGCGCGGTAAAGTCTGGAATGAGGATGGCGGCTTTTCCCGTTTCCAGGATGTTGCCAACGGCCTCAAACGCGCCATTCCCCGCATAATCAGGCAGGAACACCATACCGCCTGGAGCCTCGTCGCCCGGCGGCAGCGTCACCAGAAAACCTGGCGCACCACCGCGATGATTAACGGCGCAATGCTCCTGCCAGTTCACCGTACAGAGATAGCAAAGCGCCTGCGCGGAGATAAATGCTCGCACGGCCTCCGACAATGCTCGCCGCTGGCAGTTGAGAATATCCTCGCACTGCCACACAGCGGAAGGAACGGGCAGGTTATCCGAGGTCAGCCCTTTCACACGTGTCTTGATATATTTGGGACAGTGGAAGAACGCCTGCCGGACACGCAGCAATATCCATGCCGATGTACATGTGCCTATAAAGTGGGGAAATGGCGACAAAGCAGGGAAGAGCAACTCGGCTGTCCCCTGGACGCATAACCGCTCACGAGTGGAATGGCAAATAAAGAACAATCCCAGGTGTGGATACGCCCCAGGCAAAATATATTGCAACCGTTCGATAGGTCGCGCTGTTTCATAGCGCTTGCTTAAACGCAGCAAGCAGGTTTGCTCATCCGGCGTCTGTACAAAACCTGGATTTTCTAAGACCAGGAGGCCGCCGGGCTGGCCGCGGGTATCCAATCCCGCGATCACGCACAACGCTTGTTGAGCAAGGAACCTCTGGGCCTGTTCTGTGAGATATGTTTTCTTTTTTTGGTCGAAAGCTGCGCTGCCTGCCTGCGTTCCCCACCGTCTGCGCGCTTCTCGCTGGCCCGGCGAAAGAACCTGTACTTCATCCACTAAACCCGCTTCCTTTGTTGACACTTCCTGACTCCTTTCAGGCAAAACACTACAATTCACGCAACACAGATATTACACTACCGGAATGCTTTGACGAGGTAAGCGTATCCAAACATGTCTATTATACACTGTATTGAAGAAAGGGAAAATAGTACCTTTTAGCTATATTTCTTGTGTTACAAGAGTGGACAGTTATACAAGAAATATTCATAACATTATATTTATTAAGAATTAAGCTCATGTTATGAATTGCATAAGCATACATAAGAACTTAGCACAGGGGAAAATGAGAGGATTTTCATAAAAGAGAGGGAAATACATTATATAACATGCAAATTTTGGCGTGAAGATGAATAAAAGTTCATCTTCACGCCAAAATTTGCATGGAGCGACCACCGGCACGGGCGCAATGCATTGTGCATGCTTACAACGCTCTTTTTATCATTATGCAATGTTCTCGATGACTGCCGCGATACCCTGTCCGCCGCCGATACAGAGCGAGGCCGCGCCATATTTCAGGCGGTGGCGCTGCAACTCGTGCATCAGCGTAATGACCAGGCGCGCGCCGCTGGCAGCCAATGGATGCCCAATCGAGATGGCTCCGCCGTTGACGTTGGTTCTGTCGCGATCAAGGCCGAGTTCTTTCTCGACGGCCAGGTATTGGGACGAGAACGCCTCGTTGACCTCGACGCGATCCATGTCGGCGAGGCTCAGATCGGCTCGCTTGAGCGCCTGACGAATGGCGGGAGCGGGGCCAATGCCCATGATCTCCGGCGGCACGCCGACGACGCCCCAGGAAATGAGACGCGCGGCTGGCCGGAAGCCGTGTTGATTCACGGCCTGCTCCGTTGCCAGCACCACGCAGGCTCCGGCGTCGTTAATACCGCTCGCGTTTCCGGGCGTGACCACGCCTCCTGCGCGGAAGCGCGCGGGCAGCTTCGCCAGAGCCTCCAGCGAGGTATCGCGAATACCCTCGTCCTGCGTCACCTCGACGGGTTGGCCCTTGCGATCCTTGATCGTCACCGACACAATCTCCTCGGCCAACAAACCGCTCTGCTGAGCGTGCCGTGCAGCGACCTGGCTGCGCAGGGCATATTCATCGACCTGCTCGCGGCTCAGGCCATACTTCTCGGCGAGATTCTCAGCCGTGATCGCCATGCCGCAGCCGATGTAGCTATCGATCAGCGCCTCCCACAAACTATCCTCCAACTGCGGCGACTGCCCCAGTTTGAAGCCAGCGCGCGCCCCGCGAATGACATGCGGGGATTGCGTCATATTTTCCGCGCCGCCCGCCAGCGCGATCTGCCCTTCGCCCAACTGTAACATCTGCGCCGCGCTGACAATGGCCTGCAAGCCGGAGCCGCACAGGCGATTGACAGTCAGGGCAGGCGTCTCGATGGGCAAACCACTTTTCAGCGCGACGTGACGCGCAAAGTAGATGGCATCCTTGCTCGTCTGGATCACATTACCAATCACCACCTGATCAACCAGTTTGGGATCGACACTGCCGCGCTCCAGCGCACCTTTCGCGGCCACAACGCCGAGGTCGATGGCGCTGATATCTGAAAACGCGCCCTGTAAGACGCCTACGGGAGTACGCGCTCCTGAAAGAATATAGATCGCCTGCTGCATGAATCATTACCTCCTGTTCCTGGTAAGTTAATCCGCTCACGTCACCAGTTTGGCTCTCATGCTAATGATATCACAAGCAATCTGGAGTGGGGTTCTACCTTTAATCCTTTACGCCGATGGGCAGCTTGAATGGCCCTCCCTCCACGCGTAGAAGCATTGTCAGCATGGGCGCATTGTAGAGGAGCAACAATGCCAGGTCAAGATTTCGGAGTCGGCAAAAAATGGGCTTGCAAACCTCATTCGTTATAGTTTATAATACTCTCAAGTATCCTGTCGTAAGGAGCTATCAATTCTATAGTCCGAGGCACGCGAAAGGAGGGATACAGCCACACTACCGTACTTAACCACGCCTTCGTTCTGCACATTTTTATCGTTTCAAACCAATCATCCTTGCAGGACAAAGCGACAACCATCCACAATGGTGTGTGGATGAAATATCCTACCAACCCGGCAGGTAACGTTACCTGCTAAGAGCAAGCATTGAGGTATCGAATCGCGATACCCGAAACGTACTACGTTGTACAGTGTAATGCTAGTCTTCAATGAAAGGTGGGAACCTTCATGGCTCAAATCGCAGCAGATCGTGAATCCGCGGCCGCCGC
>Ga0207416_1001789_pt1 | contig 26033 bp, 21 predicted proteins | sample PaiPotPPM11metaG_FD_184107 | JGI IMG/M metagenome (GOLD analysis project Ga0207416, IMG submission 184107) | Iron sulfur acid spring bacterial and archeal communities from Banff, Canada, to study Microbial Dark Matter (Phase II) - Paint Pots PPM... ... | reverse complement strand
GACTAGCCCAGCGCCGCCCGAGCAGCACGGTCCTCGCCGCGAGCCAGCAGCCGAGCGCCGTCCACAGACCGGGCAGGCCCAGCCAGTGGAAGCGGAGCACCGCGGCGGCGAGTGGCGCGAAGGCGCAGATCGCGAGCAGCATGGCGCGGCGCATGGCGGTGTAGTCGCCGAGCCCGAGTATGACGCCGTCGTACACGAACGCGAGCGCGGCGAGCGGCTGGGTGAGCGCGGACCACAGCAGGCCCACGACCGCCGCGTGCTGCACCGCCGGGTCGGTCGTGAACACTGCGGGCGCGAACAGGGCGAGCGCGGCGGTCACCAGGCCGAGCAGGCATCCGAAGGCGACGCCGAGCACGAGCGTGCGGCGCGCCGCACGCTCGGCCGCCGCCCGGTCGCCGCGGCTGAGCTCCGCGCTGATAAACACCTGCGCGGGAACCGCGAGCGCATCCGTGGCCAGCGAGAGCATTGCCCACAGCCGGTAGGCGATCTGCTGCCCGGCTAGGGGGACGGGGCCGAGCCGCGCCGCGACCGCGGTCGCGGCGAGCGGTACCACCCCGAGCGCGACCGTCCGCACCGACAGCCGGTGCCCGTCGCGCAGCACGGCGGCGACGTCGCGCCGCGCGGGCCGCAGCGGCGGGTACCGCGACCAGCGCGACGCGGCGGCGTATGCGGCCGCGGCGAAGGCCTGCGCCGTGACCGTGCCCCACGCCGAGCCGACGAGCCCCGCGTGCAGCCCGAACACGAACCAGATCTCGAGCAGCACGTTCACGACGTTGGCCGCGACCGCGATCGCCAGCGGCGTCCTGGTGTTCTCCAGGCCGATGAGGTGCCCGTTGCCCGCGTACGACAGGTAAAGGAACGGCAGGCCGAGGGCCGAGATCCGGATGTAGACGGTCGCCGCGGACCCGACGCCGGCGTGGCCGCCGAGCACACCGACGAGGACGGGGGCGATGAGGATCACCGTCGCCGACGTCACCGCGCCCCAGCCGGCGGCGACCGAGTAGGCGGCGCCGACCACGCGTCCGGCCGCGTCGTGCTCACCCCGCGCGGCGTTCCGCGCCACCGCGGTCGTCGTGGCCGTCGAAAGGAAGATCGCCAGCCAGGCCACGATCGACAGCGCGGACGTGGCGATGGCCAGCGAGTCGAGCGACGCCCGGCCCAGGTGTCCCACGATCGCGGTGTCCGCCAGGTTGTACAGCGGCTCGGCGAGAATCGCACCGAGCGCGGGAACCGCTAGCCGCGCGATCCGCCGGTCGAGGTCGCGCCGGTTGATAGCTAGCGCGGCCTGGCTCACGCCGCCAGGATATAGGTCACGGCCTGGGGTGATATCGCCCCGTGCGGTACGGTTAGATACTCGTGAGTCGAATCCAGTCGCCGCCCGCCGTTTCCGGCCGTGGGCACGTCCGGCTGGAGCGGTCCCTGCTCGTGGTCGGCGTGCTTGGCCTCGGCTACAACCTGCGCGGCGCCATCACCAGCCTGCCGCCGGTGTTCCCCGAGCTCCAGGACAGCCTGCACCTGTCCGGCGCGACGATTTCCATCCTTGCGGCCACCCCGGTCATCTGCTTCGGCGTCGTCTCCGGCTTCGCCGCCAGCCTCGCCAGGCGCGCGGGGGAGGAGCGGGTGCTCTTCGGCGCGAGCATCGCCCTGGTGATCGGCCTCCTCGCGCGCGGCGCCGCGCCGGGTGCGCTGCTGTTTCCCGGCACGATCGTGTGCGGCGGGGCGATCGCGGTCATGAACGTGCTGCTGTCCAGCCTGATCAAGCGCCGCTGGCCGGAGCGGGCCGGCTTCCTGATCGGCCTGTACATCACGGCGCTGTCGGCTGGCGCGATCGTCGCGTCGCTGGTCAGCGTCCCGCTTTGGCAGGGCACCGGCGGCTCGGTCGCGGTCACGCTCGGCTGGCTGGCCGCCCCCGCCGCCCTCGCGGTGCTGCTGTGGCTGCCGCAGGCCAGGCGGGGCGCGCGCCGTGCCGTGCCCTGGCCCGCCGCTCCCGGCCCGGGCACGGGGCTCGACAACACGGGGCTCGACAACACGGGGCTCGACAACACGGGGCCGGCCCGCCCCGCCCGCGTGGCGGTGCACAGGCACGCGGTCACCTGGCACGTGACGATCTTCATGGGCATGCAGTCGCTGCTGTACTACGCGACGCTCTCCTGGCTGCCGACCATGCTGCGCGACCGGGGAGAGAGCGCCGCCGCCGCCGGCGACCTGCTCGCCCTGATGGGCGTCGGCAACCTGGCCGTCTCCCTGTTCATCCCGACGATCGCGCAGCGGATGCGCTCGCAGACCGCGATCGTGGTGCCGACCACGATCGCGGTGGCGGCCGGCCTGGCCGGCCTGCTGTACCTGCCGCTCGGCGGCGCGGTCGTCTGGGCGCTGATCCTCGGCGCCGGCCAGAACGCGGCGCTCGCCCTCGCCATCTTCTTCACGGCGGCCCGCGCGCCGCACGCCGCGGCGGCCGCGTCGCTGTCCTCACTCGCCCAGGCGGTCGGCTACCTCCTCGCCAGCGCCGGCCCCCTAGAAGTCGGCCTGCTGCACTCGGCGACGGGCAGCTGGACCGCACCGGTTATGGTGCTGTTCGTGCTCAGCGGCGTCATGCTCGTCGCGGGGGTGCTCGCCGCCCGCCCGCGTATGCTTCCCGGTGCCGCGAGCCCTGATCCCGCGAACCCTGATCCCGCGAGCCCTGACCCCGGGGAGCCCGGCGGACAAGCCGCGGAAGCCGGGGGAGCCGCGTGACCCCCGCGCCCGTCGGGTTCGACCTCGACATGACGCTCATCGACTCCAGCCGCGCGATCCTGGCGTCGTTCGCTGCGGTCGCGGCCGACACCGGGGTGACGATCGACCCGGCAGGCGTCCGCAGCCGCCTCGGCATCAAGCTGGAGGACGAGCTCGCCTACTGGTTCCCGCCCGCGCGGGTCGACGACGCCGTCCGGGCCTACCGCGCCCACTACCTTCGCGTCGCAGGCCCGCTCACCACCCGGCTGCCCGGCGCGGCCGAGGCGCTCGCGGCGGTCAGGGCCTCCGGCGCCAGGGCCGTGGTGATCACCGCCAAGCACGAGGTGACGGCGCGGCTGAGCCTGGAGGGCGTCGGGCTGTCCGCGGACGAGCTGTTCACCGACGCGCACGGCCCGGAGAAGAGCGAAGTGCTGAAGGCGCTCGGCGCGGCCGTCTACGTCGGCGACACCCCGGCGGACATGGCCGCGGCGGCCGCGGCGCGGGCGCACCCCGTCGGCGTCACCACCGGCGAGTTCAACGCCGGAGACCTCCGAGCCGCCGGCGCGGCGAACGTGCTTTCCTCGCTGACGGATTTCCCCGATCTGTACCGAAAGCTCGCCGCCCGACGCCAATAGCGGCAATGGCGCCGCGCGCTGCCGATCCTGCTGGCGGCCGTCGCGGTCAGGACGCGGCGCGACGCGGACGGCCGGCCCGCTTGACCGGCCGCGCGCCGGCGAGCATCTCGCTCGCGGACTTCTCCGTCACCAGGGCGCCGAAGGCCTCGGCGTCCATCGTCACCCGCCGTGGCAGGTCCTCGCCCGGCAGGTAGAGGTCGAGCACCGCGACCCGGAGCGTGTCCTTCTCCAGCGCCAGGGCCTCGTCCGCCAGGGCCTCGATCTCCACGGGGCCTTCACCGAGTTCCGGGTGCTCGTGGATCACGATGCGCGCGAGCGCGTCTTCCCGCATGATGAGCTGCCCGCTCAGGTCGCTAAACCGGACAGTCTTTTGACCCATGATCCGACCCCTATCCGAACTCTCTTACTGAGACTCGACGACAATGGCCAACCTAGCCGTAAACCTGTTCGTTTGTCAAACGCCTGTTCTATCCGGAAGGAAGCCTATACGAATCTGTGGTCGACGGGCAGGCCGCGCCTAAACGAGCTTCTTCATCTGCAGCGCCGTGACCTCGTACCCGAGGCTCTCGTACAGCGACCTGGCGACCGCGTTCTGCCCGTGCACGTTGAGCCCGAGCGACGTCATGCCCCGCACCCGCGCCTCGTCCTCGGCGAGCCGCATCGCGGCGCGCCCGTACCCGCGCCCGCGAAAGGCGGCCTCGATCTCGATATCGAACACCCATGCCATCCGGGGGTCGGGTTCCGGTCCTGGCACGCCGAGCCACAGCCAGCCGACGGCGACCCGGCCGGCCAAGATGCGGAAGACGAGTTGCCCCGGCGTGGCCGGACCGCCGCCGAAGTAACGGGCGGTGTCCCGCTCCGCCTTCTCCCGCGCGGCCTGCGCGGGCATCGCGCCCGACGCCGCGATCAGCACGGCGTACCCGGCCACCTGGCGCGGCAGCCACTCCTCGAACTCCGCGCGCGTCATCGGGCGCAGTGCCAGCTCGGCCTCACTCATGGCATCACCTTAAACAGCCGCGTTAACCGGATGCCGCGCCCGGTCCGTGACGCCGCGCTGTCGTACCCGCGCGGTAGCCTCCGCTTGTGAAGGAAGGAACCGCCTCGCACACCGCGCGCAGCGTCGCCGCCCGCAGGCTGCAGTACGAGAGGGTGGCGGCGCCGTACGGTGATCCGGCCGCCGATGAGACCCTGGCCAGCGACGTGGCGGGTGGTCTCAACCCGGAGCACAACCGGATGCACGAGTACATCCGCGGCCGGACCGCCTTCTTCGACCGGGTGGTGGCGCATGCGCTCGACCGCGGCATCGCGCAGGTGGTGATCGGCGGCGCCGGCTACGACGGGCGTGCGCTGCGCTACGCCAAGCCGGGCGTCCGCTGGTTCGAGGTCGACCACCCGGCCACCCAGGCGGACAAGCTCGCGCGGATCGCCCGCCTCGGCATCGCGACGCCGCAGGTCACCTTCATCCCCGCCGACTTCGCCGCCGACGAGGTCGCCGGGCCCCTGCTCGCGGCGGGCCTCGACGCCGCGCGCCAGGCCCTGTTCCTCTTCGAAGGCGTCGCCGTCTACCTGGAGCGGCGCGACAACGAGCGGGTGCTCGCCGGGTTCCGCGAGGTCACGCCGGCCGGCAGCCCGCTCGCGATCAGCGTCTCCGTCGGCGGCCCGACCTCGGCCACGCGCGCCGCCTTCCAGGAGCGGGTGGCCGCGCTGGGCGAGCCGGCCCGCATGATGCTCACCGTCGACGAGACCGCCGCCCTCCTGGCCGACTCCGGCTGGGAACTCACGGAGCCAAGCGACCGGCAACGGTCCGCGGGCCTGCTGCTGGCCCGCGCCGCCGACCTTTCCCATTATCCAGAACGAAGTCGGCCTGCTCCGTCCGCCCGCCCGGCCGCCCGGGCGGAGAAAAGCGCCGTGCGGGCGACGCGGGAGGCGCCGGCGAGCCTGCCGTTGTCCGCGCTGCTGTCACAGGCACTCGTCGCGTTCACGGTCGAGGCCGACAACGAGACCGAGCACCGCCTGGCCCACCGCACCCAGGACTACGGAAGCGCACCGGGCACACCTCTCGGCGCTCCCTGGCTCACTTCGCTTCTGATGTACGCCAACTGCCTGCGCCATCTCCCCGACGAGGGAATCACGGTCGCCGAACTGTCCGGCCGCGCGCGGACAGGCACGAACCTGGACGGCATGCGCCGCTGGCGCTACGTCACGTTCACCCCCGACCCCGGCCGCGGCAAGCGCCCAGCGCCGGACGCGCTCATCCGCCCGACCGCCTGGGGCATCGAGGCCCGCGGCACCTGGCAGGCGGTGACCGCGGAGGTCGAGTCCCGCTGGCGCGACCGCCTGGGCGGCGTCGCGTTCGGCGCGCTGCGCGCCGCACTCGCCGGGATGGCGGCGCACCTGGACCCGCGGCTGCCCGACTGCCTGCCGATCCTCGGCTACGGCCTGTACACCAGGCGGGAGAACGGGCTGTACTCAAGGCGGGATAAGGGAGGCAAGGACGCTTCCACGCGTCCCGCCCCGGTCACCCCCGCCGACCAGGGAGGCCATGCGGACAGCGCGGGCCTGCCGCTGTGGGCGCTGCTCTCCCGGCCGCTGCGCGCCTTCGCGGAACAGTACGAGGCAGTATCTCCCGAGGGGACGACCCCCCCAAACCCCCCCGGCGAAAAAGCCAAGCAGGGCCCGTCGCTCGCGGTCAGCGCGAACATCCTGCGCGTGCTCACCGCGGACGGCGTCTACACCAAGGACATCGGCGCGCTCGGCGGCGTCTCGAAGGAGTCGGTGGCGATGGCGCTGGGGGTGCTGCGGAAGACCGGCGCGGCGGCCGAGGGAGCCGACCCGGCGGGCCGCAGGTTCAAGGTCACCAGGCTCACCGCAGGCGGCGTCGCCTTCCGCGACGAGTACCCCGCGCGCGCCGCCGGCGTGGAGCGCGACTGGCGGGACCGCTTCGGCGACGCGCCGGTGACGGCGCTGCGGCGGGCGCTCGAGCCCCTCGCGGCGGGTGACCCGCCGCCGCTGTCCGCGGGCCTCGAGCCGTACCCGGACGGCTGGCGCGCCCGGGTGCCGCGGCCCGCTGGCCTGCTTCCGCACTACCCGATGACCTTGCACCGCGGCGGCTACCCGGACGGCAGCTAGCGCGGGCGGCCGCGGCGCTGCCCCGATGCCCTCCGGCAGGTGTGGGGGTGAGCAGGGCATGGGTAAAGCACTAGCAAGGAGGTGCTGAGCATGCGTCTTGGCAAGGAACAAGCCGTTGGTTACGTCGAGGACACCGAGACCGATTCGCTCCCCGTGGTCAGTGGCGCCGCGCAGGAGCCCGCGGTCGGCGAGGCAGAAGGGATGCCGCTGACCGCAGCACCCGAGCCGCCGCTGGCCGTCAGCTGACCTTGCCCGCCAAGGGCGAGCGTCCCGACCGGCCGTTCACCGGATACAAGCTGGCGCACGCCGTGCTGTCCGCCGACGGGACCAGGGCGGGCTTCGCCGGCCTCACGCTGGGCGCGACTAACGTCTACGGTGCCGTCGGCGACGCGTGCTGCGTGTGGAACCGCAAGCACGCGCCGCCGCGGCGCTGGTGCGGCTGCGGGTTCTACTGCCTGCACGACCTGGCGGACGCGCGGTCGCTCGGCTGCGCGACCGAAAACCGCTCGGCGCTGATCCTCGAGGTGACGGCCTCGGGCCGGTACATACGCTACGAGCGCGGCCTGCGCTACAGCAGGCAGCGCGTTCGCGCGATACTCGACGCCCAGTGCGCGTGCGGCCGCGCGTGCGCGGCACTCGCGGACGCGGGCAGCGGCCTGATCGGCTGGCGCCATCTGGCCCCCGTCTGCGAGGCGTGCACGGCGGGCAGGCCGGCGCTCGCGCTCACGCAGTTCGCCGCGCGGCTCGACGGTGCTGTCCATGGTGCCGTCCTGGTCGCGCCCATGCTGTCGCGCGACCTGCCGGGCCCTTCCGTTCCCCCCGGGACGGGCGGGGCGGGCGAGCCGCCGTTCGCGGTGCTCGCCGCGGAAATCGCCCTGCTGCACGCCCGCCTCGATGACCTGCAGTCCCGGCTCGACAAGTGATCGCCGTACCGCATTCACGGGGGGTGAATCTGGCGTATCAAATGACTGTGACATGATCGAAATGTGGTTGCGGTAGCCGCTGGTCCGCTCCGGGACACCGGTAGCCGTACGTGTCTGGAAAGCAGAGCTGCGCGCCGATGGAACTAGCGATTGGCCTGTCACTCGCCGCGAGTCTCTGTACTGCCACAGCCTCGATCTGCCAGCGGATCGGCGCGCGGCGGCTCGAGCGCAACGACGGCCACGAGGTGCGCGGCTTCGACCCCCTGCTCATCTTCCGGCTGGCAACGCAGCCGGCCTGGCTGATCGGCTTCTGCAGCATGCTCGGCGGGTTCGCCTTCCAGGTCGGCGCGCTGCACTACGGCCCGCTCGCCCTCGTGCAGCCGATACTGGCGGTGGAACTGCTCTTCGTCTTCGGCTACCTGGCCATGCGCACCCGCAACAAGGGCGCGCGCATGCGCGAGTGGGGCGCCGCGGTCGCGATGTCGGTCGGTATCAGCCTCTTCCTGCGCGCCGCCGCGCCGACGGGCGGCCGCGCGCACGCGCCCGCGTCTCTGTGGTGGATCTCCGGGCTGGCGGTGCTGGCGGCCGTGGCGCTCGCCGTCGCCGCGTCCGCGGGCGGCGGGCCGGTGCGGCGGGCGACCTGCCTCGGCATCGGGACCGGCATCGCCTGGGGCTTCGTCGCCGCCGTGATCAAGGAACTCACGTCGCACGTGTCCGGCGGCCCGGCCGCGATCTTCACCAACTGGTCGGCCTACGTCCTGATGGCCACCGGTGCGGCGGCCATGCTGCTCGCCTCGCACGCGGTGGCGGCGGGGCCGCTCGCGGCGTCGCAGCCCGGCTTCACGATCGGCGACCCGGTCACGGCCGTGCTGCTCGGCGTCTTCGTATTCGGCGAGCGCCTCGGCACCTCGCCGGCCGCCCTCGCCGCGCAGGTGCTCGGGCTTATCGTCCTCGCCGCGGGCGTGTGGACGCTCAGCGGTAGCTGGCTGATCATCGGCGCGGAATCGGGGCGGGCCGATTGCAAGCCAGGAATAGCAGATGAACGTGCCCCACAGGAACTGATCCGGAGATCACGGTGAACCGTATCGCGTCCTCCATAGAGCAGGAGAACCACGTCCCGGGGGAACAGCCCCCGGGGGGAGACGCCCGCCCCCGGGGAGGACACGGCTCCCGGCTGCCCGTACCCGCGCCGGGCCCGCCGGGCGACGGCGGCGGCCTGCCGGGCAAGGTGCTGATCACCGGCGGGTCAAGCGGTATCGGCGCGGCGGCCGCCGGCGCCTTCGCGCGGCGCGGCTACGCGGTGGCGGTGGCGGGCCAGGACAAGGCCGCCCTCGATCGCGTCGCCGGCGAGACGGGCGGTGTGCCCGTCCAGGGAGACCTGCGTGAGCCGGGCCGGCCGCGGCGGGTCGTCGACGACGCCGCCCTCGCGCTCGGCGGCCTCGACGTGGTCGTGTCCAACGCCGGAATCGGCTGGGCGGGACCGTTCAGCACGATGACGGACGAGGAGATCGACGCGGTACTCGACGTCAACCTGCGCGCGGCGGCGCACGTGGCCCGCGCGGCGCTGCCGCACCTGCGGCAGCGGGCGGGCCAGCTGGCCTTCGTCGGGTCGATCGCCGGCCTGGTCGGCGTGCCCGACGAGGCCTGGTACTCGGCGACGAAGTCCGGCGTCGGCATGCTCGCCGACGTCTTGCGGGCGGAGTTGCGGGCCGACGGCATCGGCGTCACGCTCGTCGTGCCCGGCGTCGTCGACACCCCTTACTTCGAACGGCGCAACGTGCCTTACCAGCGGCGCTACCCGCGACCGATCGCCGCGCGGGTCGTCGCCGCGGCCATCGTGGACGCCGTGGAAAGCCGCCGGGAGACGGTCGTCGTGCCCGGGTGGCTGTCGCTGCCGGCCCGGCTGCGCGGCGGACTTCCCGGCCTCTACCGGATGCTCGAAGGCGGACTTGACCGAGGCGGAAGGAGAAGGCATGGGGGGAAGCGCGCTCCTGCTGTCGGGTCCGCTGGGCCTTGGCCACGAAATGCCCGTGCGTAGCTTTACGAACGTGCTCACCCAGGCGGGCTGGCGGGTCCGCTCGCTGGACAGCATGGCGCTGCTCGGCGACGGCGGCGGCCGGGCCGGGCAGCGGGTGTTCGACCGGCTGATGACCGTGCCCGGCGTCTACGACGGCCTGCACTTCGCCGAGTTCCGCACGGGCGGCAGGCTCGCCCGGCTCGCCGAGCGGCTCGCGGCGCGGCCCGCGGTACCGAGGCTCCGGGCCGAGCTTGACCGCGACCCCGCCGACCTTGTGCTCAGCGTGTTCGCCACCGGCGCGCTCGCCGCCGCCGAGCTGCGCGGCCGGTGCGAGGAAAGACGGTGCAAGGAAGACGGCCGGGGAGTGCCGGGCTTCCGCGCGGTCGTCTACTGCCCGGACGTCGCCGCGCACAAGCTCTGGGTGCACGAGGGCACCGACCTGTTCCTCGTCAGCTCGCCCGCCGCCGCCGCGTCGGTGCGGCGGTTCCGGCCCAGGGCGCCGATCGCGCTCGTGCCGCCCCCGGTGCGGGCCGCCTTCTACGCCGCGCCCGGCCAGGCGGAAGCCAGGCGGCGGCTCGGCATCCCCGAGGCCGCGCGGTGCGCGCTGCTCATCGACAGCGGCTGGGGCTTCGCGCCGCTCGCCGCGGCCGCGGCCGCCATCGCCGACGCGGGCGTGCACGTCCTCGCGGTCGCCGGCCGGAACGCGCGGGTCGAGCGCGAGCTCCGCGGGCTGGCCGCCACCCGGCCCGCGCTGCGCCCGTTCGGCTTCACCGACCAGGTGCCGGGACTGATGGCCGCGGCCGACGTCGTGGTCGCGCTGCCCGGCGCGGCCACCTGCGCCGAGGCGCGCGTCGTCGGCCGCAGGCTGCTGCTGCTCGACGTCATGCCCGGGCACGGCCGGGACAACCTGCTGCACGAGCTCGAGCAGGGCGACGCGGAGGCGTGCGGCCCCGCCGCGGCCGACATCGCGGCGAGCGCGGCGGCGATGCTTGAAAGCCCGACCGGAAGCGCCCCGACCGGAAGCACTGGGAACAAGGTGCCCCGCTGGGAGCCCGCCTTCGCGGCGGCGCTCGGCACGATCGGGCTCGACGTCCCGTTGAACGACACCTACGAGAAGGGAGCGGCGGCATGCGTACCCTCTTCCTGAACCCGCCGAGCTACGCCGGGTTCGACGGCGGGGCAGGCGCCCGCTACCAGGCGAAGCGGGAGATCCGGTCCTACTGGTACCCGACCTGGCTGGCGCAGCCCGCCGCGCTCGTGCCCGACAGCCTGCTCGTGGACGCGCCGCCGGCGGGCAAGACCCTCGACGACATCGTCCCGCTGGCCGCGGAACGCGACCTGGCGGTCGTGTACACGAGCTCGCCGACGTTCGGCGGCGACGTCAAGGTGGCGGAAGCGCTGAAGGAGGCCAACCCGGGGCTGCTCGTCGGCCTCGCGGGTCCCCCCGTCGCCGTCCGCCCGCGGGAGTCGCTTGAGGCTTCGGATGCGGTCGACTTCGTGGCGCGCGAAGAGTTCGACTTCACGATCGCCGAAGTCGCCGAAGGCCGGCCGCTCCGCACGGTCGACGGCCTGAGCTACCGGGACGCGGCGGGGCACGTGGTACACAACGCCGACCGGGCCATCTTGGAGGACATGGACCGGCTGCCCCCCGTTCTGCCCGTTTACCAGCGGGACCTGCGCATCGAGGACTACTACATCGGCTACCTCAACCACCCGTACGTCTCGCTGTACACCGGCCGCGGCTGCCGGTCGCGGTGCACGTTCTGCCTGTGGCCGCAGACCGTGGGCGGGCACCGCTACCGTACGAAGTCGGTCGAGGCGGTGCTCGCCGAGGCCGCCATGGCGAAGGAACTGTTCCCGCAGATGAAGGAGCTGTTCTTCGACGACGACACGTTCACCGACGACCGGCGGCGGGCGGAGGAGATCGCGGTCGGACTCGGCCAGCTCGGCCTCACCTGGTCGTGCAACGCCAAGGCGAACGTACCGCGGGAGACCCTGAAGATCATGCGCGACAACGGGCTGCGGCTGCTGCTCGTCGGCTACGAGTCGGGTGACCAGCAGATCCTCATCAACATCAAGAAGGGACTGCGCGTCGAGCGGGCGAAGCAGTTCGCCAAGGACTGCCGTGACCTCGGCATCACCATCCACGGCACGTTCATCCTTGGCCTGCCGGGGGAGACGAAGGAGACCATCCAGGAAACGATCAAGTTCGCCCGCGAGGTCAACCCGCATACGATCCAGGTCTCGGTGGCCGCGCCGTACCCGGGCACTGAGCTGTACCGCCAGGCCCGGGAGAACGGCTGGCTGCCGCCCGACGACGAGGGAGCGACCCTGGTCAGCCAGTCGGGCACGCAGCTCGCGGCGCTCGACTACCCGCATCTGGGGCACACCGAGATCCTCGGCTCGGTCGACGATTTCTACAAGCGCTTCTACTTCCGCGCGCCGAAGATCGCCGAGATGTCCGCCGAGATGCTCCGCCACCCGTCCATGGCCGCGCGCCGGCTGCGCGAGGGCACCGAGTTCATCCAGTTCCTCGGCCGCCGCGACCGCACGGCCTAGCCGCCGCTAGAGGCGGGATAGCAGCCAGGCGTGTACCTCGCCGACGCGGGACTGGATTAGCGTCAGGTGCCCGTCGTGGTCCAGCAGCCGGGCCTCGACCCCGGGGATCCGTGCGGCGAGCCACTGTCCGTGACCGAACGGCACGAACTGATCCTCCCGCCCGTGCAGGAGCAGCACCGGCACGCTGATGTCGGCGGCCGAGAATCCCCAGGGCGCGGTCATGGCCATGCCGTCGTCGAACCAGCCCTGGGAACCCGGCGCGAGGCCGTCCCGGCCGGAAAAGACAAGGTACTCGGCCAGTTCCCCGGTCAGCGCCGCCCGGTCGACGGGGGTCAGCAGGGTGGCGAACTGCGTGTGCAGGTCCTCGGCGCTGACCCCGAGCATCCCCTCGCGGTCCTTGTCCACCTTCGCCCGCGCCGCCACCGGGTCGCTCAGGCCGAGCTTGAAGTCGTCGGCGTTCTCCTGGCCCATTCCGGCGAACCAGTCGATACCGTCGGCCGGGTACGGCGCCGGCGAGGCTAGCGAGGCAGCCGCCACGACCAGGTCGGGCAGCAGCGCGGCGCAGGCGAGCACGTGCGGCCCGCCCCCGGACACGCCCCAGGTGGCGAGCCGGGAGATCCCGAGCGCCGAGCAGATGGCCCGCACGTCGTCCGCGCAGGAGGCGACGGTCCGTTCCGGTTGCGGGCTCGACTCGCCGTACCCGGGCCGGTCGTAGCCGATCAGCCGGATGCCCCGCGCGGCGGCGTCGGCGACGTGCGGCGCGTACAGCTGCCGCGAGTTCGGCATGCCGTTGTGGACGAGCACGGGCTTCCCGCGCGGATCCCCGGCCTCCTGCACGGCCAGGGTCCGGCCGTCCGTGGTCTTGAGTCTGTGCTCCATGGGGCCAAGCTAGCCTTTGACCACGCCGGAGACCAAGCCGCGGATGTAGAAGCGCTGCAGGCCGACGTACAGCAGGACGCACGGCACCATCGCGATCACCGCGCCCGCCTCCAGGTAGCCGAAGTTCACCTGGCCTACGCTCCCGTACTCCATGTTCAGCAGGGCGAGGGGGAGCGTGTAGAGGCTGTTGGACGTGATGAACGTGAGCGCGCCGACGAACTCGGTCCAGGAAAAGAGGAACGCGTAGAGCACGGTGGTCGCGATGCCGGGCACGACGAGCGGCCGCAGCACGGACACCAGGGTCCGCGCCGCCGACGCGCCGTCGACCGCCGCCGCCTCCGACAGCTCCCACGGGATCTGCAGGAAGGTGTTGCGCATGACGAACACGCCGAACGGCAGGTTGAACGTCGTGTAGAACAGCGCGAGCCCGATGAGGTTGTCGGTGAGCCCGAGCGAGTGCATCTCGAGGAAGAGCGGGGTGAGCAGCGCCTGGAACGGGATCATCATCGTGACGAGCACGAGCGCGAACACCAGGCCGGAGCCGCGAAAGCGGAAGCGGGCGAACCCGTACCCGGCCATGGTCGCGATGACCGCGGTCAGCAGGCCGGTGCCGACCGCCACGGCCAGGCTGTTGGCCGCATACCGCAGGATGTCGTTGGTCTGGATGAGGCCGGAGTAGTTGGCCGTGGTCAGGTGCGAGAAGTCTCCGGCCGACGGCGCCTGGGTGACCAGGGCGTTGGGCATGAAAGACCGGAGAACGGCCCAGGCGAGCGGCAGCAGGAAGATGAGCGCGGCCAGGGTGCCGCCGGTCAGGTACAGGACGAACCCGGTGCGGCCCAGGTCGCGGCCCCGGCCCGCGCCGGGCGCGCGCACAGCGGCGGCGGTCACCGGCGGGTCCCCCGCACTGGCCGTCGCACGGGTCGTCGCACGGGCCGCCGGTCGCCCCTGCTCCGTCCGCTATCGCTGTCGCGGAGCAGGAAGAACTGGACGGCGCTGATGATCCCGATGACGACGACGAGCGTGATCGCGCCCGCCGTGGCGTAGCCCAGGTGGTACTGCACGAACGCCTCCTCGTAGATCCACATCACGACGGGCTGCGTCGAGGTCCCGGGCCCGCCTTCGGTGAGTATGTAGAACTGGTTGAACGCGAGGAACGACCCGATCACCGAGATGATCAGGGCGAGCGCGATGTTCCTGCGCAGCAGCGGCAGGGTGACCCGCCACTCCTTCTGCCACCAGGAGGCGCCGTCCACCTCGGCGGCCTCGTAAAGCTCGACCGGGATACCCTGCATGCCGGCCATCAGCAGCATCATCGTGAGCCCGGAGGCGAACCAGATGACGAACACGCAGATGGCGGTCAGCGCCAGGCCGTAGTCCACCGTCCACGCGGTGTTCGCGTGGGCGAGGCCGATCTTGGAAAGCACGTAGTCGGCCGCGCCCGAGTCGGGCTGCAGCTCGAGCAGCGCCATGAACGACTCGGTGGCGAGCCCGACGATGAACGGCAGGAAGAAAGCGGTGCGGAAGAACACGGACCCGAACCGCCCGGACCGCACGAGCACGGCCATCCCGTAGCCGACGAGGAGGATCGGCCCGGTGACGATCGCGGTGTAGAGCAGGGTAAACAGCACCGAGTGGATGAACTGGGGGTCGTGGACGAGCAGGCTGTAGTTCTGGCCGCCGATGAAGTGGTACGGGCCGATCAGCGGCCAGTCGGTCAGCGAGATGTAGACCGCGAAGCCGAGCGGGAACAGCACGAAGAGCCCGACCATCGCGACGGCGGGCGTGACGAGCAGCATCCCGGTCCGCGACCGCCGCGCCCCGAGACCGCGACCGAGGACGCGGGTCCCCCACGAGCCGAGGCGCCGTCCCGTCCGCACGCCGCCGCGGGCGGCGCGCGGACGGGACAGCACGTTGCCTGGAGGGGTCATGACGCCTGTTGCAGCAAGCGGGTAAGCCCCGACTGGCCTTGCTGCACCGCGAGGCTCATGTTCCCGTCGTACACGGCCGTGCTGAACATCTGGAACCACGGCCCGCTTGCCTGGTTGAACATCTGGTCGTAGACGAGCGTCACCGGCGCGTAGCCCTTGGCGAGCGCCTTCAGCGCCACCGCGTCCTCCGGGTTCGTGGCGGAGAACGTCGGGGTCAGCACGTCGGTGCGGATCGGCGTCGCGCCGAGCGCCGGGTACTGCACCTGCTGCTGCGTCTGCAGCACCCACTGGATGAACTCCCAGGCGCCCGACGCGTTCTTGGCGGCGGTCGGGATGACGAAGTCGTCGCCGCCGTCGAACGTGCTGTAACCGCCGTTGCTCCCGGGCAGCTGGGTGTCCATGAACTCCGTGCCGAGCTGGCTCGGCTTGACCAGGTCGACGACCTGCCCGTACCCGCCGGGCATGATCCCGATCTTGCCCGCGGCGAAGTCCTCGCCCCAGGTCGCCCCGCTGTCGGTGCGGTCGTTGTCCGGCACCAGGTGCTGCGTCCAGATCTGCCGGTACAGCGTGAGCGCCTGCACGAGCGGCTGGTTGTTGGTGATGCTCGCCGTCTGGCTGCCGATGCCGCCGCTGGTCAGGTACGAGCCGTCCGCCCAGATTCCCGGCTGCACGGTGAAGCCGAGGCAGCCCTGGCAGTCCCCGGCGAACGTGAAGCCGCTGACGCCGTGCCCGAGCTTGTTGATCGCCTGGGCGTCGGACAGGATCTGCGCGTAGGTCGTCGGCGGGTTGTCCGGGTTGAGCCCGGCCTCCTTGAACAGCGTCTTGTTGTACCAGAGCACGGACAGGTCCGCCCAGTAAGGGACGCCGTACTCCTGGCCGTTGTAGGTCGCCAGGCCCATGTGGCCCGGAGACAGGTCGCTCTTGAACGGGAGCTTGTCGATGTACGGGGTCAGGTTCATGAACGCGTTCTCGCGCGTGAACGTCGGCGTGTCGATGTCGTTGAGCCCGACGACGTCCGGCGGGTTGCCGGCCCTGATCGAGGTGGCCAGGGACGTGACGTCGTCGTTGATCGACGTGAGCGTGAGCTTGACCTGAAGGTTCTTGTGGGTGGCGTTGAACTCGCTGACCAGCTTCTGCGCGAGCGTCTTGGAAACGGTCCGCGCCCAGAACTGAACCGTGCCGGTCGCGTTGACGCCGAAGGAGGACGAGCCCGCGGAGCCGGCTGAGGAGGGGGTTGATCCGGACGATGAGCACGCGGCGGCGGAAAGCAGCATGACGGCCGCCGCCCCGGTGAGTGTCTGTCTAGCCGAGAGCTTCATTGCCGTGGCCTGTTCTCGTAACGTGAGCGGCTAGGGGGAACCAGGAAGGACGATCCACTGACGCTGGGAAGGAAACCCTTTTCCAAGAAGCTAGGAACCCCCGGCCCGCCCGTCAACCCTTTGACGTGAACCGTTTCCGAATATTGTTAACGTGCACATTCCGGAACGATAACAGCAAGAAGTTCTCAGTCGTCGGCCCTAGAGCCGCGATCCCGCAAGATAACAGCAAGACGCGGGCGAAGGTGCCGGCCCATGCCGCGTACGCCTGCCCGCGACCGGTGTCGTGACCGTGGGTCATCACGGCGGGAATACCCCGCAGATTGCCGTCTCACCATCATAAAATAGAACAAAACGCCGATCGTAATGCGGCTGCCGGATTACTGCGGGTCAAAATTGGCGATATCCGCCCCCGGTGACCCACGATCATGAAAACAGCCGGGCCGCAGCACCCGGAAACCGGGGCATAACGGGTCAACCGGCCGGCCTTCCGGGGCCGGCCGCCCGGATGACCCGCGATCACAGCGGTCAACGGCACCCGGGGACCCGCCAGAAGGAAAGGCAAGACGCGAAACCGGCGCCCCGCGCGACCGCGACACGCCCGAGACGGGCAACTTGAAAACCGACGGGTTCTATGGCGTGCCTAACCATCCACCGTCTTCCTGCCAACACCCAAAACCGAGATAACAGCAAGAAACGCCGCGCACCGCGCCCCGTCCGCCGCGCGCCTGCGCTCCAAGGGTCCGCCGCACCCTGGACGCCTACCCCGCGTCTCGTTCGCCGCCCGTGGGCCGTTGGGCCGGCACCAGCCGGCGGCCCCACGACGGTCACCAGCCGACGGGCCGGTCCCGGTCAGGAACCGGCGGGGGCGTAGCCGCCGGTTGACTCGCGGATGTCCAGGCGGGCGGGTACGCGGTGCACGTCGTCGGCGTGCTCGCCGCCGATGGCGGCCAGCAGCCGGGTGGCGGCCACCCGGCCGACCTCCTCGAGGCACGGGTCGACGCTGGTCAGCGGCGGCAGCGCGCCCATCACCATCGGCAGCCAGTTGTCGAAGCCGACGAGCGCGACGTCGTCGGGTATGCGCCGCCCGACGGCGCGCAGCGTGTCCGCGACGCCGCGGGCGATCTGGTCGCTGCCGCAGAAGATCGCGTCGGGGCGGTCGGCGAGCAGCAGGCCGGCCGCTTCGCGTCCCCAGTGCTCGCTCCACTCGCCGAACCTGATCTCGCCGCACGGCGCCGCCCCTGCCCCCGACTCGGCGAGCGCCGCCGTGAAGCCGCGGGCCCGCAGCCTCGCGGCGAGAAACCGTTCTGGCCCCGCGATGTGCGCGATGCGGCGTCGCCCGATGGCCAGCAGATGGTCCGCGGCGGCCCGGCCGCCGCCCTCGTCGTCGGGCAGCACGGATCGAGCCGCGGCCTGCTGCGCCCCCCCTGCCTGCGTCTCTGCGGCCGGCTGGGTCATCGCGTACACGACGGGAACGCCGGGCGGGACGCGGACCGGCGGCCGCGGCTCGATCCTGCGGCCGGTCACGATCAGCCCGTCGACCCGGCGGGCCCAGAGCATCTCCACGTAACGCCGCTCGCGTTCCTGGTCGTCGCGCGTGTCGCACATGAACACCGAGACCTGCCCGGTCCCAAGCGCGTCTTCCGCCCCGAGCATGACCGGGATGCTGAACCGGCCGAAGCTGTCGGTGGTGATCAGCCCCACCGTGAACGAACGGCCGGCGAGCAGCGCCTGCGCGAGCGTGTTCGGCGCGAAGCCGAGCCGTTCGGCCGCGTGCATGACGCGCTCGATCGTCTCGGCGCGCAGCTTGCCCTGCCCGTTGAGTGCCTTCGACGCCGTGCCGACCGACACCCCGGCAGACTCCGCGACGTCCCGGATCGTCGCCCGCCGCGCCGCCAGAGCCCGGCTCGCGTCCGCGCGCCCCGGTGGCGCCGCCGTCCCCTCGCCGCTCGTTCCCGACCTCCCCACGCGCCGTTCCCGACCTCCCGCCGTCGATCGGCGGTTGACGTACCTGAGCCGAGACTCTAGCGTACGGTTCAACTTCAGGGAAAACCTATTCCTTGCTGGATGGGAGGCGGATCCCCTGCGCACGCCGGATGATTCCTCGCAGTCCACGCCCGACGCGGCTAGCCCGGGCGGTACCCCAAGCGGCCCGGCCGTCCCCACGCGGTCGGCCATCGCCGCGCAGCACCCGCTGCCCGCCGCCGGCGTCCGCCTCACCGGCGGTCTCCTGCACGAATGGCAGCGACGCAACGCCACCGCCAGCATGCCGCTCGCGCTGCACCAGCTCGTGGTGGCGGGCAACCTGGACAACCTCCAGCTGGCCATCCGCGCCGCCCAGGACACCCAGAACGCCCAGGACACCCAGGACACCCCGGCCGCCACCGGGGTCACCCCGCCCGCGGGCCTTGGCTACCACGGCCCGGTCTTCATGGACTCCGACATCTACAAGACCCTGGAAGCCATCGGCTGGGAGCTCGGTTCTGAGGGAACCCGCGCCCAGGACCCGCCAGAACCCACGGAACCTGCCCTCGGCAGTGCCTTCGATGGCGCGTTCGGCGCCTTCGCCGCGACGACCATCGAACTGCTCGCCCGCGTGCAGCGGCCGGACGGCTACCTGAACTCCTACGTGCAGGCGAGCGGCGAGCCCCGCTACCAGAACCTCGCCGCGAGCCACGAGATGTACTGCGACGGCCACTTCTTCCAGGCCGCGGTCGCCCTGGCCAGGGCCGCCGGCGAGCCGGGCGCGATGGACATCGCGATCAGGCTCGCCGACCACCTGGTCAAGGAGTTCGCGGGGCAGAGCAGGGCACTCGACGGCCACCCCATCGTCGAGACGGCCCTGGTCGAGCTGTACCGGGCGACCGGCACCGCCGCCTACCGCGACCTGGCTGCGCAGTTCGTCGAGCAGCGCGGCCGCGGCCTGGCGGGCGACTCCGGCTTCGGCCGCCGCTACCTGCAGGACCACCTCCCCGTCAGGGAGCGGACCACCGAGGTAGGACACGCGGTACGCGCCCTCTACCTCGAGGCGGGCGTAACCGACGTGGCCACCGAGACCAACGACGCGGAACTGCTCAACGGCTCGGTCGCCCGCTGGGACGACATGGTCGCCACCAAGACGCCTCTCACCGGCGGCAACGGCTCCCGCCACGAGGGCGAGTCGTTCGGCGACCGCTTCGAGCTGCCGCCCGACCGCGCCTACAACGAGACGTGCGCCGCGATCGCCAGCTTCCAGTGGAGCTGGCGGCTGCTCCTCGCCACCGGCGACGCGAAGTACGCCGACCACATGGAGCGGATCCTCTACAACGGCTTCGCGGCGGCGATCAGCACGGACGGGATGCGGTTCTTCTACGTCAACCCGCTGCAGCGCCGCGTCGACCACTACGAGAAGGACGACCCGGGCCGCCGCCGCGAATGGTTCAAGTGCGCCTGCTGCCCCCCCAACATCATGCGCCTCCTCGCCTCCCTCCATCACTACCTGGCCACGAGTAACGGCGACACCCTCACCGTCCACCAGTACGCCACCTCCACCATCAGGGGCGCGGGCCTGACCGTCGAGCTCGACACCGGCTACCCCTGGGACGGAGCGGTCAGCCTGCGGGTCACCGCCGCCCCCCGCGGCACGCGGGAAATAGCGCTCCGCGTCCCCGCGTGGGGCGCCGCGTCGGGTGTCGAGATGGAAGACGAAGACCATTCATCCGAACGACTTCCGGTTCCTCCCGACCACTACCTCCGCCTGCGCAGGGCGTGGCGGGCGGGCGACGAGGTGCGCCTCCGCCTGGACATGACGCCGCGCCTCACCCGCCCCGACCCCCGGGTGGACGCGCTGCGCGGCTGCGTCGCGGTCGAGCGCGGCCCCCTCGTGTACTGCTTCGAGCAGACCGACCAGCCCGCCCGGCTGGACGAGCTCACGTTGTTGGCCAACGCAGTACCGGCCAACGCAGTACCGGCCAACACAGTGCTCGCCAACACGGGGCTCGCCAACACGGGGCTCGCCAACACGGGGCTCGCCAACACGGGGCTCGCGGAGCAGGCGGTCACCCTGCCCGGTATCGGCGCGACGATCCAGGTCACGGCGCCGGGGACGCATGCGCGGGAGCGGCCGGTCACCCTGACCGCGATCCCGTACTTCCAGTGGGACAACCGGGGTCCCGGCGCGATGCGCGTCTGGATCCCCGCCGCGCCGGCGTAGCTGGACCCCTGTGATGTCCCAGATCGCCATCGCACCGGCCAGGACGCTCGGCACGATCGATCGAGGCGTCTTCGGCGGCTTCGTCGAGCACCTCGGCCGGTGCATCTACGGCGGCCTGTACGAAGAGGGGTCACCGCTGGCGGACGAGCGCGGCTTCCGCCAGGACGTGCTCGGACTGCTCCGCGAGCTGCGGCTCGGCGTCCTGCGCTGGCCGGGCGGCAACTTCGCGAGCAACTACCACTGGACCGACGGGATAGGACCCAAGGCCGGGCGCCCTCGCCGCCCGGAGCTGGCCTGGGGCGGCGAGGAACCGAACACGTTCGGCACCGACGAGTTCCTCGCGTACTGCGCCGAGCTGGGCACCCGCCCGTACATCTGCCTGAACATGGGCACCGGCACCCTCGCCGAGGCCCTCGCCTGGGTCGAGTACTGCAACGCGGCGGGTGACACGCACTGGGCGGCGCGGCGCCGTGCGAACGGCCGGGACGAGCCGTACGGCGTCGGGTACTGGGCCCTCGGCAACGAGATGTACGGGCCCTGGCAGGTCGGCATGATGACCGCCGAGGAATACGTGCGCGAAGCGGGCCGGTGGGCGCGCGCGATCCGCATGCTCGACCCCGGGGCCAAACTCGTCGCCTGCGGCGAGACCGGGCTCACCGACTGGGACGCGGTCGTGGTCGAGGGCCTCGCCGGCCTGGTCGACTACTACTCCATCCACCTCTACACCGGCAGCGACGACTACTGGACGAACGTCCTACAGCCGCACCAGGCCGAACGCGCGATCGCGACCACGGGGGCCCTCATCGACAGGACCGCCTACCTCCAGGGCCTTGGCCGCAAGCCGGCGATCGCCTACGACGAGTGGAACGTCTGGTACCGGAGCATGCCGGAGGACACCGGTAACGGGAACCTCGAAGAGCGGTACACGTTCGACGACGCGCTCGCCGTCGCCACCTACCTGAACATCTTCGTCAGGAACTGCGCCCGCGTCCGCCTGGCCAACCTGGCGCAAATGGTGAACGCGATCGCCCCGGTCGTCACCACCAGGGAAACCGCGACCGTGCAGCCGATCTACTACCCGTTCCTGCTGCACGCGCGGGCGGCGCTCGACGCCGCCGCCGACGTGCACGTCGACGGCCTGACGGTCAGTCCCGAACTGCCGGCCGGCGCGAGCCGCTGGCCGCACCGCATCGCCGACCTCGGCCCGTTCTCCCTGGTCGACGCCGCCGCCAGCGTCAGCGCGGACCGCCGGAGGATCGCGGTGACGCTGGTGAACAGGAGCCCTGACCGCGCGGACGAGGCCACGCTCGTGCTGCGCGACTTCGCCTTCGCCGGCCCCGCCGAGGTCACCACGCTGACCGCCGGCGACCTGCCGGGCGCCAGTCAGCTTGCCGACCCGGTCTCGCTGTCGGGCACAGGGGGGCCCGTGCTCGCCGTCACCCTGCCGCCGCGCTCCTTCACGGTCGTCGAGGCGCTCGTGGCCGAACATCGCCTCGCGTAGCGCTCTCGGAGAAACAAAGAAACAAAGGAGTTCCCCCGATGAATAGAGATAGGACAAGGACGGCAAGAAGAAGACCCAGGCTCGCGCTCGGCGGGATCGCCGCCATCGCCGCGGTCACCGGCCTCGCCGCGTGCAGCAGCGGGAGCAGCAGTTCCTCCGCCCCGGCCGCCTCCTCCTCGTCGAGCAGCACAAGCAGCTCGACGGCCTCTGCCGCCGCCAGCCCCAGCTCGTCGGTGACAGTGGAGGCCGGCGCGAACTGCTCGAGCAGCAGCGCCGTGAAGATCACGTTCTGGGCGTGGGTGCCCGGCCTCGGCCGTGCGGTCACCGCGTTCAACCAGACCCACCCGGGCATCTGCGTCACCCAGGAAGACGTGGGCGCGGGCGACCCCGAGTACGTCGCGATCACCAACGCGCTCAAGGCGGGTTCCGGCGCCCCCGACGTCGCCGAGGTCGAGTACGACGAGCTCCCGTCGTTCGTGATCACGAAGAGCGTCGACAACCTCGTGCCCTACGGCGCCAACAAGTACAAGAGCGACTTCGTGCCGTGGGCCTGGTCGGAAGTCAGCCAGGGGCCGTCCGTCTACGCGATACCCGGCGACGCCGGCCCGATGGCCTTCTACTACAACAGCGCCCTGCTGGCCAAGTACCACATCACCCCGCCGACGACCTGGGCGCAGTTCGCCACCGACGCGGCGACCCTGCACAAGGACGACCCGTCCGCCTACATGACGAACTTCTCCGCCACCGACCTGCAGTGGATCATGTCGCTGATGGCGCAGGACAACGCCTGGCCGTTCACCTACACCGGCGGCAGCTCCGTCACCATCAACTGGACCGGCCCCCAGCAGATGGCATTCGCGCAGTACTGGCAGAACATGCTGTCCGCGCACGAGCTCAACTCCACGACCGACGTGTCCGCCACGTCCTTCGCCGACATGGACAAGAGCATCGACGCGAGCTGGCTCAGCTCCGCCTGGGGCCCGTCTTACTTCCTGCCGGACGCGAAGTCGTCGCTCGGTGACTGGCGCGCCACCAGCCTGCCGCAGTGGACCGCGGGCGCCAACGTGGCGGCCAACTGGGGCGGCTCCTCCTACCCGGTCTTCGCCCAGTCGCAGCACCCCGCCCAGGCGGCGGAGTTCGCCGAGTGGCTGAACGCGACCACGGCCTCGTGGAACATCACGAAGACGGCGCCGTCGCTGCTCTTCCCGACTTACGTACCGCTGCTCAACGACCCGTCGTACAAGGACCTGAACAACGCGCTGTCCGGCACGTCCGACCCGAACGTGGCGTTCACCGGCGCGGCGTCGCACATCAGCTCCGACGAGTGGCCGCCGTTCATGACCGAGGCGCTCAACGAGGCGTCCACCGTCTTCGCCGGCGTGCAGAACGGCAAGGAGACGCTTCAGGCGGCGTTCACCGACTTCCAGAACATCCTGGTGAGTTACGCCAAGGCGCAGGGCTTCACCGTGAGCACGTGACCTGCAGAGCTTCTAGACACTAGGGCTTCTAGACATTAGGGCTTCCAGACATGAGGGCATCCTGGATCCACCGGCGGGACCGGCGCGGCGCCTGGTTCGTCGCGCCGTTCCTGCTCGGCTTCCTCCTTTTCATGCTCGTGCCGCTGGGCTACGCCGTTTACACCAGCCTCTACACCTACCGGATCATCGGCGGCACGAGCTTCACCGGCGCGTCCAACTACACCCAGACCCTGGAAAACGGCCTGTTCTGGAACGGGGTCATCCGCGTGGTCATCTTCGCGGCGGTCCAGATCCCGGTGATGCTGGTGATCGCGTTCTTCTTCGCCTGCGTCTTCGACCTGGGCGTCGCGAAGTGGGGCACCGCCTTCCGCACCATCTTCTTCATACCGTTCGCCGTGCCGGCGGTGGTGGGCGCGGTCATGTGGTCGTTCCTGCTCGAGCCGCAGTTCGGGCCGTTCACCCGGCTGGCGAACACCCTCGGCTTCGCGAACACGAACTTCTTCGGTCCGAGCCTGATACTCCCGTCGATCATCGTGATCGTCATCTGGGAGTGGACCGGCTACAACATGATGATCCTCTACACCGCGCTGAAATCGGTGCCGCGCGACGTCGTCGAGGCCGCCATCCTCGACGACACCCCGCTGTGGAAGATCATCGTGCGGATCAAGCTGCCCATGGTCCGCCCGGCCGTGGTGATGCTGGTCTTCCTCAACACGATCGGCGCGCTCCAGCTGTTCACCGAGCCGCAGATACTCGAGTACTTCGAGCAGGGCGCGATCTCGGTGAACTACACCCCCTCGTACTACATCTACCAAACCGCGATCGCCGCCGACGAGACCAATCTCGCCGCCGCGATGGCGGTGATCCTGGCCGTGATCATCGTCGCCATCTCGGGGATCTCGCTCATCGCCCGCAGAAGGAGGAAGGAGTTCGCATGACCGTCACCACGGCGCCTCCCCCGTCGGCTGGCAGTGCGGGGGCACCGCCAGAGTCCCGCCGCCAGCGCCGGCGCCGGGAGCGCCTCGCCGAGCGGGACAGCGAGATCCCCGTCGAGCTCTACGGGCTGCGCCGCGGCACCGTCACGGTGCTGACCACGCTCGCGTTCGTGTTCGCGGTCTTCACGCTGATCCCGATCGTGTGGATCCTCATCAACTCGACGAAGACCCAGGCGAACATCTTCGAGACGTTCGGCTTCTGGTTCGCGAGCCCGTTCGAGTTCTTTCACACCTTCGGGCTGCTCTTCCAGAACGTGGACGGGTACGGCACGTACATTCAGTGGTTCGGCAACACCGCGCTGTACGCCGTGCTCGGCGGCGGCGGCGCGACCGTGCTGTCCGCCCTGGCGGGCTACGGCCTCGCCCGCTTCCGGTTCCGCGGCTCGCGGCCCGCCTTCTACATGATCATCGCCGCGCTGCTCGTCCCGATCACCGCGCTGTCCATCCCCCTGTACCTGACCTACGCGAAGGCGCACCTGATCAACTCGATCTGGGGCATGGTCCTGCCCAGCATGATCTCGCCGATCGGCGTGTACCTGATGCGGACCTACGCCGACATCTCGGTGCCGCGCGAACTGCTCGACGCGGCGCGCATCGACGGCGCGGGAGAACTGCGGATCTTCTTCCGCGTCGCCCTGCCGCTGATGGTGCCCGGCCTGCTGACCGTGCTGCTGATCAACGTCGTGGCGACCTGGAACAACTACTTCCTGCCGCTGCTCATCTTCAACGTCAACACCAAGTACCCGCTCACCGTCGGCCTGGGCCTGTGGTCGGACCGGGCGGTGAACAGCGGCGACGCCAGCCTGTACCCGATGCTCGTGATGGGCGGCCTGGTGACGATCGTCCCGCTGATCGCGCTGTTCCTCATCCTGCAGCGCTACTGGCGCGGCGGCATGCTCCTGGGAAGCATCGCGAACTAGGAGGTGATGCCATGACTGCCATCGAGCTTGAGAGCCTCACCAAGGTCTACGCCAGCGGCGTGACGGCCGTCGACCGGCTCACGCTCGCGGTCGCCGACGGGGAGTTCGTGGTGCTCGTGGGCCCGTCCGGCTGCGGCAAGACGACCGCGCTGCGCATGGTCGCGGGCCTCGAGCCGGTCACGTCGGGCACCGTCAGCATCGGCGGCCGCGTGGTCAACGACGTCTCGCCGCGGCGGCGGGACGTCGCGATGGTCTTCCAGAACTACGCGCTGTACCCGCACCTGTCCGTCTACGACAACATCGGCTTCGCCCTGGAGAACGCCGGCGTGCCCAAAGAGGAGCGGGACCGCAGGATCCGCGCGGCCGCCGCGTCGCTCGGCCTGTCGAACATGCTGCGCCGCAAGCCACGCCAGCTGTCCGGCGGCCAGCGGCAGCGGGTCGCGATGGGCCGCGCGATCGTCCGCGACCCGGCGGTCTTCCTGATGGACGAGCCGCTGTCCAACCTCGACGCGAAGCTGCGGGTCTGGATGCGCGCCGAGGTGCTGCGCGTGCACAAGTCGGTCGGCGCGGCCACCCTGTACGTCACCCACGACCAGGTGGAGGCGATGACGATGGGGGACAGGATCGCCGTACTCGACGGCGGCGTGCTGCAGCAGTACGGCCCGCCCGGGGAACTGTACGCGCGGCCGGTGAACCTGTTCGTCGCCGGGTTCATCGGGTCGCCGGAGATGAACCTGTACCAGGCGGCATTCGACGCTTCCGGCGCGCTCGTCCTCGGCTCGCAGCGGATCGGGCTGGGAGTGTTCCCTCGGGGGGACGACCCCCCCAGACCCCCCCGGCACAAAGGCG
>Ga0207416_1001787_pt1 | contig 26034 bp, 36 predicted proteins | sample PaiPotPPM11metaG_FD_184107 | JGI IMG/M metagenome (GOLD analysis project Ga0207416, IMG submission 184107) | Iron sulfur acid spring bacterial and archeal communities from Banff, Canada, to study Microbial Dark Matter (Phase II) - Paint Pots PPM... ... | reverse complement strand
CATCTGTGCGGCGCGCCGATCGTGATGTCGACGCTGCTCAATGCGCCGGAACAGGAGCGCAAGCCGCTGCCCCACGGCGTCGAGTTCGTCACCGCAGCAGCGCCGCCGCCGGAATCCGTGCTCGCGGCGATGAAATCCGCCGGCTTCAACGTCACCCATGTCTATGGCCTGACCGAGACCTACGGGCCGGCGAGCGTCAACGATTGGCATCGCGAGTGGGATGCGCTGGCCGGTCCGGAGCAGGCGGCAAAGAAGGCCCGCCAGGGCGTGCGCTATCCGGTGCTCGACGCGCTCGACGTGCTCGATCCGGAAACGATGCAGCCGATACCGCGCGACGGCGAGACGCTCGGCGAAGTGATGTTCCGCGGCAATGTGGTGATGAAGGGCTATCTGAAGAACAAATCGTCGACCGAAGCAGCGTTCGCCGGCGGCTGGTTTCACTCCGGCGATCTCGGCGTCATCCACCCCGACGGCTATATCCAGATCAAGGACCGCTCGAAAGATATCATCATCTCCGGCGGCGAGAACATTTCCTCGATCGAAGTCGAGGACGCGCTGTACAAGCACCCGGCGGTGCAGGTCGTCGCCGTGGTTGCAAAACCCGACGACAAATGGGGCGAGACCCCGTGCGCCTTCGTGGAATTAAAGCCGGGCGCGACAGCGAGCGCCGAGGAGCTGATCGCCTGGTGCCGCAAAAATCTCGCCGCCTACAAATGCCCGCGCACTGTCGTGTTCGCGGAGATTCCGAAGACCAGCACCGGGAAGATTCAGAAATTCAAATTGAGAGAAATGGCGAAGGCGGGGCATTGAACTATTTAAAAATGTTTTGAACCAAATGTGCCTTCATGGACCAGCAGATAAATGGCTATACCACTCGGTTGGAGTGCCATTAAAGCGAAGCACCAAAGGTGATGGCGAATTGCATTCCCGATGGTTATCCCATGCGGCTTCCGCCATCGCCTGCTCAATTGCGTAAATAACGTATCTGCGCTGCGTCATTCCTTGGTATTGAGGTTCGGTATAGAAGCAATCCTTATGTTCGCTCGATAGCATGCGTGCGATGCTGTGTAAAAACTCTCTTACATCCCTATATGAAATAGCTTTTGGCGAGAACGTATCTAGCAAAACCTCTACGGATACTTCGCAATCTTTCGTGCTTTTGATGTCATCAGAGAAGATCAAACCTTCTGACAACATAATCACACGACTTGCATGAATTTGGAGTAACCCAACTCTAAATTGATAATAGTAAATATCATAGCGGTGTCCAAAGTTTGGGCCCAGATCGAGGTCATTTTCACGATATGTGATTTTTGTGTCTCGCAACTCCTGCAAACGAAACGCCGTTGATTTGCGCCAGGAGTTGAAAAAGTCTCCAAAAGTACGAAAGGAGTCAAAACAAGTAAAATGATATTGTTCTTCCGCGCCCCGACACAGATTTCCATCTGGAGTCAAAAATGCCGGTTTATCTGTATCAGGAATTATTGGCTTGTTTTCCATTCGAGTATTTTTCTGTAAGCGAACCACCAATGACGAGAGGGATACTGTCCAATCTTACTTACGGATGTCCAGCGCGTCTCGAAGCATGAGGCCGCCCCCATCCTTCGAGACGCAGCCTTCGGCCGCTCCTCAGGATGAGGGCGGATTGGATCACGCCGCATCGGCCTCCATCACGCCGACCACCAGCCGCTTGCCGAGCGCGCGCAAGGTGGCGGTCAGCGCCGGCAATTTGGTCGGATGTTTGGGATCGAGGATGCGGCGCACTTCCTTTTCATCCTTACCGATGCGGCGCGCTAGTTCGCTTTTCGTGATCCCGGCGGCGGCAAAGGATTCCAGCACCGCGAGCTTGGCCGCCACATCCGGCGCGACCGCAATGTCGACAAGGCCGCGGCCTTTGGCACGCGGCTTCGGCAATGGCTTGCCGCGTTGCAGATAGGCCAACAGCACCAAACCGAGCGCTTCCTCGGCCATGACACGAGCATCAGCTTCGCCGCGTCCTTGTGTGGCGACCTCCGGCAGATCGGGAAAGCTGACGACAATGTTGCCGCGCCGGTCGCCCGGCTCGAACAATGCGCGATAGGCGTAGGCCCTCATGCTTGTTGCTCCTACTCAGTCCGCCAAACCAAGTTGCTTCCGGATCTTCCTGGCCGTTTTTGGATCGATTTCGCGCGACGGCACGGTGGTCAGTCGATCACCAATAAACACCATCATGTGGCCACCCTTGCCCCGCCACTTTTCAGCTCTGAACGCGAGTCCCTTTTTACGGGCCTCCTCCCGCAATTCGGCAATGAATTTGTCGCGCTTGTCCATTGCCAGTGAGCTGATCGGATCATGCGTTTTGCATTATCGGACAAAAATGTCCGAACGTCAAGAGTCCCGCACCGACGTTAAACGCGACAAAACCCTCGACACTCCGCTTTCGCAGGATCGAGCGAATAACCGCTCCAAGACTATCGCTTAATGGACGAGCGCTTCCTGCCTTAAACGCGCGATCTCGTCCTTCACGTGTAATTTTCGCCGCTTCAATTCGGCTAGTTGCAGGTCGTCCGTCGATGGGTGGATAAGCGCTTCGCTGATTTCTACTTCCAGTGCCTGATGCCGTCTTTCGAGTTCCGCAAGATGCGATTCGATCGCCATGTGGCCTATCTCCTGCGTGAGATTGCTGCCCAACCAAATCCCTACATCGGAATACCGACGCAAATATACTCCGTTTCGACGCCGGCGAAAATCCCCGCTGTGCATTGTTCTGCCATGCCGGGGACGCGGGCGGGCTTGTCGGGCATTAACCAAAACGCGATAATCCGTAGCCACTTACGGCCCAGAACCGTGCCCGCGCGGCAACCGCGGCGCGACCAAGGCGGCGATGACAAAAGAGGAAGAACGCGAGCTGCGGGCGCAGCTCGCGCGCCTGCAGCAGGAGCATCGCGACCTCGACGCCGCGATCGCGGCGCTGCAGGCATCGCTTAGCGTCGACGTGATCCAGGTGCAGCGGCTGAAGAAACGCAAGCTGCAGTTGCGCGACCGCATCACCTTCATCGAGGACCAGCTCACGCCGGATATCATTGCGTGACTGCTTCTTCTCCCGGCACGCGGGGAAAGGTGCTTTTCGTGGCCTTCCGCGCATACATCGCCGCATCGGCGCGCGCCAGCACTTCGCCTGGCGTATCGAGCGCGCCGAGCAGCGCTGTGCCCGCGGAAGCGCCGACGACGAGCGTCGAGCCGCCCCAGCGCACCGGCGTCGCCAACACCGCCGCTTCGAGCGCTTGCGCCTTGGCCGCGGCGGCGGGACCGCTGACGTTCCACAACAGGATCAAGAATTCGTCGCCGCCGATCCGCGCCACGACGTCGGAGGCGCGCACGTTGCGCAGCAAAGTTGCCGCAACCGCTTTGAGCACGGCGTCGCCGGCGCCATGGCCGTGGCGGTCATTGACCGGCTTGAAGCTATCGAGATCGACATAGATGAGCGCGGCGCTGGCGCCGTAGCGCTTGACATAAGCCAGCGAGCGTTTGAGCTCGCGCTCGAAGCCGCGGCGATTGAGCGTGTCGGTGAGCGGATCGACATCGACTCTCGCCTCGAGATCCAGAATGCGCGCGCGGGAATCTTCGAGCTGGGCCGCCAGCGCGTCGACCTCGGCGGCAAGCCGCATGCCGATCGCGCGCGACGGCGGCCGCGGCGGCTTTTGGGCGTCGTTCCTGACCGGTTTATCGGCTGGTGCGCGGAGCGATTTTGGCTGCGGCCGCCGGGTTGCGTTTGCCTTGCGCTCCGGTTTTGCCGCCTTGCGTGTCATGCAATGAAATTCCGCCGCGCGAATCGCCGTGGGAGGATACCGCGCGGGACCGCTGCTAACAGCGGCCGCCGCAAATCGCATAAACTGCCGGTATTATGAGGGCGCTAATCGGCCTGCGACGGATTGTCGCACTCGCGCTGCAACGTCCATCACTCGGCCTGGAGAAACTCGAGCGGCGCCGTCTGCGCATCATCGAACACGGCCGCGGTGAGCGGACCGCCGAATACGGCGCCGGTGTCGAGATTGAGCCGGTTGCTGCGCAAATCGGGCACGCCGCCGGGGAGCGGCGTATGGCCGTGAACGACCAGCCTGCCGTAGTCGCGGCGGTACGACAGAAACGGTTCCCTGATCCATAGCATGTCGGCAGCGTCCTGCGCAGCGAGCGGCCTGTCCGGATTGACGCCGGCGTGGACAAAAAATCGCCGGCCGTCGTCGTAGCTCAATCGCAGCGAACGCATCCAATCGACATGCGCGCGCGGCAGGTCGCCCAGGCGGACATTGCCGTAGCTCTCCAGCGTCGCCATACCGCCTTGCGCGAACCACAGGCGAAGCGGACTGGTGCCGTCGATGACATCGAGCGCCATCGCTTCGTGATTTCCCTTGAGCGCCACGACGCGATCGCCGAGCCGCGATTGCAGATCAATCAACAAATCGACGACGCCGGACGATTGCGGTCCGCGATCGACATAATCGCCGAGAAATACGAATGTCGGCGGCCGGTCGCCGGCATGCTGTTCGCAGCGCACAATCAGCCGTTGGAACTTGTCCAACGAGCCATGAATATCACCCACTGCATAGGTCAATGACATTGCCGCTTCCGGCCGGCCTCGGCTTTCCAATAATGGCCGTATTCAGGCACGACTGTTCAGTCCACGTTCAACCAGAAAATGGGAACTTTAGGCAGCAGGGGGCGGTTGCACGACGGTGAGGAAACCGATCCAGGTCGAGGTGATGTCATGAGGAAGATTCTAACTGCTCTTGTTGCGGCCGCGAGTCTTGCGGCAGCGACAACGGCAATGTCGAGCACGGCCGATGCCGGCTGGCATGGCGGCGGCTGGCGTGGCGGCGGTTGGGGCTGGGGCCCCGGCGCGGGCTTCTTCGCCGGCGCTCTCATCGGCAGCGCATTGGCCGCGCCATACTCTTACCCGTACGGCTACTACCCGTACGCCTCTCCCTATTACGGACCGCCCTGCGTGTGGCGGCGGGTGTGGAACGGGTACGGCTGGGTTCGCGCCTGCGTCTGAGACTGCCGGCGCTAGCGTTTCCAGACTGAGATTCTTGACGCCATCAGACCATGATGAGTGGCGGCGTATCCGCATGGAAACGCTGAAGCCTTTGACCACCTTTAACCTTCGATCTGTATGACGGCGGAACGACGGCGCGGCACCTAACTTCGGCCAAAGAGTACCGTCTCAATGACAAGAGCGAACAGACGTGCCGCAAGATCCGGGAGTTGCACGGGAACTCCCGTTTGACCGCGTTAAAGATCGGCGCCCGTCCGATCGCTTGAGGAGAACACATGCATAAGTCGCTCATTGGGCTTGCTGCCGCAGCGAGCATGGGGCTTGCCTCGCTGGCGGCCCCGAGCACCGCGAACGCAGGCTGTTATGGCTGCGCCGTTGGCGCCGGTGTGATTGGCGGCATTGCCGCCGGTGCCATCATCGGCAGCGCCATCGCCAATAACCCGCCGCCACCGCCGGACTATTATCCGCCGCCGCCCGGCTACTACCCGCCGCCGCCTGCCGGCTACTATCCGCCGCCGCCCCCGGAGTATTACCCGCCCGGCTATGCGCAGCTTGCACCCGGCTGTTATTGGGGACAGCGCCGGGTTTGGGTTGAAGGCGTCGGCTACCGCATCCGCACCGTTCAGATTTGTTCCTGAGCCGACGTTTTGATCGCGGATCAGCGTGCAGAGTATCCCGGCCGGCTTGAAAGAGCCGGCCGGTTGCTTTTGTGCTCATGTCATTGTGCGTATGCCACAGTGCTGAATGAGCCGGCGCGATTGCGCCATCTGAAGAACGCTCGTTGACCATGCCGCCAGAGACGACGAGAGACGTCATCACCCGCTTCCTCTCAGCACAACGGCAGGGGAAACTGGGCGATGCGGTTCAGCGCGGCGGCGAGAAAGCGCGGGAATTCTTGCGGCGGGCGCTTATCCTCGCCCACGGTGCAGCGGCGCGCATTTGGCCGAAGCGGTACCGGCCGCGATGGGTCGCACAAGCGATGATAGGAATCGCAGTCATCGCGCTCTGTGTTTATGCCGGCTTCGCGCTGTTGCTTTATGTCACGCAGCGTTCGCTGATGTATTTTCCCGAAACGATCCACACCACACCGGCGCAGGCTGGCCTGCCGCGCGCCGAGGAAGTCACGCTGACGACGTCCGACGGCGAGCACATTTTCGCCTGGCACGTGGCTGCGGGCGAGGGCAGACCGGTCATCCTGTATTTCCACGGCAACGGCGGCGCGCTGCACTATCGCGTTGCCCGTTTTGAAAAGCTGACTAGCGACGGCGTTGGCCTGGTCGCGGTGGAATACCGCGGCTATGGCGGCTCGAGCGGCAGCCCAAGCGAACGCGGCTTCATCGCCGATGCCGAAGCCGCCTACGCGTTTGCGGTGGCGCGCTATTCCGCCAAGCAGATTGTGGTCTGGGGCGAGTCGCTCGGCACCGGCGTCGCCGTCGAGCTGGCGGCGGAGAAGCCGGTCGGCCGGGTGATCCTGGAGGCGCCGTTCACGTCGGCGGTCGCACTCGGCGCGAAACGTTACTGGTACCTGCCGGTGCGGCTCCTGATGAAGGATCAATTTCGCTCCGATGAGCGCATCGGCAAAATCACCGCGCCGCTATTGATCCTGCACGGCGTACAAGACCAAGTCGTGCCGTTCTCGATGGGCGAACAATTGTTCGAGCTCGCCAACAAGCCGAAGCACATTGTCAAGTTCCTCGACGGCGGCCACGAAGACCTCGACAACAACGGCGCGCTGCTCGCCGTCGCCCGATTTTTGGCCGGCGATTTGGATTGATGAATGCCCGCTGACGCTTTTCCTATTCCGTAGGGGCGGGTTTCAAACCCGCCCCTACTGCGGCACGGTCATAAGTTCCAGCACGTGGCCGTTCGGATCGCGGAAATACACGCCGCGGCCGCCGTTCCAATCGTTGAGCTTGCCGTCGTCGAGGCTCCACGGCGCGCTGCCGTAAACGATCTTGGCTTTTTTGATACGGCCGAAGATCGCGTCGAACTCGGCGTTGCTGATGTGGAACGCATAGTGATGGCTTTCGAACTTGCTGTCGTCGTCGAACAGCAGCGTCAAGGTCTTGTTGACCTTCACCGGCGCGAAATAACCGGCGCGCCCGCGCTTGAGACCAAAGATGCCGGCGAAGAATTTGGCCGCCGCGACTTTGTCGCGCGCCGGAACGATCGCGTGATTGAGCATAATGGTCATCGGTGCCGCCTTCAGTTATACGATCAGAACGTCTGGTACGATTGTCCGACCTTGCCGCCGACGCGGGCGAAGCCTGCCTGCGCGGGCTGATATTTTTCGTTGAGGTTGAGCGCCTTGGCATAGGAGCCCGCGGCCTTGTCCTTGTCGCCGAGACGCTCATAGGCCAGACCGCGGCTGGCCCAGGCCTTGATATTCTGCGGATCCGCCTGCACCGCCTGGTCGAGATCGGCTGCTGCCGCCTTGTTGTTGCCGATCGCCAGATAGCTGAGCCCGCGCGCGACAAAGAGTGCGGTCTTCTGCGCCGACAGACCGAGCGCCGTCGAGAAATCGTCGATGGCGAATTGATGCTGATGCTGGCTCTGATAGAGCAGGCCGCGGTTGTAATAGGCCTCGGCATTATCGGGCTTGAGCGAGATCGCCTTGTTGAAATCGGCAAGCGCCTGCGTGCTGCGGCCTTGCTCGGCATAGACGATGCCGCGGCCGAGATAGGCGGGCGCGTAGGACGGATCAATCGTCAGCGCCTTGTCGTAGTCGGCGAGCGCCAGTTCGAGCTGATTGGTCTTGCGATAGACCAGGCCGCGATTGGCGTAGGCCTGGGTGTAATTCGGATCGAGACTGATCGCCTTGTTGAAGTCGGCGAGCGCCTGCTCGGTGCGCCTGGCATCGCCGTAAACCGCGCCGCGCATGTTGTAGGCCTGCGGATCGTCGGGATGCTTTTCGATGACCTCGCTGAGCGACGTCAGGTTGGATTGCGCGGTGGCATAGACCGGATCGTCCTTCTCGGCGGCGGGCGGATTGCCGAGCGTCGAGCAGCCGGCGAGCGCCATCGCCGCGAGCGCCGAAACCGCAAGCGCCGCAATCGCGGCCGCGATGCGTCCTCGCCTGCATTCGGACCCGGCGATTGCTGGCTCTGTCATCCGATGCCCCGTGGCATCCCCTGAGCACCTTCGCGGCTCTTGCGGACGATAACGCCCGGCCCAATAAAACAACAGCGCGGGCAAAGCGGCCCGCGTCATCGTCAGAACCGGATCAAAACGCGGCTTTAGCCGAAGCGGGGCGTGCGCGGCGGGCCGGACCTGTCGGCGCCTGGGCCAGTGGTCGGCTTCGGCTTCATCGGCAACAGGCCCTCGCGCTGCAACTTCTTGCGGGCGAGCTTGCGGGCGCGGCGGATCGCTTCCGCCTTCTCCCTCGCCTTTTTTTCCGATGGTTTTTCGTAGTGGCCGCGGAGCTTCATCTCGCGGAAAATGCCCTCGCGCTGCATCTTCTTCTTCAGCGCCTTGAGAGCCTGGTCGACATTGTTGTCACGGACGAGAACCTGCACGCGTGCTCCTTATTTGCAGTGTGATCGCTCAGATTGCATGGCGGCACGGGCTAAAGCCTGCGCTGCCTTGCCGCGGCATGTAGCAGAAAAGGGCCGGAAAGTCCATAAGTCGGGGTACTTTCCGGCCAATCAGCCGGCAAACACCCGCGTGACATGGCCCATCTTGCGGCCGGGGCGCACAGCCGTCTTGCCATAGAGGTGCACGGCTGTGCCGGGCACCGCGAGCCAGTCCCGGTACTCATCAACCTCGCTGCCGATCAGGTTCGTCATCTCCACGCGGCCGTGGCGGATCGGCCTGGCCAGCGGCCAGCCGGCGACTGCCCTGATGTGCTGCTCGAATTGCGACACCGAGGCGCCGTCGAGCGTCCAATGCCCGGAATTGTGCACCCGCGGCGCGATCTCATTGACGAGAAGCTCAGCACCGCCGCGCAGCACGAACATCTCGACCGCCAGCACGCCGACATAGTTGAATTTCTGCGCGATCGTCTCGGCGATCTGCCGCGCCTTGGCCGCGGCGGCTTGTGGCAGCGCCGCCGGCACCCGCGACACTTTCAGAATGTGATCGCGGTGTTCGTTCTCGGTGACATCGAAACATTCGACGGCGCCGTCATGTCCGCGCGCGGCGACGACCGAGACTTCGCGCTCAAACGGCACGAACGCTTCCAGGATGCAGGGCTGGCCGCCGATCTCGCGCCAGGCCGCCTCGGGATCGGTGCCGTTCTTGATCGTGGCGTGGCCCTTGCCGTCGTAGCCGAAGCGGCGCGTCTTCAGGATGGCGGGCCGCCCGATCTTGGCGATCGCCGGCGCCAGCGCTGTCGGCCCGCTGACCTCGGCAAAGTCGGCGGTGCGGATGCCAAGGCCGGCAACGAAAGTTTTTTCCGCAAGGCGGTCCTGCGTCGTCGCCAGGATTTTCGGATCGGGCAGCACCGCAACGCGCGCGGCGAGAAAGGTCGCGGTCTCCGCCGGCACGTTCTCGAATTCGTAGGTGATGACATCGACGTCACCGGCAAAGCGGTCGAGCGCCTCGGTGTCGGTGTAATCGGCGCAGGTCACCCGGTGCACGACATCGAACGCCGGCGAATCCGGACTCGGCGCAAAGACATGGCACTTGAAGCCGAGCCGAGCCGCGGCGAGCGCCAGCATGCGGCCAAGCTGACCGCCGCCGAGGATGCCGATCGTGGCCTCCGGCTTAAGAACTGGCGCCGTTTCGCTCACGCGGAATCCTTGGGCGCTTCGGCAACGCCTTCGGTCTGGCGCTGCCGCCAGGCTTCGAGGCGATTGCCGAGCGTCGGATCGCTCAGCGCCAGGACGCTTGCCGCAAGCAGCGCGGCATTGATTGCGCCGGCCGGCCCGATGGCGAGCGTGCCGACCGGGACGCCCGGCGGCATCTGCACAATGGAATAGAGCGAATCCTGGCCCGACAGCGCCTTCGACTCCACCGGTACGCCGAACACCGGCAGGCTGGTGAGCGAGGCGGTCATGCCCGGCAGGTGCGCTGCGCCGCCCGCGCCGGCGATGATCACTTTGAAGCCGGCGGCTTTCGCCCCCTTGGCGAAGGCGTAAAGCCGCTCCGGCGTGCGGTGCGCCGAGACGATGCGCGTCTCGTAGGGCACGCTGAGCGCATCGAGCGTCTCTGCGGCATGCTTCATGGTCTGCCAGTCGGACTGGCTGCCCATGATAATGGCTACGGATTTCGCTCCCGGCGGCGCCACCGAAAAATCCCCTGCGCGAAGGAAGCGCCGGATTATAGACTCGCGCGTTGGACTAGCAAGGCGGATATGATCGCCAGCCCGGTGAAGTTTTGGAGAACGCTTAATGCAAGTGAGCCAATTTCACTACCTGCCGCTGACGACCGAATTCTTCGGCGCCCTCATTGGATTGTTGGTTCTGGTCCTCATCTTCCTGGGGCTGCTCCGCATATTCGGCATGCTGCGCAAAGCCTACGAGAACCTCGGTGTCAGTTCGCGAACCGCCATGCTCCTGCTGCTCGGCTCCCTGGTCGGCAGCTACTTCAACATTCCGATCGCGGAGCTGCCAGACGAACCGATGACCCATCACCACGCGATTGGTTATTTCGGCATGCAATATGCCGTACCGCCGGGCGACTGGAAGGGCACAGTGATCGCCATCAATGTCGGCGGCGCGGTCATTCCGATGGCGATGTCACTCTATCTGCTAGCGAAGCGCGAATTGTGGGTCAAAGGCCTCATCGCAACCGCGGTGGTCGCCATCATCATCCATTGGTGGGCCACACCTGTGCCCGGATTAGGCATCGCCGTGCCGGTATTCATGCCCGCGATCATCACCGCGATCGTCGCACTTGTGCTGTCGCGCCAGGAAGCGGCGCCGCTCGCCTATATCGGCGGCGGCCTCGGCACCCTAATCGGCGCCGACCTTACCAATCTCGACAAGGTGCCCGGCCTCGGCGCTCCGGTTGCTTCGATCGGCGGCGCCGGAACGTTCGACGGCATTTTCCTCACCGGCATCCTCGCCGTTTTGCTGGCGAGCCTTTTAGCGCGGCCGAATGCGGCCCAGCCCAGGTAGCAGCGGCGCGCGTAATTATGTAGGCTGATCCGATGGCCGCAAAAACCGAAGCGCCGCTCAAGGATCCCGGCGCGATCAAGGATTATCACGCGCACATTTATTACGATCCGGCGACCAGCCGCGATCGGGCCGAACGGCTGCGCGAGCGCGTCGGCGCGGCATTTCCGCAAGCCAAGCTCGGGCGCTGGCATGACGAATTGGTCGGGCCGCATCCGCAATCGATGTATCAGATCGCGTTTCCGACGCAGATGCTGGAAAAGTTCGTGCCCTGGCTGATGCTCAACCGCGACGGCTTGACCGTGCTGCTTCATCCCGAGACCGGCGACGATTACACCGACCATTCCGCGCACGCCGCCTGGTTCGGCGCCGTGCTGCCGCTACGGCTCGAAGTGTTCAGGAAAATGTAGAGTGGGTTGAGCGCTGCGAAACCCACCGTGTCTTGCTCCGAAGGTGATGGCTTGCGCTACGCTCAACCCATCTACAAATCTACCGCAGCTGGCCGTCGAAAAACTCGCGCTCGAAAATCTCGCCGAGCGTTGCGTAGAAGAAGCCGTTGAGGCGGCCGATCGGATCGAGCTTGCGCATGTCGATATATTTGCCGGTCATGCAAGCCGGATCGACGTGGAAATAGACCACCTCGCCGATCATCAGCGGGTGGCGGTTGGGGCCGAGCTCGATCACGCGTTCAAGTTTGCACTCGAAATGGATCGGCACTTCCTTCACGCGCGGCGGCTTGACCTTGACGCTCGGGATCGGCGTCAGCCCGGTCTTGACGAATTCGGAGTCCTCCTCGGGAAAGCCGTTGGCGGAATCCACCATTTCCTTCCACACGCCTTGCGTCACCACATTGAAGCAGAACTCGCCGGTGTCGCGCACGTTTTTCAGCGTGTGCTTTTCGCTGCCGTCGGGATTGCGCGCAATGGTCAGCGAGATCATCGGCGGGACGACACAGACTACGGTGAAGAAGGAAAACGGCGCGAGATTGGTGACGCCGCTTTTGCTCAGCGTCGAGGCCCAGCCGATCGGCCGCGGCACAACTGAACCGGTGAGCAGGCGATAGACCTGGCGGTTGCCGACAGTCGCCGGATCGAATTCGAGATAATCGGTCATGGCATGCGGGCTCGGTGGTGGAAGGAGCGAACGTAACTCGGATTGAGCGCTAGCGAAATCCGGGGAATAGCGGTTCCGTGTTTTTTCGCAAATCCTGTGAACGCAAGTGCGGCGAACGGGTTGTCATACGGTGGAAGCAGGAGATTGAACCATGAACAAGCTCATCGTGGCGTTGGTGCTGCTTTTGAGCGCGACGTCGCTCACGCTGGCGCAGAGCCAGCGCAATTACGGCCCGAACGGTCCCGCCAAGAACGATTGTTACGGCGGACCGTATAGCGGCACGATCGCCTCGCGGTGTCCCAGCGGCCATCGCGGCTACTGAAAAGCGCGGTCACTCCCGGTTTTCACGGCGATGACATTTAGGTTACATTGGCCGGGAGGGAGATCGGGTTATGGCGATGAAAGAACTTTTGCCCGCGTCGTTGCTTTTGTTAGGCACGACGGCGGGTTGCTTGGCGCAAAGCCAGACCGGCAGCAACTTTGGCACGCCGTACAGCGCCTGCGCCCGACAGGCGTCCACGCCGCAAAAGTAGGTGTCCGCAACTCTTGAAGCACGGCGCTTGAACGTCGCCGTTGTCGGGCTCGGCAGCATCGGCGGCGTCGCCGCCGGCTGTCTCGCCGTGGCCGGACGTCACAACGTTATCGCCTGTGTGCGCAAGCCGATCGAGCGGTTGACGCTCGACGGGCCGGACGGCGTCGCCGAAGTGCCACTGCGCGCGCTCACCGATCCGGCGCAGGCCGAGCCGGCTGATTGGGTGCTGCTGTGCACCAAGACGCATCAGACCCAAGCGGCGGCGCCGTGGCTTGCACGCTTGAGCGCGCCGGCAACGCGTGTCGCGGTATTGCAAAACGGCATCGATCACGTCGTCCGCGTCGCGCCACTCGTAAACGGCGCGGCAGTGGTGCCGGTGATCGTCTATTACAACGGCGAGCGGCTCGCGCCGGATCGCGTACGGCTGCGCCAAGGCGCCGACCAGGATTTCGTGGTGGCGAACGACGCGGCCGGGCGCGCCTTCGCGGAATTGTTCGAAGGCACGCCGCTGCGCGTGCGCCTGGGCGACGATTTCACCACGCTGGCGTGGCGCAAGCTTCTGATCAACGCCATCGCCAGCCCGATTACCGCGCTGACGCTGCAGCGCCAGGCGGTGTTGCGACGTCCCGACATGCAGGCGCTTTGCCTCGCGATTTTGGACGAAGCGGTGGCGGTGGCGCGCGCCGGCGGCGTTCCGCTCGCCGACGACGAGCCGGCGCGCACGCTTCAGACGCTGTTCACGTTTTCCGGCGAGCTCGGCACCTCGATGTATTTCGACCGGCTCGCCGGCCGCCCGCTTGAGCACGAGGCCCTGACCGGCGCCATCGTCGCAGCTGGTGAAAAGTATGGCATCGCCACGCCGATCAATCGCGCGCTGCTCGCGCTGCTCAGTGCCATCAGCGACGCGGCGGAAAAAAACTGAGCGTTACGCCCGCTCGACACGGGCCGCGTAGCAGCCGGCCGCGGCGAAGTGCACGTGCAGATAGGCGGCGCGCGGGTCGGCGAGCAGCTTTTCGATCGTGCCCGCGAGCCTGTCGCCCTCGACCAATGCCCAGCCGACCATCATGCCGCCGGTATCGTAGGCGCGCGCCGCGAGCGTCCGCCCGCGCAATTGCTCGGGCACCGTGTCGACGGCGTCGAACGTCTCCTCGCCCCGGCGCACATAGATGGCAAAGCGCATCCGGTAGGGCGATGCCACGGCGTGATGCTCGTAATTGACCAGGATCAGCTCGTCGCCGGGCTTTGAATCGGTGAGGCTGACGCGGCACGGATAGCCGCGCTCACGCGCGTCGGCGATCCGCCGTACCGCGCCCTGCTCGGCAAGCTCGGCATCCGAGCGCGCAAACAGCGGCGCGAAGTGTTCGGCCGGCAGGCCCTGAATGCGAAAGTGCATGATCGTTCCTCCATGTCGTGTTGGAGGACAAATGGCCCACAACAGCGCGGCAAACCACCCGATTTCTGCCTCGGGCAATGCCGGGTTCAGTGTTGCGGCTCGACCACGACCAGCGCGACCGGCGCGAGGCCGGAAAATCGAAGTTGCTGTGCCGCAGCCGGCGTCACATCGATGTCCCGGCTTTTGTTGAAGGGTCCGCGATCGTTGATGCGGACAACGACCGTTCGGCCGTTGCGCATATTGGTCACACGAACCATCGTGCCGAACGGCAAGGTGCGGTGTGCGGCGGTAAGCTTGTCGGGAGAATAGGCCTCGCCGCTCGCGGTCATTCCACCTTTCTGCGTACAGATCGCGGCAATCGGCGGCTTATCGCGCGCGCCGGCCGGCGCAGCCGTCGCCAGCAACACGGCGATACAGACCGCGCCTTTGCTCATGCCCGCGCTCCCACACTTGACCGATCAGCCGCGCCACTCTGCTGGCGCTGCAATTGCGCGCGATAGCGCGGCACGATCAGTAGCGCCACAATCAGGCCGACGACCAGCGGTGCCGCGGCGATGGCGAAGATCTGCTGGGCGGGCAGATGCGCGCCGAACGCCATGCCGCCGAGCAGCGGCCCGAGCGCGCCGCCGATGCGGGCGACGGCGAAATTCGAACCGATGCCCCAGGCGCGGATATAGGTCGGATAAATATTGGCTTCGGTGGCGATGTTGCCGAATTGCAGGCCGAGCAGGCAGAAGCCGGCGCTGGCGACCAGCGCGATGAGCGCGGCGGACGGCAGGCCCGGAATGCCGATGGCAATGACGATGGGAATAGCGCAGGCGAACAGGATCGGCACCGGAAGAAAGCCGACTTTGTCGAGAAACCGCATCGACAATAGGCCGGCCAGCGTGCCGCCGAACTGGAACAACGTCGTCGCGATGGCGGCTTGCTCGACCGTCACGCCGGAACTCGACAGCACCGTCGGCATCCACTGGTTGATGAAATAGAACACCATCAGGCAAACCAGGTTCGACACCCAGTAGAGTGGCGTGAGCACCGCGAGCGGCCCCTTGAGCAAAGCGCCGACCGAAAAGCGCGGCCGGTTCTGCTCGCCGGAAATAACGAAGCGCGTGTCGGGGCCGATTTGCAGCATGCCGTCGATGCGCTTGAGCAGCGCCACGAGCTCGCCGCGGCGGGCGGGATGCAGCGTCAGGTACTTCACCGATTCCGGCAGCGCGAACAAAATCACGGCGGCAATCGCCAGCGGTGCGAGCCCGCCGACCCAGAAAAGGATGCGCCAGCCGTGGACCGCCATGAATTTCGCCGCAATGAGGCCGGGCAGGCCGCCGCCAAACGTCACGCCGGTGAACATCAGCACGACCATGGTCGCGCGCGCCTGCTTCGGCGCGAATTCGTTGATCAGCGACACCATGATCGGCAGCGTGCCGGCGAGCGCGATGCCGGCCAGAATGCGCGTGAAGACGAGCTGATTGAGCGAAGTCGTCGCCACGGCCGCCAGCGAAAACAGGCCGAAGGCAAAAGCGCCGGCGACGATGACGCGCTTCCTGCCGAAGCGATCGGCGAGATAGCCGAGGATCGGCGGCCCGAAGAAACCTGCGGCAAGCGAACTCGACAGCAGAATACCGAGCTCGGGTCCGCGCAGGCCCCATTCCTTGATCAGCCCAGGCCCGGCGAAGGCCGCGGCGCCGAGATCGTAGCCGTCCGTCATCATGACCAGAAAGGCGAGGATCACGAGGCGGACGTTGAAGCCCGTGATCTTCTGGCCGTCCAGAACTGCGGTAATGTCGACGGTCGCTTCGCTCATCGCTTCCCCTCCCGGCTGTCGCTTGTTGGTGCGCAAGGAAGTGTAGCCCGGATGGAGCAGGAGCGAAATCCGGGATGGGAGCGAGACTTACCCCCGATTACGTTTCCGCCTGCGCGCTGCGAATTCAAATCGTCCGGTAGCCGCCATCCGCCATGACGATTGAGCCCGTGACATAGGCCGCAAAGTCGGAGGCGAGGAAGATCGCCGGGCCGGCGATGTCGTCAGGCTTGCCGGCACGGCCGAGCGGGGTGTGGTCGACAAAGATCTTCACCAGCTCCGGATTGCTGGCGCGCACCTTTTCGTTCAGCGGCGTCTCGATGAAGCCGGGGCCGATGGCGTTGACGCGCACGCCGTCCTTGCCGAGCTCCGCCGCCAGCGCGCGGGTAAAACCCAGCACGCCGTGCTTGGAGGTGGTGTAGGCCGGCGAGTTCGGCGTGCGCACATGCATGAACGATTGGATGGACGCGATATTGACGATGCGCCCCTTGGTCGCGCGGAGTGAGGCCAGAAACGCATGGGTCACGTTGAACATGCCATTGAGGTTCACCGCCATGATGTCCTGCCAATCCTTGATCACGGCGTCCGGATCGGCGGTGAACGCGTTACGCCGGTTGATGCCGGCATTGTTGACGAGGATCGAGACCTGGCCGATTTTTGCGGCGACCTCCGCGGCGATGGCGCGGCAGGCTGTTCGATCCGTAACGTCGAGGGTGAAGTTCTGCGCCTTGCCGCCGGCCTCGCGGATCTCTGCCGCCGTCTTGGCAGCCGCCTCGCCATTGATATCGAGCACCGCGACGTGGGCGCCCTCCCGCGCATAGCCGAGCGCGATGGCGCGGCCGATGCCGGAGCCTGAACCGGTGACGGCCGCGATGTGGTTTTGCAGGAGCCCGGGCATCTGTATCGTCCTTTTTGATGAAGCGAGCGTAGCCTAAATTGAGCGGCGGCGAAATCCGGGAAACGTGCTTGCACGATGCAGAATTCACCAACATACAAGATCAACGGTTTTGGCAATCTGGAGGCAGCATGGGCACGCAGTTGCAGGGCAAAGTCGCGATCGTCACCGGCGCCAGCAACGGGATCGGCCGGGGCATCGCCGAGACGTTTGCCGCCGAGGGCGCCAAGACCGTGCTGGTGGCGCGCCGCGCCGCCCTGCTCGATGAGGTCGCAGCCGGCATCAAGTCCCGGGGCGGGCAGGCGCTGCCGGCGCCGGCCGACCTGACCCAGGAAGCGGCGGTCACCGCGCTGTTTGCCACGGTGCAGAAGACCTACGGCCGCCTCGACGTGCTGGTGAACAATGCCGGCATCGCAACGCATATGAACACCGAGGACATCACGCTCGAATACTGGCGGCAAGCGCTCGACATCAACATCACGGCGGCCTTCCTATGCAGCCGCGAGGCGATCCGCATCATGAAGGCGCAAGCGCCGCAGGGCGGGCGCATCATCAACATCGGCAGCGTCTCGGCAAAGACGCCACGGCCGGATTCGCTGCCCTACACGGTGACCAAATTCGGCCTCCAGGGCATGACGCATCAGCTGACGATGGACGGACGCAAACACAACATCGTCGCCTCGATCATCCACCCCGGCGCGACACTGTCCTCGTTCACGACGCGCCGCGGCCGCATCAGGGCGGGTGCGGGCCAGACACCCGAAGATTACGTGATGACCGCCGAAGATGTGGCCAAGGTCGCGGTGCTCATGGCCGCACTGCCGCTGGAGGTGAATTTATACGAAGCAACGATTTTGCCGAATCACATGCGCTCGTTCATCGGGCGGGGCTAACAATCAGCACGCTACATTTGCTATAAGTGTGTCATGAGCCGGCGACCGACATACGATCCGCGCACCGCAGCCGAGAAGGCTTTCAAGACGGCGACCACAAAGCCCGTGGACGCGCCGCCGAAAGCGCCGCCGTCGCTGCCCGGCGTCAAGGAAATGGTGTCGCTGCGCATCGACCGCGACGTGCTCGACTTTTTCCAGGAGGCCGGCCCGGGCTGGCAGGAGCGCATCAACGCCGCGCTGCGCAAGGCGGCGGGGAAATAATCTCCATTATCGGCGCGGCACGGAACTTGGAACGCGAGGCTGAAATTTGTTCAGGTCCGGCCGGAACCTCGCAAAGGGATCGGCGTTTCGCTTGATCATCTGCCTGATGGAGCACGGAGGTCGGCCAATGAACGTGTCGGATCGCTTCCTGAGATTTGCCGCCGAATGCGAGCTTATGGCGAAACTTACACCGAGTGCCGAGAACGAGTTGACATGGCACCGCATGGCGGAGCGATGGATTCGATGTGCCGAATTGATTGAACGGCAGAACTCGCTGGCTGATGTTGCCCGCGCAACGAAGCAACATCGGAAGCCCGAACCCAGTTGGGTTCATTAGGCCGCAGGCCAGAGCGCGATCACGCAGACCGAGGTTTAGCGGGGCTTGACCCGGCGCCGCGGCCGCGCTGGTTTATCCATCGCGCGCGTTATCAGCCTACCTATCCGCATTCGCGCGATCGGATCGGCAAAGAACTCGTCCACTGTCGGCGGCCGAGATGCAAATAGCTTCGCGATATCGGCAGCGATCCCGTCTTTGCTTTGACCGGCCGAAAAATCGCGGTCTGAATGACCGGGTAAGCGAGGCATAGGCACCGCCGTTCCTGTCCTCCCGGAAGTAAACGGATGCCTCAATCAAACGTTCCTGTGCCCAAGAACGTCGGGCGGCTTTTTCACGACGGCGCATAGTTTTTAATCGCAGCGCCTAATTGATCCACAGCTAGGCCTGCGCGGCTTCGCTGCATTGCGACATTATCGTGAAAATCAACCGTTCAATAAAAGGCACCGGAACTCTTTCACGTTTTGTTGAACCGGCCGACGCGAGGATGACACAGAGGATCGGTAAAAAGTTCCAATTCGAGCACGGAGGGATTCGCCATGACGCTCCAGGCCGCTGCGCCCATGCGTTACCTTCACGAACGCTACTTCGGGCGGCCGTGCTGCCCGAAATGCGGCGAGCTCTTGATGGCGCCGGAACGCCCGGAATTCTCCGAGTGCCTCAGCGGCGTAGAAATCCGGCACTTTTGGGTGTGTGACGGATGCGATAATCGCTTCGATACATTGATCAAGTTCGAGGCCGCTGCTGCATGACGGTGCCTCGACCGGGTTCGCCGGCGAGCGTAGCACATAGCCGTCACCGTAATTCTTGCTGTAAGGCGCTATTCCTCGGATTTGCGCGCGTCTGACATCGCTTGCCAGAGCGCAATCCCGTAATCCACGATGTGTTCTTCCCGGCAGCGGTCGCAGCGATAGGTCCGCAGGTCTCTGCCTGACATCGTGCTCTTGTCCACCATGTTCATTTCAGCGCCGCACCTGGGGCACTGCGTCAGAGATGCGGCCGCGGCTGGTTTGCGGCGGGAACTCAGCTTGAACCACGAGGGTCATTTCACCTGAGGGCCGATGCCGGGAAGGCGCAGGCTACCACCAGCGGCGCCTGCCCCAGCCGCCGCCAAAGCCGCCGCCGGCCAGCAGCCGAACCACGAGCAGGAGCAAGACGGCGCCAATGGTGGCGTTGATGATCGCGGAGATGATTCCGGTGCCGAGATGGATGCCGAGTTGCGGCAGCAGCCAGTCGCCAATGAACGCGCCGACAATGCCGATGGCAAGATCGCCGATGAGTCCGAATCCGGCCCCCCGCACGATTTTGCCGGCCAAATAGCCGGCGACAAGACCGACCAGCAATATGACCACAAGACTTTCATTTGAGAGATACATGGCGGCGCCTCCAAACCTTTAATCGATAGCCCCAGTGTGACCGGTAGGGCTGACCGCTAACGCTACACAACCCGCGCAATCTGCGAAAGCCACGCTTGCTCGCCAAGCGGCGGGGACGTAGCGCGCCCGGTGCCGGGGCGACGGCGCCGGAAAAGTGCGCTAGTGTGCCAGGGACGATTCCGTTCCAACCGGCAAAACGTCCCAAGGAGAACACCACCATGCGGCTTAAGTCCGGATTTCGTGCAGCCCTCATCGCGTTAACCGTGGCCTTCGCCGGCGGCGGCCTGCCGTCCGCCGCCCATGCCGATGGCGGCACCATCAGCTTCCGGGTGCTCAAGGCCGGCTGGGTCATCGGCGGGTCCGCCGGCAGCGGCGTGCTGATATTCCATGGCCAGCGCTACGCGATCACGATCGGCGGTTTGAGCGCGGGCTTCGTGTTCGGTGCGTCGGAGACGAGTTTTCACGGCTCGGTCAGCAACATCCGCGGCCCGTACGATGTCGCCGGCGTCTATGGCGCGGTCGGCGCCGGTGCCGCGCTGGGCGTCGGCGGACAGGCGATCGTGCTGCGCAACGAGAAGGGCGCCACGCTGACGCTGACAGGCCAGCAGATCGGACTGCAGGTCAATGTCGATCTGAGCGGATTGAGCATTTCGGTGCGCTAGAGCGTCGCCGCCTCTGCCCGACATGCCGCAGCGGCCTGGTGACGAGCGCCTAGGCGGCGGCGAACTCGCACCGGCCGCCGAACGAGCAGGCGGCCGATTCATTTACAATTGTGGTCAATTTCGACCAGTCCTGGTCGCGGACCGATGGGATGCTGACTCCATCCGGCTCACGCTTGCCCGAAGGAGATTTGCAGTGCCTGACAATTTGAAAGAGCGCCGGGCCGGCGCTCAATTCAGAACGCTGCCGGGAGTCGAGCCCGGCAAAAATATCATGTCGGAATCCGAAGCCGACGCGGTCGCCGTTGCGGACAAGACCGCGCGCCTGAAGGAGCTTCGGCAGGCGCGAGACGCGGCCGAACAGGCGGCGCCTCCGCCCGTCAAGGTGAAGAAGGTTCGCGGGAAGAAAAAGCGCCCGGCCGCATCATTGTCGGATTGGCTGAAGAACCGCCAGGCCGCCGGACACAGCCATTGAGCCAGTAGCGCGGACGGCGCCCAATCCGGCGCAATCGAAAGCAGCACGCCGGGAAGCCGGCGCGATCGCCGGCTCCCCAGCGAAGCAATTACTTCTGTTGGGCGCTCTTGGACTGCGCCGACCTGGAATGCTCATTGGCGTTCTGCGCGTGCTGCTGGGCCTGGTTTGAATGTTCCTTGCCCTTGGCGTGGTCGTTCTTGCCGTGCGCCTCGGCAGCGGCGCGATGGGACTTCGCTGCGGATTCGTGATGTTCCGCCGCTTTGTTGTGGGCGTCTTTCATGTTGTTTTCTCTTGTTGGCCGAAAAATCTCGGCGGCCTGCAGGAGCCGCCTCAATAGTGGCCGCACCGAGTGTCAACTGTGTCCCTGGCGCGATTGGAACTCTGCGGCAGCCAAGTTTCTTTTCCAACATCCCTATCTTTAGCGAGCGTAGCTCGGGTTGAGCACTAGCGAAATCCGGGATGAGCGGTGAGGTTTACCCCGGATTTCGTTTCCGCCTACGCGCTCCGCGCTTCGGCGGACTCGAACCCTCCGAAGCTCGCCAAGCGAGCGTAGGAGGGTCACTCAATCCGAGCTACGCTTGCTGGTGCAGCGCCTTCACTCCGTGATTCACAATGTCAAACAGCGACGTGCCGTCATGACCGGGCTTGTCCCGGTCATCTCGATTCAATTGGCAATGCAGCGCCACGGCAACCGGGATTGCCGGGGCATAGGCGAGCCAACGGGTCCGGCCCGAAGTGGCCGGCCCGATGACAAGCTCCGCGACGCCGCTCTTCGAACGGCTATGCCCGGCAATGACGAGTTGCATCATTGCGAGCGATAGCGAAGAACACACTGAGTGTCATGGCCGGACTTGTTCCGGCCATCTCGATTCAATTTGGCAAGGTCTTTCCATGATCATCGAGATCGCCGGGTCATAGGCGAGCGAAGCGACGCCGTTCTTCGAACGGCTATGCCCGGCGATGACGACCTTCGTCATTCTCGCGATGCGATTCGCATCCGAGTCTTCTTTCACGCTTCAAGAAAGCTTGCCTCGAACAGACGCGAGGCGATTTGTTTGCTCCCCGAAAAAGGGAGGCGGAGCGCCGAACGGCGCATCCATTTCCGATTGCCGCGCCCAATGCGCAGGCGCAGCCGCGGCCCGATAAGCGGGACCGCTCGCCTTTCGGCGCTCCTCCGCGGTTATGCGCCGAGAGTTGGCCCTCGACTCGGCCCGGGCCGCGCTTCCTGGAATCACCGGATGCAAACGGGAGAACCCTCTCCGGCACCAGTGCAGCGAGCACCTCGCGGTCCGGTCACGCGCCGGACGGGACGATGCCCAAACCGCCTGCGAACAAGAGCGACGAACTCCGCCCGCAGGAACCGCACCCGCTCCGTCAGTCGGCGTCACCGGTTGACGTCCCTCACGATGAGCGGGATGGGCCCGGTTATTCAAATCTGCGCGGCGCTGTCAAAAGCTTTTCGATTTGTGCAGACAAATCGCGGGGTTGCGCGGTGTGGATTTTTGCGCTGAGCACGCCCGGACGCGTTTCACTCCACTCTAAAGATTCGCGAAACGCGAAGTTGTGGCTGTGAATCAAGGCATTTCGAGCTTTGCGAATCTTTTCGGGGCTGCGCGGCGGCATCCGAATTGCACAGCAGCCGTAGATTCCGCTCGTCCCTCGCGAACGCGGGGACCCAGACTGGATTTCCGCTTGCGCGGGAATGAGCGGATATGTTGGTACCACTTCGTCATTGCCGGACTTGATCCGGCAATCCATCTTACGGCGCGGCTAGCCCCGGATTTCGTTTCACTCAATCCGAGTTACTTGCCGCCGAATTTTATTTTCTCGCCTGTCGCCAGATTGATGCCGTAGGTCGGCCCGTCCCCGTCCGTCGCGTTGGGGTCTGGGTATTGCTCCGGAGCCTCGCCGCGGGTCGCAATAATGCGCGGGTATCGAACTTTTGCGATCTTTTTCGCCGTCTTTCTCAACGTCACTCGGAAGTGCCATTCGTCCCCGTAATCGAACAAAAACAGCATGGTATGTCCGATGGCCGGAAACGCCTGAGCGGCTTTTGTCTTTTTCACGCCAAGCACTCCGGGATCGGCCTCGCCCATGTCGGCGAACAGTTCATACCTTGGGAGAACGTTCATCATCGTTGGGTCCGTAAGGCCGCTGTAGAAACCGAAGGCGTGATCGAAATCGAAGCCGAAGGCCGCCACGATCGCCTCGGCGAGCCGGTAGAGCGATTGCGAAGCCTCGATTTCAATATCTCGACAGATCGAGGTTCGACGACTGAGCGCGGCGCGAATGATCAGCGTGTCGTGCTGGGACATAACGAACCTCCGAAGGACGGTCGAACGAGTAAACGGAGCAGGTTACACCGGAATCGGATGCGCGCTGTCGCGCCGGCGGTGTTATCCCCAGGCGTCCCGGGATAGTATGCAGCTATGTCACCACCGGATGTCGCTTTCGTTCACTTGAACGACGCTTGCTGCAGGTTACGGTCACAGATGGGAGGGCGTGAGATGACACTCGACAAGGATCGAATCGACGACGCTGTCCTGGCGCTGCTCTATCTCGGGCTCCATGGGCAATGCCGCGCGTGGAAAGGATTCGACTGGGATGCGATGGACCGGCTGCACGAAAAGGGGATGATCGAGAACCCGGTCAGCAAGGCGAAGTCGGTGGTGTTCACGACAGAGGGGCTGCGCCGGTCACAGGAGCTGTTCGAGAAAATGTTCACGAAGTAGCCGCGTGGCCTGCGTGGGGCGGGTCAGCCACAGGCGTAACCCGCCGTCTCGTAATACGAAGCGAACAAAGATGGCGGATTACGCCTTCGGCTGATCCGCCCTACGCGCTACGCTTGCTGCGTCCGGGGTCACCGGCGCTGCCTCCCGACTTCGGCACACGCGAATTCATCCTTAATATTGTCGTTGAAGAACTCGCCTTTCGATTCCGCATCGAGCAAGCACGCATAGGTTTCCAGCGGGACGTTTAGATAGCGATAGGTCTTGCCACTCGTGAACGCGATATCCAGTTCGCGCGCGGCAGGATCATACCTGACCGACGTCATCAGCGATGATTGAACAGGTATGAACTGCCCCAAACGCTCTTCGCGGGTCCCGTGGACCGCCTTGTACGCGGCCCGCTTTAGGGCGGCATCGACCTTTTTGACGTCCCGTGTCCGGCTCATGTTTGGTCCTACGATTCCACCAGCACAAAGCCTCCTTCCCGACTGTCCCAAATATACCACTCATCCACGGCGTCGCCGCGCAATCGCGCACGTCCTGGGTGATCTTCATCGAGCAGAACTTCGGCCCGCACATCATCCCTTTCGCCGGCTCGCGCTCGCCTGCTTTGATGCACGATGAGGCGGCGAGCCATTCCGCCGCTTGGCTGGCAGGTACCGCCCCGAACGCTCCTCGCGCGAGCCGTAGATAGCCTTGTAGGCAGCACGTTTGAACGCGGCCACCATCTTCTCGAAATCGACTCCACGTCTCATGCTTCACATGCTCCGTCATGGCCGGGCTCGTCCCGGCCATCCACGATTAACATTCGAGTCGCTGAGGACAAAGGCGTGGATGCCCGGCACAAGGCCGGGCATGACGACGGAGAGAGCGGCGAGGCCGCGATCCTTCCGAGGCCCGCCTGTGGCGGGCACCTCAGGATGACGGCTACAACGCCTTATTACTCTCCTTCACCGCCTCGGCCTTATCGACATAAACCTGCGCGCCCATGTCGAGAAACTTCTTCGACATGTCGGCCATACCCTGCTCCCGATCGTTCAGCGTCGCCGCGTAATCGCGCACGTCCTGGGTGATCTTCATCGAGCAGAATTTCGGCCCGCACATCGAGCAGAAATGCGCCACTTTGTGCGCGTCCTTGGGCAGCGTCTCGTCGTGGTATTTGAGCGCGGTGTCGGGATCGAGGCTGAGGTGAAACTGGTCGATCCAGCGGAAGTCGAAACGCGCGCGGCTGAGCGCATCGTCGCGCAGTTGCGCCGCGGGATGGCCCTTGGCGAGGTCGGAGGCATGCGCCGCGATCTTGTAGGCGATGACGCCGTCCTTGACGTCGTTCCTGTCAGGCAGGCCGAGATGCTCTTTCGGCGTGACGTAGCAGAGCATGGCGGTGCCGAACCAGCCGATCATGGCGGCGCCGATCGCAGACGTGATGTGGTCGTAGCCGGGCGCGATGTCGGTGACCAGCGGCCCCAGCGTATAGAACGGCGCCTCGCCGCATTCCTTGAGCTGCTTGTCGACATTGATCTTGATCTTGTGCAGCGGCACGTGGCCGGGGCCTTCGATCATCACCTGGCAGCCCTTGGCCCAGGCGACCTTGGTCAGTTCGCCGAGCGTTTCCAGCTCGGAGAATTGCGCGCGGTCGTTGGCGTCGCGCTGGGAGCCGGGGCGCAAGCCGTCGCCGAGCGAGAACGACACGTCGTATTTGCGCATCAGGTCGCAAATCTCGTCGAAGCGCTCGTAGAGGAAGCTCTCCTTGTGATGCGCCAGGCACCACTTCGCCATGATCGAGCCGCCGCGCGAGACGATGCCGGTCACGCGATTAGCCGTCAGGTGAATGTAGCCGAGCCGCACGCCGGCGTGGATGGTGAAATAATCGACGCCCTGCTCGCACTGCTCGATCAGGGTGTCCTTGTAGCACTCCCAGTCGAGCTTTACGGGATCGCCGTTGACCTTCTCCAAGGCCTGATAGATCGGCACTGTTCCAATGGGGACCGGCGAATTGCGCAGAATCCATTCGCGGGTGTTGTGGATGTTGCGGCCGGTGGAGAGGTCCATCACCGTGTCGGCGCCCCAGCGGATCGCCCACACCATTTTCTCGACTTCCTCTTCCACCGAAGACGTCACAGCGGAGTTGCCGATATTGGCGTTAATCTTGGTGAGGAAGTTGCGCCCGATCGCCATCGGCTCCAATTCGGCGTGATTGATGTTCGACGGGATGATCGCGCGACCTCGGGCAACTTCCGAGCGCACGAATTCCGGCGTCACGAACAGCGGCACCGAAGCGCCGAAGCTTTCGCCGTCGTCATGGGCGGCCTGCGCGACGTCGAGCATTTTCTTGCGCCCGAAATTTTCGCGCTCGGCGACATAGATCATTTCCTTGGTGATGACGCCCTGGCGCGCCCATTCAAGCTGCGTCACCGGATGGCCGTCGAGGCCGCGCAGCGGCTTCGGCGTATTCGCAAAATTACGTGCGAGATGTTTTCCGGTCGCG
>Ga0207416_1001786_pt1 | contig 26071 bp, 26 predicted proteins | sample PaiPotPPM11metaG_FD_184107 | JGI IMG/M metagenome (GOLD analysis project Ga0207416, IMG submission 184107) | Iron sulfur acid spring bacterial and archeal communities from Banff, Canada, to study Microbial Dark Matter (Phase II) - Paint Pots PPM... ... | reverse complement strand
AGGTGGCGATGACCGCTTCGCGCGTGGCGGATGGCGGCTGCGCCGCGGGCGCGCTCGGCACCTGAGCCGAGCCCTGCGGAGGTTGCGCGCCCGGCTGCGCCGCATTCGGTTGCGTCGCGCCCGGCTGCGTCTGCGACTGTTCCTGCTGCTTCAGCTCCGCCTGCTGGCGCTGCCGCTCCATCTGCGGATAGCCGACGAAATACTGCCAGCCGACAACCACGAGCAACGACAGCACGACGGCAATGATGGTGTTCTTGTGCTGGCCCATTCAATGCTCATGCCTTGCGGGGTTTTTGCCGGGACTTGGCTCGCGGCGAACCCGCTTCATGTAGGGGCCGCCCGCGGCTGCCGCCAGTTGCACCGCGCCCGCGTTCGGCGGCGGTGTCCGGTGAGTGAATTCGGTGGAGCGCCGCACCGAATTCCCGCTTCATCTCGTCAAATGGCAGCGCCAGCGCCGCGCGCCGCCCGATCAGCACATAGTCATGACCGTCGCGCATCGCGCCGCCAGGCGCGAGCCTGACAATTTCCCGCAACCGGCGCCGTACCCGATTGCGCTCCACGGCATTGCCGACTTGCCGCGACACCGTGAACCCGACGCGGACGCCGCCATGGTCGCCGCGCGGGCGCGCCTGCAACACGAACGCGCTCACGGCACTGCGCACGCCGCTCGACGCGGCGCGAAAGTCGGTCCGGCGTGTCAACCGCTCCATGGCAATGACGGGAAGCCGGCCCCGATCACGCACTGAGCTTCTTGCGCCCCTGCGCGCGGCGTGCGGCCAATACTCTGCGGCCGCCTTTCGTCGCCATGCGGGAACGAAAGCCGTGACGGCGCTTGCGCACCAATTTGCTCGGTTGGTAGGTCCGTTTCACGAGATTGGTCTCCGCTGCGGTTTGACCTCAGCCGGCTCGTCGATCGGCCTTGTCAATGCGCGTAATTTCGTTGCTGGCGCACGATTTCCGCGGCTTATACGCAAGCACTTCCGGCGCGTCAATGTGACCGGTCCGGCCCTTCGAGCCGGATATCTTGAGCAGCAAATAGTCACAAAAAGGTCACCGGCAACCGCGAGGGAACGAACCAGAAGGCGATCCGGCCTATGCCGAGGTGGGAAAACGCGCCGCCGTCACCTATTTAATGCGGAGTTTGACGAGTTCTCAGGTGCGTCGCATCATAGGGCGACTGCGCCGTCTTGGCCAAGGCAGGACCGGCAGCGAAGGCTTAAGCCGATGACTGATGAAACCGCGACACGGCCGGAGTCGGTCCGTGCGCCGCGCTTTGGGCTTTCCGGAAAGCTCCTCGTCCTCACGATCCTGTTCGTGATGATCGCGGAAGTGCTGATCTATGTGCCCTCGGTCGCCAATTTCCGGGTCGTATGGCTGAAAGACCGCCTGGCGACCGGCTACACCGCGGCGCTCGTGCTCGAGGCCGCGCCGAATGGCATGGTCCCCGACAGCCTTGCCAAGCAAATCCTCGACTCAATCGGTGCGCGCGCCGTCGCCATGAAAATGGGCGAGCGCCGCCGCATGCTCGCGATCGACGACATGCCGCCGGCGGTCGATGATACTTTCGACATGCGCAACGTCACCACCTTCGAGGCGATCATCGATGCGTGCAAGATCATGCTCAACACCCGCAAGGACGTGATGCGGGTCGTCGGCCCGGCGCCGATGGGTGGCGAATATATCGAGCTGATCATGGACGAGCCGCCGCTGCGCAAGGCGATGCTGCGCTATTCGGTGGATATTCTGCTGCTGTCGCTGGTCATTTCCGTCATCACCGCGGCGCTGGTCTATCTGGCGCTGCACTACATGTTCGTCCGCCCGATGCGCCGCGTCACCGCCAACATGATGGCGTTCCGCGCCGATCCGGAAAATGCCGACCGCATCATCGCGCCGTCGGCCCGCGCCGACGAGATTGGCATCGCCGAGCGCGAGCTTGCGACCATGCAGACCGACCTGGCCTCGATGCTGCACCAGAAGAGCCGGCTGGCCGCGCTCGGCCTTGCGGTGTCGAAGATCAACCACGACCTGCGCAACCTTCTCGCCTCGGCGCAATTATTCTCCGACCGGCTGGCAAAACTGCCGGACCCCACCGTGCAGCGCTTCGCCCCCAAGCTGATGCACGCGCTCGAACGCGCCATCGCCTTTTGCCAGTCGACACTTTCATATGGACGCGTGCAGGAGCCGCTACCCGAGCGCCGGGAAATTTCGCTCGAGCCGCTGGTCGAGGAAGTCCACGAGACGCTCAATCTCGGCCCCGATGCGCCGATCCGCTGGATCAGCGCGGTCGAGCGTGGACTCGTCGTGGAGGCCGATTACGACCAATTGTTCCGCATCCTTCTCAATCTTGCGCGCAATGCGGTGCTGGCGATGGAGAGCAGAGACACGCGCGATCCCGGCCGCGACCAGATTAGGATCACCGGCCGCCGCGAAGGCGCCGTCGTCGTGATCGAGGTGTCCGACACCGGACCGGGCTTCTCGGACAAGGCGCGCGAACATCTGTTCGAGGCGTTCCAGGGTTCGACCCGCACCGGCGGCACTGGCCTCGGCCTCGCCATCGCCGCAGAGCTGGTTCGCGCCCATGGCGGTGAAATCCGCCTGGTCGAGGGCACGATCGGAGCGACGCTTCGGGTAACCATTCCCGACCGCGCGGTCGAGCTCTCCGCGCATCGCGGTGCCCGCGCGCACGGCTGAATCCCTTCGTCATTCCGGATCGACGCCCTCCGTAACTCGCAAAGCGAGCGTAGGAGGGGCATTCGGCCCCGGAATGACGAGGTTATCTTGCCAATAAGCGTCGAAGCCTATAGCTACGGCGCGCCGCGCCCGTAGCTCAGCTGGATAGAGCACCAGACTACGAATCTGGGGGTCGGGAGTTCGAATCTCTCCGGGCGCGCCACTCTACGCCAGAGCACGCTAAGGCAACTCCAGCGTTGCGCCTTTTGCGCCGTGGTTCGCTTCGGAACGGATTCCGCCGGATTGACGCTAATACCAATCTGGCTATAATCTGGCCAGAATGCCTTTTGCCATCGTCCTCGCGCCCGAAGCCGTCGAAGACCTCAGGAAGCTGACGGCAAACGCTCGGGCAACCGTTCGGACTGCGCTCGAAGCGCATCTGAGACATGGGCCCGAGAAAACGAGCCGCAGTCGCATCAAGCGGTTGCGGGGATTGCGTCGTCCGCAGTATCGGCTGCGCGTGGGCGAGGTTCGGGTATTCTATGATGTTTCCGGCGCGACCGTCGAGGTTTTGGCGATCGTGGCCAAATCGGAGGCCGAGTCATGGCTCGCACAGTTCGAAAGTCCGGAGTGAAGGAAGTTCCACTCTCCGAAATCAAGGACGATCTGTCTCGGTTTCTTCGAGAGGCGGAGACGCAGGAGATCGTCATCACACGCCATGGCAAACCTGCGGGAGTGCTGATCGGCTTCGAGTCGGAAGAGGACTGGTTCGAGTACCGGCTCGAACATGACCCGCGGTTCTTGCGCCGCATCGAACAGGCACGGAATAGCCTACGCGCAGGACGTGGGGTCAGGCTTGAAGACCTTGAAACGGAATAGCGGCCCGCGCGTCGGAGCGTTTGCATAGGATGGCAAGCCAACGGATAGGATAGCGTGGACTCGATCACGGCGTCATAGCGCCACGGCGAACGAGTATTGCCCATCTTCGTCGGTCTTGGTGCGCCAATTTCGATTTGAAATCAATTACTCACGCCGGTGCTTCCGCGCGCGATAGTCGTTGAAGCAAGTTGGTCGCGTATATGTCGTATTTTTGGTCCCTGGGATTTGTTCGGTCGCGCCACTTTCGTGTCTCCCCCTTACTACTCCCCAGTAGACTTCGGTTGCGAGGTATTCTGCCAGCACTGATCTGACCAACAGGCCTCCCAATTGTGAGACGGAGTGGCGATAGACGCCTTCCTGCACGATAACCCAAGGACCCGACATGTCCTGCCCGGTCAGCAATTGAGGGTCTCATTCGTGGATCGTTCTTGCGTCGATGCGTTGGCCGCTGCCGGCACAATTGCAGCGTCCGAATATGATTGGAAACGCTACCCGTTCACGGCCAGCGGTTGGAATGAATTCGTGGGTTACTGGAATAACAACCAACAAGACGCCAAGCCCAGAGACATTTGCGACAAGTTGGAAACCCTAATTCCGGCATTGGCGTCGAAAGATCGTTGCCGCGCGACCAGGAAAATTCGTGGAATGCCGAAGTCAACACTGGGCGAGAGGAGATTGGCAGTCACACGGTATGCGCGGTGAGGGTAAGCAATCGCGGCTAACTCGGTTAGAATATGCTCACTGCACATTGCTCAGAACCGCCCGGCGACATAGTCTTTCAGTGATTCAGCCTCCTGCTGAATTTCAGCCAGGCGGTATTTGATTACATCAAGGATATTGATAATTCCCCGTAGGCGACCGTCTTTCGTGACCGGCACGTGCCGAATCTGATGTTGGTCCATCAGCTCGTAAATCTTGCTGAGGGGTTCGGCGATGTCGCAGGTAATGACCTTGCGAGTCATCAATTCACCAACGGACTTATCACCGACGTTGCGCCCGAAGGTCTTTAGGCCCCGGACGATGTCCACGCCGGAAATAATTCCAAGAATATTTTGGTTGTCATCGCTGACGACGATCGCAGACACGTCGTCAGCCTCAAGCTGATTGATGACAGCATCAACGTTCACATTAGATGGAATGACCGAGACGAAACTTCCCTTGCCCTCAATCAGTTTTTGAACGGTCATGAGAAGCACCTCGGACTTTAGGATGCTCAAGCCGCCCGAAGCTCGCGGTTGGCATCGGATAGTCGGCGCGGCAGAGTGCATCCCTCCATTTCATCTAAATCGAGCAGCGCATCGATCACCTCGTCGAGACGTGACGGTTCGGATTGCGGTTCGCCCCTGGGTGGGGCGAGTTCTATCTGATACGCATTGAGGCCCCAGTGAAGAAGGACGTCGCGCTTTTGCGCTGGTGACAGCTGCGCATCGGTGAGCACGGCTTTCGGAGATGCGTAATCTGCTGCCGGATCGCCCGGACCAAAGCCAGCGCGAATAATATCAGGTCCAACTGTCCATTCCACCCATTCCAAGCATCGTTGGTTTGCCGAGCGAACCGTTGGGCCGTTCACTTTTCGAGCAGGCGGAGTGTCAGAAAGCTGGAGCGCTGGCTCGCTGCTGTTTGCACCCCGCACTATGAAGTTCAGGCCTTGGCGACGCGCATAGGCAACCGCCGCCTCCGCCGACGGGAATGTGAGTTCGACCTGAGTCAATGTATCTTCATCGCCAGTCCAACCCATCAAAGGCTCAATAAACTGCGGAGAGCAACGTTCGAAGCGCAGCTTCCATTGTCGCGTCCGGGCTTTCCCGGATGTTGTCATGGCGGATCGCGCCAGCTTGTAAATCACGGCAACTGCATCGTTAGGAAATACCGAGGAAGCGGGCGCAGCGCGAGGCGCTCCCACTCTTTCGATCCAACGCTCCTCCGCAGGCTTGAGCTCTCGCAGCATTTATGCCCTCCCGCGCGAATGCGAAGCGGGAGCGGAATGCTCCCGCGTCGCCTATTTGCCGTTGATCGCGATGCGCTTCACCTTCGATTGCGCTTGTGCGGCCTTCGGCAGCGTTATCGTCAGCACGCCGTTCTTGAACGCAGCGGACACCTTGTCCTCGTCCACATCCTCGACCGGAAGGCGCCGTTCGAAGCGGCCGTAGTAACGCTCGCTAAACAGCCGATCCTTGTCCTCGGTCTCGGTCTTCTTCTCGCCGCTAATCGCAAGCACGCCGTTCGCCAATTCGACTTGGACGTCTTTCTCGTCGAGGCCCGGGATCTCGGCGGTAACCTTGATCTCGTTGTCGGTTTCAGCCACCTCGACGCTGGGCCAATTGGCGGCGACACGGTCAAAGAAGCGGTCTGACCCAAACGGCGCGAGATCAAAGCCCCGGAAAACATCGGCGAAGAGGCGATTCATCTCGCGATGAAGCGTCAGAAATGGGCTGTCCTCGCTGCGGCGCACGCTCACGTCGCGGCTGCGGTTCCACGGAATGAGGTCTCTCATAGCCATCGTCTTCCTCCTTTCCTTCTGCGAAGCCCGCGGCACGGCACGTCGTTCGCCGTGCCGCAGGTTCAGCAACAACGACCTGATGACGTTCAGGCCGCGTTCTTGTGCTCGATCTTCTGGTTGTCGTTGCCGGCGTTGATCGCAATCCGGCGCGGCTTCATCGCCTCGGGCACTTCGCGCACCAGGTCGATCTTTAGGAGACCGCCCTCGAACGATGCATCCCTCACCTGGACGTAATCGGCCAGATTGAACAGCCGCCGGAACGGACGCGCCGAAATTCCCTGATAGAGGTACCGGTGCTCGCCCTTGTCGGCCTTGCGGCCCTCGACGGTCAGCACGTTTTGCTCAGCCGTTATGGCGATATCTTCAGGTGCGAAGCCCGCCAACGCCAGCGAGATCTGGTAGTGATCCTCACCGGTCCGCTCGATGTTGTACGGTGGGTAATTGTCCTCGCCGATCCAGCGGGCGGAGTCATCGATGAGGTCAAACAGGCGATCGAACCCGACGGTCGATCGCCACAGCGGAGCAAGATCAAGGTTTCTCATAGCCACATCCTCCTTTGAGCAACATGGGTACGAGGGCGCCGGACACCGTGTTCGGCGCCCGCCTCGCCGGATCCCCAAATGGGCGTCCGGCACCACGCTACCGCGTGGCAAAAATCTAGTTAGAAAAGCAGTGTTACATTTCAAGGGGTGTGCCGCCTACACGATGCGAGGAACTCTTTGGAAGCTAAATTGTTCATCGTCGTTTGTAAGAACTCTCGATTTGTTCATTGAACGTGACATGCTCACAAGTGGCGTTCTCACGATCGTCTTCGCAAATAACTTGGCCGCCCTGCCGGTAATCGCATGGCAAAAATTCATGTTGCCTTGGTATGTTCAGAGGTGCAGTGCAGCGAATCGGGCAACAAAGGCCGCCGCCCATCCCACACTGAAAGGCCGCAACAACGGCCGAAGATCGTGCAGTCGCCGACCGTAAACCGGAAGCGCATTACGGCAGAACTCGTTTAGCAACAGTAACTTAGACAGATATCTCGCCCCCTTGAAATTTTATGGTCCTCTCCTAAATCCTCGGTCGCCGATTTTCGGCCTGGATACAGGACACCGATAGGTGTCCGGCGCAACAATCCGAGGTGGCTTGGGGCCCATCTCGCTCAAGCCGCCCCCTGAGAAAGGAGGAAGCACATGGAGCGCCGGCTTATAGATGGTTCAAGCGCGAACGCGCTTTACGATGTCCGGGACGGGTGGGACCCAAACGATTTGTTGCATCCCGCCCAGGCATTTGAGCATCCGTCTCACGTCGTCAACGATCCTGACCTCACGCTCAATGAGAAACGCGCGATCCTTGCTTCGTGGGCTTCTGATGCCTGCGCGCTGGAGGCTGCTCCTCACCTGCGCTGTGCGCCGAATGGGAAACGGCCGGTTCTATTCGATGACGTGATGGAAGCTCTCCGCACGCTGGACAAGCAGGCCAAGAAGCAGGGCGGCGACAGCGCGCGCTATCGCCCCGTGTTGCGGAGGACTCGCTTCGATTATCGTCCGCGCCCGCCCTACCGGGAGAGGCACTCGATCAACTGAATGGCCCAGGGTTTTAGCTAAGAAAACTTGGAGGTGAGACGTGCGGCATGAACGTCCCGATCTATCCAGGTTCATGGTGATGACCGGATTCATATTAAGTTTCGCCGTTATCCTTGCGACGATGGCAAAATAGGAAGGTAAACTGCGGCGGCTACAAACCGCCTTGGTCATTGGCAAGCGGAGGGAGAACATGAGGGATGTCCAGCCGAATGACGTAAATCATCAAAGTGTGCCCTCACAGGGCGAGCTTCTCGCAGCGTCGGCCATCGCTCAGTTCTACACCTTCGCTGACCGGTGCATGGACTGGGCAAAGACTACGCGTTCGTTTCAGGAGCGAGCGCTCTATGTGCAGATGGGACTGCAATGGCTTGCCGCCGGAGCGAGTTTGCAAACATTCCTACAATTGCAAAACCGCCACAATACGCCCACGGCGAGTTTCAGTAGTGAAAGGCAAGCACGTCTTCAGGAGATCACTGCGTGAATGACGAGGCCGATTGACACTTGACGCGGAGCTTACTGCACGCCACGTCAAATCAGCTTGATCAAGCATGTAAAAGTCGGATCGGGCTTTTAGGTTATTCGGAGGAGCACATGACGCCACCGACGCAACAAGCCACGACTATCGCTGCGGCAAATGTTCGGGCCTCAGCGTAGTGGCATCTTTGGCGAACGCCACGGCGGGAGCGGCCTCGGGGCCGCAAAAGTGAGACAAGGCCCTAATATGGCCCCTCCCGGCGTGTCTGTATCAAGGAAATCAAATTGGCGATCTGAGTTCACGGGTTCATCCAGTGCTGCCCGGGCGTTTATGATTTTGCGCTGATTAGAGCGAACTCATATTCACGAATTCGTTTGAACCCTAATCAAACAAGATCAAAAAAGAGCGTCGGAAAGTTTTGTTAGCACTCACCTCTTGACAGTGACAAACGTCCTCCCAAATCCAGCTGCGTTGGGGCGACAGAGCGCCGGAGGCCAATCCTAGTTGCCCCGTACCTAGACAGCATTATGGGTGCGCACATGATCACAGCATTTGCCGATCCATTCGAGGCGCTACTAAATCTGCAAAGAGAACTCGATGCGCGCTTAGCCAGCGATTGGCTTCAGGACCTGACGACCAGCCGCGGTCCCTTTCCGCCAATCAACGTTTTCCAGCAGGGCGATGACATACTGGCAATCATCGAGTTGCCTGGCATCGACAGTAACGACCTCCAAATCCAAGCCAAGGAGAACACCATCCGCATTTCGGGCAAGAAATCGGTCGTTTACCCCAATCGGGTGAGCGTGCATCGAAGGGAAAGGGTATTCGGGGAGTTCGATCGCACCCTGACCTTGCCGGTCAACCTCGATCCGGACCGCGTCAAGGCTGAGTATCGGGACGGGATCCTGGCCCTGTTCCTGCCGAGAGCGGAAAGCGACAAACCGCGGACTATCAAGATCAACTGATAGATAAATCTTGGAGGAAGCCATGGCTTCGAAGCAGACGCTGCAAGTTCAGCAGAAGCGAGAACTTGAAAAGAAGCAGGAGACTACGATTCCTGCGCGAGTATTTATGCCCAATGCCGACATATACGAAGACGAGGACGCGCTAACCGTCGTTCTGGAGATGCCCGGCGTCGACAAGGGTAATGTCGAGGTTAGCGTTGAAGATGGCGTTCTAAACGTTGGCGGACGGTTGGATTTTTCCAAGTATCAAGGGCTGCAACCACTCTATACGGAGTACAATATCGGTCATTACTCCAGGAGCTTTAGCCTCTCGAACAAGATCGCGCAAAACAAAATCGCAGCCGAAATGAAGGACGGGGTGCTTTTATTGAAACTGCCGAAAATAGAGGAAGCAAAACCTCGAACAATCCAGATCAAGTGATGGGTCATGGCGCTGCCCAAGTCCGACAGCGTCAACCTCGTGCTTGTCTATCTGGAAGCCGCATCAAGCGCAGGTGCTAGTGGTGATGAAGATCCGGGCCATGCATGCGACCCGTGAATTTCGTCCCCAGCCGGGGCTTCGGCGAGTCCTTGACGCTGTCAAGAATACGGCCGCCGAGATCAGAGCAACAAATGGCGCATCCTTTGCTTGGAGGGAGTCTCTGATCCGCGGTCAGCAAAGGGTCGCCGATCATTTCAGGCATTGTCCTCGCAACGCCCCAGCTCTCACAAGGCGAACGCGGCGACATCATGAACCGCATCGCGCGTATCGAGGCAGAACTGGATCACCTGACCCGTGCCTGCGATCATGGCCAGCCGCCAGCCTCATTCGCGTTCGCATCGAAAATTCCGGCGCCGCGCCGTCGGAATCGTCAAAGACGATGGAGTACGCCGAACGCATTGCCATCAATGCAAATTGACCTAGGGAGATGCAGTGATGAAATTAAACACGTGCACAGAGCAAAGACCTGACAATGTCGTTTACCTTGCAGACGTTCGGAAACGCTTTCATCACAGTGATGAACCGTCAGACCCTCCACCCGGCGCTGCCGCGGCGCGATCATGTGAGCTGACCTTCCTGCCGGCGGTTGCGACGGCTCAAGCTGCGCGGCTGAAATTGGTCGCGGATATGTCGCACGCCTTCCCGGTCTCGTCGCGCGGTGATTGCGGTCGAATGCGGTCGAACGTAGCCGATACGGCGGAGATTAACGGCCGACAGTCAATGGCTTAACCCCTAAACTTGCTGAAAGAAAACAAGTTTCACTTTTTTGTTCCGGTCGCGCTACGAATCTGGGGGCGCCTTCGCTGGCTTCTTGGCCCTGCTGCTAATCGGTTCGCCAGGGTGCCAGAGCACGGGTGTCTCCACTCGACAGATTTATCACGCGAACGATATTGGGACATTTATTCGTGCTGATAGCCGGGGCGCTTATCCCTGTACTCTTGAACTTTTATGAAATTCCTGAAGCATTGGTCTGGAAAGCTTTTTCCTTGATGTTCGGGATTCCCATGCTGGCACTCCTGTTCACGTATCCGAGGCGGCGCATGGCAGTGTACCGCAAACAGGCACCGCCTAGCGTGCTGGCGACTTTTATCGGGTTAGGTTCCGTGAGCCTCTTGGCAATGATTGCTTGTGCTAGCGCGCACGGCGTTCCTTATGCATGACCGCGTGCCACCACCGCGAGCGCAAAGGGTGCGTCGCAGGAACGCTTAATACTTAAACGGTCTGCAATTCCTTCTCGTGAGGAAACTGAAGATTGAAAAAGTGGGCATAGCGGGCGCCTTGCTCAAGCAGGAATTTGTGGCGTCCAGATTCAACAATGCGGCCATCCTCAACCACGTAGATTTGGTCTGCATTGATGATCGTGTGAAGTCGGTGCGCGATGACTAATCGCGTCCGCCCGCTAAAAAGTTTTGATATCGCTAAATTGACATAACGCTCGGTTTCGCTGTCGAGAAAGGACGTCGGCTCATCGAGCAATATGATGGACGACTTTCGAATGAGCGCTCGCGCCACCGCAATGCGCTGGCGCTGTCCACCCGACAATTGCATACCATGTTCCCCGACTTGAGTGTCATAGCCCAAGGAAAATTTTGCAATAAAATCGTCGGCGTGTGCGGCCTTCGCCGCGGCAACGACCTCATCATCCGTCGCGTCGGGACTACCCATTGCGATATTCTCGCGAATGCTGCCGCGGAACAGGAAAGCATCCTGACCAACGAAAGCCATGTGGTCGCGCAGCGATTTTCGCGACACCAATGAGATTTCCGCTCCATCAATAATTATGGATCCGCGATACTCTTCATAGAATCGCAGTAGCAAATTAAAGATCGTGGACTTTCCACCTCCCGACGGACCAACCAGGGCGGTGACACATCCGGGATCGGCGGAAAAAGTCACGCCTCGAAGCACCGGCGTATTGGGCCGGTAGCTGAACTCGACATTATCGAATTCGATGCAGCCCCTATTCACCTGAATATCCGGCTTGCTGGCGTCGTCCGGCCGTTGTGGGAGGTCGAGGAACTCGAAGAGAATTCGCAGGCCAACCAGCGAATTGTTGAGATCGATATTCAGCCGTGCAAGCCGTTTTGCCGGCTCATAGGCCAGAAGGAACGCCGTAATGAAAGCAAAATACGCGCCGGGCTGCGCGTTGAATGCCATAACCTGGTAACCGCCCATCAAGATCACCAGCGCCACCGCTATTCCGCCCAACACTTCCATCATCGGGTTGGTGAAATTAGAAGCACGCGCAAGTTTGTTGGCAACCTGCTCGATTCTATCCACGTTGGCGTCGACTCGGCTTCGCATGCGTGACTGCAGATTGAATGCTTCGACAATCTTGAAACCTTGAACTGTCTCTTGCAGAGCTTCCAGAATGTTGGCGCCGGCACCAAACTCAGTGTGAACGATCGCGCGGACTCGCTTGACCGCGCGGCGCCCCACAAGAATTGCCGGTGGCCCCACTATAACCGTCAGCAGCGACAGCAGCGGGCTTTGCCAAATCATCACGACGGCAAGGCCGACGAGCTGCATCGCATCTCGGCCGAGAGTCGTAATAAGCAGATTGATAGTATCGGAAGCGGCGCGGGCGCCCCACGTGATCCTGGCCGAAAATTCCGATGAGTGCCGGTCCGCGAAGAATTCCAATCCTTGCTGCAGGACCTTTTCAAAGAGACGGCGTTGATTCGTTGCGACGATTCGGTTGCTAATTCGCCCCATTTCCACCGCTTGGCCGTATGACGCTAGCCCCCTGAGTGCCGAGACAACGATGATGCTGATGCACACACTGATAACGGCGGCGATATTTCGGCTGACATATGCTTCATTGATGGCGTGCCCTATCAAATAGGCGGCAGCGGCAGTGCACGCAGCCATCACGCCCATCATCGCGACGACAAAGGCGTAGGCTCGCCACTGACCTATCGCATGCTCCGCCAGTAGTCGGCGAATGAGGCTTGGCGTCGAATACGGGTCAGCGAACGCTTTCCTCTTAAGCTTATCGAACATTTTCTGGTGATACTCTAATAACAGCTAGCGAAACAACCGGACAATATGTGCGTCCGTGTCCGCGATGGTCATCAATCTACCTGCTCGGGAAGAGAGATCAAGGATCACAGAGCAGGTTTCTCCGTACACCTTGAGAGACGCTACGATCATATGCATGTACCTCTTCATCTCCGGGCGCAGTCGTAGCCTGGGTTTTATCCCGTTAGCTCTTTTGCAGAGCCTGGTACCCGAGCTGTGCCGCCCGCAATGGATGCAATCGAACGAAGTGCCAGAGCAAGGCTACGCGGGTTGTATTCGGCAACGTCGCGCCTTGTTTCAGCATGTTGAGCAACGCCAATTGAGCCATTCGTCTTTCCGCGTGATTGAGTACAATGTTGCTATCGCTCAATGCCGAAATGTCGACGTCGCTGGCATTCGAACCTGAGATATTCCCGGAATTCGCCGAATCGAGAAAACGAAACAGCCGTGCAATGTCGCCGTAGATTGGCGAATTCGCTGAATCAGCATCATGCCAATTCGGCGCTGCCGCTAAATGCGATGTCGGATCATGTTTCCCGGCCCGTCGTGCGTGGGCTGCCCGTTGCGCCAAGCGCGCCGAGAACAACTGCCGCACGCGCGAGCGATTCGTTTCGCCGGCCCGGTGCACGCGATATTGCACGAGACACTCCGGCACGTTTGCGATTTTGGCAATCTCCGAGATGCGCAGCCACAGATCGTAGTCCTCTGCACCTTCGAAAGCCTGCCGATATAATCCGATCTTCGGAAAAATCGCGGCGCGGACCATTATCGAGGAATGCACGAACGGATTTGTACGAGCCAGCAATGACGCAAGCTCCTCCGGGCGCGTCGGCGGCTTCAGGGAGCCCGCTGCCGAACCCTGCTCGTCGATCTGCTCGGCCCACGTGCCAAGCAGGCCGATCTCAGAGTGACGATCGAGATATTCACTTTGGCGCTGCAGGCGCTGCGGCTGGGCGCGGTCGTCGGCATCGAGGCGTGCAATCAAGTGACCGCGCGATTCCGAGACCCCTCGATTGAGCGCAGCAACCAGTCCGAGCCTTTCCTGGCGGATGGCGCGGATACGCGGATCGCTTCGCGCGCCTGCTTCAATGATATGAGGAGAATTGTCCGCGGATCCATCATCGACGATGATAAGCTCGAAATCGGCTAGTGTTTGATCCTGAACCGACGTTATGGCCTCGCCGAGCCAACGCGCGCCATCGCGCACCGGCATGACCACGGAAATATGCGGCGTCATTGAGCTGCACGCCGACGTGCCCGGTAAGGATATCCCCTGGTCATATAGTGCTCGGCAATGTAGGCTCTATACGCCAAGGCGCGGCATCCAATTTGGTCGCATTGCCGTAATCTTGCGTTTCAGCTATCACGAATATGCCCCTGCATCAAATTTGGCGCGACCGATGCGATCCTGTAACGGCGGTCGAATTCTGTTTGATATTTCCACTTCAATGCGATGGACGGGGCCGCCAACGGGAATCGTGCGTGTCGAGCGCAAGCTCGCGTTATGGGCTCAAGCAAATATTCCCGACGTGGAATTTGTTTTCTTCGATCCCAGTCGGCTGGCCTATTGCGAAGTAACGCGTAACGCTCGGGAATTTCTGACCGGCGAAGCCGCGCTCGATACTTTCGGACTGCCTAGTCCAGCGCTCGCCGAAAGACGCCGCACCGATCGGGTTCCGTCCTCATTGAAGCCGGCCTTCCTCTGGCTCACTCAAACGCGCCGCATGATGCTCAATTGTCTTGAGCGGCTACGGCTGCAATCTCAAAGCCCACGGCTGGCCCATGTGGCGGATCGCCTGCAACGCTCCGTTATGTCGGCCAAGTATCGCAAATTTATGGTGCGAGAAGACAATACGCGTCGGCCATTCTATCCCCACGATTTGGCCGTTGGCGCGCGCATTCAATTTGAGCGCAATGACACCGTGGTGTGTGCGGGTTCTGGCTGGGGCCATACCAATATTGAAGCGATTAGCGAATTGAAGTCGCGGATTGGATTTCGGATGGTGCTGTTGTGCCACGACCTGGTTCCGCTGATGTTTCCGCAATTCTATCGGGACCGTGATGTCAAAACGTTTCAAAATTACATGCAAAAGGCCTTGGCCATCGCGGATCGGATTATGGTGAATTCACGCGCCATCGAGTCCGATTGCCGAGATTACTTCTTACGGGAGGGCATTATTGCCGGCGAGATTACGGTCGGCTTCCTTGGCTTCGATGTTGGGATGGATCGCTCGAAATCCGTCACCGGTCTGCCTGCCGGCCTTTGCCCGGGACAGTTTGTAATGCTGGTGAGTACAATCGAGCCGCGTAAGGGACACGCGCTGCTTTACAAGATCTGGCGGCAGTTGGTGGCCGAAGGTGTGCCGCAAGCAAAAGGCTTTAAGCTTGTATTTGTAGGCCGCGACGGCTGGATGGTTGATGATCTTCTTTCAGACATAAGGAACGATCAGGAGCTCGCCGAACACCTCGCAATTATCCACGACGTCGATGACGACCTGCTCGCTATCCTTTATCAAAATGCGGCCTTCTGCGTTTACCCGTCCGTGTACGAAGGCTACGGCCTTCCAATTATTGAGGCTTTCTCGCACGGTAAAGCTGTGCTCGCGTCGACGGGCGGCGCATTGCCGGAGCTGGCGCAGGGGTTCTCTCCTTGCATCGATCCGGCTGATGAACGGGCCTGGTATGAGATGATAAAGCTATGGATCGAGACGCCACAGGCTAAAATGCCATACGAGCAGGAAATCCGCACCCGGTTTCGACATCCGACTTGGGACGAGGCCGCCGCAAGCTTTTTCGCGGGCATTTCGGCCGCGCCTATTGCGCATCTGAATCGACAGTAATAGGGCGCGCGGCGCCGGCATGCCCGATTCGCGGCAAAGCGCGGTTGAGATTGGGCCAAATTACGGCTAGTTTGCCACCGATGCAGTTCGCGTTCGCAATCGTCAGCCTATTCCCCGGTGGCGGCCTTCAGCGTGACTGCGTTGATATAGCACGCCGCCTCCGCAGGCTCGGACACGACGTCACAATCTTTACTTCGCGAAAATCCGGCGATGAGTTTGCCGCTGATTTGTCGCTGCGAATTTTGCCTGTCGGTGACAGCACGAACCATTTTAGGCAGCGCAAGTTCTCTGACGAGTTCAGGAAGCAATCCAAGGGAAAGTTCGATTTTGTCGTCGGCTTCGACAAGCTCAGCGGGCTTGATATTCTCTACTGTTCGGATCGTTCAATACGGGCGCGGGCTACCCGGAATCCCTTCCTGCATCTGCTGCCGCGCTATCGAGAATATATCAACCTCGAAAGGGAATGTTTTGCGCCGAATCTGACGACCAATGTTCTGTTGTTGAGCGAGCCTCAATTTAATGAGTATTGGAGTTCATGGACTACTGAACAGAACAGGATGGTTTTATTGCCGCCGACACTGGCGCTGGATAGGCGAAGACCTGAATACCGGACCGATGGTACCCGCCAAAAATGGCGCACAAGCCTTGGAATATCGCTGGAAGATTGGGTTTGGATCGCGGTTTGTGTCCAACCGAAAACCAAGGGTCTCGATCGCACGGTACGAGCTTTGCGCCACTTTGCCGAGGCTCGTTTGCTCGTCGTCGGACTAGAGGAATCGGAGGCCCGGTCGGCGAAAATTAAATATCTGGCAGGCCAACTTGACGTCGCCAACCGCATTAAATGGCTCGGGCATCGCGAAAATGTTCCGGAACTGATGGCAGCCGCGGACATTTTCATTCATCCAGCGCGTTATGACACGACCGGAACAGTGATCCTGGAAGCGATCGCAAACGGCCTGCCGGTAGTTACTACGACAGCGTGCGGCTACGCCAGGCATGTGAGCAGTGCAAATGCCGGCATTGTCGTCCAGGAACCTTTCCGTCAGGGGGCCTTAGTCGACGCGTTGCAAACCGCGCGCGATCCCGCTCTCATGACACGTTGGTCGACAGCCGCAAGCGAATACGGCAAGCAAAGTTCTCTCTATACGGGCAGGGAGCGCGCCGCTGAGCTGATCGTTGCGAGCGCTTTAGAGCGCACTGAGGCTGTAACAAAGGGATAGCGGTATTGGTCAGCCCGGTTAGTGACCAAAACTCCGAGCGCGAACGCTGAACAAGAATGATTTCCTGCCAACGTCACTTCGGAGTTCGTCTGGCGCTTTCATGCTGATGACTGATCCTTGCTATTCATTTCGGGGAAATGCGTTCGCGCCGGAACGTGCGTTTTGGATTGGCGTGGATGCTCTTCATTGGCAAGTCGGAAGCCGAGAGGATCGTATCCTCTATCGCGATGTTAGCGAGGTCCGCTTTTATCGCGGGCTTGCGCGGGGCGACGCGGCCGTGAAGGCGCGAACGATAATGCGTTTGCAGCTTCGCTGTCATTCTGGTCGACACGTGACTCTATCTCCGCTGCATTACATTCGCTTTCGCCACTGGGAAGATCGCTCGGCGCGTTATTCGGCATTCATAGATGTACTCTTGCCGCGATTACGTGAAAACCCAGATTTGAAGATTGCTACCGAAGTCCATTGGACGTTGCGCCTGCGCCACGCCGTTACGCGCTCCGTGCCGCCGCTTCTGGGCCGATTTGGCGAGACGCTGCTCAATATGTTCCGCCCTTTTGGCCTGGACCGAACAGCCCGCTTCGGCAGCTGGCTGATGCGGACGATTGGTCCTTGGTTGCCCGCTCACCGCGTCGCGCGCGCAAATCTTAAGGCCGCATTTCCGGAAAAGCCGGATCACGAAATCGACGGGCTGCTGCAAGGTGTCTGGGACAATTTCGGACGGGTCATGGCCGAATACGCGTTTACCGACGAATTGTACGACTACAATCCGCTTGATCAGGTGCAGAAACGAATCATTATCGACCAGGCTAGCGTTCAGCGTCTGTTCGCGTTGCGGAACAAAGGCCAGCCCGTTCTTTTTTTCAGTGCTCACCTTGGCAGTTGGGAATTAGCATCGCTGGCGACGGCATTTGGCATCCCATTGACCGCGGTATATCGTCCATTCAAATCTGCGGCATTAAACGATCTGGCCACTAAAAGGCGGGGCCGGATCAATTTGGTTCCCGCTCGTTTCGGTGCATTGGCGCAAGTTGAAAGCTTCTTGCAGCAAGGCTCAAGCGTCGGAATGCTCGTTGACCAGCATTTCTCCGGCGGCACGGATGTTGTTTTCTTCGGTCGTCATTGCAAGGCCAATCCGACCCTGGCAACGCTCGCCCGCAAATACCAGTGTCCAATTTACGGTGTGCGGGCCATTCGTCTGCCTGGCAGCCGCTTTTATTGCGAAGTCACGCAAGAGTTGAAACCTCTCCGCGATTCCGAAGGAGAAGTCGACGTTGTCGGCACAACGCAAATGATCACCGGTGTCGTGGAAGCGTGGGTTCGAGAACACCCCGATCAATGGCTCTGGTTGCATCGTCGGTGGCGCTGAGCCCGCTATAGCCAGTCATTGTGAGTGGCGCGCTAATGATCAAACGACAGCGTATTAAAGCTCATTCGTTCCTATTCGAGCCGGCTGTCGGTACGAGACGCCAACCGCCGTCACTGCAGTGAATGAACAATCATGAGCAAGACTGACGAGCAGCTCAAAGTTGGGCCGTTCGAGCGGCTTTTCGACTTGATGATCAACCCGGCGCGCAGCGATCGCGGCATGGCGCTTTTGCTCGCAGGCTACGCTGTCTTATGGACGCTCTATGCCGTCGTTGCCAAGAGCAGCCAGGACATTCACTTCGATATGGGCGAGATGGTGGCGTGGTCGCGCGAACTGGTTTTGGGCACGCCGAAACATCCGCCACTCGGGGCATGGCTGGTGCGGGCTTGGTTCAGCGTGTTCCCGCGCGAGGACTGGGCCTTCTATCTCTTCGCTGTGCTTTATCCAACGGTCGCGCTGTGGATCGCCTGGCGTGTTGCCGGCCGCTATCTCAGCGCCGATAAGCGCCTCGTCGGCATCGCGCTGCTGACCTTTGTGCCGTTCTACAATTTTCACGCGCTCAAATTCAATGCCAATACCGTGCTGGTTCCAATTTGGGCCGCAACGACATGGTGGTTTCTGCGATCCCTTGAAACTCATCGGGCGGGATCGGCGATCATGGCTGGAATTGGCGCCGCCGCCGCGATGCTCGGCAAATATTGGTCGGTTGTGTTGATCGCGGGACTTGGCCTCGCTGCCTTGACGGATATCCGCCGCACCGCCTATTTCCGTTCGCCGGCGCCGTGGCTGACGATCGCCGCCGGCGCCATTTTGATCGCTCCGCACGTCGCGTGGATCGCCTCGTATGGTTTTGCGCCGATCGATTATGCGCTCGGCGTGCACGCCGCGACGCGCGTCGCGGCGGCGGTTCACACGATGGCCTTCTTCGCCGGCATTCTCGGTTACATCGCCGCGCCGGTTGTTCTCAGCGTTGCCGGAGCGCGGCCGAGCATGGCGGCGATCAGCGATACTGTTTGGCCTGCTGAACCCGATCGCCGCACAATTTGTATTGCATTCGCTGCGCCGATCCTAGCTGCCGCGATCGGCGCAATATTGATCAAAATAAAAGTTGATGCCCTTTGGATGATGTCCGCGATGACATTGCTTCCGATCGTGCTGCTGGCTTCCCCCCTCGTGACCCTGCCGCGCCATATTGCGATCCGCCTGCTTGCTCTGGCCATTATCTATCCGGCGGTCATGCTGGCTGCATCCCCCGTGATTGCGGTCGTCATTCACCTGGAGGGCGTCCCAAACTATGGGGCTTATTATCGGCTGATCGCGCAGGCAGTTGAGCACGCCTGGAGCAAACGCACCATTGAGCCGTTGCGCGTCATCGGCAGCTCCCCGATCGTCAATGGCATTGCTTTCTATTTCAAAATCCAGCCGTCGACCTTGGACATCACCCATCCGGCATGGACACCCTGGGTCGACGAAGATCGCATCAGGCGCGAAGGTGTTGCTATCGTGTGTCCGGCGCAAGAAACGGATTGCGTAACGGCCATGACCGGCTATGCAGCGCGGTACTCGAATGCCGAAATCGGGAATATCGATCTGGCGCGCAGGTATTTTGGCGTGCTCAACACGCCAGTGCATCTCCAAATCCTAATCGTTCCGCCGCTAGCGCAATAAGTGGTCTTTGCAAAGCCGTTATCGCCAACGGCGATGCAACCAAATCCACTGCTCGGGATACTCTCGGATCCAACCTTCGATGATTCCAGTAATAATTTGCATGGTTGCAGCAACGTCGATCTTTCCGGCCGAGTCGCGTGACACGGCAATCGGATCGGTAAGATCAAGGCGGAACTTCCCTTCGGGGAGCCGCACCATGCGGCTACCATAGATCGGGCATTCAAACTGGCGGGCAAGTTGGGCCAGGACCGGCGTTGCGCCGCTGGGCCGTCCGAAAAACTCCACATCGACGCCGCGCGCATAAAGCTCATCGACCAGTAGTCCGATCCAGGCGCCCCGCCGCAGCGCATTCTTGATCTTGAATGGCGCATTCATGCCGGCCGGAATATAGGCGGCTTTTGAGCCGGATCGCATCGTGGCGAGTTCATGCTCGACCGACGTTACTTTCGGCGGGCGATAAACGACCGCAGTCTCCCCTTCGTGCGTGCCCAAGGCCCAGACCAGCAACTCCCAGTTGGCGAGATGGGCGCTGAATATAAGCGCCGGTCCCTTCGCACTGCGCATCGTGGCAAAACGCCTTCGCGTGTCTTCGTCGAACACGATACGCCCAAGTTCGGCGCGATCCGGATCGAAATCCCACAATCGGTCGAGATGTGGATACTCGGCGAAGACGCGACCGATATTGTCCCACATGCCCGCCAGGATGCGCTCGATCTCGGAGGCGGATTTCTCCGGGTAGGCGGCGATCAGGTTTGACCGGGCGATGCGGTGCCCTTTGAGCCTGGGACCGATCTTGCGCATCAGCCATGAGGCCAATGCCGTCGCGCGGTCGACGCCGACGAAGCGCATTATTTTCAGCGCGAGCACGAGCAGCGCACCCACCACCGAGTCCATAACGGCGAGCCAATGACGGCCTTCCCGAAACGCGACACCGGGATTGGCGGTTGCGATCCGCGCTTCCAGTTTTTTGATGAACGGAATATAGGTCGCGGTGCGATCTTCGATTCGGCGAAATCCTAGATAATGTGCGGCTTGCAGGCGAATCTTGCGGCTAGGTCCATAGCGGAGGACGCAACGCCAATAGGTCGAGCGCGAACCGAAATATCTCACCTTATAGACCTGCACTTCGCGGATCGCCGCATAAGCGACGCGCCCCTCGCGCCAGGCACTTTTCCAGAACAAGGCGTCCGCATCCTGGCCGTAGGTCGTCTCTAAAGACCACGGACCGGTACGGACAACGTAGGACAAGTTCGGCATTCGCGCGCCTCAGTTCAACGCGGCAACTGGCGACTCGCAGACTTTCTGCTTAGCCGCAGCAAGATTTTACATTATGGAGCGCCACTGTTACTGTTAAAATAGTAAATGGGTGCTGGGTCCGACTCATGTGGATTGAGACTGAGTTCAGTGCGTCGACTATAAGTCGGAATGATCCTGATCGTTTGAAGCCGGCAGCAGGACAGTATTAAACAGCAGAATGCCCTGGAGTTTGATCCACTTTCGCAGAATCACGTTTTTTGCCCAACGGAGAAGTTATATCAATTTGCCGTTGCGGCACGTGCGGCGCAGTTGGATCTCAGATGACGTATGGGCGAAATGCGATCACACCGATATCATTGACGCCCGTACGATCATGGCCGGTGTCGAGTTTTTCACTTGCGTTTGGCATCCTCGCGGCCGTTACGATAGTGCGGCTGATTGGGCTGCACTTTTCTGTCGTCGATCTGTTCTTTGACGAATCCCAATACTGGGCGTGGTCGCGTGAGCTTGCGTTCGGTTATGTTTCGAAGCCGCCGCTTCTTGCCTGGATCGTCGCGGCCGCCGACCACGTGTGTGGCGATAGCGAGGCCTGCATTCGCGCACCGATGCCGCTGTTGTATTTCGGCACGAGCCTCATCGTCTATGCGATCGCACGCGAGTTATATGACGCGCCGGTGGCGTTCTTCGCCGCGCTGTCGATCGGGCTTGCGACGGGAACCGCGTTCTCGGCCCGCATCATCTCCACAGACGTGCCGCTCTTGTTGTTCTGGGCGCTCGCGCTGCTTGCCTATCTGAAGCTGCTCGCCGGAGGCGGCTGGCGCTGGACGCTTACGCTCGGTGTAGCGCTTGGCCTCGGCCTGCTCGCTAAATACGCCATGGTGTATTTTCTACTCGGCATCGCGCTCGCCGCCTGGCTTGACCGCGATGCGCGCCGCTTGTTGCGCACGCCAAGCCTCTGGCTGGCGCTGGCAATTGCTTTACTCCTGCTGGCGCCCAATATCGTCTGGAACATCCAGAACGGCTTTGCCACGCTCCGCGAAACCGGGAACAACATTCAGGGCGAAGGCGTCAAAATCAATATATTGCGTGCGCTGGAATTCGTCGGATCGCAATTCGGCGTCTTTGGTCCGATTTTGTTCTACGTCCTGCTCGTGGCAATGGTGCGCCTCGCTTCGCCTGCGATCAATCGCGCTGACCGGCTGATGCTGGCTTTCGCCGTTCCTCCTCTTGCGCTGATCACCGCGGTCGGCACGGTGACCCACGCCAATGCAAACTGGGCCGCGGTGTCGTTTGTTTCCGGGACAGTTGTCGCGGTTGCGCTCCTAGTGCGGGGTGAGGCCTGGAAGTGGCTTGCGGCGAGCCTCGCCCTCGGTGTGGTCGTGCAGATTGGGCTTTTGGTCTGCGACACTGTGGCAACGCAGGTGCATGTGCCTTTCCTCGCCAACGGCGACCTTTACTACCGTACACTGGGATGGCGTTCATTCGCCGAGCAGACCGGCCAACTTGCGCGGCGCGTAGGCGCGCGCACGATTGTCGGCGACATCCACTACGAGGTCTCGTCCCTTCTTTATTACTGGCGCGATCAGCCGGAGCAGATTTTAGCGTGGCGCGAGAGGCCGATTCCGGAGGACAATTTTGAACTGACGCGTCCCTTCACGGCCACGGCGCCACAACCGATTTTGTACGTGACTACGTGCACCAAAAGGAAGCTGCCGCTTTCCGACTTTTTCGCAAGCGTCGAACCGCTCGGTTCGATTGTGGCGCCCAGTGGTCCGACGAAGGCGCATTACTATCTTGCATTCAAGCTCGCGGAACCGCGCGGCCCGGTCAACCCGCGCGGGGAGTGCGAGGAATGACACCCGCAACATATCGGCAGCCATCCGATCGCCGCTAGGGTGGGTGAAAGTCACCTTACGCGATCACCGGGCTATGGGATGGTGTGTGGGTAATTTTCGGTCCACTTGGGACGTATCTAAAATCTTTTTATTTTTGCCCTTTTTGGCGGGCACCCCTGCAATTCTCAGAATTAAAATATTGCATCCGATAATTCCTTGTCATCGGAAATTATTCGACAAAATCGATCGCTAAGAAGGCGCCTATGGCCGGTCGATTCCGCTTATCCTTGGATCGTTGCGGCGTGCCGGCGGATAAAGCCGCCGCTCATGGCCGCGGACAGGTGTTAGCGGAAGGCGAAGGCAAATACCAAAATAGACGGCCTGTCTTCCATCCCGGACTCCTACAAGATTTCGGTCCTTGGGTTTGCAAAAGCTTCGCAAGTCCTTGAGATTCGTTGACGCGATAAAGGATCGGTTTGCAAGATAAAGGAAAATCAATAAGCGTTATGGCCCTGCCTACGAATCTGGAGGTCAGGAGTTCGAATCTCTGCGGGCGCGCCACGAAATCTATTTTCATCTCAGAACATACCTGACGCAACGCCATTCAGGATGCTATTCCAAGGCGATCCGCGCGCCGGTTGCGCCGTTCAAGAGCCGCTTGAGGTGGAAGCTGGCAAGCTGATCCTGCGGCTGCTGACCGACATGGGATGCAAAGCTAGCAACCGCGCCGGGATCGCTCGCTTCCAGTTTGGCAAAGGCAGCCAGATAGGCCTTGGTGGCGGGAGTCTCGTACTGCTCATTACGCAAAGGCTCGAATGCGCGTAGCGGTTCGGTCCTGCCCCGCAGCACGAGATCGCCGACCGGGCGGCCGCGAAAATTCGCCACCTTCGCCGCCAGAGCCGCGCTCACGCAGATGCGCGTGCCGAGCTGTTTGTTGGCGGATTGAAGCCTGGATGCGACATTGATGGTGTCGCCATATGCGGTGTAGTCGAAGAAGCGAGCGCCGCCGAAATTGCCGACAATCGCCGATCCGGAATGGACTCCGATCCGCGTGATCCCCAGCGGCACGCCCTTTTTAGTCCAGCGGGCGCGAAACGACTCGGCGTATTCGTCCATGGCCAATGCACAGACAACGGCGCGGGCGGCATGATCGGGTTGCTCGCCCGGGGCGCCGAACAGCACGTGCAAGGCATCGCCGATGATCTTGGCAACCGTGCCGTCGTGGGCAAATACAATATCGATCATGCCGGTGAGGTATTCGTTGAGCAGCGGGCCGAGAGTGTTTGGCTCGAGCGTCTCCACCAGCGCCGTGAAATCGGTGATGTCGGTAAAAACCGTCGCAATGTCGCGGCGCCGCCCATCGAGCTCGACGGCACCAGTGTCGCTGGCAAGCAGCTGAGCAAGTTTCGGCGAAAAGTAGCGCGACAGCGACGCATGCGCCTGTTCGGCGGCCGCCTGGCGCTGCCGCGCTTGGCGTAGAATTTCGATGTGCCGCAGCGTCTTGGCGATTGTCGTTTCGAGATCGCCAAAATCGATCGGTTTGGTCACGAAATCGAACGCGCCGCGGTTCATTGCCGTGCGGATATTGGTCATGTCGCCATAGGCCGATACGACGATCGCCGATACCTTTTCCTCGCTCTCCTGAAGCTTTTGTAGCAGCGATAACCCGTCCATCCGCGGCATATTGATATCGGTGACGATGAGGTCGATGTTGCCGCCGCCGCTCTCCAATACCGACAGCGCCTCGACGCCGTCACGCGCAAACAGAAAGTTCACCGCGCCATCCCGGATTTGACGCCGGAACTTTTGCAGGACGAGAGCCTCCAAATCCGGCTCGTCGTCGACAACCAGGATTCGCGAACTCATGCGGCCTTTTCGACTCGTGTGTCGATCTCGCTTCGCAGCAGAACAAAGTCGATCGGCTTGGTGAAAAGCGCGTCGGCGCCTCTTTCCAAAGCCTTACGCTTCGTCTCCGCGTCGCCATATGCGGTGATCATGATGACCGGCACGTCCGGCCGCGCGGCTTTGACTTTGGGCAAAAGCTCAAGGCCGCTCATCCCTGGCATATTGATGTCGGACAAGATCAGAATGAGCGAAGCATCTGCGGCGGCGCTGATGCATTGCAATGCCGCCGCAGCGGACTGGGCAAATTCCATGGTGAATCGGCCGCCGCGCAGATCGCGGCGGAATTGCTGGCGAAACAGCATCTCGACGTCCGGCTCGTCGTCGACCACAAGAATGAGAAGACTCACGCTCGCCCTCCTGATTTCCCAAGCGATGCTGCTTTACGCGGCAGAACAATCTTGAATTCGGTGAACTGGTTCGGCTCGGTGTCGACCACGATAGAACCAGCGTGCTGTTTCACGATTATGTCATGGCTGATGGACAGGCCGAGCCCGGTGCCTTCGCCGGCCGGCTTGGTGGTGAAGAACGGATTGAACATTTTCTCCTTCACCTCGGGGGGAATGCCGGTGCCGTTGTCGCGGATCCTGATTTCCACGCGGTCGCCGAGGTTTTTCGTGGCCGCAGCCAGCGTCGGCTCAAAATTCTCCTCGCCGGACTGCGCCTTGCGCTTGGTCGCGGCGTAAAAGCCGTTGGAAATCAAATTCAGCAGCACCCGCGTGACCTCCTGCGGGTAAAGGTCGACTTCGCCTGCCGACGGATCGAACGAGCGCTCGAGCGTGATATTGAAGCCCTGCTTCTCGGCGCGCGCGCCGTGATAAGCGAGATTGAGGCTCTCTTCGACCACGGCATTGATATCCACGGGCCGGTGCTCGCCGGAGCCCTCGCGCGAATGCAACAGCATGTTCTTGACGATCGAGTCCGCCCGCTTGCCGTGCTGCACGATCTTCTCGAGATTGCCTTTCAGCGTGTCGGCCAATTCGCCGATATCGGCGCGCACGGCGTCATCTACTTTGACTTTCGCCAATTCCTCCTGCAACTCGTCAATCAGCTCGACCGACAGCGACGAGAAATTATTGACGAAATTGAGCGGATTCTTGATCTCGTGCGCGATGCCCGCCGTCAATTGGCCGAGCGAGGCAAGCTTTTCGGTCTGCACCAGGCGGTCTTGCGCGGTGCGAAGGTCCTCAAGCGATGCGCTGAGATCGTGGGTGCGCTGGCGCAATTCGCTAAGCAGCCGCGCGTTTTCGATGGCGATGACCGCTTGGGCGGCGAAGTTCGTCAGCAGCTCGACCTGCTTGTCGGTGAACGGCCGAACCTCCTGGCGATAGATGCCCATCACACCGGCTGCTGCATTTTCCTTCAGCAGCGGCACTACGATAAAGGAGCGTGCCCCTGTCGCGGCACTGAAGGCC
>Ga0207416_1001783_pt1 | contig 26108 bp, 19 predicted proteins | sample PaiPotPPM11metaG_FD_184107 | JGI IMG/M metagenome (GOLD analysis project Ga0207416, IMG submission 184107) | Iron sulfur acid spring bacterial and archeal communities from Banff, Canada, to study Microbial Dark Matter (Phase II) - Paint Pots PPM... ... | reverse complement strand
GGCGGTGGTTGATCGCCGACAAGGTTAAAGACCTGGATGGTCAGCGTCGAGCCGATGGCTGCATTGAGGGCTTTGGCGGTTTCTGGCGTGATAGCAATCTCGATATCGCTGGCGCTGCCGGTCGTACGCGGCAGCCGTCCCTGGAGCAGCGTGAGGTGGGGCGCGGCTTCCTGCGGCGTGACGCCAACCAGGTTGAGCTGTGAATTGGGATAGAAGTGCGGCGACCTGAGTACCTGGTTATCCGTCATCTGGAGCGAGAATTGTGCCGCGCTGCCAGCGAACGAACCCAGGCTGCTTTCTACCTGCTGTGTGATTTGCTGCTGTATCTGGCCGATTTGCGTGGCCGCCGGTTCATAGCTGACGGCGCTGACAGCGATATAGGGACCGCCATTGGCGGTATTGAGGGCGTCGCGAATGCCCGCGCTGACGGCGACCTGGGCATAGAGAGGGATGGTGCAGATGATCACGACGGCCAGCACAATGCCGATACCGGCCACGAACAACAGCCCTCCCGTCTGGCGGGCTTCCCAACGCGCCAGCTTCAAACTGGCGCGCAGCGAGGTACGCGTAGGGCGGGGCAAGCCCACGCCCCTACGGGACGGCCTTTGCTTCTGTGGCGCTCCCTTTGTCGTGCGAGCCATAGTATCGTTCCTTGTGGTAGTTTCTGACACCACGGGCCTGACACCCACAAGGGATGTCACTACATTTCATTTCGTCGTGGTAGTTTCTGACACCACGGGCCTGACACCCACAAGGGGTGTCACTACATTTCATTTCGTCGTGGTAGTTTCTGACACCACGGGCCTGACACCCACAAGGGGTGTCACTACATTTCATTTCGTCGTGGTAGTTCCTGACACCACGGGCCTGACACCCACAAGGGGTGTCACTACATTTCATTTCGTCCTACACCCACAATGATGTGTTAGATGTAGTGACACCCCTTGTGGGTGTCAGGCCAATTACGCACCTGGTTCTTCCGCCACAATTTTGCCGTCCTGGATCTGCAAAATGCGGTCGGAAGCGGCAACAACGACGGGATCGTGTGTGGCGATGAGTAAGCCGATGTTTTTTTGATGAGCGATGTCGCGTAACAGGCTAGCGATATCGCGGCCCGTCACGGAATCCAGGTTGCCGGTTGGCTCGTCGGCGACGACGAAGCGCGGCTCGTGGACGAGCGACCGCGCCAGGGCGACGCGCTGCTGCTCGCCACCGGAAAGTTCCAGGCCGCGGTGGTGCATACGCGCGCCGAGGCCGACCAGTTTCAGGCTCTCCTGAGCGCGCCTGGTACGCTCGGCGGGCGCGGCATGAGCCAGGCGCAGGGGAATCTCGACGTTTTCCTGGGCGGTGAGCGACGGGAAGAGGTGCGCGTTCTGGAACATCATGCCGATACCTTCGCGGCGCAGCCGGGCGCGCGCGCCTTCATCCAATTTTGATAGATCATGGCCCAGGATAAAGACCTGCCCTTGCGTCGGATCATCCAGTCCGATCAGGATGTTGAGCAGCGTGGTTTTGCCGGAGCCGGAACGCCCCTTCAGGGCTACGAATTCGCCGGGGCGAATCTGCAAATCGATGCCGCGCAGCGCGTGAACGACATTATTCCCCAATTTGAAATCCCGTGTGATCCCGTGCGCTTCCACAATCGTGTCGCGAGCCACCGCCGTCGTTGTTGCTGATTCCATTGATGATGCCTTTCTATTGAGCGATAAATCTGGCCCCTACGCCTCATTTATTTTTCTGAAACCTCATCATTGCGCCCTACAGTCATCGTGTGCGTTCCTCCGTCGTTGTGGCCGCGCCATTGGTCTCGACCACGAGCGGCCAGATTTCGACGTGATCTTCGGCAATGCGTACTTCCGCGCGCCCGTTGAACGCGATGCGGTCCAGCGCTTCTTTGGGCAGTTGCAAGCGGCCCGCGCGGTCGATCAAGACCGACTCCTGGTGCGTCTCGCGCGAGAGGCCAATCACGGCGCTGACGCCGGGCGTCCCATCACTGACGTTGGTGGCGGGAGTTTCGCGGCGCACCGTCTCCGTGCTGGTACGCCCGTCGCGGATGGCGATAGTGCGATCCGCGGCGTCGGCGACCGCGGCGTCGTGCGTCACTAAGATGATCGTCAGGCCCAGCTCGCGGCTCAGCGTGTGAAGCTGCGTGATGATGTCAGCGGCGGTAATCGAGTCAAGCTCGCCAGTTGGCTCGTCGGCCAGCAGCAGGCGGGGCTTGTTGGCGATGGCAACGGCGATGGCCGCGCGCTGCTGTTCGCCGCCGGAGAGCTGCTCCGGGCGTTTGTTTGCCAGGCCGCTGATGCCGATCATCTCCAGCAATTCATAGGAATGTTGGATGCGCTGTCGCTCAGCATAGCCGCCGATCAATTGCGGCATCTCCACGTTCTCCAGCACCGTCAGTTCGGGCAGTAAATTCCGCCCGCTCTGCTGCCAGATATGCCCGATCAAGAAACGGCGGTAGTGGGTGCGCTGCTCTTCCGAAAGGCGCGTCAGGTCATAGCCGGCCACGACGCCGCGCCCGGCGCTGGGCAGATCAAGGCCGCTGAGGATGTTGAGCAGCGTGGTCTTGCCCGACCCGGAGGCTCCCACGATCGCCATCATTTCGCCCGGCACGACCTCCAGGTCCAATCCTTGCAGGGCTACCACTTCCAGGTCGGCCACTTTATAAATCTTTACCAGATTATCGCAAACAACAAGCGGTTTTGCCATGATCACATCCAATCATTGAAAAGATACATGCCGGTTTAATCCTCGCTCAAACGCAATATCTGGCTGATTGATGGGCGTGAGACGATGCGCACCATCATCCAGATGGCAACGATGCAGACCAGGACGAGAACGCCCAGGGCCAGCCAGAGCGAGGCAGGAATCACGATGTTGATCGGCGGCACGCTCTGGAGAACGTAAAACTCTCCCGAACTGACCGGCACGCTGCTGCCCGCGCTGGTGAAGATCAGCGTCGGCAGGGCCAGCAGCGACAAGAATACGCCAAAGAGCGCGCCCAGGATCAGCGAAGTGGCATAGACAATGGATTGCTCCCACAACAGCACCCCGGCGATCTGGCCCTGCGAACTGCCCAACGCGCGCAGGATAGAGAAGCTGGTCAGGTGTCTCTGCGCGTTCTGCCAGGAGGCGATCAGCGTGCCGATCAGCGCCAGGATCAGCGCGGCAATGGCGCTGGCGATGAGTATCTCCAGCAAAGCCAGGTAGAGCGGATCGTGTGAAAGCGTCTGAACGATGGCGCGGCGGTCGCTGAGATTGCTCACGGGGAACGCGCCGTTGAGCAACTCGCTGCGTACCTCTGACACCGAGGCGGGATCGCTCTTCGATTTCACCCACACGGTCGTCGTAGACAACGGCGTGCCATTAATCTGCGAAGAGAGCGTGTTGTAGGTCTGGAAATCGACCAGCACGCCGCCGCCCGGCACGTAGTCGGGGGTATCGTTGGTGGCAGTGGTGTCGAATATCGAAGGGATGTGCTGCACTTCGCCGATCATCACGAAGTTCATCTGGCCGTTCAGATCGCTCAGTGAAAAGTGCGAGCCAATTGTCAGGTGCAGCGATTGCGCGGCGTCGGCATCGACGATGGCCGGCACGAAGCCGTTCGCCGACGAGCGCGCCGCGATCAACTGCTGCATAAGCGAGCCAATCGACTGCGAGGAGTCCTGATTGCTCCAGATGGCCGTCTGCGCGAACGATTCGGCGTAGACGGCGCGCAGGTCGAGCGACAGACCGCCCAGGCCGATCACGTTTGGCGAGGATTCGTAGCCGGTGCTGGCGGCGAGAACGCCGGGCAGACTGCTGAACTGCGAAGGCTTCACGTTTGCATTTAGTCCAGAGATATCGCCGCTGAAATCCGCACCGACCTGGTAGGAGGCCACGTCCTGGATGCGCTGCGTCTGCGAGGCGTTGAAGACGAGGGCGAAGATGGCGAAAGCTGTGGCGAAGGCCAGCAGCATGGTGGTACGTACCGTCTGCTGCGGCGCGCGCGCCATCTGCGCCAGGGCCAGCGTGGAAGCCGCTCCCTTGCCGCGCGCGGCTAAGCGCGAGCCAAGCTCTAACAGGAGCGGGAAGCCGCGCAAGAAGAGCAGCGTCGCGCCCAACAGCAAGAAGACCGCGCCGACCAGCGTAGCCGGAGCCAGTACCAGCGAGCGCAGGCGAATGCTCAACACACTGGGATTGGTGATGTAGAGGATGGCCGCGTACCCGGCCAGCGCGATGAAAGCCGCGACAAGGTCGAGGTTGGTGCGCTGCCAGAAAGGTTTGCTTGTGGCGCGGGCCGACTCGCGGCGCAGGCTCACGATATCGGCGCGCGTGGCGCGGTAAATCGATAGGATCATGGCGATCAGCACAATGACGACGGCGACGAGCGCGTATTCCAGCAGCTCCAGGGCCACACCGCCTGGATCGGACGTCAGAATGTTCAGCGCGCCCTGATCGGAAGCCGAGAGCGTATTCAGCGTCAGCAGGCGCGCGGCCACAATCGCCAGCAGCGGGCCGGCAATCAGCGCGATGATACTCAAGCCGATGGCCTGGGCCACGTAGAGACTGAAAATCTGGCGGCGGTTCGCGCCGCGACTGCGCAGCACGGCGATGGCGGTAGTCTTGCGATCAACCAGCAAGTTGGTCATGGCGCTGACGAAATAGAGGATGAGCGCCATCAAGAGCGCGATGAGGCCAACGGCGGAGATCAGCAGCACGAAGACATAGTTACTATAGGTCAGCAGGGCGCTGTACGGCCCGAAAGCCTGTGTCTGCTCGACGAAGGGCGAGTCCACCGGGGCATTCGACGTGTTGGTGAGGGCTGTGTCCATGCCGGAGACGAGTTGGCCGAGGTTGAGGATGTTGACCTGCGTCACGTCGATAGGATAGTACCAGTACAATTGCGGCGGCGCAATGTAGGTCACGCCATTTTGCTGAAATATCTGGTTCGTACCCAACTGGCCGAAAACAGTGAGCAAGCTCTGGTTGGCAACCAGTCCTTTGAAGGTGGGAGGCGGTGGGGGCAGCCCAGCAGCCTGCGCCATCTGAAAATCTTCATAATGCCAGTAGAGGTCGTTATTCGAACGCAGCTTGAAAATGCCCACGACGCGCAATGTGATGTTGCGCAGCGCGGCTTCGGATTTGGGCAGGTTGCCCGCGAACGCCTGCACGGGCATGGTCGAGCCGACGGTCACATTGAGCGTTTTCGCGGTCTGCGCGACGAGCGCGATCTCCATCACATTGCTGCTGCCGGTGTCCCGCGGCAGACTTCCCTGGAGCAGTTGCAGGTGCGAGGCGGCGCTGCTCATGTCCTCGCCGATCAGGTTGAGCTTGGCCCCCTTGAACGGCGTCGGCGGCAGCAGATTGAGATCGAGCGCCTGGATCGAGAACTGCGGCGAGCCGCTGATCAAATGCCCCATGTCGGTCTGGAACGCCTGCGTCAGTTCTTGCTGGATGCCCTGGATCGGCTGCGCGGAAAGCTGGTCGCTCACGCTGCTGACTGTCACGAACGAGCCTTCGGGCGTGGCGTTGATCGAGTCGCGAATGCCGGCGCTGATGGCGACTTGCGAGTAGAGCGGCACGGTGCAGATGAGGATGACGGCGAAGAGGATGCCGACTCCGACCACCAGCAGTAAACGCCAGGTCTGGCGAGTCTGCCAGCGCGCTAATTTCAGCGTTGCGAGAAATGAAGTCCACGCACCGGGACGCGGCACCGTGCGTTTCGCACGAGGCGAGTGAGCCATACGTTATCTCTTTTCTTTCTCAGGAAAAATAGAATACATAGGATAATGGATTTTCTTGACGGGCAGCGAACGCAGGCGTAGGGGCCGTGGCTTGTCCCTGTCCGCGCCGCGGGCATTCCCTGATGCTGGCGAGCGTTGCAGCAAATACAGATTATAGTATATACGCCTCTCGCGGCGTATATATCACAGGATAGCAGTTATATTGGTTATATTACTCGACCTCTTCTCCATGCAGCGCCGATTGGTACGCTTCCAACAATCTGGGGACAGTTTCATAGTCCGCCAGCGTGGCGGGATCGATCCAGCGCAGATCTACGGCCTCCCAATCGGTTTGAATGGCGTCGGGTGTGAAGACATGGAAAAGGAACGGGTGGATGTACCAGTGCCTGCCGATCGCGGCATCGGCATACTCCACGACCGCACCGCGGCGCAGCATTTTCACCTGCTCGCGCTGCAACTGTGTCTCCTCGCGAATCTCTGTATAAGCTTGCTCATCGGGCGTCACACCCGGCTCAACGAAGCCGCTGATTCCGGCCCAATGGCCATGATAACTGCCAACGCGCTGGCTGCGTCGCACAATCAACATTTGTGTGTGCTGCGGATCGCTATCGTCCGCGCGCAGCAAAAAGCTGGTGACAACGTGCGTCGGGCGCATGACCGGCTGCTCAGCGTTGGGTTGCGAATTCGGTTTATCGTTCATTAGCATAATCACTCCTCATATCCGTAGGGGCGCGGGCTTGCCCCGCCCTCCTGTGCGACGAGGTACGATCAACAATGTCCGGTTTTTGGGCGGGGCAAGCCCGCGCCCCTACGGATTTTCTTCAATCGTTCATATAGAAAGACATCCCACTTTGTAGTATAATCCGTAAATGCTGTGAAAGAAAAGAAGAGTTTGTATCAGTGAGCGACAAAGTTTTGCAAAGTTTCAGCGATGGCGATGGCGATGGCGATCCAGGCCAGGGCAACCGCGAGGGATTGCCCCTACCCTATACGGATCGTCCCGCGAAGCCGTTGTATGGCGAGCTTGCTGGAGCAAGATCAAGGGGCAATCCCTCGCGGTTGCCCTGGCGGCGCGGCGCGCTGGTTGTGTTGGCTTTGATCCTGCTGGCTGTCGCCCTGCGCATCTTGCTGGTAAGCCTGGGCTGGCCGCCTACCAACAGCGACGAGGCGACAATGGGCCTGATGGCGCGGCACATCGCCTATAACGGCGAGCATCCCGTCTTTTTTTACGGGCAAAATTACATGGGAGCCATCGAGGCATACCTGGGAGCCATGTTCTTTCATCTCTTTGGTCCCTCTCTGCTCGCGCTGCGCCTCAGCGTCATCTCGCTCACCGCCCTTTTCCTGTTCAGCATCTACCTGCTGACGCGCACCCTCTACACAGGGCGCTTCGCGCTGTTCATGCTGGCTTTGCTCTGCCTGGGATCGAACTACATGTTCTTGCGCGAAACCTACGCCACGGGCGGCTCGACGCAAACCCTGCTCTTCGGATCGCTCTCTTTCCTGCTCGCGGCCCTGCTCGGCGTCTCTTACAACCCGGAAGCCGCGCCGAGGCAGCGCTGGCTGCGCAACGCCGGTTATGGCGGCTATGGGCTGGTGATCGGCCTCGGTCTGTGGTCGGATTGGGTCGTGCTGCCGTTCTTCGCGCTTTCTGCCGTGCTGCTGCTGTGGTTCTGCTGGCGCGACTGGCGTTCGCTGGCTCCAGTGTGTTTGCTGCTTGGCCTTGCGCTCGGCGCGTTCCCGCTGATTAGCTACAACGTCGTCGCGCCGCCGTCGCAAGACTCGCTCAACACGCTGCTGGAACTGTTTCATGGCTCGCAGGTGCAGCAGGCGCACACGCTGGCGAAGCTCGTCCAGGGCATTAAGGCGACCATTCAAGTGAGCGTACCCACGGCCACCGGTTCCCCGTTCTGTCCCGCCCCGGCGGTAGACTACGCCGTCGATCTCAGCAGCAAGCAGAGCGCGTCGTGTATGACGCTGAATACGCTCTGGGGGCTGGGCTATCTGCTGCTGTGGTTGCTCTCAGCGCTCCTCACCAGCCGCGCGCTCTGGCGGGTACGCAAGCAGCGCGGCGAGCGGCGGGAGATGGTGCTGCTCGCGGCGCGGCTGTGCATGCTGGCCGGAGCGGGCCTTGCCATTGTCGCCTATGCGGTGAGTTCCGCCCCGCTCGGTATGCCGCAAAGCCATGCCCGCTATCTCATAGGTCTGCTGATCGTCACGCCCGCCATCATCTGGCCGTTGTGGCAAGGCTTCAGTCTCACCACCTGGCTCCTGCCGCGGGCGCGCTTCAGGGTGATCGCAAGCCGACCGCCGCGAGGCCGACCCCCACAAGGGGGGCCGCTACATGTAGCGGCCCCCCTTGTGGGGGTCGGCCTGCTCGGCCTCGTCGCGGCCTCGTTCCTGCTCGGCACGGCGCTGACCTTCAGCGATGTCCCCTCCGCTCAAGCCGCCGACCAGCAGCAGAGCGCGCTGATCAACGGCCTGCTGGGCAACGGGGTCACGCGCATCTACACCGATTACTGGACGTGCGACCGCGTCGCCTTCATGAGCCAGGAGCGCATCATCTGCGTTGTGCTGGACAACAATTTACAGCCGACCCACAACCGCAACCCGCACGCCTACGGCATCGTCAGCGCCGATCCCCACGCCGCCTACGTCTTCACAGTGAATAGCATCCAGTCGCAGACGCTGGAGCAACGCCTGCAAGCGGCGGGAACGGCGGGTATGTACAGGAAATTTGTCGTTGCGGGGTATGTGGTGTATGAACCGACGTAGAGCGCATTCAATTCAGAAGGGTGCTATACTTGTTGTGAGTATATCATATACTTGTACGCATTTTTCTGTGAGGTTATCATTCTATGCCGAATCATTTGGGAGAGTATTACGAGCGGGTAAGCGATTACGACCTGGAATACCAGGGACAGAGCGAGCAGGATATCCCTTTCTGGCGCGAACTGGTTATGCGCTACACACCGCGGCGCGTGCTGGAACTGGCCTGCGGCAGCGGGCGCATCAGCCTCGAATTGCTGCATGGCCCCGGCGATTTCTTGTTAGAGGGATTGGACATCGCGCCGGAGATGCTCGACGCTTACCGCCGCAAACTGGCCCGCGAGCCGGAAGCCGTGCAGCGGCGCGTCATCTTGCACGAGGCCGACATGTGCGATTACGAGCTTGCACACAAAGGCCAGTTTGACCTGATCTTCCTGCCCTTTAACTCGGTCGCCCACCTGTACGAAATCGAGCAGCAGTTGGCAACCTTCAAAAACACCTATGATCATCTCGCGGAATATGGCCGCTTCGTCGTCGATATCTTCTTGCCCGACATCGATTACCTCAGCGACGCGCTCAATCGTCCCTCGCAGGTCTACCTGGAAGACGAGATCGCCGCGCCGGGGGACAAGTTCACCATGCTGCTCTACACCACGCGCAAGTACGATACGATTGAGCAATTGCAGCATATCACCTGGGTGCATGAGAAGTTTTACGAGGAGGGCGAGAACGAACGCTATCTGACCATGCTCGATCTGCACATGTTCTTTCCGCGCGAGCTGCAACTACTCTTCCTGGCAGCGGGCTTCGGCATCGAGGCCATCTATGGCGGCTATGACTGGCAGCCGTTGGGTCGCGGCACGCGGCAGATCGTCGTCGGGCGCAAACGGCCCTCAGTGCGAGGGCTATGACGATCCGTTTTGAGAATACTGCAATAATAACGCGCGCGCGATGACCACACGCTGTATCTGGTTCGTACCCTCGAAGATCTGCGCGACCTTGACGTCGCGCATGTAGCGTTCGACGGGATAATCGCGCACGTAGCCCGCGCCGCCCAGCACCTGCACGGCGTTGGTGGTGACTTCCATCGCTATGTCGGTGGCAAAGCACTTCGCCATCGCCGCGGCCATGCTCGCGTTCTGGCCGGTGTCCAGCTTGTAGGCGGCTTCATAGACGAGCAGGCGCGCTGCTTCGATCTTCATCGCCATGTCGGCCAGCATGAACTGGATGCCCTGGAACGCGCCGATGGGGTGGCCGAACTGCTCGCGCTCGCGGGCATACTGGCGCGCCACGTCAAAGGCGGCCTGCGCCACGCCAACGGCAATCGCGCCGATGTTGACGCGCCCGCCGTCCAGCGATGAGAGCGCAATTTTGAAGCCCTGGCCCTCTTCGCCCAGGCGGTTAGCAACGGGAACGCGGCAGTGATCGAAGATCAGCTCGCGCGTGGGCGAGGAGTGCAGGCCCATCTTGCGCTCGGTCTTGCCGAAGGTGAAGCCCGGCGTATTCTTCTCCACCACGAACGAGGTGACGCCTGCCGCACCCCGCCCCTCGCCCGTGCGCGCCATCAATAAGTAGATTTCCGCCTCGCCGCCGCTCGTGACCCACATCTTCGTGCCGTTCAGCACGTATTCGTCGCCGTCGCTCTCGGCGCGGCATTGCAGGCTGGCAGCGTCCGAGCCGGCCCCGGCCTCGCTCAGCGAGAACGCGCCGAGCAACTCGCCCGCCGCCAGTTTTGTCACCCAGCGGCGGCGCTGCGCTTCGTTGCCAAAACGCGCAATCGAACCGGTGATCATATTATGCACGGAAAGGCCCACGGCGGTTGCCATATCGCCCATCGCCAGTTCTTCGTAGACGATTGCGCCGCTGAGACGACCCAGTGCGCTGCCGCCGTATGCTTCGGGCGTGGTCATGCCTGTCAGACCCAGTTCGGCCATGCGCGTATAGATAGCGCGCGGAAAATAGCTGTTCTCGTCCCATGACTCAGCGTGGGGCGTGATTTCCTGCCCGGTGAAGCGACGCACCATGTCGCGTATCTCTGCTTGCTCGTCGTCGAGATCAAAGTTCACGGCATTGCTCCTCTTGTGTTGTATGGACAACATTTTCTTGCAATATAGTGGTAACACACGAGAAGAGAGCAACGCAAGGATCTTCTTATTACGGAGCAGGCAAAGCAGCGCTCATCTTCCAGTAGCGCTGGCTCATGTATCCGGCACAAGCGAATATCCTGTATTCTGGTTAACATTCCTCCACCAAATTACCTATTTCTTCACGGTATTTCCTAAAACATCACCGTTTTATTACTTTATTGAAACCGATTAGTTATACTTAATAGGTATGCTGTAAGTGGAAGAGGTTCTTTTTCAGGTCATCTCAGGTAGTCAATACTTTTGCATGGCTCTGATTGAGGAAAGAGCACTCACACCGACCCGGCTCTCAATTTTCCCTGGCAAATTTTTTCTCGCGTCATTCATTGTTTTTTATTTTTGTCAGAATCGAGTAGCGCGTATGATTGTATTAGGTATGCGTAGCGCGTCCACGTTGCCGCCTGAGTTTCTCTTCGAGACAGGATCGTCTTCTGATACCCACGTCAACTATCACAGAGATGCGTCAATATATACTGATTTCACGATCAAAGATTGGTGCAACTCGCCATCCTCGTTCTTATTTCTCGCCCGTCACGAGGATTCAGGAATAGCTTTCATCATTAAAATGTTGTGTCGCTACAAGGATACGCGCTATAGCCTGGAGACACTGGAGAAGCGGCAACACTGTCTTCTGGAAGGGCTGCAGCGCAATAGAGAGTTCACTCCAGAAATCTATCTCGGCCTCGCGCCTTTGTATGGTTTTGATCTGGAAGAAGAAACGATCCGCATTGGCGACATTATGCACGATCCGACGAGGAGCTTGCTGGATGAGCATACCGAGTATGTTCTCGTTATGCAGCCGCAAGACCAGGACATCAGGCTAGATCGTCTGCTTGCGAACGGGGAAACTGCCAGCTTGCTGCCACTCACAAAATATGTCGCGAAGATCCATCAGCGCCAGATTTCCTGTGTATCGCTTAAGGCGAGCGAGGAAAACAAAAGCTGGGGCAGTTATGATCACCTGATAGGCAAGTTGCGACATAACCTTGAACTGCTTGATTTTCTGGCCGCTAAGTGTGATAAGAGCGATTGGTGTGATCGCTACGAGTTGAAGAACAGAGCGACCGACCTGAAACGCTCCGTTGAGGAGATCGTTGCCAGCGGTTACTACGCAAAGTATTTCAAGCAGCGCGTAAATGACGGGTACATTATGCTTTGTCACGGAGATATCAAGTCGCCGCATATCTGGATCGAGCCTGACGCCGAAGATAGCCAAAGCATTGCCGCCATCAACATCCTGGACGCCGTTGACTTCAACCCCATGTACAACCACATCGATATTTTGAGCGATTTTGCCATGCTGGTCGCGGATGTGCAAGCGCGCACCCAATCTCCCGCGCTGGTGAACGATATGATCGCTCGCTACCTCCAGCAAACACGCCAGGACAATGAGGTCGCTCGCTCTGTACTGCATTATTATGTCATGGAAAAGGCTATCGTCGGAACTGGCATCAGTATCCTCTATGACGGTTTGCCGGACCTGGGCCGCGACTTTCTGAAAGTCGCCGAAACACGCCTGGCATTGTTGCGCTGAATGGCAGCCACGCACCTGACGTCCACGGGCGTCAGGTGCGTGGCTGCCAGTTATAACGCTTTCCGCAGCATATAGCCGCGTCCGCGCACGGCAATCAGCTTGTACGGGCTGTCTGGATCATCCTCGATTTTGTCTCGTATACGCTCGATGATCTTCTGCAAGGCGCTGCTTGACGGCAGATTGTCGTCTCCCCAGACGGCCTGCATGATTTCTGTTCTGTCACAGACCTCACCCAGGCGGGCTTTGAGATACTCGTAGACTTTGCCTTCTTTGTAAGTGAGAGGTTTGTCATCCTCTTTTTCCGCGAATGTAGAAGCAGAGGCTTGTTCCTGCTCGTCTGGCGCTGCCGTTGCTCCGGCGCTGGTTCGATCCACTATTTGCTCTTGTGATAGCACAAACTCTCGCATTACTCCGGAAACGACGTGCCACTCGCCTTTGATGCGCTCGATCAAGCCGCGCTGCTCCAACTCAAACAAGACTTTTTGGTCTTTATCCTGGGCAGTAAACTGATGAGCTATCTCTATCAAAGTGCGCTGATAGGGCGATAGATGGGCAGTTTTCTCTTTTTTTGCGGAACCAGGAGAACCCGGCAGGTTGTACAATTCAGGATTTGTTAAGCCGTGCCAGAGCTGGTTACAAAGCGGGGCGGCATCTTGAGCGAGGCGTAATCTCAGGAATGTGTAATCTCGCTCATCAGCCGTCAACCCTGATGAGGACTGAGATGATAGATGATACTCAAGCAGGCGAGCGCAGGCCATGCGCAGCAGTTCTGGATGGCGACCGGCCATCTCGCGAATAAAAGCCGTATCTTGCTCGCACCAGTGATGATTTGACGATTCCACGAACGTGGCAACCCACGCAAGATACGTCTCTACCTCGTTGACAGTCAAAAGGCCGAGGTAGATCGGATCGGAGAAGATGTTCCACAACGGCGAAGGGTCTTGCCAGCTTTGCGGGTGATAGCTGTAGAGTAAGTACAGAATATAACGGCTGGTTGCAACGTAAGCGCAATTCTCTGTTTGCACAGCCATTGCGCGCAGCCACTGGCTGTTGCGTAAAGGAAGACGCGCCAATCCTTCAAAGTTATCGAAGATGAAGATGATCGGCTGATGTTGAGCGCGCACGCACTCTTCTATCCAGGATTTTATCTCGTATGCCGCGTCTATCAACTCAGTATCAGCTTGATGGCGCTTGGGTTCTGGGAAAGTTTCATTCGCCCGCAAGCTATCTGGCAAAGCATGAAACAGATCCCACCAGAAACGGGCGGCGGCAAAATTGCCCATATCTCTGCCGGAGCTTTCTTCTGCTGACTGGTCTTCTATCAGATGCAAGTAGAGAGCGCAATCCAGATAGACAAAGGTAAAAGAATGCTGAGCTCCCGCGTTATCAATAAGGGATAATTGCATAAGGCGTCTTACCAGTCCTGTTTTGCCGATATAGGGTTCGCCAATGATCACGATGGATTGTGGGGGATCACCAAGCAAACGGCTGGCGATGATGTCGAGTTCTTTCTCGCGGCCCCAAAAGGTGGGGCGAGTGAACGGATTGTTGATTGATGAAACAGATGAGGTCATACCCAATCACCTTCTTTCATGGTTAATGTGAGTGGCCATTGGTGCCGCAGCCAGAGCGTGAAAAGTTTCACAGTAATGGTATACCTGGCATGATCTTGCTTGAGTATACCAAGATAGGCCAGATCCTCAAGCGCGCGCACCAGTTCGCTTTCCGGTACGAGATGACCGATGGCCCCGATAAGCTTCTCGTACTCAACTTCGTCATTCATGCCCCTCAATCCTGGCTCGGCCAGCGCGCTGAGAATCAGTTTATTTCTGCGCGCGCTGCTGTCATCGTGTCCTTCCCATAGGTGTTGAAAGCGGCTTTTGTCAGCTTTCTCGATCCAGTCATGAACGCAGGAAGAGGCAAAGTGGTGGGTGATTTTTGTCCGCTGCTCCTGGGCCTGCTCATAAAGATGGGAGCAGAGCAACTGGAGATAGTATGGATGCCCGGCAGTGATCTGGAGCAGATAGTCAATAGCGATGTCAACAATGCCGCCTACCTGCATTAGCCCCTCTTTGATCAAGCGATGGGCCGCATCCGTCTCTAATGTGGTTAATTTCTCGTCATGGGTGATGTTGAGCAAGGCATCGATGCCCGTTTGTGCCAGCAGATGGCTTAATAAGCCGCCGCCGCTCAGGACGATATGAGCGCCCTGTCCATGCAGCGTTTGACTACGCAAGCGGCTAAAGATGGCGTTGCGGCTGATCGTCGCCTCGCGCAAATTACAAAGGCATTGGAACTCGTCTAAGATAATCACTAAGGGGCAATTTCCCACTATCTGGGTTTGTTGCACGTGGAATAGAAAGGTATCAAAGTAACCGAGCGGATCTTTGCGAAGATGATTGAGGGCCGGGGCGCTGACTTCAAGCGAAGCGTCGTGTTCTCTCAGAGCCAACGCAATGCGACTCATGAGTTGGTGAAGAAATTGTGTGTTTGTGCCATCTTTCATCGCCTGCATATCGATGTAGACTGGCAAAAACCTTCCCCGTGCCTCCTCTTGCAACCGTACAACCAGGGAGGTTTTTCCAATGCGCTTTTGCCCCCAGACGAGGATGGCATGGTTTTGCGTTTGATCGCATAGGTAGCTCGTGATGCGCTCGCATTCAAGATCGCGACCATAGAAGCGTGTACCCTTAGCGACGCCGGTGCCGTATGGATTAGCCCGGTAGGTGGATGATGATAGTGGCTGCTGAGTATAGGACATAAACAGCGATGAGTGGATCACCTCCACGTTGGTGACATAGGGAACAGCCTCCAACGCCTTCTGTACGCGGTCGCGCTGCATAGGCGTTGTTTTGCCGAGATAGATGTGGGACTCCGCCATCACGCCGTCGGGCCGCTTCGAGGCGCTGAAACTGGACATGTCAAGGTCCAATTGGGAGATGACAGTGGTGAGATCGTGGGCGAGTCCGGGACGATTCAACGCTTCCACTACAGCAACATAATGCGGTTCAAGCGGCCCGGTGTCCCATTCAACCTGGGTGGGTTTCTCCAACTCTTTGATCTGCGCACAGGTACGCTTATGCACCATCAGTTTGCCGTCGCTGCGATAGGCCACGATCTCGTCGAAGGGCATGGGACGGCAGCAGCGCGCGAACGTCTGTATGAGCAGCGCCTCTTCGGAAGACATCACATGCACGCTTAACGAGGCAGTGAGATCATTGGGAGGATGGGCCGCACCCAGGCGCATCGATTTGAACTGTTCGACCAACTTGTGAGCATCGAGTCGCCCCACGCCAATAGCGGCCAGAAGATCCTCCTGACCCTCCATGCCCTCTTTGGCCGCGCTGTGGTTGAGTAACTCGCATACCTGGGGATCAGTGGCGTTCAGGCCGAGCGGCTGCAACTGTTGATTCAGCAAATTGCGGCCACGCGCGAGCATGGCATTGTGCTGGTGCTGCATGAGCCATTGCTTGATGGCGCTGGAAGCCTGGGAGGTGCGCACATGCCTCAGCCAGTCGAGCGTAGGATGATGGTTCGGCCCGCCGGCGATGATCTCGATGCGGTCGCCGCTTTCCAAAGGACTATAAGCATCTACCTGCACGCCATTCACCAACGCCCCGGCGCAGCCGTGCCCAACTTCGGTGTGAACGCTGTAGGCAAAATCAAGTACGGTAGCGCCTTGCGACAGGTATTTGATCTCACCAGTTGGCGTAAACACTTGAATCTCTCCATCCAGTGGGTTGTTTTTTTGCGATAATTGGGGCAGCAGCGCTTCTGGTACGTTCCACCAGCGCGCGGTGATGCCGCGTTCGGCGATCACATCCATGTCCCGCGTGCGAATATTGATGCGCAGCACGTTCCCTGAGCTATGCTTGACCTGCGTGAGCAGAGAGCGATAACCATTCTCCTTGTTATGCGCAATCAGATCAATAAGCTGTCCTTTCACAGGTTGGTAGAGCTTGTGAACAAGGCCCAGCGCCCGGTAGCAGTCCGCCTCTTCCTCTGTCAGCACGATAAACGCGCCGGCATCAACAATTTTTAATGGAGTAGGCTCCATCCGGGATGATTTGCCGCTCCTGGTATTTTGCTCAACCTGGTGACGATAGAGCGCATATAGCGAGGCTGGTTGCCAGCGTATCTCTTGCTGCAAGCCCTGGTCGGTCAATGCTCGCGACAGTTCGGCGCGCACGCTCTGCACGTCCGGGTGAACGTCCGTATTCGCATAGCGCTGCTTGATTTGCTGGTACTGCGCCGGATTGAGGATCTCAAAACTGTAATCCTCCAGCGAACGCTTGACCATTCCCATGCCTAAAAGATCGGCCAGGGGAGCCAGCAAATTAAAACCGATGCGCGCCGTGCGCTCCTGAAAATAGCGGCTGAGCGCTGTAATTGTTTGCAGGTTGTGCAGGCGATCGGCTAGTTTGACGACGACCGCATCTGGCTCTTGGTGCAAAACCGACATCATGTAATGTCGGATGTTCACCACTTCAACTTCAGCATCGAAATTTCTTTCGATCTGCCGCACAAACTTGTTGAGATTAACCGCCTCTTTCAATAGCCTGTAGATATCCGGTCCTAATTTGGACTGGATATCTTCCATATCATAGCCATGCGAGTAATCGATGCTGTGAATATCGTGCAGCAGACCGGTAGCCACAACGGGCAGCGGTGCGTGCCACCCGGCCAGAATCGTCGCCACCGAGAGCGGGTGGTTGATAAAAGGCGTGTCACTGATGCGCCGGTATCCCCTATGAACCTCCTCAGCAATTTGAAATGCTGTTGTCAGCGTTCCTTCTGTCTCGGATGATCCTGCGTAAGATATGACTTGCTGGATGAGATCGTCAATATCCATCGCTTACTTCCTGCTTTCTGCTATTGTGGCCAAGGGAACCTGGACAGTTACCGCCCTTTCCTATGGTATTTTCTTCCAACTCTTTAAGTGTACGCTAATTTGTCATTTTTTGCAATATTTAAGATATATATCGACAAAATTAGCCACATAGCTTGCACGATGCGCATCTGTCCGGGTTTAATAGTGATTACTTACCGCAATGGCATAATTCTTTAACAGATCCTCGTCGATATACATCTTAAACTTGACATTCCTGTGTGTTCAGATTATAATGGTATTAGCGAGTCTTAAAGAGGCTTAGAGATACAAAAGGAGAAATCAATGGATGATGATCATGAACGCAACGATGCTTCACAGCAGCCATTTGACCTGCCAGGGTGTGTCCCTTCGAGTGTTTCCCCGTATGATGATGACGGCGTTTTCGATGCCAATGTGAAAACCTATGACTTCGCGTATATTTTCGCGCTGGCGCACGCGGCCCATCCAGATATTGTAGATGCCGACCTGCAAGACATTGCCCAGGAAGCATTCATTGCCTTCACACCCAGGCTGAAGAGTGGGGACCTCGACAATCCCGATGCTTACCTCGCGCGGGTTATCCGCAGCAAATGCAATGACTATTATCGCCAGCAAAAGCGCCGCTCTCGCCTGCCAATGGTCTCGCTCTCAGCAGACGATGGGCCAGGCAGGCAGATTGTGGAGGCAGCGAGAGATGCACTGGCCGATCCGGCCAATGCGCTGGAAGAAAACCTGTTCCTGGCAGATCTCTACAACGCTCTCGCCACTGCCATCGCTGAACTCCCACGCTGCCAGCAGCGCGCGGCGATCTGTACGCTGATCGATAAAGCCGACAACCCCGTCCCGCTCATGCGCGCGTTCAAGGCATGTAATATCAGCGAAGCGCAGATGCACTGGCCCATGAACAAGCGTGAAAAGCGCGATCTGCAAGCCTCGTTGCCCGAGGCGCGCCGCAAGCTTGCCAATTTTCTCCACATCGATCTTTCCCAATACAAGCAGAGAAAGCGCCGCTCTGACTCGCCAGATGCTCAAGATAATCAACCATAATTTTTAACCTGAAAGCTCGCATTGATGGTATAATATCTGCAACAATGCGAGTGAATATAGCTATATGACTTCCATCATCATCGGTGATCAAACACTGGATTATACCCGGCACACCAATGGCGATCTACCTTTGATCTTCATCCACGGCATTGCCAGCAGCCAGCATACCTGGCTGGACTTTCCCCTGCGCTTCGCCGACTATGGGCAGGTGATCACCCTGAGCTTGCCGGGGCATTACCCGTCGCGTTCTCCAACAGGAATGCGCCGGGCAACGCTGATCGATCCCTGGGTCGGCGACATCCTGGGCGAGGCCGTTGAGCGGATCACCGGCGGCGCTCCAGCCCTGCTCATCGGTCACAGCACCGGCGGCTATGCAGCCCTGGCGACTGCATGGCGCAATCCTCGCCTGGTGAAGGGCGTGATCTCGCTGGCCGGTTTCGCGCGCGGCGTATGGAGCGGGCCGTTGGGTATGGCCCAGCGCCTGCACATCCTGGGCATAACGGGCGTGTGGCTGTTCAATGCGCTGATCAACCGCAACACGCGCAGCGCTGCGCTGGTCGATCTGGCCTGGCAGCGCTGCTTCCACGATAAAGCGGCATTCCGCGCCTGCGCCGCTTATCAAACCGCGCGTCCGGATATCATAACGGACCTCAGCCGCATGGATGCCCGCTCGCTGCGCCTATGGTTTTACCAGATGCGCACCGCCAGCGACCTGACGCCGTACCTGCCGCTGATCGCCGCGCCCGTCCTGGCTATCGCCGGCAAGTGTGATCATACCGTCCCGCCAGAGCAGACAACGATCATCGGTCACAGTGTGCCGCATGGGACCGCTATTCTACTCGACGACCTCGATCACGCTCTGTACATGGAGAGGCCGGAGAAGGTGGAGCGATGTATGCGGGAGTGGATGGAGCAGCTATTAACAGGCGATCATCACAGGCGGTGCGAGTTCGGTAAATAATGTTCAGCTCCTTTGCCGACGATGTAATCTAGCAAAGGGCAGCAGGATTTAGCGATCAAAGATTACGAGAGGCTATAGCTTGCGCCACCTCTACCCCATGCTCAATTGCCAGGTGTACGCGCCCACCGACGAAGGCGTCGCCACCAAAAGCCAGACCGTGCGGCAGCGTAAGAGCATTCAGCGCAGCGGCATCAGCTTTCTGAGCAGGCAGGGCGTAGGGCCAGCGATAGACGTCGGTGAAGACCGGATCGGCCAATGGCTCGTTGAGGAGCGATGATACGAGATGAGCCACCTCGCGGATCAGCTCATCGTCTGGGGTTTGCCAGTGATCGCGGCTGTACTGTGGGGCCATCTGTGCGATGAGCAGTCCCGCGTGTGCAGGCACGCGCTCAGGCGCTTTCTCGTGTTCCCAGGCCAGCCACGAGATTGGGTGAGCTTTGTCCGTGTTCACCAGGGCATAGTACGGGCGCGAGACTGGGGCTGCTCGATAGGCAAGCGCGACCGAGATAAGCGGATTATAGGCCGCCTGGCGCAGCATGGCGCAAATCCCTGTACTCAGATCGTGGGATAGCTGGCTGGCTTCGATTAGCGCGACGGCCTGTGGCGCGGGAATAGTGATAAGCGCCCGCGAAAAATCACCGACGTGCTGGTTCGCTTGATCGAAAGCGCTCCAGCCATCTACATTCATCCGCAGGTGTTCGATCCCGCTTTCCAACCGGATAGCTAGCTCCTGTGCCATGCGCTGTGGCAGCATATGCAAGCCACGGCGATAGTTCCACTTTGGGGCCGCATTTTGCAGTGGATCGCCCTCTTGAATAGAGCCATGTTGATCAAAAATCCAGACAGGTTTAGCGATATCAACCAGGTCGGGCAGGCGGAAACGCCCGGTAATCCATTGCGAACTCACTGTAGATGGATCGTCACCTTTGATATACTGCGCTCCATAGTCATAAATAAAACCAGCGCGCTCGTTCGTTGCCGCACGCCCTCCCACAACGCTGCTCTTCTCAAACACGGTCACAGCATATCCCGCGTCGCGCAGTTCGTGAGCGGCAGCCAATCCGCTGTATCCAGCGCCAATAACCGCTATTGATGGCATGACCTGATCCCCTCTGAAATTTGGGAATGCTGGTATGAATTCTATCTATTAGGAGTCGCTTCCAGGCAACCGGATGAAACCAGCCTGACTAAAATGGTGATCTGGCCTCGGTTCCTGACAAAAGTATATATGATGCACACACTGCTGTCAAAACCTCATTGACCTGCCCCGCTTATCAAGGGTACAATTTAGGCAACTGCTGACATGATTCAGGCAGACAGGATAAATGAAGGATAGCGCACCATGCAGACACCGGCCACATCTACTACCCATACACCCGCGAGCGAGCAGGAGCGGCAGCGCGATTACGCCTCCTACAAGCGTATCTTCGCGGGACGTGCCATGCCGTTTGCTTTCGTCGATCTCGACCTGCTTGATGAGAATATTCGCCAGGTCGCGGCGCGCGCGCAAGGCAAACATGTGCGCCTCGCCTCGAAGTCGCTGCGCTGCGTGGCGATTACGCGGCGCATCCTGGCCTCCAGTGAATGCTTTCAGGGTCTCATGTGCTTCACGGCGCGCGAGGCGGCCTACATGGCGGCGCAGGGCTTCGACGATCTGCTGATCGGCTATCCGGCGTGGCACGAGCAGGATATCGCCGCCGTTGCCCAGGCTACGGCAAATGGGGCGCATATCACGCTGATGGTCGATAGCGCCGCGCATGTCGAGCAGATCGAGAAAGTGGCGCAAAACCACGGCGTGCGCCTGCCTGTTTGCCTGGAAGTTGACATGTCGATGGACGTGCCGGGGCTGCACTTCGGCGTGTGGCGCTCGCCCATTCGCACGTCTGAGCAGGCGCGTCCGGTGATCGAGCGCATCGCCGCGTCATCCCATGCCTGGCTGGACGGCTTGATGGGCTACGAGGCGCAAATCGCGGGCGTGGGCGATAACATGCCCGGCCAGCCGTTCAAAAACGGGCTGATTCGCGGCTTGAAGCAGCGTTCCATTGTCCAGATCGCCGCGCGGCGTGCCGCTTTTGTCGCGTTGATCAAAAGCTATGGCATTACGCCGCGCTTCGTCAACGGCGGCGGCACGGGCAGCATCGCCAGCACGCGCGCGGAGGCGGACGTGACCGAGATCACCGCCGGCTCCGGCTTCTATAGCCCGGCGCTATTCGACAACTACCGCGATTTCCGCTACCAACCCGCCGCCGGGTACGCCATCGAGATCGTGCGCCTGCCCGCGCCGCACCTCTACACCTGCCTGGGCGGCGGCTACATCGCCTCCGGTTCCGTCGGGCCGGAGAAGCAGCCTGCGCCCTATCTGCCGCGCGGCGCGCAACTGCTCCCGCTCGAAGGCGCGGGCGAGGTGCAGACGCCTATCCGCTACAAGGGGCCAGAGGCACTTCACGTTGGCGATCCCATCTTCATGCGCCACAGCAAGGCCGGAGAACTGTGCGAGCGTTTCACGCACCTGCTGCTCATCAAGGACGGCGCGGTGGTTGACGAAGTGACGACCTATCGCGGCGACGGGCAATGCTTTATTTGACAGAGGAATGTTTTTGTATGGATAACGGCAAAACGCTGCATTGGAGCAACTGGTCAGGGTCAGTGAAGAGCCAGCCGCGGCAGATCGTCAGACCGCGCGATATCGACGAACTGGCGCGGCTCGTCAGAGAATATGGGCGCGAGGGACGACACGCGCGCGTAGCCGGCGCGGGCCACTCGTTCACGCCCATCGCGCAGAGCGACGACGTGCTGCTGTCGCTGGATGAGATGCAGGGTATCGAGAGCGTCGATACAGAGAATCAGACGGCTGTGGTATGGGGTGGCACAAAGCTCAAGGCGCTGGGCGAGTCGCTGTACGAGCGCGGGCTGGCCCAGGAAAACCTGGGCGATATCGATGCGCAGAGCATCGCCGGGGCCATCAGCACGGGGACGCACGGCACGGGCGCGCAGTTCGGCACGCTGGCGACGCAAGTTGCGGGCCTGACGCTGGTCACGGCGGCGGGCGATATCCTGGAATGCTCACCGGAACGCGACGCCGACCTCTTCAAGGCGGCGCAGGTCTCGCTCGGCGCGCTCGGCGTCATCGCGAAAGTGAAGCTGCGCCTCGTACCCGTCAAACGCCTGCACTATCACGGCCATCGCAAGAAGCTGGACGAGTGCCTGGACAACCTGGAAGACTACCGGAACAATAACGATCACTTCGAGTTTTTCTGGTTTCCCTATACCGACCTGGCACAGGCCAAATTCACCAACGAAACCGAAGAGGAGGTCACATCCTCCAGCCTGTGGAGCGGCTTCAACAAGGTGGTGCTGGAAAACTACGTCTACTGGCTGCTCTCGGAAAGCTGCCGCCTCGTGCCGTCGCTCTGCAAGACGGTGTGCAAGATTTCGGGCAGCGCCATTGCCGACGTGGACGAGATCAACTACAGCCATCGCATTTTCGCCACGCCGCGCATGGTGCGCTTCCAGGAGATGGAGTACAACATCCCGGTGGAACATTTCAAGGACGTGCTGGGCGAGATCCGGCAGTGCATCGATCAGCAGCAGTTCAAGGTGCATTTCCCGGTCGAGTGCCGCTTCGTACGCGCGGACGATATCTGGCTCAGCCCGGCCTACCAGCGCGAGTCGGCCTACATCGCCGTTCACATGTACCGTGGGATGCCCTACCGTTCCTATTTCACGCACATCGAGCAGATTTTTCGACGCTATGATGGCCGCCCGCACTGGGGCAAGCTGCACACGCGCCGCCCCGGCGAACTGGTCGCGCTCTACCCGCGCTGGCACGACTTTTGCCGCCTGCGCGCCGAATTCGACCCGCTAGGCATGTTCCTGAACAGCTACTTGCGGGCGCTGTTTGACGCGGACGCGACATAGGAAATACAAGTTACAATGAGGTGTACACCATCATGATCTATACCCTCGAACCGGAGCAGAGAACGCTACATGGCAGTTTTTCACGCGAGTTTCCGCCGGTCCTGACCATCGATTCCGGCGATACCGTGCATTTCCGTACTCTCGAAGCCGGGTGGGGACTCAAGCCGCGGCTTGAGCGAACTACTCCACGCCGAACGTCTACGCCACGCGTCAAAGGACGAGATGACGGCCATGCCCTGTGCGGGCCAATCGAAATCCGTGGAGCGCAGCCGGGTATGGTGCTGGAAATCCATATCAATGAAATCCGCCCCGGAACGTGGGGATGGACAAACGCGGGAGGATATGCAAGCGAGATCAATCAAAAACTTGGCATTGAGGAAGGAACGTTACTGACCTGGACGCTTGATCCAGACAAATTGGTTGGTTCAGATCAATTTGGACACACGGTGAAACTGCGGCCATTCATGGGCATTATGGGGATGCCGCCTGACGAGCCTGGCATCCATTCGACGGTGCCACCTCGTCCCTGTGGAGGAAACATTGACTGTAAAGAACTCGTGGCGGGAAGTATCTTGTATCTGCCCATAGCGGTTCCAGGCGCTTTATTTTCAACCGGTGATGGTCATGCGTTACAGGGCGATGGTGAAGTTAGCGGTACGGCTATCGAGTGTCCGATGGAAAAAGCGGATCTGACTTTTTTCCTGCGCGATGATCTCACCCTGACAACGCCTCTGGCGCACACGCCTGCTGGCTGGCTGACCATGGGATTTCATGAAAATCTGCACGAGGCGGCGTTGATCGCGCTGAATGCAATGCTGAATTTCCTCTGTGAAACATATCATCTCGCGCGTGCAGAGGCGCTTGCTCTGGCAAGTTCGATCATCGACCTTCATGTGACCCAGATAGTCAACGGAGGCGTTGTCGGCGTTCACGCCCTGTTACCGCCTGGAGCAATAAGTGAAGGAACGCCATCATGACTGATTTCATACAAGCCATCACCGCCATCGACAGCGAGGATGGGGCGCGCCAGATCGCCGATACGCTGGTTTCGCGCCGTCTGGCGGCCTGCGTGCATATCGTCGGCCCCATTACCAGCACCTACTGGTGGCAGGGCAAGATGGAAACAGCGCGAGAGTGGGTATGCGTCGCCAAAACGCGCCAATCGCTGTATGATGCCGTTGAGGCGGCCATTCGCGACGTGCATCCCTACGATGAACCGGAGATACTTGCCACGCCCATCCTCGCTGGCAGCCGCAGCTACCTGGAGTGGATCGTCTCGGAAACGACGGGGCAATAAGCTGACATCCACCGCCCTCATCCACGCATCTATAGGGATATAAGTAGAATCTGACGCACGCTTGACGGCAACAGTCTTGTTGAGTAGAGTAGTAGCCGACAGCGACAAGAGAGGCAAACTCCCTCTTGCGCCAGTATGCCGTTTATCGGATAATACAGAGCAAGGATGGCGTTGGTTCCAGAAAAACAAAAGGGGCGCTATGAGTGCATCACCGCCTCGCTCGCCGATGACTGTGGAAGAATATTTTGCGCTGGATGAGAGCAGCAGTGAGATACGTTACGAGTATATTGATGGGTATGTGACCATGCTTGCCGGAGGAACGCTCGACCATTCTCTGATCGGCGCTAATATTATTACGACGCTGCGCAACGCACTGCGCGGCACTCCTTGCCGCGTTTTTACGACAGATGCGCGGATAGAGTTGTCCTCCAAACGCTATGTCTATCCTGACGTCTCTGTAAGCTGCGACGAGCGCGATCGTGGCCGGATCAAAAATCTGACGGCGCCTCGTCTTGTGATCGAAGTCCTTTCACCAAACACGGAACGCTATGATCGGGGACGTAAGTTTGCGTTCTACCGCGATTGTCCAACTATCCAGGAGTATGTCCTGATCGAGCCAGATTACCCATCCGTCGAGATCTATCGCCGCGAGAGAGGGCGACTCTGGGTGCTGCATACTTTTGGCGAGGGCGATGAGATAGAGCTGGTCAGTGTAGGCATCCATTTTCCTATCTCCGCCATCTACGAAGACGTGATCTTTCCACCTGACGAGGATGAGCCAGCATAAGCTGCTGAGGCAACAACCAGCCAGAGAAGCTGTTACTTTGGCAAGCTGTCTCCCGGAAAACCTCGACAGGCATGAACTTCATAGACAAGCACGCCTGCTTTGACAGCCGGATCTTCGTCCATGATCTTTGTTACTTCTTCGACAGTCGCATTAAAAATTCCGACGCCCGCTACATTACTGCCATCAGAAACCGGGCAAACAATAGATAACAGCCCGTCCGCTCGAAGCGTAAAATTTCTTCGTCCGTGTTCCCAAATGATTTTTTCGGCTCCATCCGCGTGCTTATTTGGTCCAGCGTGCAAAATCACGATGCAGTAGTTCCTGGTAGCGGCCAGCCTCTGTCGCATAAGCTCATCGGTAATGATTGCCATATGCTTATCCTCCAAAAAAAGTTTCATTCATGTACAGGCACATTTATAGCATAGCTACAAGCCTTTGTAAAGGCTCGTAGGCCGCGCCACCATCCCCCACACCCGCAGCCCGCACTCTGGCACGACGCCGTCGCTCACCACCTTGAAGCCGTGCTTCTCATAAAAGGGCAGGTTGATCTCGTTCGTCGTTTCCAGGTAGCAGGGCAAGCCGTCGCGGTCGGCGCGAGCGAGGTTGGGCTGAATGAGTTGGCCGCCGATGCCCTGATGCTGGCGCGAAGGATCGACGCCCAATCCCCACAGATACCAGTGCGGACCGGAGACGGCGTGTTCATGGACGCTATCGGTATAGCGGGCAACGATGTTGTTGCGCCGTTGATCAGACAGGTTAAACAAGAGCGACACGTTGTGAAGAGCGACGCGCAGCATTCGCCACTGTGAGAGTGTGGTATTCCCTGGTGAGAGCCAGCAGGCGACGCCTTCCACCGCCGGAGTAGTGTAGACCTCGCCGTAACGCAAGGCGTAGCGCACGACAATACTGTAAAACGAAGGCAGCAGGCGAGTGCGACGAGCTTTATCGGGGACAGTGTACTGCACCAGGGGATCATCATAGAAGGCCCGGCAAAGCACAGCGGATGCCTGTTTCAACTGTGATGGCGGTAGAGCTATCACTTCGTTTTCCAT
>Ga0207416_1001782_pt1 | contig 26123 bp, 18 predicted proteins | sample PaiPotPPM11metaG_FD_184107 | JGI IMG/M metagenome (GOLD analysis project Ga0207416, IMG submission 184107) | Iron sulfur acid spring bacterial and archeal communities from Banff, Canada, to study Microbial Dark Matter (Phase II) - Paint Pots PPM... ... | reverse complement strand
CCTCACGCCCGCGCCCACGTGGTCCGCTGACGGTAAGGCGCTCTACGTGCTGGTGGCGCGCCGCGGAGCCTCGCGCGTCTTCGCCATTTCGCGCGACGGCGCGGGCCGCGAGCCATCCACGCTCACGCCCGGCGACGTGCATGTCATGGATTTCAGCGTCGATCACAACGCGCGCAACATGGCGCTGCTGATCGAAACGCCGACCCGCGTCGCCGAAGTGTTCACCTGCTCGACGGCCTCGGCAGGCGAATTGCGCCGCGTCACTTCCTTTAATGACACTCTCTTTGACGAGCTTTCCCTGGCGACGCCCGAATACATGCCCTATACCGGCGCTGACGGTTGGCCGATGGACGGCTGGATTCTCAAGCCGTCGGACTTCGATCCCGCGAAAAAATACCCGTTGATCGTCGAGGTTCATGGCGGCCCCAATACGCAGTATGGCTACGGTTTTTTCCACGAGTGGCAGGAGCTGGTTGGCGCTGGCTATGTGATCCTTTTCACCAACCCGCGCGGCAGCATCGGCTATGGCCGCGATTTCGCCCTCGCCGTGCGCGCGGCGTGGGGCGAAAAAGACTCGCTCGATATCATGGCGGGCGTCGACGCGCTGTTGCAGCGCGGCTACATCGACGAGCAGCGTATGGGCGTGGTCGGCGGCAGCTACGGCGGCTTCATGACCAACTGGCTCGTCGGCCACACCGATCGCTTCCACGCCGGAGTAGCGGATCGCAGCGTCGTCAACCTGGCCTCGGACTTCGGCTCCAGCGATTTTGGCTGGGTCTTTGCCGACGACGAACTTGACACCACGCCCTGGGATGACCTGGAGCGTTATATGCATATGTCGCCGATTACCTATGTGAAGAACATCCACACGCCGCTCCTGATCATCCACAGCGAGCAGGACTTGCGCTGCAATATCGAGCAGGCCGAGCAGTTGTTCGCCGCGCTCAAGTACCTGGGGCGCGAGACGCTCTTCGTGCGCTTCGAGGGCCAGAGCCACGGCCTCTCGCGCGGCGGCCACCCGAAGCTGCGCGTCGAACGTCTGCAACACATCAGAGATTGGTTCGATAAATACCTGTTGGGATAACAAGGGAGTGTGGTGTCAAACATGCGGCGGCTCAACACGTTAAGCCGCCGCATGTTTGACACCACACTCCCTTGCATTTCTCTGCATCATGTGCCATACTATGCTATAGAGACCTTCGGGGCAGGGTGCAATTCCCGACCGGCGGTAAGGTGTGTAGTTGATGCTATCCACCAAGCCCGCGAGCAGGCGGCGTAAGCTGTCCGGCAGATTCGGTGCGATTCCGAGGCCGACGGTATAGTCCGGATGGGAGAAGGTTAGGCACACACGCGGAACATAACCACTCCAGGCTGCGCTTATCGTTAGCCTGCAGGCGGGTTATCCGCATTGCTCTTCTTTTGTCTCCCTCACCAGCCTCCCGGAGTCAGTTACATTGGCGGTTCCTCGTGTCCGCGCGGAAACTGCCAGTCTTAGCTTTGACTGAGGGATGTTCATGAGCGTCACAACAACGACGACAGACGAGGTATCCAAAGAGATATCTCCGCAGGCGTATCCGCCCGGCAGCGACAGCGCGCCCCGGCGTGCGCCAAATCCAGCCTACGGATCGGGCTGGCCGCGTGCCATGCAGCGGCTGCTATCCGTAGCTCCTCCCATTGCCCTTGCCATCATTTTGTTGGTAAGCTGGTATCTCGGCACGACTGTCGGGCAGGTCAACAGCCTCATCTTGCCCGCTCCCGGCGACGTTTTCGCCAGCTTGACCAACGGCCTGGCGTCCGGCCTGTTTTTGAGCAATGCCATCGTCACCATCGAAGAGAGCATCTTCGGCTTCCTGCTGGCCCTGATCATCGCGCTTCCGCTGGGATATGGACTCGCCAAATCGCGCCTCATTTCGGTAGCCGTGCAGCCCTACCTCGCGGCGGGGCAGGCCGTTCCGGCCATCGTCATCGCGCCGTTCCTGGTGTTCTGGTTCGGCTTCGGTCTGTTCTCCAACACGATCCTTTGTATGCTGGTCGTGTTGTTCCCGATGGTGATCACCACCGTCCTGGGTGTGCAGACCATCGATAAGGCGCTGACCGATGCCGCGCGCGTCGAAGGTGCTGGCGGCTGGTCGCTGCTGGCAAACATCGAGTTCCCGCTTGCCCTCCCTGCCGTCCTGGCAGGCATCCGTACCAGTCTGACGCTCTCCATCACGGGCGCGCTGGTAGGAGAATTTGTCGGCGGCAGCAGCCTGGGACTCGGCGCGCTGGTACAGATCGCCAAGGAACAATACAACATTGCGCTGATGTTCGCGACGATCTTCGTGCTGGCTGTGCTGGCCGCGCTCTATTACGGCGCGGCATGGCTGCTCACGAAACTGGCGGAAGCTGTTTACTACTAGGATAATGGGTCTCCGTATCCGTGGGGATGCGATGGGCAGCGGCTTGTCCCTGCCCGTTATGTTCAAAGGGCGGAGACCCAGAATTGCTTGATTTCACACGAATGGAGACACAATGATGTACATACGTCATCGTCTAACTATGCTTATGCCTTTTTCGGCCCTGCTGCTCGTTCTAACCCTTGTTTTGGGCGCGTGCAGCGGTTCAGCAGCGGCAGGCGGTTCAACTTCCTCGCCGGGTTCGCTCCAGAATGTTTCTATCGGCCTGGGCTACATTCCCGACATCCAGTTCGCGCCGTTTTACGTGGCGCAGAGCAAAGGCTACTACAAGGCCGCCGGGCTGAACGTCACGCTCCAGAATGGTATCGTCAACGACGTGATCGGCTCGATGGTACTGGGCCACTCGACGCTCGCCTTCGCCACCGGAGACGAGGTAATGGTGGCGCGCAGCAAAAACTTGGACGTTATTGATGTGGCGACTATCTATCAGAAGTACCCGGTCAGCCTGATCGTCCCTGCCAACTCTTCCATTCACACGCTGGCCGACCTCAAAGGCCACAGTATCGGCGAGCCGGGGCCATACGGCGCGACGCACGTTGGCCTGTTGGCCTTGCTCTCCTACGCGCATCTCACACTCTCCGACGTACATGTCGATGAGATCGGCTTCAACCAGGTCCCGGCGCTGCTCGGTCACAAAGTCGATGCCGTGATGGGTTATTCCAACAACGAGCCGTTACAATTAGAGGCGCACAACTTCCCGGTGCGCACCTTCAACGTCTCCGACTACCAGCCGCTCGTCTCCAACGGCATCATCACCACCACGCGAACCTGGCAAAGCAATCCTCAGATGGTCAAGAACTTCGTGCAGGCGACGATCAAGGGCGTGCAGTATACGATTGCCCACCCGCAAGAAGCAGTACAGATCAGCGCGAAATACATCCCCGGCCTGAACACGACGCAGGCGCTGACCGTCCTGAACGCGACGATTCCCATCTGGCAAAGCCACAATCCTTTCGGCTATAACGATCCTGCCACCTGGCAATCCATGACCGCATTCCTGGTCGCGCAAAACATCATTCCGCCTGGGCAAAATCTCACCGCTGCGTATACGAATATCGCGGGCGCGTGATAGGGTGATAATGTAGGAAGGGAAATTTTGCTGTGGTGGGGCAATACATTGCCCCACCACAGCAAAATTTCCCTTCCTACGGCGGGCCTTTGCGGCGACTCTCATATCCTCTTTCTTTCCATCATATACACCCGCGGGTGCAGCCCGCCCTGCAACACCTTGACCACGTCCTGCACTTCCCACATGTCCGTGAATAGCGGCAGGATGCGCTCGAACAGCGCGATCTCGTGCGTCAGCAGGATCAGCTGGGCCGAGGGCGAGGCGAGGCGAGCGGCTTCGTTAAGCATCTTTGGGTAGAGTGCGGCGTTGTCGCCGTGCGAGCCGACGAGCTGGCCCCAGGGCAGGTCGGCGCAGATCACGTTGAAGCTGCCGGCGACGAAGGGCAACTCCGTGGCGTCCCACGCACATAAGAGAACTTTATCCGCCGCGTTTGCCGCCTCAAGATTCAGCCGCGCGCCGGCAAGGGCGTTCGCGTCGATATCGCAACCCACGGCGAGCGTTGCTGGGCAGCGCTGCAGCCGTTCGATGAGCAGCGTGCCGGAGCCGCACATCATGTTCAGGAAGCGATCAGTAGAGCGCGGGTTCGTCATTTCGATCAGCGCCGCCGCGATGGTGGCGTTCAACGCGCCGGGCATATTGTGGACGCGCCAGGGACGGGTCGCGAGCGGGCGCGGCGTGAGGCGAATCAGCACTTCCCAGCCATCTTCAGCGAGCGCGGATGGGCGCACGCGCAGCAGCAGATCGCCGTTATCGTCGTCATAGAGCAGCCCTGTATCGCGGCTGAGTTGATCGATGAGCGCCGCGAATACAGGCGAGTCGCTGCCCGCCGCACTGATGCGCAAGCCGGTAAATGCGCTGCCCGGATGAAGGGAACGCACTTTTGTGATGGTTTGCAGCAGGCGGTGATAGTGTTCGTGTCCCAGCAGCGCGCGCGGGCGCGGGATCGCGAATTGCTGCACCAGATAGACGGCGGCGACGGTACGCAAAGAGAAGAGATCGTGCAGATCGCCGCTATATGTACAGTAAATGGCGTCGGTTTTGTCGTTTGCAAGCAGGATGATGTGTCTTCCAAAGCGTTCGGTCAATTCTTCTTGCGCGAATGGCCGTAATCCTGGTAATATCTCGCAGCAGATGATGACTGCTGGCGTATGCACATAGTGGCTCGTGTTTCTGGCGCGCTTACTCATGGAACGAGTCTGTCCTTCATAGCTGGTTTCCCTGGCGGGAAGCTGACGATAGGCAAAGCTTGAAGAAACATCCTTGTGCCAAAAACACAGCAAGGGATAAGAACGGTTATGGTGTGGTTGGAGGCTGCTTCACAAGAAGCTGTCGGAGGATGGGTGAATGGGATGCCGACGGCGCTGCACAGACTCGCTAACCATGTGCCTGCTTACGGAAACGCGAAAATGGATGCCGTATCCATACGAAACGGCGAGCAGTCTCTTGTAAGCGTAGGAAAATCGTTCTGGCACAAGGTTAGCGTGTTGCCGGCATAATGACCTCTCGTTGATGTTCTGAATACGCAAGAGCGGGTTACGGGATTCGAACCCGTGGTCTCAACTTTGGGAAAGTCGCGTGTTGCCACTACACCAAACCCGCAGCGCCATTGCTGACACCGCGGATTATAGCGGATTGGCGAGCGATTGTCAAGCTTTGTTAGTCCTGTTTTTTTGTTCTCTCCTTCTTCGCCTTGTAGAATGATTTAGGTCTGGGATGGCGTTCCGTGTCCACATAGGCTGCCGGGGCCGCGTCTTCGCGCGTCATGACCTCGACATCGTCCCGCTCGCTGAGCAATTCTTGCAGATCGTTATAAATGTGATCGTTGTCCAGTGTCTCTCGCATCTTCAATACATGGCGCAGCAGTACTGTCTGGGTCACATTCGTCTTGTCGTTTTTGGTCGGTTCCGCTCTTCGTATTAAAGTTTCCACTAAACTGACGGTATCATCATGAGCGCCAATATCATCGAGGCGCTCACGCACCACGAGCAATTGCTGGTAAAAATTCATAAGTTCTCTCCTCCTGATAGCAGACTGATCTACTGTCTAGGGGGTATGGTAACATAGCAAGGTGCAACCGTCAATTGGCATAGTTTAATGAGGGTTTCCATCCATTTGGGGAAAAATGGTCGAATCCTGTAGGGGCGTGGGCTTGCCCCGCCCAACAACGGTGAAGGTTTGGTATGGCTTACCAGGGCGGGGCAAGCCCACGCCCCTACAGATATGGATTTGGGCAACCTTCTGCCTGAAGAACGCAGATCCAGTTCATGCCAGGGGGAGCGCTACAAAGAAAGTTGAGCCTTCGCCGGCGATGCCCGCGCTTTCCACCCAGATGCGTCCGCCCATCACCTCGGTGAGCTGGCGACAGAGGTATAGCCCCAAACCCGCGCCGCGCTGGATGCTATTGAGCGCGCTCTCCAGGCGCATAAACTTGGTGAAGAGCCGCTGCTGATCTTCCGCCGGGATGCCTGGCCCCCAGTCCCGCACAGCAACGATCGCGAAATCCCTGGCTTCATGTTCCAGGGCTGGCTGTTTAACGCCAGCCAGGCGTTGATTGAGCGCGTGCTGCTCAATCCGCTCAGCGGAGAGAGCGATAGCCGTGGGGGCATCGGTGTACTTTAAAGCATTTCCCACCAGGTTGAGTAAAATCTGACGCAGACGCAATTCGTCAACCCAGACCTGGATGGTGTCCGCGATGCTGACCTGAACGGGGCGTTCTTCGCGGGCAATCGTCGGCTCAAGAATTTCCAGGATGAGTTGGACGGAATTGATAAGTTGTACGGAGGCAAGGTTGAGCGGAACCTGTTCCTGATCGATGCGGCTGGTATCCATGACGTTGCCCAGGAGCAGCACCAGTTCTTCGCAGGCGCGGCGGGCGTTGCCGATAAAGCGCAATTTTGCTTCATCGTCCAGCGTATCATAGAAGTTTCCCAGCAACTCAAGGTATCCTTGCACCGCTGTCAGCGGTGTCCGTAACTCGTGCGAGGCGGTCATCAAGAAATGATTCTTGAGACGCTCCGATTCCTGCGCCTGTTGCAGCGCTTTGCGCAACTCGACATTGAGCCGCGCGTTGACAATCGCGATACCAGCCTGCACGCCGATTTCCCTCAGCAGTTCGAGGTGACGCCGGGTATAGGCATGAGGTTGATAGCTCTGCGCGGATAGCAGCCCCAACACTTCGTCGCCGTAGCGAATCGGTACGAAGAGGAGCGACTCCGAGGGGTGAGGGTTGCCGATTAAGTCCTCGGCTGCATCCGGTTCGTCTTTATTGATAAAGCTGTCATATTCCAGCGCGGTAGAGAAAATATAGCCAACTTTCTCCTCGAACAGCAGGTTTCTCATCTGGACTTTGAAGGTTTCATATTCTTGCGGGGGATACAAAACTTCCTCATCGATCAAATAATCGATGAACATCCTGTTCTCTTTAGCGAAATAGCGGCTGACGAGGAACGCATCGGTCGGCATAACGCGCCGTACCTGTTCATAAATTGTCTGGTAAACGGCTTGCAGATCTCGCTGCGCCTGTGGCTCTGAGAGAGCGCGACCGATTTCAATCAGCGCGGCCCGCTCTTCACCGACGCGCCGCGCTTCCTCGTAGAGTCGCGCCCCTTCAATGACGACGGCGGCCTGGTTGGCGAAAAGTTCCAGCAGTTCCATCGTTTCCACGGTAGGCCGCCGACCGTCGAGGGGAGCGTCAGGAGTGAGAAAGCCGAGCAGAGTGTTATCGGAACCCATCAGCGGCACGATCAGCATATCCTCTGCCTGCCATTGTGATTGCGCCGGTACTCCTTGCCGGGTGAGTTGCGGTTCTAATTGGGAAGTTTCATCCATGACGACGAAAAAGCTGACAACGTAGCCATCTTCCCAGAGCGGAGCCTCAGCCGGGATAAAATAGGAATCACTGATGCGATACTCTTCACTTGTGAGCTGGTTGACGATATTCGCCGGGACAGGATGCTGGTGGAGATAAGCTTCTTCCTCCATACCTGTGCCAGAGAAAGCGCAGGCGCGAAAACGGACACTATCTTCGGCAAGGTAGAGAACTGAGTAGCGGAATCCTAATGCTTTACATGCTGCCTCGGACACGCGCTGGAGCAGCCTGTCGATATCCATTGGCAGGCGCAATGAAGAACCGATATCAATAATATATCTGAGGGCCTCGCGTTGATACTCTGTATTGGTTGCTTTCTGTTGAACCATTGGTGGTTTGCCCATTTCTTCACTATGCTTGGGCTTGTTGGCGGCTGGCGCTATGAATTGCGCCCCTCTATCTTCCCTGGAGCGAAACAAGCTTGCTTGCATTATAGCATATTGCCTCAGCAGTCATAATCATTTTTCCTATCGATTTCGTCCTGAAGGGACGAAGGCCGCCGGGCTTCTTCCCAGGAGCCGGTTGATGTCAGCCAGTCAAGAACCGTTTCGGGCAGGTGAGAGACCGGGCCTTGTCGCTGCGAACAGTGCGGTAAGGTATGCAGGATCGTTGCCCCGTATTCTTTAGAAACGACTCTCCGATCAAACAAAACAACCACGTTGCGCCGCTGATCGCTCCACGCGAGGCGATTGAGCGCGCGGCGCAGGCGCAGTGCGGCAATAGGTACGGTGATTTGATGCAACTGGTCAGGGTAATGCTCGGCGCGAGCGGCCATGGGAGGATCGTTCAGCACTGGCATGGGCAGGCGCGTGATCACCGTGCAGGCAGGCACGAAGTTGGTTTCCCCGATCATATCCCAAAATGAGCCTGCGCCCAGTACGACGAGTCTCTCCTGCGTGGAACAAGTCTGCCAGAGCTGGCGCGGCGATCCATCCATTCCTTGCCCTAAAACCAGGATGCCGCGCGCTTCCAGCACTGGTTTAATGGTGGCGTAAGAACTGCGTAGGGCCGCGTGGGATGTGAAGAGAACGAGCATTTGCCCTTCGAGCGCGGCAGCAAGGTTGATCAGCGCCTCGTCCAGGTGTCGTTGGTACTGCGGCATATTGGGTTCCGGCACATCGTTGGGCAGGTAAAGCAGGGTCTGTTCGTGATGTTCCGTAACGACGGAAAGAGCCGGACAGTGAGCGTTATCAATGCCAAAGCGCCCGCGAGAGAACGTGTAGTGGTTATCGACCGCTAGCCCGATGCCGGTAAAAATCGTGCGCGTGTTGTCGTTGAGAAAATAGCGCCGTGACAGCGCGGCAGTATCCACCTGTTGAGCGTAGAGAATGGGCGTGATTATCTCTGCCGCCGACGCTGAGGAAGCAGCCGATCCTTGTCTCTGCTGGGCAAAGGGCGGCGTCGGAGGCATTTTAAGCCAGTACACGTTATTGCTTTCATTCAGGATGAGCGCCTGTTGCCCAAGTTGTTTTTGTCGGGTCAACTGTTTGGTGATGGAGGCCAGCTCGGAGGCGATAGAGTCTTCTTCGCCACTGCCAAGATCCAGGTGGTGGCGATTGCGCTGCGTGGTCAGCAGGATGCGTTCTGCTTCGTGCGCCAGGTCGATGACCGCTTGCAGGCGAGAAGCTGCTTGTTGCCACGCCCTCTCAACGTTCACCCAGGAGCTGAAGTTCCGTGTCTGCTCTGTGAAACGCAATGGCTGATCGGTGCGCTCAGCGATGCGCCCGCCGCCTGGCTTGCGTCCTTTCTCGCGCCCATTACTTGCCCCCTGCGAAACGTATTCTTCCAGCAACTGGTTGAGCTGCGTAAAAATTGCTTCTACCGCGGCAGATGCCGCGTGCAGCGTCTGAAACCAGGTGCGCATGCGTGCGTCTATCTCCGCTTTTCCCACGGTGAGGGTGGCCGAAAGACCTCCCGGCCCGTTTTCGCGTAAGGCGGGAGCCGCCAGCGCGAGCAACCCCTGGTAGCGTTCGCCGGGCAGCTCTGTCCCGATGGTATTGAGCAGGCTGATCAGGCGTGTCCGGTCGAGATCGACAGTACTCCAACGCGCAAGCTCATCTTCGAGTAGATCGGCATCCAGAATGATCCGGCGGTCAATCGATGCCAGCAGCGAAGAAGGGCTCGAGAGATCGTCGAGCAGCCCGGCGTGGGTGGTCACGACAACACTCGCGGTTTTGACCCGTTCCTCCGCGCGGCTCATGAAGCAATAGCCTTTGCGGCGATAGACGCAGCGCTGGTATGCTGAGCCAGTTCGCTCATCTGCAGACGGGATGCGTTCCACCCCGGAGGAGACGCGCTCCCACGCCAGGGACTCTTGCGAAAGCAGGCTAATTTCGCTGCGTTCGCCGGTAAGCGTTTGCTGCGCCCACAATCCAAGTTTTGCGAGGCCGCGCGCCTGCTCGGCTTTGAGTTCGCCGCTTGTGCGGCGGAGAGCCGCGCCAAACCAGCGATGCGTGCAAAGATAGCCGCCACGTTCCGCCAGATATGCCACCGACCTCTCTTGTTTGAGCAATGCCCACAGGCGCGGCAAAACATGTTCCAGCAGATGCCGCGTACTTTGCTGGCTTGAGCAGGCGATCACCAGGCGTTTTTCGGTCTGCTCGTTCCCGGCGCCTGCTTCGCTGAGCCATTCTAACGCCGGGAGCAACACGGGCGTGTAGTCGTTGCCGCCGAGCGTTACCTCCATGAGCAGAGCATTCTGGTTATCCGGCAAGTGTGTCCCGGCAAGGAGACACCGCACGGCCTCGCGCGCTGCCTGGTAGGTCATAGGCGCGGGAGGTTCGGCTTGCTCTGGTGTGGCGTCCTGTTCAGGAATGACCTCGATTTGCGTTTGCATTTGCTTCACTACGTCCAGCGCGGACGCGGATGCCTGCGGTAAAGTCGAGGATTCAGCGGCGGCCTCTGATTGACCCGCAATGGCGAAGAGGAGGATACGCGGGTCCATGCCTAATTGCGCGGCGAAGCGATCGCCCAGGCTCCCACGTGTCGGCGTTCCGCGCACGCCATCCTGGCTCTGCCGTTCGCGCAGTTCCTGGCGAAAGAAATCTAACAACGGCCAATCGTGGGGGGCATCCAGGCGGGCGAGTTCTTCCAACAATGAGAGATCGACGGCCTGCATGCGCGCGTATAAGGCGAGAAATACGTCCATTGCCAGGGCTGTATCGATCATGGCCCGGTGTCGCCCAGGAGAGACCGCAATGCCGAGCGCCCCGGCAACCTGCCCCAGGTTGTAGCTTGGCAGGGATGGCAGCAGGACGGTTGCCAGTTCGAAGGTGTCAATGAGCGGGTTATTGCGCCCCAGGCCACGGCGGCGCAAAAATCCGGCGTCAAAGGGGATGCTGTGACCAACAAGCGGCAGATCACCGATAAAATCGTGGAGCGTTCTGGCAATCGCTTCAAATGGAGGCGCTCCCTGGAGTTGTTGCTGCGTAATTCCGGTGAGACGCTGCACGCGATAGGGAATGGAGCGGCCCGGCGCTACCATCGTCTCGAACGTATCAACGATGGTATCACCTCTAAATTTGATCGCTGCAACCTCAACGATAGCATCCTGTTCCTCGTGCAGCCCCGTTGTTTCCAGGTCAAGCGCGACGCGAATCGGCTGCTTATTCCCCATAGACTTGCAGTTCCTTCTCTCTCCAGCTCTCTCCAAATATAGAGACCCGCTTTATCGTGCCACTCTACACATGCATTTCACCCGTTCGCGTGTTGTTCGGGCCAGTGTTCCAGCATCACGGCGGCGAGCCGGGCGGCTTTGCCGCGATGGCTGATACGATGCTTCTGCTCCGGCGTTAATTCAGCCGTTGTTTTGCCGGATTCAGGGACGAGAAAAATCGGGTCGTACCCAAATCCTTGCGTGCCACGTGGAGCGTCGGCAATGATCCCTTCGATCACACCTTCGACGGTACGATGATAGCCTGATGGCTCAGCAATAGTGATGGCGCAACGGAAACGGGCCGTGCGCTTTTCCGGCGGTAAGCCTTTCAGTTGTGCGAGAATCAAACGAAAACGCTCTACATACGGCGTATCTCTCCCAGCGAAGCGGGCGGAGTACACGCCGGGCGCGCCACCGAGGGCATCTATCTCCAGGCCCGAATCGTCGGCCAGCGAGAGCATCCCTGAAACTCGCGCGTAGGTGAGCGCTTTGAGTTCCGCATTTTCGGCAAACGTTGTTCCCGTTTCCTCGACATCCAGGTCTACCTGTCTATCATGGAGAGAAAGCAACCTGTACGGTAAATCGGCAAAGATGGCACGATACTCTGCAAGCTTATCTTGATTTGTCGTTGCCACCAGTATGTCGCGCATAGCCTCTTCATTGGCTCGTCAAGCGCGCAGCAATGCTGACGCGGCCTGACGGCAGAATATTTGTAAACACCGGCCCTATATTACCATACCAACCAGACTTTGTCGAGCATAGCGAGCGTCAATTTATTGCGTCATTTCCCTGACGATTTGCTGCACGTGAGCGCCGTTGGCGCGCCCTTTCGTCTCTTTTGCCGCGAGCGGCATCACTTTTCTGAATTCTTTCCCGTGTTCCGCGACAAACCCGGCAACGATCGCGCGTATATCCTCGTCGCTCAGTTGCGTCCCCTGCAGGTATGCTTGCAGGATGCTGGCCTCGCGCTGCTCTTTTTCCACCAGTTCAAGGCGTCCGCCTTTCTGGTACGCTTCGATGGCTTGTCGCCGTTTCTTGATTTCTTGCTCGAGGACCTGGGTGCAGTCCGCCTCGGTCAGCGGCTTGCCGAAATCCGCATTTTTCCGGTCGGTACGCGCCACTTCCAGGTTATGTATTGCTCCCAACGCCATGCGCAGCGTATCCAGTTTCACCTGATCGCGGGCGCGTTGGGCCGCTGTGATGTCTTGCCGCAGCCGTAGCTCGATGGGAAATGGTTGTCGTGTCTCTGCCATATGCGCTCCCTTTCCTGTCTCAGATATGTTTGCGATATGTCAAGTATAGCATACCACGTATGAGTGCGCAACGTTCCCCATCCGCACGCCGCTTCTCAGGCCGCTCCACCGGCCTGAGAAGCCACACCATATGATCGCGCGATCCAGGCGCATGTCCGCCGATGTCCGTGGTTGTGTGCTGATGTTTTCCGGCTCTGCTGTCAACTCATCCATTGCAAGTATTCCGATGGCAGGCAACGTTTCGCGTTTCGCCACCTCTCGCATCTGCCAGCGTTCCCTTCACGAGTCCCTGTCTTTCTCAGGGACTTGTTGCTGTTCGTTCGATAGGAGACGCCACATGAATCACCAGGATGCGCGCCGCCCTCGTCACACAATGCACCTGCCAGGGATGGTACACGTATGATAGCAGTCACGGACACTCGCTACCCTGGGCGTCCTCTCGGCCCTCGCCGCTGTCTCCTGTGCCTGAGCATGAAGTGGCGCAAGACGATCGCTGCTGGCAGCGGTTGGAGCGACTGGAACATGATGGAGACGACGAGAAAGAGTGCGCGTTATTCCGCTCTCAAAGCTACAATCGGATCAAGACGCGAGGCTCGCTGCGCCGGGTAGAAGCCGAAGAGGATGCCAACGACTGCCGCGAACCCGAAGGCCAGCAACACTGAAAGAGGATTAAGCACGAACGGATGATTGGTCAGCACGGCGCTCACTATTGCGCCGCCAATACCCAGCAGGATGCCGACCAGGCCGCCCAGGATACTCATTACAATTGCCTCGATCAAGAATTGCAACAGGACATCGGATTGACGCGCTCCAATGGCTATGCGAATGCCGATCTCGCGCGTGCGTTCAGTTACGGACACCAGCATGATGTTCATGATCCCGATACCTCCAACGAGCAACGATACCGCCGCAACACTGATGAGCAGCGTCGTAAGTGACTGGTTCACGCTTTGCGCCGTTTGCAGTATCTGTTCCTGGTTCTGAATGGTGAAATCGGCTTGTGTCGGATCAGTTATCTGGTGACGCTGATCGAGGAGCTGCTGGATGTTGTTCTGAACGCCGCTCAGAATTGATGAGTTTGCCCCCAACACATTAATGGCGTTCACGTATGGTCCGCCGATCAAACGCTGCTGTGCCGTACTGAAAGGCACGTAGATAACATCGTCCGCGTTGCCCAGACCGTTCGCCCCTTTAGGGGCTAGCGTGCCGATCACGGTAAAAGAGACGTTGCCGATACGGATTTGCTGGCCGATGGGATCGATACCAAGCGGTGTGAAGAGGTTATCAACGACTGTTTGCCCAATCACGGCAACAGGGCGACTATTCAGTTCGTCTTGCGACGAGAAAAACGTACCCTGCTGTATCTGCCAGTTGTCGATGGCCTGGAAATTCGGGTAGACACCCTGCACCAGCGTCGACCAGTTCTGATTGCGGAATATGACCTGGTTGCCGGCGCCAACGACGGGGCTGACGGCAAGAACGCCGGGGACCTGTCTGGCGATAGCGCTGGCATCCTGCGTCGTTAAAATTTGCCGCGTGCCAACTCCCTGATTGACGCCTCCAGCGGAAACGCTGCCGGGGCGAATGATCAACTCATTCGGACTGAGTTGAGAGAGACGCTGATTAATGAGGGCAGCATTGCCCGCGCTGATGGAAATCATGACGATGACCGCCCCTACCCCGATGATGATACCGAGCGAGGTCAGCAGGGCGCGCAGCTTATTTGATCGCAGAGCTTGCCAGGCGCTGCGGAAACTTTGAGAGAGTGTGGACAGGCCCCGAGTGCGGCGATACCGCTGGCTTCCGAATGGTGAAAGCGCTGGCGGCGCAACCGCTCTGTGTTCGTCAGATTTGGGCGTATTCATAACGCCATCTCCTTTTCCTGCGGCAGGGACACTTCATTGTCCGTCTGCACTGCATTTGCTCTTGCCGGCTCATTGAGAATGTCGTCGATCACCTGCCCGTCGCGAAAGAGAATTTTGCGGCGGCAATAGCTGGCGACGGCGGAATCGTGCGTCACCACGACAATGGTGCTGCCGCGCTCATTCAGCTGCTGCAGAACAGACATGATCTCGGCGCTGGCGTGGCTATCAAGGTTGCCGGTCGGCTCGTCGGCCAGGATCAGGGATGGATTCGTGACCAACACCCGAGCGATGGCGACGCGCTGCTGCTGGCCGCCGGAGAGTTCGGTCGGGCGATGACCGGCGCGAGAGGAGAGGCCAATCATCGACAGCGCTTCGATGGCACGCTGCCGGCGTTCATCAATGGGAACGCCGGCGTAGACAAGCGGGAGTTCAACATTCTCCAACGCGCTCATCCAGGGCAACAAGTTGAAACTCTGGAAGACGAAGCCAATCTTCCGGTTCCGTATATCGGCGAGCAACCGGGCGTTCATGCGGCTAACCGGCATCCCCTCGAAGAGATAGAGGCCGCTGTCTGGCCGATCCAGGCAGCCCAGGATGTGCAGAAGCGTCGATTTGCCGGAGCCTGACGGCCCCATCACTGCCGCGAATTCGCCGCGCGCGATAGCAATGTTCACGTTTCGCAGCGCCGGGACGACCGTACGCCCCATGATATAGTTCTTGTTCAAGTCACGAACGCGAATAACAGGTGAGATTTCCTGCGTATCGCTCGGTTCACTTTGCTGTTGCATTTGTCTTCCTCTGTTTCGCGCTGTTACTTTAGCTTGCCGTGCTTCGCTCCGCCGCTACCTGGGACGCGCTGCGGCAGCGGGCTGGTCAGGAGTTGCCCACTGCCGGTATTGCCACCGGTCTGCCCAACAACTACCTGGTTGCCGGCTTGCAAGCCTGATAGAATCTCCGTGTACTGTCCGTTGCTCGCTCCGGTCGTTACCAGCGTCGGCGTTAGTTTCCCGTTTTTCAGCTCGAGAACAACGCCTTGTGTCCCTTGTGCGGGCGTATTCTGCGCGGACCTGGCGAACAGCGCGGTAACGGCAGCACGATTAAGCTCTCCGGCCTGCAGCGCCGAGCTGGTGAAACTGAGAGCAGCGGATGGAACAAGCAGCACGCCAGTGTGCCGGATAGTGATAATGTTCACGGTCGCCGTCATACCAGGATAGATATGCGCCCCATTGAGACTGTTCTGGTTGACCGTTAAATTCACCGTGTAGTTCACCACGTTGGAAACAGTCTGCCCCACCGTCTCAATAGTGGCGACGGTGGCGGAGAACGTCTGCGAAGGGTAGGCAGGGATCGTGAACTGCGCTGGCTGCCCAACCTGCACCTGGGCCATATCTGCCTCGTTCACCAGGGCAGCGATGTTGAGTGTGCTGGTATCGGTCAGGATCACAAATGGCTGCGCGTTGGCTCCGCCGCTATTGCCCGTGACACTCTGTCCGACGGCGCCGTTCACGGCAGCGACAGTGGCATTAGCAGGAGCTAGCAATGTTGTCGCTGCTAGCGCATCCTGGGCTGTCTTCAAGGCATCCTGGGCGGCAGCAATAGCCTGAGCATCCTGATCGATAACGCTCTGTGACGCGCCATACGTGAGCGCGTCATTATAGGCGACCTGAGCAGCAGTAACTTTCTGCTGTGCCGCCGTGACCTGGTCTTGCAGGATGGACGAGCCGATCTGCGCCAGCGTCTGCCCGGCCTTCACCTGCTGGCCTACTTGCACATCGATAGCCGTGACCTGGCCTGGCACGGTGAAATTCATATCATACTCGGCCTTCGGCTGGACAGGACCAGTTCCAGAAACCGTCACGGTGAGATTGCCGATGGCCGCCGCCTGCTGGATATACGTTACCCCAGGCGGGCGCGTCAGCAGATAGGCAGCCGCACTTGCGCCTACAAGGATGACGATGAGAACGATTACCAGGGCGATGAGCCAGCCGCGCCGTCTCCGCTTTGGCGCGAAGTCGAGCGTCCCCATAGCGTTCTGATCATCAATAATCAATGGTTGTGGTTGGGTATGTAAGGGAGAATTCCTCTGGTTTACTTCTTGTACTTCCGACATAGTGGTTTACTCCGGTTCATTCTACAGATATCCAGTGATCTGGTTCTGGCTTTCTTCTCATATTTTACTATCGCGAACTCAAGAAACCTTCAAGAAGCTTTGAAAAATATGTAAGATTACCAAAAAAGTCGGCACCATCCCGATAGTTGTGTAAAAGCGAGGCTTTTCAAAGAGGTGCTATAGAGATGATACACGTCCTGCCAGAACAGAAGGAAAATTGTTGTGATACGTATATCTTCACTGAGAAAAGGCTTCACCTCTTGAACGTCAGCATTATGATGGTATATAGGCGACGTAATCTATAAGCGCCTGTTATGAAACACGAAATATATTGAAAAATACAGATGAGACGAGCAATGTCAAACGAGAATCACGCACATCAACCTGCACATCTTCCCGAACGCAGCCAGGCTGCACATGCGCAACGCCTGGGCGACCATCCTCAAAAAGCCAGTTCTGGCGTCTGGTATGATGTTCCCCTGCACAGCCAGCATCCCCGGGGTTGGCACGTGCGGCAACATTTCAAACGGAGGGGCCTGCGCCGCTCTGGTCAAGACTACGCAATAGCAGAGCGTAACCGCTTCTGGCGGGTTGTGCTGCCTGCCGCTTTTATCGTCCTGGCGGTAGCCGTGGAACTCGCCAGTTCGCTTGTGGCATATACTGCCTGGGCACAGGTCGTCAATAAGCGATACTACCAGCAGGTGGTAACGCTGCAGGATATTTTGCCCAAAGATAATCTCAAGATGTATGATGAGCATGGCAGGCTCATTTACCAGATGGTGAGTCAGGGGCTACAAACGTCGGAGCCGCTCTCAAAAATTTCGCCGAACCTGGCGAATGCCGAAGTTGCCATGGAGGACAAAACCTTCTGGACGAATCCCGGCATCGACATCACCGCCATTGTACGCGCAGCCTTGTCGGATCTGGTACACGGGCGTATCGTATCAGGCGGCAGCACGATTACCCAACAGTTGATTAAGAATGTCATTGTCGGCAACCAGCTCAGCATTACGCGCAAGCTAAAAGAGCTTGTCCTGGCCCCGGAAGTGACCCGGCGCTACACAAAACAGCAAATTCTGGACATGTACCTCAACACCACCTATTACGGTAACGGGGCGTATGGGGCTGAAGCAGCGGCGTTCGCGTATTATGGTCTGCAAGGTAGTCTCACAAAAACTGCCGCTCAACAACTCGATATTGCTCAGGCGGCCATGCTGGCCGGCATCCCAGGCAATCCCAGCCTGTTCGATCCGTTCCTGCATCCGCAAGCAGCGCTGTATCGCGCGGAAGAAGTCCTCCACCAGATGAGAATACTGGGATATATCACGCCCGCACAGAAACAGTCCGCCATCACTGAGATGCAGCAGCCACACTTTCTCCACCCTGGCATCGTGAATAACAGCTTTGCTCCGCAGTTCACACAGTACGCGTTGAGCGAACTGGCAACAACGCTGCACGTCCCGACTGCTGCTCTGGCGCGGTCTGGTCTGATTGTCGATACCACGCTCAACCTCCAATTGCAAAACAACATTCTCAAGATTGCTCAACAACATATCGACTCGCTTTCACAGGCTCACAACATCACGAACGCGGCGGAAGTGCTGATCAACTACCACAATGGAGCCATTCGAGTCCTGCTCGGCAACATCGATCCGCAAAATCCTCAGTGGGGCCAATTCGACGTAGCGACGCAGGGCTATCGCCAGCCTGGCTCGTCGTTCAAGCCCTTCGTCTACGCAACGGCCTTTGAAAAAGGGCTGAGTCCAGGTATGCCCGTGTTAGACGCGCCGTACAGCGTTCCGCTCTGCTGCGGGCAACCACCCTACACACCGCACAACTACGATCTGCGCTATCACGGGCTGGTCTCGATCCGCACGGCCCTGCAAAACTCGTTCAACGTACCCGCCGTCAAGGTGATGGTGAAAACAGGCGTGCAGGCATCGCTGCATACTGCCGCGGAGATGGGCATCACTAGCTACAAGGGAACGCCCAACGACACGATGGTACTTGGCTCCCTCAGCATTCACCTGCTTGATGAGACATCAGCCTATGGTGTCTTCGCCAATGGCGGCGTGCGTATTCCGCCCCACGCCATCGACAAGGTGGTGAACACACAGGGACAAATCATCTATCAATTTGCCCCACAGGGGACGCGCGTCCTCAGTCCGCAGGTCTCTTTCCTGATGACCAATGTGCTGAGCGATAACAACGCGCGCGCCTACGAGTTCGGTATCTGCAGCTGGCTTTACCTTTACACGAACAGCATGTCTCAGTGCTACTCCGGCAATCCCGGTGTCGTGCGCCCGGCGGCAGTCAAAACCGGCACATCGCAGAATTTCATGGACAACTGGACGGTCGGTTACACCAGCGATTATGTAATGGGCGTGTGGGCCGGCAACAACAACAACTCGCCGATGGTGAACGTGGAAGGCGTGACGGGCGCGGGCTACATCTGGCACTACGGGATGCTGCTGGCCGAGCAAGGACACCCCATTAAGCAGTTCGCCGTTCCAAGCGGAGTAGTCCGCCGCACCGTCACCTACCCCAACGGGTTGACGACAACTGACTGGTATATTCAGGGAATGCCTGTAAGAAATTGGGGACTGGGATAGATTCCAACAATCGCTCCTACTCATTGCGAGGAGTCGCATCTCATTCTCCATCAGTTTTCAGCGACACCTTCGTCAGGACACGCGCCGCAGCCAGTTCCACATCGATTGCCCACCTTGCGGCGCAATCCCCATATCGCGCCGTTCGAGCCGGAAGGTTTCTGCAAGAAGCTGATCCAGTTCTTCCGGCGTGATGCCGCGAGGCCGCTCTCTGCCAGCTATTGGCAGGTGGGCGTAGAGCAGAAACAATGCCCCTGGCATGGCCTGTTCCGCCGCCATCTTCGCGTAGTCTGCGCGCCGCTCCAGTGGAATGCCGTTCAGGCATCCCAGGTCGAGGAGCAAGGAGAACCGGTCGTCTGGAGCAGGGGGTGCAAGCCGAGTAACATCCGCGACAAAGAAGCGGGTGCTGCCGCCGGCACGCGCGATGTCGTCTGCCAGTGCCTGCGCCTTCTGTGTGGCGGCGTCAATGGCAAGCCGGGCGAAATCGACGCCCACTGTCTGCCAACCACGTCGCGCCAGCGTCAGGCAGTTTGTGCCAGTTCCGCAGCCAAGGTCCAACATGCGCCTGGGAAGCTCTGTGGGTGGCTCGGCGATAGCTTCCAGCAATTCAGGCGGGCTGATTCCCGTATCCCAGGGTGCATCTCCCTGACGATAGCGTTCGTTAAACATCTCATGGATGTCATACTCAAAGGACATGTTTCTCTCCCATTCACACAGCAACAATAGATAGCAAGTCAGCCGCACGCAGATTCCTTGACCGTCTTAGATGGCAGAAAGCCGGAGGAGCCTATTCGCACGGTTCGTGTGTGTATCATAGCGCACAACCGGCGTCTTGCCAAGAGAGACCGAGCCAGAAGCCGCGTCGTGGCAGCCACGTACATGAGAGGGAAAATCACCAGATGTGTCCTTCTGTCCGTGTCCTTCTGCGGCCTATCCCGGCCATGCTGTCAGCCTGTGCGGCGGTAATGCTGCTGCAGCGCTGTTCCGGCAGCTTTTGATTGCTCGTCTCTAAACGCTTGTGAGATTGGGGCCAGAGGCAGGATCACTGTGAAGGTCGATCCATGTCCTATCTGGCTTTCAACTGTCACGCTTCCCCCGTGTGCGTTGACAATCCAGTCTGCAATGGATAAGCCCAGCCCGCTCCCGCCGGCCGCTCTTGAGCGTGCCGGGTCGGCGCGGAAGAACCGCTCGAAGAGATGCGACACATCTTCAGGCGCAATGCCGATGCCGGTGTCGCGTACCGCAAAATATACCTGTTTGTTGCGTACCGCGACCGAAAGCGAGATGCAACCGCCCGCGTTCGTGTAGGTCAGCGCATTATCTACAAGCGCCATCATCACCTGGATTAGTCGCATCGTATCGCCGGATACGATGGCGGGTTCCGTCTGCTCAAGCATGAGGGTGATCTCGCGTTCAGTCGCCAGAGGTTCGATACTGGCAACAACATCCTGGGCCAGTAAATCCAGGCGCACCGGCTCGCGATCGATCGCCAACTGACCTTCATCAGCGCGCGCCAGGGAAAGCAGCTCAGTGATGAGTTTGCTCAACCGCTCGGACTCGGCGTTGATATCATGCAAAGCGGCTGCGTATTCTGTGCGCGTCAGCTTATGCGCAAGGGCGACATCTGTGACGCTGCGAATGACGGCTACCGGCGTGCGCAGTTCGTGTGAAGCGTCGGCGACAAAGCGGCGCTGCTGTACAAACGCTTGTTCCAGGCGCACGATCATCTCATTGAGCGTCACGGCTAGCGCATGAACTTCATCCCGGCTGCCTGGGATGGGAACGCGCCGGTGCAGATCGCCCGCTTTGATGTCTCGCGCTGCCTGAGTCAGGCGGTTAATAGGGCGAAATGCACGTTTTGCCAGCCAATAGCTGCCGAAGGCGCTGAGTAATAAGACGATGGGCGTGACAATCAGCAGCGCAATGAGGATATTTTGCGAGGTCGCGCTCGATTGCGCTAGCGACTCGCCCACTTGCAGTATCCCATAGGCGTGACCATTGTCAGTCAACGCGACGCTATACAGGCGCACCGCCTGTCCGTTTTTGGCGAGGACTGTACCCTGCCAGGGCGTACCTCGTAGAGAGCGGGTAATGCTGGCAGAAGGCACGTTGAGCGAGCGGAAAGCGGGTGAGACATACACAACTTGCCCGTTTGCTGCGAGAATGCGCACCAGCGTCCCGATATTGACATCGGAGGGGGTATTGCCATGATCAGGCCCTATCTGCTTGTTGTTTGGATCATTCGAAGTAGCAGTATTCAGCCCGGGAAGCTCACCTGTCACATCCTGTATGGCAATGGCCCCGTTTTCGAAGGAGATGCCAGCAGCAATCTGCTGCGCTTGCAGGCTCAGAGCGGAATCGACTTCTGACGCCAGAGATGTCTGGAGCGTCGTATAGAAAAAAACGCTGAAGAGCAGGATGAGGAATGCAAAAATCGCTGTATACCAGAGGGTCAACTGGATGCGAATGCCAGGGAATGGGAGATGAAGCAGGCGTGTGAATCTCATGCCGGTTCCCTCAACTGGTATCCTGACCCGCGAATGGTCTGAATAACATCAGGTTCGTCCACGGCGCAAAGCTTGCGGCGCAGGTAGCGAATGTAGACATCGATGACGTTAGAGAGATGTTCCGCTTCACTGTCCCATACATGTTCGGCAATCATCGACCGGCTGAGTACCTGGCGGGGATGGCGCATAAGAAATTCAAGTAGCGCGTATTCTTTGCTGTTGAGCTGGATGACACGCTCGCCGCGCTTCGCTTCATGCGTCGCGGTATCCAGTGTGATGTCCATAAAGCGCAATGCATTCGTTCTACTCTCGCCCTCACGCCGCAGTAATGCTCGCACGCGCGCCTCAAGCTCGCGGAAGGCGAATGGCTTCACCAGGTAATCGTCTGCCCCCATGTCCAGTCCGGTGACGCGGTGATCGACTTCGCCAAGCGCGGTCAGAAGAAGAATGGGTACAGCCTGTTTCTGATTCCGCAGCGATTGGCATACTTCAAATCCGTTGAGGTGTGGGAGCAGTACATCCAGGATGATCAGATCATAGGGGGTCGTTACACCCATCAAAAGGGCATCTTCCCCGTCAGTGACAAGGTCAACCGCGTAATGGCTGCGCTCCAGCCCTTTTTTAAGGCTGGGGCCAAGACGTAGGTCGTCTTCGACGACAAGAATGCGCATAGCTCGTACCCTCCTATTGGGAGATTGCCGTCTAAACTGTAACAATGCGAACAATTCAGGCGGCAATCTCTCGCTTCACCGTACTTCTAGTATATCGCACAACCGCCTTATTCGCCTGCCGCAGCAATAGTTTTCCCATTAAGATAGCGCCTTCTCCGCTTTCTAGCATAGAACTCGAATATGAGATGAACATGAAATATCTCTCAACCTCTCCCGGCGGATGTTTTCATCAGTTGGCTAGCCAGACCGCTATTTTTAATCTCCGTCTCATAGTTATTGAGTATGGTATGATCTACAAGCTACCGATCAAGACATGTAGGAGTATACTTTTGTATGCAACAGAAACGGCAATTCTTGCCTCCTTTCCCGGAAGATTTTCAACGTGCGCAAGGCGAGCATGGAAGACCTTTTGATAGCAAGCGAACCAATCCTTTGCCTCCATTGCCACTGCGCCCGCAAGTGCAGCCGCATTTCCACCTACCCTCAACGATGAAAACGGCGTCACCGAGAGAAATGAAAATATCGAACGTGCAGGCTGTGCAGCAAAAACAACTCGCGCCTCAGCGGCGGCAGTCCGCTCGACGCCCCAGCCCTGGGCGCAGAGGCGGCGCTCGCTCGCGCCCCGCCTGGGTATGGCGTGTAACCGTCACTTTTAGCCTGCTCATGCTCATCATGGCGGCTATACTCAGTGTGGGAAACGGAGAGACGGGCGCCTGGTTTGCCGATACATTTCGCGCCATCTTAGGCCCCACCGTCACTACCCAGATCGAGTCATGGTATCTTGGCGCCACCGATTTGCTTCACCAGGCGCAGTACCAGCTTGACGGCAAGCAGGTTTCTGCCCCATGGTCCGTCACTTCGGCAACAGGAATGCCATCGCTCACGCCGCCGCCTCATGTTCCTCACACATTGGGGCCCGTTCCCATGTCGTTGCAATCGATCATGCCGCTCTTTTCGCCAACTATCTCCGGCGCAGGAAGCTGGGAAACAATCAGTATGGCTCCGGCTCCCTATGGGAATTTGCCTCTTGCCGCCAAAACGTTTATTCAGCCTGATTCTTCCCATCCCTTCGCTGTTGTGACCTTGCTGAAATTCGACAGCCGTTTCATTCTGCTGCACATGGTCGCCGGCACGAGCCAACCAGGCGGCCCGCTTGGTATTCCAGGCCCCGGCGTGATTCCTGCCGCAAAGCAAGCCGGCAACGCATTACTGGCCGCTTTTAACGGAGGCTTCATGTACGCCGACGGGCAGTATGGGATGGCTGCAAACGGCACCGTTTACGTTCCGCCGCAACCGGGAGCGGCCACTATTGCCGTCACGAAACAAGGTCAGCTCATTATGGGCGCCTGGGGCGTTGATCCGCGCCTGAACAGTTCGAATACCGATCTGGCCGCGTGGCGCCAGAACGATGCCTTGCTCATCAATCATGGCACGATCAATTCGCTCACCCAAGATGGAGCCGCGTGGGGGGCAACGATCTTGAACAGCGCCTATACCTGGCGTTCCGGCATCGGTATTACCGCGCAGGGATCGCTGGTGTACGCAGGCGGCAACTCGTTGACGGCCCGCACGCTGGCAATCGCGCTCAAAGCAGCCGGGGCAGTCATGGCGATGCAAACCGATATCAACCCGTACTGGGTGCGCGCTTTTGTGTATAATCGTGCCTCCAATGGCGCCCTTTCCATCACCAAACTGAATCCGAACATGCAGGGAACGGGTACTGAATACCTGTATGGGACAGCGCGCGACTTCTTTTACCTGACTCGTTTCGCGCCCCCACTTTCCACTTTGCTGGCGTCGCAGCCCTGATGAGGCGCAACATGTTGCAGCTCCCTTCGTTGTTTGCTAATACATAGTCCGGAGGAGATGCATGATTATTCCTGTCGAAAAAATACATCGCGTCCACGCTCTCATCACAGCGCTGCGACTGCGTCAATGGATAAAGAACGCGGCGGTCTTCACCGGTCTGGTCTTTTCCCAGCGCCTCTTTGACCTCCTCTCGCTTGAGCGGGCGGCGCTGGCCTTTATCGCATTCTGCCTGGCGTCAAGTAGTATCTACTTGCTCAATGACATTCTTGATCGCGAACAAGATAGGCAACATCCGGTGAAACGCAATCGGCCCCTGGCAAGCGGCGTGCTGCCCGTTTCATGGGCCATGACGACCATACTGTTTCTCCTGCTGGCCTGTGCTGGCGTCACAACGCTGCTCTATCTCTACCCTGTTGCGCAGTCGTCCAATTTTTTGGCCGGCCTCGGCGGAGCCAATTTCCTCTTCCCACTGGCAATTTTTACCTATATCATCATGATGGTACTCTACAGCATACGTCTCAAGCATGTGGTGCTGATTGATGTGTTCGTGATTGCGGGCGGCTTCGTCATCCGCGTGCTGGCGGGCGCGGTGGTCATTCCCGTTTCTATTTCGCCCTGGCTCTACCTGGTCACTATTCTGCTCGCGCTGTTTCTGGCCTTCAATAAACGCCGGCAGGAGATTGTGCTGTTGCAAGGTCAGGCCGGCAACCATCGCCACATACTGGCAGAATACAGCGTTCCTATGCTTGATCAGATGATCGCCATCATCTCCGCCGCGACGGTGGTTACGTACAGCCTGTATACCTTCGAGGGGCCAACCGGCAATCATCACCTCATGATCACCATTCCGCTCGTCCTCTATGGCCTGTTCCGTTATCTCTACCTCGTTCACCAGCATAATCAAGGTGGCAGTCCCGAAGATGTGTTGCTGCACGACCGGCATATCCTGACCACGGTCGTGTTGTTCGTCGCCGTCACGCTGGTGGTACTGTACGCGGCGCGTATAGCCTGAACCTCCTGGCAAGCCGGGGGAGTCAGCAAGAAGGCTGGAATAGTGGTAGGACTGGCCGTCGTAGACGCTACTGCCGGTCGAAGCTCCCCGCGAGCGCAGCAATACCCACCTAGCGGGCCAACGCCAATGACGATGACCCGTTCAATCCGGGAGGTCATGCTGGACTTCTTGCCTGGCAGTCGCCAGTCCAGAAATCCTATCGAGCATCTAGCGCCTGTTTATGCGCCACCCTCGTACTTGAAGGAGATCTCCATCTTCACGCGGTACGTCAGTTGTCCCCCCTGCTCAATGTGGATGTCTTGCTCGATAATGCGGGCAACCCGAAGGTCCCGCAAAGTCTGCGAAGCGCGCTCGATGGCGGCTGCGGCTGCCTTCTCCCACGACTCGTTGCTGGTCCCCACCAGTTCGATCACCTTGTACACACTCTCTGCCATTTTGCTCTCCTTTCGTTCAAGTGCCATGAGTTAGTAGCGAGTAGCTAGCTTACTGACGAGCGGCTGTTGATCTGCCTTTCAACGGGCATATAAACGTGTCACTTGCTACACCGGGAATCAGTGGCATTGCTACAAAAACATAGTACCTCCTAAGGAACCGCGTCCGCAAGTTTTTTGCTACACTACCGGCTGATCTAAGCCGAGCAAGGAGAGCGGACTAGAGGTAGGGCTGAGATCACTATAAAAATCCCGCTTCATCTGATTACAAGTGCTGCCCTTACCTCAATCTTACAACGTAACAAGTACATCGAGGCAAGGGCAGCATTCTTTCACCTCATCTGTTTTCTTCAAAGCTCATTTATCTGATGAACTTATACTCTGGCTCTCGGCTTGATTCACCGAGAATACGGCATTGTTGCTTCGCTGCACGTGGACGACATACACAGTCCCGTTGGGAGCCTGGATGCGAACGTCATAGACTGGCACTCCATGCTCGACATCCGCTTCCGTTTTCAGCACATGCGCTTGCCCCTTCCCGGCGTAGTGCGAGTCCACGTAGTGAATAGCCGTGCTATTCGCCGCCGAAGGGCTGCCGCCAGGGGAGGTGGTAGCAGGCGGCACGTTTGCAGGGGTTTGTGATGGACTTGTACCCTGGCTTTCAGCCTGATTCACCGAGAGTACGGCATTGTTGCTTCGCTGCACGTGGACGACATACACAGTCCCGTTGGGAGCCTGGATGCGAACGTCATAGACTGGCACTCCATGCTCGACATCCGCTTCCGTTTTCAGCACATGCGCTTGCCCC
>Ga0207416_1001781_pt1 | contig 26141 bp, 17 predicted proteins | sample PaiPotPPM11metaG_FD_184107 | JGI IMG/M metagenome (GOLD analysis project Ga0207416, IMG submission 184107) | Iron sulfur acid spring bacterial and archeal communities from Banff, Canada, to study Microbial Dark Matter (Phase II) - Paint Pots PPM... ... | reverse complement strand
GCCCCGTCCTTCGGTGGCTCCGGACGGCTCCCCTCCCCGCCGTGAAAGGTCTCGACGGCATAGCGCTCATTGATGTCGAGCATCTTCTCCATGTCCGGTGCGGCACCGGGGGGGAAGGCCGCGCCGAGTTCCCGCAGGAAGTCCACCGACTCCGGCGGGACGACGATCAGCATCGTGCTGCGCGTGGGACTGACGTTCTCGAAGCGGTGCGGCACACCGCCAGGCGCATTGACGACCGCGCCGGGGCCGGCCCGGAAGGTCGAGACCCCCTTCGCGTCGCGCTGGGTGACCTCGAACTCGCCGGAGAGGATATAGCAGGTCTCGCTGGTGGGGTGGGCGTGCAGCGGTGGCCCACCGCCCGGCGCGATGCTTCCCACGAGGACGGCGTACGCGCCACCGGTCTCCGCGCCGCTCACCTTGACGACGATCTCCTCATCGAAGATCCGAATCCGCTCGCCCCCTTCCGGTAGCACACAAGAGCAGCCGATCTCTGTCGCGATTGTCGTTGCCATGTCAGTCTCTCCTCTCAATGCTGCGATGATCTGCACGTTGGATGTGACGATTGCCGGGAGCGGACATCCGATCCGCCACCCTCACCATGTGCGGTATGGATTGAGTGTGCCGGATCGGCACGCCCGATCCCACGCGCACTGCCCACGCACTACCCACGCACTACTCCGCGCGTCACCTGCAGAATCGAGTAAAATGAAGACAGATGGACAACCACAGAGTGGAGCGGCAATGGCGAGCGATCCAATCGCGACATTCGGTGACCGACTCAAACATTTCCGGATCGCTGCCGGGCTGACGCAGGAGACGCTGGCCGAGCGGTCAGGACTGAGCGCGCGCGGGATCAGCGACCTCGAACGGGGCAGGCGCGCGAGCCCCTACTACGACACCGTCCATCGCCTCGCCGATGCGCTCAGCCTCACAGCCGAGGACCGGGCGATCTTCCTTGCCGCGGCGCGTCCCCACGAGCGCGCGGACGTGCCCGTTGCCACGACCGATCCACCGAGCAATCTGCCCCTTCCACTCACCTCGCTGATCGGCCGGGCGGAGGATCGCGCGGCGGTCGGCCAGTTGCTCGATCAACCGGATGTCCGTCTCGTCACCCTCACCGGCCCGGGCGGCGTCGGCAAGACGCGCCTCGCCCTCCGAGTCGCCGCCGATCTCCGCCCGCGCTTCCCGGATGGTGTCTACTTTGTCCCACTCGCCGCGCTGCGCGATCCAGAACTGGTCATCGCTACCATCATGCATACCCTCGGTCTGTCAGACACGAGTGAAAGCCCGCCGCTCGCGCGGGTGATCGCCCATGTGCGCGGCAAGCGACTGCTCCTCGTGCTCGACAACTGCGAGCATCTGCTCGCCGCCGCACCGCGCGTCAATGATCTGCTCGCGGCGTGTCCCGATGCGAAGGTGCTCGCGACGAGCCGCGTGATCCTGCGCCTCTCCGGCGAACACGAGTACGCCGTGCCGCCCCTCGCGCTGCCGGATCCTCACGCGCCACCGGAGATCGAGTGGTGGTCGCGGACACCCGCTGTGACGCTCTTCGTCGAGCGCCTACGCGCGCTTGCTCCACGCTTCGCGCTGACGACGGCTGATGCGCCGAGCGTCGCGGCGATCTGCGTGCGCACCGACGGTTTGCCGCTCGCCATCGAGCTGGCCGCCGCGCGCGGCAGGCACCTCACGGTGCAGGAGCTGGCGACACGACTGGAACACCGGTTGCAGGTCCTTACGGGCGGCCCGCGCGATCTCCCCGACCGCCAGCGGACGCTGCGCGACACGATCGCGTGGAGTTATGACCTGCTCACACCCGTCGAGCAGCGCCTCTTCCGCCGGCTCGCCGTCTTCGCCGGTGGCTGGACGATTGAGCAGGCGGAGGCGCTGTACGATGACGAAGATGACGCGCACATGGACATCATGGACGGGCTGGCCGCGCTGGTGGACAGCAGCCTCGTCCGGGCCGAACGGGGCGCTGATGAGCGCACGCGCTACGGGATGCTGGAGACGATCCGCGAGTATGCTGAGGAACGACTGATCGCGAGCGGCGAGGAGCACGCCGTCCGTCGCCGCCACGCCGACGTGATACTCGCCTGGACCGACCGGGCGGAGCGGGGGTTGCAGAGTGGGGAGCGGACGGCATGGTCGCGGGTGTCGGCGGAGGAACTGGACAACGTGCGTGCGGCGCTGCGCTGGTCGCTCGACCATGATGAGACCGAGCGCGCATTACGGATCGTTGGCAACCTCGACTGGTTCTGGGCCGCCGTCGCGCGCGACCGCGAGGGGTGGGCATGGAGCCAAGAAGCATTGGAGACGGGAGACGCCGATCGCGACGGGTGGGGATACGCGCGGGCACTAAATAACCAATGGTGCGAGTGGAGTCACAGGCTGAACTCAGCGATGGAGAGGTGGATGCGCCCTTCCTCGTCCGGTGTGAGACCATGCCACTGTGCCAAGAGGTTGAACACTGCCATCAGGAACGCGAGCCGCGCGTGAAACGCCGCCCACACTCGATGGCGCACCCGCTTGGCTTGGCAGACCGTCGGGACCATCGAGAGCACCGTCTCCACCACCATCCGCACATTCCATGTCCGGGGCGCACAGACCTTCATATTCGACGGATCGCCGGTGCGGGCGTGGAAGTGGGAGTCGGTCAGCACGATCATCTCCTCGGCGAACTGGGCGATGAGCGGCTGGAAGGACGAATCATGCACGTTCGCTGTCGCACACTCCCACGCCGTGACCAAGCCCCATTGATTGAGGACCACCGCCAGTTTGCCGCCAACGATCCAGCGGTGATTGGACAGTCCTTTCTTCCCCAGTTGCTGTGCGCTGCGTCCCTGCCGTCGCGGGTGGATGAACTCGATACCATAGGAGTCGGCGACGCCGAGGACGGTCGGATCAGCGAGGAAGCGGTCAGCCCAGTCGTGATGGGTGATGAAGAGGCGAAACAGACGGGTGCGCTCGGGCAGGTGGGGGAAGAGGGGGCGGTAATCGCGCGCGAGCCAGCGGTAGAAGGCACGCGGGCCAGCGCCCTTGAGCGCGTAGAGCAGGGCAAGGGTGACGAGTTCGCTGGGATAGAGGGTGGCCTGTGGGTGCTTGGGTACATCGCGCATGGCATCGTCAACGCGGTCGAACAGGGAGATGATAAACTCCTCGGTAGGCATGGGGCGCTCCTTGCTGCTGCGGCTTCGACACCTTCAGCATCAAGCCGTCCCATGTCCACGTCAACTCGCACCATTGGTTATATAGGACTTACGTAGTTGCGGGAAGGGTGTACCAGGGATGGGCTACCTCTCCGGTCCGCTCTCGATCTCGCGGTTCAACCGGCGCTTCCACGCCCTCGCCCACTGGTTGAGCGCCGCGCTCGACCTCTTGGCGGCACTCTTCGCTGTCGAGGAGGTCTTCATCAGCGATAGCATCCCGCTGCCCGTTTGCCACCGTGCCCGCCGCGTTCCACGATCTGACGCCGATGCATGAAACGCCTTCTAGCAATCACGGTACAAATAGCGCGACCATCATAAACCACACTGATACGAATTCCGCTCACGATCAGCATGACACTTGACAACCGCTTGTTACACCCATATAGTTGTAGACAACTATTTGATGACGACCATATCGAGGTGTGTGGCGACCGATGGCAAACAAACGGAATTCCTCGAACTTGCTGGCGCTCGCGGTGCTGGCGCTCCTCGCGGAGCGGCCGACGCATCCGTACGAGATGGACTTCCTGATGCGTACGCGTGGCCTGACGCACAGCATCAAACTCAATCGAGGCTCGCTTTACACCGTGGTTGAGACACTCCAGCGTGATGGCCTGATCGTGCCGCAGGAGACGCAGCGCGAGGGTCGCCGCCCGGAGCGGACTGTGTACGCGCTCACCGAGGCCGGGCGCGCGAAGTTCGATGGCTGGCATCGCGAGTTGATGAGCAAGCCCGCGAAGGAATACACGCAGTTCGCGGCGGCGCTGTGCTTCATCGCACATCTTTCCCCGACCGAAACGATCGCCCTCCTCGGAGAACGCGCTCGCCGCCTCGACGATGACATCGAGGAGCGACGGTTTCGGTTGGGCGCCATTATGGAACGACTGAACGTCCCCCGGCTCTTCCTGCTGGAGGAAGAGTTCGCGCTGGCGCAGCGGGAGTCCGAGGTGCGGTGGGTGCGGGAAATTATCGAGGAAATCACGGACGGAACGCTGACCTGGCCCGCCTACACCCTGAGTGAACGCGCGCCAGTTGTGAGTGACCAGGACGCGACGCCGACGGGACGGGAATCACTGCGACAAGAAAGGAGCCCCGTGTGAGATAACGCGCGCCCGTGACGAGGTGCGCGCGAAAGCGGCCGATTTTCCGCATGCGTGAAAAGGAGAGAAACCGTGATCGCTACCCACGATGAGCATCCACGTACCGACGGCGCGATGATCGAGACGCACGACTTGCGCCGCACCTTCAAGGCCCGCCGGGGCGATGTTGAGGCGGTCGCCGGGGTTGACCTCCGCGTCGCGGCGGGCGAACTCTTCGGTTTCCTCGGCCCGAACGGCGCGGGCAAGACGACGACGCTACGCATGCTGGCGACGCTGCTGCCGCCAACGGGCGGCGACGCGATCGTGGCCGGATGCGACCTGCGTCGCGAGCCGCAGCATGTGCGCGAACGGATTGGCTATGTGGGCCAGCGCGGCAGTACCGATCCGGCGATCACCGGCCGCACCGAACTCGTCTTTCAGGGCCGTCTCTACGGGATGAGCGCGGCACAGGCGAAACGCCGCGCGGACGACCTGCTCGTCGTCCTCGAACTCGAAGCGGCCGCCGACCGGCCCACCGGCACCTACTCGGGTGGCCAACGGCGGCGGCTCGACATCGGGCTTGGCCTGATCCACGGGCCGCAAGTGCTCTTCCTCGATGAGCCGACGACCGGCCTCGACCCACAGAGCCGCGCCCGTTTGTGGGACGAGGTGCGTCGGCTACGCGACGGCGGCACAACGGTCTTCCTCACGACCCATTATCTGGAAGAAGCCGATGCGCTGTGCGACCGGCTCGCGATCATTGACCACGGGCGGATCGTCGCCGAGGGGACGCCCGACCAACTAAAGCGGCAAATTGCCGGCGACATCGTCACGCTCGGCATCACCGGTGATCCGCAGGCCGCGCTGGACCTGCTTGGCTGCCAGCCCTTCGTCCGGGAGACCGGTGCGGAAGATGGCGCGCTCCGGCTCTACGTTGATCGCGGCGAGACGGCGATGCCCGCCATCCTCCGTTTGCTCGACGGCGCGGGCCTCGAACTGCGGACGATCTCGCTCACCCGGCCCAGCCTCGATGATGTTTTCCTACGTCAGACGGGCCGCTCACTCCGCGAGCCGGCTGCCTGACACCGATCATTTCCGAAGGAGTACGACGATGAAAACCCTCCGCGACACCTGGCTCGTCTTCCAGCGAAACCTCGGCCTGACGCTCCGCAACCCGGCATGGTCGGTGATCGGGGTGGTGCAGCCACTGCTCTATCTGCTTCTCTTCGCGCCGCTGCTGAAATCAATCGCCACGGCGCAGGGATTTCCGTCTGGCGGCGCATACAACGTCTTTGTACCGGGGCTGCTCATCCAACTCGGGCTCTTCGGCGCGGCGTTCGTCGGCTTCAGCCTGATCGCGGAAGTGCGCTACGGTGTCGTGGAGCGCCTGCAAGTGACACCCGTGAGCAGGCTGGCCTTGCTGCTCGGTCGCGCGCTGCGCGATGTTCTCATCCTGCTCATCCAATCGCTGATGCTCGTGCTGCTCTCCCTCCCCTTCGGGCTGGATATCCATCCGGCGGGGCTGCTCGTCGTGCTGGGGTTGCTCGCGCTGATTGGCTTACTCATGGCGTCGTGTTCATACGCGCTCGCGCTCTGGCTGAAGAGCGAGGACGCGCTCGCCCCGTTTCTGACGACGGTGACGCTGCCGCTCCTCCTGCTCTCCGGCGTGCTGCTGCCGCTGAGCCTCGCCCCGGCGTGGCTCCGCCACATCGCCGCCTTCAACCCGCTGGCCTACGCCGTTGACGCGGCCCGCGCGATCTTCAATGACCATCTCGGCGATACCAGCGTCATCAAGGGCATTGCAATTACTGCCGCCCTCGCGATCATCGCGCTCGTCGTCTCCGCCCGCTCCTTCGGCCGCACCGTCGCTTGATGCACGCGGGAAAGACCGCTCTTCCTGGCGCCCTTATCCGCGCGCCAGTTCTTTGATTGCGGCTTCGCGCAGGCCGGTCATGTAGCCGGTGGCGAAGAGGCGACCGAGGATTTCGTAGCCGGGCTGGTCGTTTCCCTCGCCCTCCATCGTCGGCGCGTGGTCGAGGCGCATCGGGCCGTCGAAGCCGACTGCGAGGTAGGTCCGCATCGCTTCGAGCATGTCGGTCTGCCCCTCGTCATGGAAGACCTCCGCGAACCGCTCCGGCGTGCCGCGCACATCGCGGAAGTGGACGAAGTGAATCGCGCCCCGCTCCGCGTAATGGCGGATCGTTTTGGGGATGTCCGGAGCCATCAGGGCGAAATTACCCTGGCAGAGGGTGATGCCGTTCGATGGGCTGGGGACCAGATTGAGCAGGCGGTCGAAGTTCTCGATGCTGCGCATGATTCGCCCGATGCCCCGGATCGGCGAGAGCGGTGGGTCATCCGGGTGCATCGCCAGCCGGACATTGCTCTCCTCCGCCACCGGCACGATCTTTTCGAGGAAGTAGTGCAGATTCTCCCACAACCGTTCCTCGCTGACGACGCCTGCCGGAGTCAGCGGGGCATCCTTGACGAGCGCGTAGTCGAAACTGGAGACGAACGCGCCGCCCCGCCCGCGCGTCGTCATCGAGGTGCGCTGCCAGTTGAACTGCGCCATCCAGTTCCAGCAGACAACGGGAATACCGACCGCACCCATACTCTGGAGCATTGTGGCAAAGTATTCGATCTCACGGTCGCGATCGGGCAACCCGAGGCGGATCTGATCCATCGGCGGTGACGATTCGATGACATCCACCGTGAGACCCGCGTCCGCGAATCGCTGCCGCATCAGGAGCATCGGGTGAAAATCCCACGGGCGGTCGCCTGCTTTCGTCTCCGCGATCCGCTCCGTCGTCCAGTGCGGTGGCCCGTCCGGCCCGAACGGCAGCCCGGTCACGGCATGCGTGACCGCCATCTGCTTGCACAGCGCCCACATCCGGTTCGGGTATGGGGGCAAAATCTCCGCGAATGTCACCATGCGTTCCTCCAACACGAAGCAACGAGCAACGAGCAACGAGCGATGAGTAGAAAGCGCCGCTTCCCGGTGCTGGCAAGATCAATGGGAATAGCGTCACAGGTCGCGCGTTGACCGTCAAGAGGCTTTTGGCTTTCGCGTGAAAAGAGTGGGGAACGCCGCGCACTGCATCGGATATACTACACGCTGCTGGAACGATTGACAGGAGGTACATGCGATGTGTCATTTCCACAACGACTTGCCGACGATTGAGGATGGTGAGGACCAGTACATCCTCGACACGCCGGTGATGCGAGATTTCATCGCGGCGGTCAATGTCGCCCGCGCCGCCGCACCGAATGCCGCGGCCGCCATCGAGGAGATCCGGCCCCACTTCGCCGCCCTGCTTGCGGACCCGGACTGGCTCCCGGCGGAGTATCAGGAACCGGCGACGCAGAGCGGCATGGGCGCCAATACCGGCATGTGGCTGTTGTATCGCGCGGGCGACGGTAGCCTCGCCTTCTCTGCCCTCGTCCTCGCGCCGGGGCGGGAAACGCCAGTGCATGACCACCTCGCCTGGGGGCTTGTCGGCCTCTACCGGGGCGAGCAGGACGAGATCGTCTATCACCGGCGGGATGACGGCACGCGCGACGACTACGCGGACCTCGACGTGGCGGAGCGGAATGCCCTGACGCCCGGCGATTTCTACACCCTCTTGCCGGAGAACGACATCCACCGTGTCCGCACGACTTCGAACATCACCTCGGTCTCGCTCCACCTCCTGGGCAACGATAACGGCTGCATCGCCAGGCGACAGTACGTACCGGAGGAGAAGATCGCGCGCCCCTTCCGCAGTGGCTACGTCAACATCAAGTGCGCCGATGGCGAGAGTCGCGCCGCGCCATCGTGGGACGATGTACACGAATCCTTGGAGCGGCTGACGGCGGTCTGACAAAGGAACGAGGAACGAGTGGGATTCGCCGCCTCGTTCTCATTACTACCCCAAACAGCCCTGTACCCCCTTCTCGGCAATGAGAAGGGGGTACAGAGCACAGCAGAGGACAGGGCCGGAAGAATCGTCTACTGCAGGGTGCGGCTGCCCAGTTCGCGGAGCGGCGCGACGGCAGGCGCGTGCCGCAGGGCCGCTTTCTGCTCCTCAGCGACGCGCATATCTTCGGACTGAATGTGGTCAATATCGCGCCGCATGACGTAGAAGCGATCGCTGGTATCGTCCCGAACCGACTCAACGGCGCCCGCGTACATCCAGCGGTAGATCGTTGGCCGCGCGACGCCGAGGCGATCCGCCGCCGCGCCGATGCTCATCAGTTCGTCACGGTCCACGCTGCGCCACTTCGCTTGCGAGAGCATCTTGCCGAGCGGTTCCGTCCAGAACGGATGCTGCACCTCGTATGTGTCCGCACCGGCAGGCCACAAGAGCAGATCGAGGATGGCCCGGACAGATTGGAAAACCTGCTCGGCGGGCACGCGCTCCGCGCCCCGCGCGATGCGGGCGAGCCGCTGTAAATCCTGCCCGAGCGGGCCGGAGCGCAGTTGCTCTACCGATACCGTCTCCGGCGCCGCGCCGGTCAGATGCCGGTGGTAGCGATGCAACTGGCTATGGATCAATCGCAATGTCTGGTCAATGACCGGCTCGTAATCAATAGGCATGCTATGAACCTTCTTTTCTTGTTTGCCGCAGCCAACCGCCGTGCCGTCAATACGGACACTTTGTACGTTACGTATTGTACGTGCAGAGGGCGCGATATGTCAAGTGGGTGGGGAAGCCTGCCGGTCTTGTCGCGGAATAGAGGCGGCGGCCCTTATTCTTTCACTCTCGGTCTGGCTACGGACTATCGAACCTGCGAAGACGCGGAGACGAACGACGGACCTGGAACCATCCATCGAAGACGTGTATAACACGAAGTAGCATGGGTACTGACGAGGAACGGTGAATTTTCCCGCTTTCACGCAGGATCGCGCATGGTGACGCAACAGCCAAAACTCAGCACGACCAAGAGACAGCACTCCGCACTCGTGATCGCCGGAGGCGGGTTCGCCGGGGTGCGGCTGGCGCGGCTGCTGGCGCGCAATGGGCCACGGCGGGACGCGGCGGGGCGTCCGGTGAATATCACGCTGCTTGACCGGCAGCAGGCGTTCACGTATACGCCGCTCTTGTATGAAGTCGCGGCAGGGAAGATCGCGCCGGAGCACGCGACGACGCCGTACAGCGATCTCCTCTGGGATCGTAGCGTCGCAGTGCGGCAAGCGAACATCACCGGGTTCGACCTCGAACGGCGCGTCGTCGTCACTGAGGACGGTGGAATTCCCTATGACCGCCTCGTCCTCGCCGTCGGGGCGGCGCCGACATTGCCGCGCGGGAGTGACGGGAGCGGCCTTGCGACACATACCCTTCCGTTCATGAACCTGCCGGACGCTGAGGCGATCCGCACGACGCTTCCTGCCCGGTTCCGCGCCGCGGCGCACGCATCCGAGGGCATCACGATTGTCGTCGCGGGCGGCGGCGCGAAGGGTGTTGAATTGATCTTCGACCTCGCGGATTGCGCCGAACGTCTCGCGCTGCGGTATGGCATCCCACGCGATGAGGTCCGCCTCGTCCTCATCCATGGCGACGCACGACTGATGGCCGATCTCCCTCCACACTTCGACCGCGCCGCCCGCGCCGCGATGCAGGCGCGGGGGATTCGTCTCATCCGCGCGCGTTTCGTCGTCGGAGCAGATGGTCATCGTGTCTGTCTCGACGATGGTCACACAATCGCCGCGCGCACGCTGATCTGGACAGCCGGGATCACCGCACACCCGCTGATCCGCGCCCTCGGTCTGCCGCTTGTGGATGGAGCGCTCCAGGTTACCGAGAGTTTGCGACTGCCAGAGTGTCCCGACGTGTACGCAGCGGGCGATTGCATCTGGATGGCTGATGGGCAGGGCAAACGTCTCCCCGCGACGGCGAGCCTCGCGCAGCAGCATGGCCGGTTCCTCGCCCGCGCCCTCGCCGCCGATCTCGCCGGAGCACCGCTCCCCACCTTCCGATACGCGCCGCGCGGGCAGATCATCAAACTCGGCGATGGCGACGCGATCGCGCAAGTCGGTGGCGGGCCACATGCACCGCACTTTACCGGGCGTGCCGCCCACGCCTTGCGTGGCGGCCTCGACCTCTTCGAAGTACCCGGTATCGCCCAGAAACGCGCCGCGCTCCGCGACCTCCTCCGACTTTGAGTAGATCACTCATTCGCCACGCGCCACGCGCAGTGCACGCGACAATCATTGGCATCGCTCACGCTCGCGTATACCCTGTAACCGACACGTAATCCACATGTGCAATAGTATGGAAGGCATCCGCCGCGATACGAGACGGAAGATAGCGGGGTCAGATCGGAAAGGACGCAACGGATGGCATCGGTCACACAGTACGACGGCATCGTGATCGGTTCGGGGCAGGCCGGTGGGCCGCTGGCGACGACGCTGGCCCGCGCGGGATGGAAAGTGGCGCTGATCGAGCGAGAGCATATCGGCGGCACTTGCGTCAATGAGGGGTGTACGCCGACCAAGACGATGGTCGCCAGCGCCCGCGTCGCCCATCTCGCCCGCCGTGCTGCCGATTACGGCGTTCGCACCGGCCCGATCTCCGTGGATATGTCCGTCGTGCGACAGCGGAAGCGCGCGGTCGTGGACGACTTCCGCTCCGGCAGCGAGCAGGGCACAAAAGAGACGCCAAACCTCGACCTGCTGATGGGCGAGGCGCGGTTCACCGGCCCGAAGACGCTTGTAGTGACATTGAACGATGGCGGAGAGCGGGAGATCACGGCGGAAAAGGTCTTCATTAATAGCGGCCTGCGCCCCGCCATCCCGCAGATCCCGGGATTGGACACCGTCCCCCTGCTCACCTCGACGACGATTATGGAACTGGACATGGTACCCGCACATCTGCTCGTCCTCGGCGGCGGCTTCGTTGGGCTGGAGTTCGCCCAGATGTTCCGCCGCTTCGGAAGCGCGGTGACGGTCATTCAGCGCGGCACGCAACTCGCGCCGAAGGAGGACGCGGATATCGCCGCGGAGATCGCGAAGATCTTCCGGGAAGATGGTATCACCGTCCTCCTTGAAACAGAGACCATCCGCGCGGCGCGAGATAATGACGGCGGCATCGCGCTCACGGTCAAGGACGCGGATGGCGAGCGGATGCTGACCGGCTCGCATCTCCTTGTGGCAGCAGGCCGGACACCGAACACCGATGTGCTCAATCCTGCCGCGGCCGGGATCACGATGGACAGACGCGGCTATATTCCGGTCAATGAGCGACTGGAAACGAACGTCCCCCACACCTACGCGCTCGGCGATGTAAACGGTGGCCCCGCCTTCACCCATATCTCCTACGACGACTTCCGCATCCTCCGCGCGAACCTGCTGCACGGCGGCACAGCGACGATCACCCATCGCCTCGTCCCGAACACCGTCTTCATTGACCCGCAACTCGGCCGTGTCGGTCTGAATGAACGCGAGGCGCGTGCGCGGGGCAAACGCGTTCGCGTCGCCAAACTGCCGATGACGAGCGTGGCGCGGGCGATTGAGATGGACGAGACACGCGGCTTCATGAAGGCGATCGTGGATGCGGAGAGCGATCAGATTCTCGGCTGCACGATTCTCGGCGTCGAGGGCGGCGAGATCATGTCCATCATCCAGATGGCGATGATGGGCCACCTGCCGTACACCATCCTCAAGGACGCCGTCCTCGCGCATCCGACGCTCGCCGAATCCCTGAACAACCTCTTCTCAACGGTGGAGGAATGAACGCGGACGCCGACCGTTGTAGCGATAATACAGGGCAGCATGTGCAGACCGGCATTGCCGCCGACGCATGACTCTCTTTTCCTATGGGGGTGGGTGGGCGCCGGTGCGTCCCGCGGGCTTCAACCCCGTTGTGCGGTGCTGAGAGGCAACGCAGGTCGGTTCGACTCCGATGCACCCTCGCCACGATCATCTCACCGTCTTCCGGGCAAGAAAAAAGACGGATCGGGAACGCTCGTCAGCGCCGGATGTGTGGCAGGTGGGTGCGGCTTCCTGTTTATCCGTTCGACCGTCACCTCAGACCGTCCCCGATCTCATCTGTGGGTAGTATCGCGGCTCTCGCTGAATCCTGTCTGAGCGTTTCCTGAAAGTTTCCTGAAGATTTTATTGCGCACCACGCATCTGCCCGGCGGGCAGATGCGTGGTTCAATCGCCTCATCTCAGCCGAAGCGGGCGGCGCGGAAACGCCAGCGGATGAAGATCGCGCGCATCAGGAATTGCACCCAGAAATAGGTGAATGTCCAGACGACGATGTACTCGAGGAAGAAGTGCCAGAAGTCCACGCTCCGCTTCGGGATCAGCGGCAGGCCGACGAAGCGAATGAGCAGAAAGACGAGCGCGCCTTCCAGAATGCCTGCGATGAACGTGTACGCGCCCGGCCAGTCATAGTCCCACCGAAGGTGCGTAATTGCCTGGTAGATGATGTCCCAGACGAAGCCGAAGATAATCAGATAGGCGATGACGTACTCGGGAATCCAGCGGTACTTGTTCGAGTACGGGATGAATGAGTTATAACGCCAGACGAAGAGCAGGCCGATCAACCCGCCGATCACTCCGAGGAGATAGAGCCGCGTTTGCCAGCGACCAACTAAGTTTGGCGTCATGGTGCAACCTTCCGGACCCATTTGGTCCACTGAGAGAGCGAGCGCAGCGGGCCGAGTCGCCGCACCCCCGGCGCGTGCTCCTTCACGAGATGTTCGACGCTCAATTGCGCCGCGGCTTGCAGCCCGAGGAAACTATCCGCCCCCGCGAGCGGGCCGCCGAGCGTCATCGAGCCTGCCGCGTAGAACCGGCCGGGGCCGTTGCGCATCCCCGGCACTTCCATGTCATTCGTGACGACGAGCCGCCCGAGTTTGTTCACCTGCAAGCCGTGATGATCCACCATATCCTGCAGGAGCGGGTTGCGGTTCACCTTCGCGTCCAGCCCCGTCGCGTCAATGATGTAATCAGCGATCAGTTCGGTCTTCCCGGCGATCGGCCCTTTGCCTGTGACGTGCGTAACGACGCGGCCGTCCGGCGCGCGATCCACGCGGACCACATCACCGAACTCGATCTTGTACCAGCCCTCTTTGATGCCCTGATTCCCGATCCGCACCCAGTCGCCGCGTTGGGCGGTCGTTGTGCCGCCCCAGTCCGCGAGCAGGCTCTGCCGCGTCGCCTCGTCCGCCTTGTCCATCAGGAGCCGTTGCTCGCCGCCCCAGGCCGCCTTCGGCCAGTTGAAGGGCTGAATCTCCACATGATTGATCGCAGGTCGCCGCGCGCGGCGGAATTTATGACCCTCGGTGATTGGCGAGCGGAGCAGATGAAGGATGGCAATGTTCGGGTTCTTCTTGCGCGCCTCATAGACCCGCTGAATAAGGCGGGAGGCGACGATGCCGCGCCCCCGCAAAAGGATCACCCCGCCGTCCCGCTCCAACCGCTCGTAGACGTAATCGTGCGCCTCATAGCCATTGACGACATGCTCGAAATCCCCCGTCCGCTCGCGGTATTCCTGCAAGTCCGGCAGGAACTGGAGCGCGGGGTATCCCGTGGCGAGATGCACGTAGTTGGCGAGGAGGATGGCGTGCGCCTGCTGATTGCGGTCGTCGCTCTGCGAGTAGGCGATGGCGTACCGTCCGTCGTCCGTCTTGCGGATCGCGCGCATCCGGCCAAAGCGCCAGATATTCTGCCAGCCGATACGCGCCACCTCCCGATCCATCGCCCGGAAGACATCGCCGGCACGCGGCGTGTAGGTCTGCGCGACGGTCGGTTCCCCGAAGACTTGCCAGAGCACTTGAATCGCGTTGCCCCAATGGCCCGATGTAAAGGAGGACCACGCCTCCCGCACCGCATACCCCGGCGTGCCCCAGATGTTGTCCGGGGTGGATTCGGAATTGGAGCGCAACCGCTCGTGCAGTGGGATTTGCGAGTTCCGGGCGAGGCCCGCGTAGCGGTGGTACGGCTCCGGGTAAATGCCGAGTGAGATGATCGCACCCGGGTCCACACCGTAGATCACGAGGTTGTCCGTGAAGATAAAACTGCCAAATCCGCCACCGAGCGCGGCGTAGACGGTCGTATAGACCGGCAGGCCCGTCTGCCCAAGCGCCGCGACCGATACATACGGCTCATTGAAGATCGGCGGTGGGAAGGCGCGCGCTGTCGGTCGCGGCACGGGAGCGCCGAGGACGGTCTGATCCTCCCGCCCCCGCACTGGTACGACAGTCTGACCAGCATCATCCACGGGCGCGACCACACCAGGCGGAGCGGCGGCAGCGCGCGGCGGCGGCGCGGCCACCCCTGGCGGAAGGTCATGTTCGATCATTGGTGCGTCATCCATCGCAATGATCGCTTCTCTGTGGCCCCGGTGCGGCGTGGCATGCACTGGCGCGGCGGCAAACGTAACGGTGAACGTCGTGCCGCCGATGCGCAGTTGATCGCCGTTATGAAGCATCGCGCGCTGTTGCCGCGTGCCGTTGACGAACGTACCGTTGCTGCTGCTGTCCGTCACGACGACCGCGCCGTCCTCGGCGGTCAGTGTGGCGTGCGCGCGGGAAACCTGCGTGTCGTTGAGGACAATGCCACTCGCGGAACCGCGCCCAATGATCAGCGGCAGCGCGGCGGTCTGGCGCATCGGCTGGCTCGTCGCGGTATCCGTCCAGGCGAGTGTCACATCCGAGACGGCCGAAGCGGACGGGGCGCTCTCGCGCACCGAGAGCGTGTACGGGCCAATCTGCACGCTCTCCCCACCCGCGAGGACGGCACGCTGCTGCCGCACGCCATTGACGAACGTGCCGTTCGTGCTGCTGTCCGTTACGACGATCTGTCCGTTCTCCCACGCGAGCGTCGCGTGGTGGCGAGAGATCATCTCACTCGTCAGGACGACGGTGTTGTCCACCGCGCGACCGATCGTCGCGGGGAGCGTGATTGCTTCTTCATGCGGCTCCCCCGTTACCGGGTCAGTCCATGCAAGGGAAATGGCGCCATCAATGGAACGCACCCGATCTCCTCCTTCTCATCCCCTAGAAACCGGGGAGTACCGTCTCCGCATTGACGAGCGCCGTGCCGCACCAGGGGCAATCCTGAAGCGAGCCATCCACCTCGCGGTGACACGTTGAACAGGTGACCAACCGGCCACTGCGTAGTTCGGTGATGCCGCTCCGCTGTGGTGTCGCCCCCTGCACCGTCGTCACAACGAGCGTGACATCGCCGAGTTTTATCACATCGCCGGGGCTGAGATACCGCTCGCCACTGAGTGCGCGCTGGTTAACGGTGATCGGATTCCGGCCGGATGTCGTGTCCGTAATGACGAACCGGCCACCCTTCTCGGCGATCCGCGCGTGGAGTCGGGACACGGTCGGGGATGCGATGACGATTGTCGCCGACGCGTCGCGGCCAATCGTCACCGGCTCGCCGCCGAGCACGGTCTCGTCGTGCGCACGGCCGCCCAATTCCCAGCGTAGTTTCATCACCGGCCCGCCAGCCGGTGGGCCAATGCCCCGCACGGCGGCGACCCGCAATGTGACATCGCCGAGTTGCACGGTGTCACCCTCCTTGAGCAGCGTCTCAGTCGTGATCGCCCGGCCATTGACGATCACGGCATTTCGCCCGCTTGTCAGGTCCGCGATTGCGAAGCCATCGGCTCGCCGCCGCACCTGCGCGTGCTTGCGCGACACGGTCGGCGACTCGACATGGACGGTGGACCCCGCCTCACGCCCAATAATCGCGGGCACGTCGCCGCTGACGCGCCCTTCGCGCGCCGCCCCCGCCAATTGCCACTGCAACGTCAACTCTGCCATCGTCTGTCCCTCCATGAAGTACCGAGCGCTGCGTGCTGCGTGGTACCTACCCCCTGCCCCTCCGTATGACGCCGCATGATGGAAGGGGGCAGGGGATTAGGCCCGTTAATCCATCGCCGGTTGCTCAACCATCGGCGCGGGCGGGAGCGCGGCGCGGGCTTCCATCGCGTTGCCGAGGCTCATCAGCGGGCTAATGAGAACGTTGGAGACAATCGCGAGCAGGACGAACGCGAGGAAGAGGCCGGGGCCAACGAGGCCGAGCGCCTTCCCCTGCTGCGCGACAACGAGGATCATCAGCCCCTTGGCGTTCGTGAGCGCGATCATCTTCACCGTCGAGGGCATATTCAAGCCGACCGCGAGGCCGGGCAGTGCGCCGAGCACCTTCGCCAGTGTCCCGGCAACCAGGATGATAACGATACCGAGAATGAGCGAGGCTTTCAGGAGATGCAGGTCCGTGGTGAAACCGCTGAGGGCGAGGAAGACCGGCACAAGCACGAGCGTCGTCATCTGCGCGAGTGGCGCGCGCACGCTCGCGCGGAACGACGGGCTGAATGGCATCGCCGCACCGAGAATGAACGGCCCGAGCATCACATTGAGATCGAGCCGGGAGGTGATCCACCCCGTCAGGACAACGAGGGCGACGAGCACCACGAAGATATCGGGCGACGCTGTCTCGAAAATGCCCGGGCGCCGTGTTTCGAGCCAGTTGCCGAGGACGCGGAAGCCGACCAGCAACACGAGCGCCATCACGACGAAAATGCCGAACCGCCGCAGGAAGGGGGTGAGACCGGCGTGCTTCGCCACATCCGCCGCCTGCGCGACGACAAGGAACATGAGGAGGGTGATGACAGCGGCAGCAGCGACCGTAAGGCGTCCCAATTCCGTATCGAAGAGGTTCCGCTCATAGAGCACGAGAACGGCGACCGGGAAGGCGCTGACCGCGAAGGCCGCACCGAGGATAAGGATAAAGGCCAGATTCCCCACGCCCGGTAACTTAAAGGCCGGGTCCGTCACGAGGTACGAGACCGGCCACGCGACCAGCACCGGGATGCCAACCGACGCGATACTCAACACGAGTACCCGCGGAATCCGTCCTTTCAGGAGCCGCAAATCGAGGTCCAGCCCCGCGACGAACATCAGGAACATCAGGCCGAGTTGGCCGAGGATATTGAGAATGTCGCGGCTCGCCTGCGGGAAAAGCGCGCTGTCGTGCGCCGCACCGAAGATACTCGGGCCCAGGAGGAGGCCCGCGATGATCTCCCCGACGACGCGGGACTGCCCGAGCCGCACAGCGATGCCGCCGCAAATGCGTGCGGCGAGCAGGATCGCGACGAGCGCGAGAAATGTCTTCTGGATACCCGTCATGGGGGAAGTGTTCGTCAGATGCTGGTGGATCCAACTGCCGAGATCAAGGAAGACCGGTTGTACCGCACCCATAGGATTCCCTCTCTTCTCCCGCTTTCCGGGCGTGCCGGGCAGATCGCCTCAGTCTCCAGGGATCCGGATCCCTTCATCCGCCCTCACACCGACACACCACTCGTACTGTGACGTGAATGACGCGGATTATCGTACCTGCTGCCGCTATCTTATCCGAAAACAAAGACAGCGCAAGAGAAAGAATGATTCCATGTGAAGGTTATCATGAGCGGCGGGCATCGAAGAGTCCGGTGGTGGGCTTCAGCCTGCTCTCGCTGTGGCAGGCTGAAGCCCACCGGGGAACTGAGGTATGCACGGATGTCCGTTTCCGTTCGTTGACACGGCGAGCGGCACTCGGTATTCTCCATGAACGATTGTAACGGCAATTCGCGGGGCAATACATATCGGCACGTCATCCCGCTGTCCATGCGGGTTTTTCACGGTATCTGGATCGTGACGATTACGGGGAGAGGGGCCGATCTCATGGATGCTGATTCGATCCTGCTTCATCTCATCATTGACCTCGTCATCATCATCATCGCGGCTCGCTCGCTCGGGTGGGTGGCGAAGAAATTGAACCAACCCGCCGTGATCGGGGAGATTATCGCCGGAATCATCCTCGGGCCAACAGTAATCGGACGTATCTGGCCGAGCGTGCCGAGGCGCGTCTTTCCCGAAGCGGTGCCGCTGGGGTTCTTCGCTGCTATCGGTCTCATCTTCTTCATGTTTCTGGTCGGGCTCGAACTCAACCCCGAACTGATGCGCAAAGAGGGGCGGCGGGCGCTGCAAATCTCCCTCGGCGGCATCATCGCACCCTTCGTCCTCGGCATACTGCTCGCCACACAGATGACCGGCGTGAACAATGGCGGCACCTTCGCTGATAATGTCAAGGCACATCCGCCCACGCTGAACTTCGCGCTCTTCATCGGCGCCTCGATGTGCATCACGGCCTTTCCCGTCCTCGCACGCATGCTGATCGAAACCGGACTCTACAAACAATCCTTTGGCACCGCCGCCCTCTGCGCCGCCGCCGTGGACGACGCGATTGCCTGGATCCTCCTCGCAAGCGTCGTGGGGCTGACGCGTAACGGCTCGGCGAGCGCCGCGCTCCCCGTCTTCCTGAAGGCCACCGTCTTCGTCCTTTTCATGTTCCTCGTCGGCACGCGGCTCCTGAGCCTGCTGGCGAAACGGTACGACGCCGTCGGCCACCTCACCGTGGATATGGTGGCGATCATCCTCGCCGGCGTCCTCCTCTGCGCCTTCGTCACACAATCTATCGGCATCCACTTTGTTTTCGGCGCCTTCCTCTTCGGGGCGATCATGCCGAAGCGTTCCGGTATGACGCGCGAACTGACCGACAAAGTCGAGGACTTCACGGTCATTGTCCTGCTGCCGATCTTCTTCGCTGTTACCGGCCTGAGTACGAACCTCTTCTCGCTCAACAGCCCGGCGCTGATCGGCTGGCTCATCTTGATCGTCCTTGTCGCGACGATCGGCAAGTTCGCCGGTTGCGGGTTTGCCGCCCGGTTCACCGGTTCCTCCCGGCGCGACTCGGTCATCCTCGGTGCATTGATGAATACGCGCGGCCTCACCGAACTGGTGATCCTCTCGATTGGCCGGAGCCTCCATGTGCTCTCCGACCGCACCTTCGCAATGATGGTCATCATGGCCCTCGTCACGACGGTGATGGCCGCACCGATCGTCAACCGCCTCACCTCGCGTGACGAGCAGATCCGCGACCTCGTCGGCGAAGCGCCCGATGTGGCAATCATCGCGGCGGCGCGCATCCTCGTGGCAATTGGCAACCCGCAAAACGCACCCTCGCTGGTGGACGCGGCGATCCGCCTCACTGGCAGGAAGCGGCCCGCCGAACTGCTCCTCGTCCGCCTGATCCCTACGCCGCGCGCGCCGGAGTTCCGCACCGGCCTCCTCGAAGCGGAGAGCCAGATCGAGGCGGCGATTGAATCCATGCGCCCGCTCGTCGAGCAGGCCGCGGCGGCAGGTGTCGTCGCACGGCCGATCTCCTTCCTCTCGAACGATGTCAGCCCGGACCTCGCCCGGATCGCGCGGGATCAACATTGCGACACGATGCTCCTCGGCTGGCACCGCGCCTCACTGCCGAAGCACGTCATTCAGGCGCTCGTCCATCGCATCTTCACCCTTGCCTCGTGCGATGTTACCGTCTTCGTGGACCCGGCAGGCATCGGTATCCGCCCCGAGGCGGACCGCCCGGTCGTCATCATTCTCGGCGGGCGGGCGCAGGACGAAGGGGCGATCCGCCTCGGTCTGCGCCTCGCGGAGGATATGCAGACGAGCGTGAAACTGGTCGGCTACGTCGGCGATCAGACTGATCGGGCGCTGACCGTCGCCTCCGAGGAACTGGCGGATCGCGCCGACGCCCTCCGGCAACAGAGCGGCCGCTGGATCGTCCCTGTATTCGTTGGCGGCGATGCCCTCAATGTCGCGGGGAGTGAGACGGCGGAAGGGGCGGTCGCAGTCGTCCCGGTCGGGGACGACTGGCACACCGAAGAGGACTTCGGCCATCCGGCCGCCGAACTCGCCGAACTGACCGCCTGCCCAATGTTCGTCGTGCGCGCCGTCGAGGCGATGAGCGGCACGACGAACGGCAAGCGCCGCAAGGGCCGCGAAACCGTCCCCGCCGGGCGGTGAGGTTGAGGAAAATGGTCCGACTCCCCTCTCCATTGCCAGAGCGATGGAGAGGGGTCAGAGGGGTGAGGTCCGATCTGGCACGCCCGGTGGCGCGGGGCGTTTCGGGAGCGCGGGCTGCGTCGCCGCATCAGCAGGCGCGGTTGCCGTCTCAATTGCCCGTAGGAGGGAGAGCGAGCGCCCCTCCGCCCAGGCGACCTCCCATACGCGCCCCGCGATATGAGTGCGCGCGGCATCGCGGTCACGCTCGTACCGCTCCTGGTCTTCCGGCACACGGGGAGAGCGGTACTCGGTCCGCAGCGTCTCGATCGCGCCCCAGAGCCGGGCTGCTCGCGCGATGTCCCCCGCTATGCCCAGAAGACCTGCCAACCCCTCCAATGCTTCGATGATACCGCGCGGGTCGTCCAATTGCTGACTGACGGTGAGGCTTTCCTGATAGGCGGCGCGGGCGACCGCGACATCACCCTGGCGCCGAGCGGCCCGCGCCGCGTTGTTGAGCGAAAATGGCAGGGCGCGCGGGTCGCCTAACTCGCGCCGGATGGCAAGCGCTTCGTCGAAGTGCATGCGGGCGGCCGCGTCGTCGCCCTGCCGCTCGGCGATCATGCCGAGGTTCGTGAGCGAAAAGGCGATGGCGCGCATGTCGCCCAACTCCCGGCGAAGGACGAGACTCTGCTGATAAAACGAACGGGCGGCGGCAAAATCGCCTTGCAGCCGTGCCATCGCGCCGAGATTATTGAGCGCGAAGCCGATAGTGGATGTGTCGCCGGCCGCGCGGCCGGCCTTCAGACTCTCCTCGTAATGCGCGCGGGCGGTCGCATAGTCGCCCTGATCTTGCGCGACCGCGCCGAGGTTCATCAGCGCGTGCGCGATGGCCTGCTGATGTCGCTCCGTCCGCCCGATGACGAGGCTCTCCTCGTAGCGGGCGCGGGCGGCGGCGTAATCACCTTGCCGCTGGGCGAGGATGCCAAGGTTGATCAGCGTGCGCGTCACGGCTTCTGTGTCACCCATCGCGCGCCGGATCGCCAGACACTCTTCATAGAGATCGCGCGCCCGCTCGAAATCGCCGAGATCGCCCGCCATGCTGGCGAGGTTGCTGAGCGAGTGCGCGATGCCCGCCTGGTGCCCCAATCCGCGCCGGATCGCGAGGCTTTCTTCATATCGCTGATGTGCCGCCGCGTGCTCCCCCTGCGCCCGCATCAGCGCGCCGAGCCCGTCGAGCGCCTTCGCCCGCACGAGCGGCGGTACATCCTCCGCATGCTCCAATGCGCGCTCGATCCAGCGACGCCCCTCCGTGAGATAGCCACGGACGGACCAGAAGCGCCAGAACACCGCGACGAGACGTGTCGCCGCCTCATATTCACCCGCCTCGAGCGCGTTGCGAAGCGAGACACGGACATTGTCATGCTCCTCCTCGAGGCGGGCAAGCCAGACGTTCTTTGCCGCCCCGGCCAGATATGGTTCCGCCTCCTCCGCGAGCGCAAGATAGTACATCGTGTGGGCATGACGCATCGCCGCCAGTTCGCCGAGTGCCTCGAGCCGCTCCAGCGCGTACTCGCGGATCGTGCCGAGCATCGCGAAGCGCGGCTCGCCCTCCCGGTCCTCGACCTGCCGCAACAGGCTCTTATCGGCAAGCGAGGAGAGGCCGTCAATCACGTCCATCGTCAGGTCATGCGGCGCATCGCAGATCGTCTCAATCGCCGTCAGCGTGCCGCCCCCCGCGAAGACTGCCATACGCGCGAAAAGCGTCTGCTCGTCTATGCCGAGCGTCGTGTAACTCCAGTCAATCGCGCCGCGCAGCGTCTGCTGGCGGGCAGGCAGATCGCGCGCGCCGCCAGTGAGCACCTGGAGCGAATGCGTGAGCCGCTGAAGGAGCGCCTGTGGCGTCAGCAATTTGATTCGCGCGGCGGCCAGTTCGATGGCGAGCGGCAGTCCATCGAGGCGATAGCAGATGTCCGCGATGACTTTTGCGTTCGCGGGCGTGAGGGTGAAATCCGCTTTCACCTCCTGCGCCCGCACGACGAAGAGGCGCACCGCCTCGTACTGCATCAGTTGCTCGACGGGCGTGGAGCGCCGCCGGTCCGGCAATGGCAGCGGCGGCACCGGGTATTCGCGCTCGCCGTAAACATGGAGCGCGGACCGGCTCGTGACGAGCGCCTTGAGGCCGGGCGCGGCGGCGAGCAACTGGCTGATCGCCCGCCCCGCGACCGCGACCTGCTCAAAGTTGTCCAACAACAGCAGCAACCGTTGCTCGCGGATCGCGGCATTGAGGCGTGTGGCGAGCGTCTGCCCACCTCCCTCGGAGACGCCGAGCGTTTCCGCGATCTGGGAGAGCACCCGCGCGGAATCAACGACATCCGCCAGCGGGACGAAGAAGACACCATCCGGGAAAAAGTCGAGGCATTCCGCCGCCGCCTGCACGCCGAGGCGGGTCTTTCCCGTGCCCCCTGGCCCCGTCAGTGTCACGAGCCGCACGTCGTCCCGGCGGAGGAGGGCGACGACCTCCATTGCTTCCCGCTCGCGCCCGACGAGCATGTTCGCCTGGGCGGGCAGGTTCGTACGCTGCGTGTCGAGCGTCTTGAGGGGCGGGAAATCGGTCGGCAAGTCGGGCGCGACGACCTGATAAATATGCTCCGGGCGCAGCAAGTCCTTCAGCCGCGCTTCGCCCATGTCGCGCAGGCCGATATCGGGCGGCAGATTGTCCCGGATCAGTTCCTCCGTCACACCGGAGACGAGCGTTTGCCCGCCGTGTCCGGCGGAAAGGAGCCGCGCGACGCGATTGAGTGGCCGCCCGAAGTAATCGCCGTTCTGCGCCTCGACCGAGCCGGTATGCAGGGCCATCCGCACGCGCAAGGGATCGCCGCTGCCCCAATCCTCAGCGAGCAGCGCGCGCTGGGCGGCGAGCGCGGCATCCAGCGCGGCGGGCGCGTTCGTGAAAGCGGCGTAGAAGGCATCGCCGACGGTTTTGAAGACCACACCGCCGTGGTTGTCAATCGCCATGCCCAAGAGCGCATCATGCCGGGTGAGAATGGCACGCATCGCGTCGGCGTCATGCTCCCATCGCTGCGTGCTTCCGGCGATGTCCGTGAAGAGAAACGTGACCGTCCCACTGGGGAGGTTCCGCATTCGTCCGTCCTTACGTCTCTGCCGATGTGCCCCGCCCAGTATAGCCGCGGAAGATCAGAGGTGAAAGACGGACCGGAGCAAATATGCGATACTGGGCGCGACAGAATGTCCGTATCGCCCGGCCTGTCCGGGCATCGGTGGTGCTTGGAGGGACAGGGTCTTTGCAACGCGTTGAAGCGCCGGCCCGGCCACGCGGCTGGTGGAATGAATATGTCGCGCTTTTCCTCGCGGTTTGGATGGTCGGCACCGTTGTCTGGGCGTTGGGGCATGCGGGGTGGGACCCCCTCCTGAGACGGCTGCCGGTTGTCGCGATTCCCGCCGTCGCGCTGGGCTATGGCGTTACGAAACTGTGGCGCGTTCCGGCCGCCGCGCTGCACGCGCTGGCGATTCCCGTTGGCGCGATCACTTGCTGGCTTGTGACGATCACCGCGCCCGGCTTCGCGACCGGTTCGCTGCCCCATCGCACCCTCCTTCTCTGGCATCGTGGCGTCGCGTGGACGCGGGCGGCATGGCGTGGCGACGCAATCCAGGACCATTCGCTCTTCCTGCTTGTCGTGAGCTTTCTGGTCTTCGCGCTCGCATACATGACGCTCTGGTGGGCATTCCGCACCGGATCGTCCGTCCTCGCGATTGGCGTGCCGGGGATCGCTCTGCTCGTCACGGTCGGTACGACAGAGCTTGCCGGGCGGTGGTATCTCGCGGCGTATCTGCTCGCAGCGATTCCGCTGGCGGCCCGCTTCGCCGGGTTCCGGCAGGAATTGCGCTGGCAGCGGCAATGGATCGCCTATCCGGTCTCGCTCCGCTCGCGCTACCTCTCCGTCGGCTCGGGCATCGCCCTCGTCCTCGTCCTGCTGACGACGCTGTTGCCGGTGACGGTGCATATCGGGGCGGTCAATCGCGCGTGGCAGCGCGCTCAACAGCCCGTCCAGCAACTCTATTCGGACGTGCAGGAGCGCTTCACCCGCGCGGTGGACGGGCAGAGCACGCCGCGGATCATCCCCGGTTTCGCCTCGTTCGGGCCGACTTTCCGCCTCGCCGGGAGCCTCAATCTGTCGGACGCGCCCGCCGTCTCTCTTTCGGCGCAGGAACCACACTACCTGAGCGCGAGTGCGTATGATTTCTACACGGGCCTCGGCTGGGAGGACCGCGCGACCGGGACCTTCAATCCGCAGGGGCCGAACGGCGCGATCTACTCGCCACAGGTTTCCGTCGGCGCGAAGCAACAGGTGCCGCGCCCCGCCGGTGGTGTCGAAGCGACGCAGAGTATCGCCTGCGATATGACCTTCCTCCGGCCGCGCGGCACGCTCCTCTACTCTTGTGGGCAGGCGGAGACGCTCTCCGTGGACACGCGCCTCTCACTCTCCTGGCAGCAACTCGGTCAGAGTGGTGTGACAATCCCCGCGCCGCCCAACGTTGTCCCCGCTCCACTCACCAATCTCGTTGGCCTGGTCAGTAATCTTCAGGGGCTCGCGTTGCCCGGCGATGTCCCTACCCCCGGCTCGAACGGCGAGGCGACGGCGCTCCGCCCGGACGGGACGCTCATCATCTCCCTGGCGCCGGCGAAGGCATTGACGTGGAAGCCGACTGTCGAGGAACTTGCGGGATATGTGCAACGGGCGATGTCAACACAAGCGCCGAACGCCAGGCCGATTACCCGCCTGCTCATCATGACACCGCCGACGGCTGCCGCGGAAACGCGCCAGAGCGCGGATGCCCGTTTCACCGCCATTGAAGCGGAGCAGGACCGTCTGCGGAAGCAATTGATTGATACGCAGATCGTTATCCAGGGTGGTAACGTAACGACGCTCCTCTATCGCGGACAGACACCAAACTTCGCCGATGTGACGACGCTTGATGCAAGCACGGTGATCGCGACAAACGAGACCATCGCCCAGAGTGCGCGGATCAGCACGGCGACCGCCGACCAGCTGCGCGCGGCGACGACCGCCTACCCCCCGTGGTTGGATCGCTACCGCGTCCTGCCGGATGGCACGGCGCCGAACACGTTTGCCACGCCGCAGCGGGTGAAAGACCTCGCGGCGCAACTGGCGCGCGGCCAGCGCAACCCCTACGACATCGCGACCGCGACGGAGCATTACCTGCGCGCGACGTACGGCTACGCGACGGTTGTCAACAACCCGCCCGCGAACCGGGATGTCGCCGATTATTTCCTCTTCGACGCGAAAGAGGGGTATTGCGAGTACTTCGCGACCGCGATGACGGTGCTCCTCCGCGCGGACGGCATCCCGGCGCGCGTCGTGACGGGCTACCTGCCCGGCGCGCGCCAATCTGACGGCCGCTTCGTTTCGCGCGAGAGCCAGGCGCACGCGTGGGTCGAGGTCTACTTCCCACAATACGGCTGGATCACCTTCGATCCGACGCCCCGCCCGGATGTCGCGCCGATTGTCCGTGGTTCCAGCAACATCGCGCCCGAGCCAACGCCAGCGCCCGCACCGGCTGCGGCGCCCGCCCCCGTCCCGCAGCCGCCGCCCGCGCCGTCCAATGCCGCCCCGCAGCCGACGGCCACGGTGAGCGCCGCGCATGATGGCGGCACCCCTCTTTCGCCGTATCTCTTCCTCATCCCTTTCACGCTGCTCGCGCTCTGGGGATTGGCGGCGTGGTACTGGTTCCTGCCCTTCCGGGGGCTCACGCCCGCCGCGCAATGGTATGCGCGCCTGCAACGGAGCGCGCGCTGGCTCGGCATCCCGAACGCGCGGGCGGCGACCCCGTTCGAGACGGCGGAGGCGATCGGCGATCAATTGCCGGCAGGTAAGCCCGCCGCCCTCTCGATCGCCCGGCGGTATGCCGAGGCGCAGTACGCCGGTCGCCCCCTCGCCCCGCCGGAGGTCGAGGATATGCGCGGCGCATGGAAAGTCGTCCTCACCAACAC